>Ga0182024_10000114_pt1 | contig 167490 bp, 142 predicted proteins | sample P32metaG_FD_120480 | JGI IMG/M metagenome (GOLD analysis project Ga0182024, IMG submission 120480) | Permafrost microbial communities from Stordalen Mire, Sweden - P3-2 metaG (Illumina Assembly) | ecosystem: Environmental > Terrestrial > Soil > Wetlands > Permafrost | place: Sweden: Stordalen... | reverse complement strand
GGGTTTGCGCCGAGCCCGTACGGGGTGGCGCTGGTGGCGCGGGCGTCTCAGCTCCCGGTGGTGAACGTGGCGCAGCAGGGAGGCATGTGCGCGGTGATGGTGAGCGCCAAAGCGCTCCACGGAGCGCACGGAGAAGCGCCGTCGACCTGAGTTCGCTCTCGTGCACCCAGGCGACGTCGATCAGCAGGTGCGGCCCGTACTTGCGCCGGTCGCACGCCACTCGGCGGACACGTGTCCTCGGCGCTCCCGACGACCGAGTGGTACGGGCTTTTCGTCATTCGTCGAAAAGTACCATTCGGCTACTTCATCCATCCAAGAACGGTCCGGCGAGACACTGTGCTTCTTGCCGCCAGGCCCTGAGAAACGGACCACGGTCAGCGAGAGGCAACTGTAAGTCGTTGTGCCGCAATCGGGACGGCGGGATTTGAACCCGCGACTCCCTGAACCCCATTCGGGTGCGCCTCGGGGCGTTGTTCGCGTGTGACTATATAATCCAACAGACTACACATGCTGCTGCATCCACACGGCCAGCGAGTGTATTGCTGACGAGAGCTGATGGTCCTTTTCCTGGGACGCGTCGTCGCTCTGTAGCCAGCCGTGTTGGTATCGAAACGCTGCGTGATGCCGCTCGATGAGGGTCCGCCCCTGGCTCTGAAGCACATAGGCTGTCAATGGCCGCCCCTTGACCTCGGATGCCCAATCGAAAAATGCGGCCCCGAACACGAAGCGCTCGTGCCATCCGCACCAGGGTCGCGCCTCCGCCCCACCGAGAAGCTTACGCCAGGACGCCCGCGACGCACGATACTCGGCGCGTGCGTCAGACCCTCGCTCGATGAATTGTGCCTCCGCCAGATCGTCGATCGCCTTCCGGACCGCGGCGACCGTATACCCCGTACTTCTCGCCACCGCGCTCACTTCGGTCCACTCATCGTCTGCTCTCCCCAGCAACAACGCCAACACATCGGCTTTGATGCCAACGCCGAACGCCAACCGGAGTCGCAACACGAGTGCGGCGGGCTCGCCCACCTCCACCCGGACCGCACGCCGCTTCGCGCCTCGCCGAACGAACTCCGGCGCGCTCCCGTCGGATCGCCCGGCGAGCATTGACTTCCATCGGTGGTCCTTCCCCTCCTGCAGGGCGACGCGCGCCAAGTCAGCCAATCCCGCGCGCACCTCGGGCGGATAGTCCCCGCTAAGGTTACGCATCCGCTGCACGCTCAAGACATCCGAGTTGAGTGCGACCCAATCCCCGACAACGCCGGCAAGCCTGGGTTCCGACGGTACTAACCGCAGAGAGAAGAGCACGAGCGCTTCCGGATCAACCAGCGAGGTCGCTCGCTGACTCACCGCCGTCATTCCACCTAGCGCGCCCCACTGACGCCACACGACATCGAGGCTCGCCCGACGAAGCGCTTCACACAGCGAGTGCAAAGTCGCGAGCGCGTCCGTCGCATCAGAGGCAGGCCCCGAAACCGCCGCCATCCTATTCGCCATCGACCGGACGTCTGACATGGGCAACCACCTGATCGAGAATCGCGTGAAATTCTGGCGAGGCGTTCTGCGGGAGTATCCACGCGGCAGCCATGCCCAATTCGTCCGCCGTCGGCGAAAGCGCCAGCAGATCCCGATAGTGCACGCTCCGAGTCGTTGCATGATCGACGGCTGCATAGAGCTTGAGAAAGATGAGATCCAGCCGAGAGACGAGGCCCACGTCGAGTCCGACACTCGCCGCATCGCGCGGCCCATAGTGATGCCAGCTCACACGCGACCCAAGGCCCAGTGGCAACCCTTGGCGCCATTGCAACGCGGGCTCGGTATTCAGCCAGCCCGGGTCCAGCCTCAAGTCGCGCGCAACAGTGGCAATCGCCAACTCGAGTGCCCGCGGCATCGGATCCGGCGGCTGGTGAATCGTCGGCTCCGCCCCGCGCGAGGCCGCTGCGCCGAACGCGATGACGTCGACATCGGACGTCGATCGTTCCACGATGCCCAAGAGGTTGAGCGCGGCACCGCCGACGACCACAATCCCAACTCGCGCGCTTTGAAAGGCGAGCTGCTCGCCGACAGCAGTAAGCGCCACACGGATGGCCGACCCAGAAGTGAGCGTCATTATAGATACGAAAAGCCTGTATTATAGAGTGCGATTAGCACTATAATAAAGCCCTTTCCAATACACCGCAAGGGCTTTCGTCCAGCCACCGATCATCTCATGCCCGCGGCCGTACCGATGTCCGATAGATAGCCTCTAGCGAGGCTCCGAACTACCCGGACTCACAGGACCGCGCGGGTTCGCTATCCTGACAGACATACAGTTATATCTCCCCGCCTCGGACACTCGTAACTCCCAGGCATCCCCGCAACGTTTGCGTCACCGCATACCATCGACATCAAGACATAGAGCAGCATGTCCGCTCCGTCGAAATCGTACTGGCCGCGACTCATCATCGCGGGCCTGCTGTCGCTCGTCAACGCGGGGCTCGGGCAATGCTATCGCCTCCCAGCAAACAGTATGGCGCCGGGCCTGTTGGCGGGCGATTACGTCATGGCGGTGCCGGTCGACGGCAAGGCCGTCGCGCGTGGGACGCGAGTCGTGTACACAGATCGCGGTGTGACCTACCTCAAGCGGGTCGTGGCGCTGCCGGGAGATACCATCTACATGAGCGCCGGCGAGCTCCAGATCAATGGCCACCTCGTACCTGAACCATACGCCAATCACGACCTTGAGATGGACGCGATCAACCGCTCAGACTTTGACTGGCAACGGGCGTATCTGACCAACGCGATACCGCCCGCCGGCTACCACGCGTCGGCCAGGACATGGGGCCCGCTCATAGTACCGCCGGACAGCGTATTCATACTCGGCGACAATCGAGGCGCGAGCATGGACAGCCGCTACCGCGGATTTGTCGCGCAGACCGCAATAATCAAGCGCCCCACCGCCATCTACTTCTCGAAGGACCCTGAATCAGGCGCGATTCGCTGGTCCCGCATCGGAACACGGCTCGGGTAGCGTCCGTCCCGTGGCACCCACGATGAAATCGGGCGACGACTACCCGACATCCATCAGCTCGCCGCGCTGTCAGCACGCGCCCTCGCACCGTGTCATCCCGAAACGAGCTCGCGATCGACCAGCTACGCATCGCGGCGTCAGTTCCCTATTACGTGGGTCCCGGCGCCCTCGATCCGATCTGGACGCAACTCCGGACGAACCCGCGGTTCGACCAATTGATCGCGGCCGCTCCACCACGCGGGTAGCAAATGCCGTCCTCGCACCAAACGAACTGCTTCCGGCACGCGATTTGACCCTAACCGGGGATGAGACGTCGGGACAATAGGCCCCAGCGCAACCACGCCACGATCGAGTCGAGGATCATTACGATGATGCGACGTACGACTCCTCCCACTCGGATCCGCACTGCCGCGTCGCTCGTCGCGATGGCCGGGACACTCATCATCGCCGCGGCCTGCGGCTCCGGCACCGGCCCCAACACCGGCAAACTCACGGTCACGATCAACACGCCGACCGGGATCACACCCAGCGTCAGCGTGACCGGCCCGCATGGATACACCAAAGCATTGACCGCTACGACCACGCTGACCGGGCTCGCGACGGGGAGCTACTCGTTAGTCGCGGGCCCCGTGACGATCACCAACCCCATCGTCGGAACGGTCTACACCGCATCAGTGTCCGGAAGCCCGGCGGCCGTCTCCGCCTTTGGTACCCCGCACACCATCACCGCGAACTACTCCGAGCGGGCCGGCACCGGCGGTCTCTGGATCGCGAATTTTCACTCCAATCCCACCGTCGTGAAGTACTCGGCCGCGCAACTCGCCACCACGACGTCCGCCGCCCCAACGACTGCCCTAGTCACCAGCGGCGGAGGCAACGTGGGCGTGGCATTCGACCGGAACGGCAATCTCTGGGTGACGCTCGCGACCACCAACGCCATCGCCGAGTACTCGGCCAGCCAACTGGCGTCGAGCGGCACACCCACGCCCGCGGTCACGCTGGCCGCGACCGCGGGGTCGTTGCACGACCCGACCGGCCTCGCCTTCGACGCGAGTGGCGATCTCTGGGTCGCCAATACCGGCGCTAATACCCTGGTCGAATTCTCGGCCAGTCAGCTCGCATCGAGCGGAAGTCCCAAGCCCACGGTCACTGTCGGCGCGGCCAGCGGCTCGTTGCACTCCCCGATCGGCATCGCCTTCGATGCCAGCGGGAATCTGTGGGTGGCGAACTCCCTCGGAAATACATTGGTCGAGTACATCCCGAGCCAGTTGGCCGCGAGCGGGACGCCCAAGCCGACCGTCACGTTGAGCGCCAAGGCGAACTCGATCAACGGGCCGGTGACGCTCGCGTTCCAAGCCACCGGCGTACTCTGGGTCACGAACGGAGATCTCAGTCAGAACACGGTGGTCGCCTTCTCGGTGATTTCGCGCGCCGCGAGCGGGAGCCCGACGCCACTCGTCACGCTGAGCACACACGCCGGCTCCCTGCAGAACCCGGCCGGCCTGGCGTTCGACGCGAGCGGCAACCTCTGGATCGCGAACCTCGCCAGCTCGAAGGTGATCGAGTTCGTGGCGAGCCAGCTCGTGACGACCGGAGCCCCCACGCCCAACACGACCATCTCGAGCACCTCGCTCCTCAACCCGTTCGGGCTGGCGTTCGATCCGCACGACATCCGGCTCCCGATCAAGCCGTAGTCGAGTCGCGCCACCTATTCACGCACCAGATGCCCGGTGCGGATCGCCCGGTGGCTGACGCGCCAGCCGGAAGCCCCGCACAGGATTGGGATGTCCTAACAATTTGCTGCTGCGTGCGTTGTGCTCGGACGGGCGGGCGCGCCGTACCCGCCGTCCGGCTTCGGCAGACTGTTGCCAGGCTGAGAAATGATCGTCGTCCACCCAGTTAATGCCGACTCCGGGGAGTCGGCGCCCCCGCCAGGCACCGCGTTCGGATCATCGGATCTAATGATGCGATTCAGCACGGCAGGGGCATCGCGGTACAAATGCACCGACGACGTGCGCCGCGACCACACGATCAAATCGAGGATCCTAATGATGATGCTGCGCCTCTCACGCCGTTCCACGCGGGGCCGCGATGCGGTATCGCTCATCGCAATGGCCGGGATGCTGGTCGCCGCCGCGGGTTGTAGCTCGACTGGCCCCAAGAGCGGGAGTCTCGCGGTCACGATCACCGCGCCCGCCGGAGTGACGCCCGCTGTCACGGTGGCTGGTGGCAATAACTACAGCAAGACGATTGCGGCGACGACCACGCTGACCGGTCTCGCACCGGGCAGTTACACGGTGACGGCGGCGAACGTGGCCTCCTCGAACGCGATCGTCGGCACGATGAACACCGCGGTCGTCTCCGGGAGTCCCGTCACCGTGTCCGCCGGCGGTTCACCGGCCATGGCGTCGGCGACGTATACTGCGCGGGCAGGCAGCGGCGGCATGTGGGTCGCGAATTTTGGAGCGACACACACGCTGGCGCAGTACACGGCCGCGCAGCTCGGCGCCTCATCGTCGGTCGCCGCTGCGACCGCGATCGCGTTCGCCACGCAGTCAATGTTCGAAACGTTCGACGCGAACGGCAACCTCTGGATGTCGACCTGGACCGGCCAGACGATCGTCGAATACTCGGCCAGTCAACTCGCCGCCAGTGGGACACCGACGCCGGCCGTGATCCTCACGTCCAACGCTGGCTCACTGGCTGCAACGGGTGGTCTGGCGTTCGACGCCAACGGCAATCTCTGGGTTGCAACCGCTAACACCCTAGTCGAATTCACGCCCAGCCAGCTCGCGTCGAGCGGGGACCCGACGCCCGCGGTTACCATCTCCGCATCCGCCGGATCGCTGAGCAACCCGATACCCATCGCCTTCGACGCAAGCGGGAACCTGTGGGTCGGGAATACATCCAATACCATCGTCGAATTCACGCCAAGCCAATTGTCGGCTACTGGCGCCCCGACACCGACGGTTACGGTGACTGCCGTCTCCAATTCGATCGTCGGTCCGCTCGCGATGGCGTTCGACCCGACCGGCAACCTCTGGGTCGCGAACGGAAATAACTCTCAGAACACGGTCGTCGAGTTTTCCAAGAGTCAGCTCGCCGCGTCGGGCACCCCGACACCGGCGGTGACGCTCTCCGCAAACGCTGGCTCTCTCTCCAACCCCGCTGGGTTGGCCTTCGACGCGACCGGGAATCTCTGGGTCTCGAACGCCTCGGGGGCGACGGGGATCGAGGAATTCACCGCCAGTCAAATCGTCGCGAGCGGCTCGCCAGCGCCCACGACCGCTATCACGAGCGCATCGCTCAGTGAGCCGTTTGGGATCGCCTTCAATCCCCACGCCACCAACCTGCCGATCAAGCCGTAACAGAACCGCACCTGCGAACTGCCCGCGCGGCCCAGACCATACGATCTGGGCCGTGTCGGGACTCTGACCGAGATTCACGAGAAGCCGCGCGATCCGCACTGACGGGATTGCGCGGTTTCGCGTTGTGCGGTCTGACGGATAGCATGTCGCCACCGATCGTCGAGGCAATCGTCCGCCCGCCGGCCGCCCCCCCGCCCCGGCAGGGGCCTCCCGCCTCCATACCCAACAGATCGGGCGGCTGCCTCTAATGATGTCCGGGCGGCCGAGCACCTGACCCCGGTCTGCCCGTGCCCGTCCCTTCCATCCGATCGCCCGATCGTGCATCGTCCGTGGCCCTTGCCGACTACCGCCGACCCGCGGGATCCCGCGGATGCCCGATTCGACGCGATCGGGGGACGGATGCGGTTTACCACGGATGGCGTACCACCGCACACGAATTCGTCAGACCACCCGCGCCACGACCACATGACCATATCGAGGAGCATGACCATGCCGCGCTGCTCAACTCGGACCACGCCGGGCCGCCATGCTGCAATGCTCTTCGCCGCGACCGCGACGGTGGTCGCCGCCGCGGGGTGTAGCTCCAGCGGGACGACCGCCCCGGGAGCCGGTGATCTCCTCGTCACGATCAGCGCGCCAAAAGGGGTGACCGCCAACGTCACGGTGACCGGCCCAGCCGGGTACACCAAGTCGCTGACCGCCACCGCCACCCTGACCGGCCTCACGTCTGGGAGCTACACGGTCTCGGCCGCGCCCGCGACCACCACCGACCCGATCGTCGCGACGCGCTACAGCGCGACCATCTCCGGAAGCCCCGCGACCCTGTCCACCAGCGGGGCAGGCGCCACGGTGAAGGCCACCTACGCCGAGCAACCCGGCAGCGGCGGCCTCTGGATCGCCAACGGCTTGTCGCCGGCCACGGTCGTGAAATACACGGCGGCGCAGCTCGCCGGCGCGGCCTCCACACCGGCGACGACGATCAAGAGCGGCGGTTCGGGTAGCGACGTCGGCATCGCATTCGACGCGAGCGGCAATCTCTGGGTCGCGAGCAACGGCAACATCGTGCAGTACTCGGCCGAACAATTGAAGGCCAGCGGCACTCCGACCGCGGCCGTCACCTTGACGGCGAGCGGGACGTCGCTCGATGCCCCGGAGGGCGTGGCCTTCGACGCAGGCGGCAACCTCTGGGTCACGAACTCCGGCAACAGCACCCTGGTGGAATTCGCCGCTAGTCAACTCGCGGCGAGCGGCAGTCCAACCGCCGCCGTCACGATCAGCGCCCCCGGCGGCGCGTTCACCCGGCCGGTCGGCCTCGCCTTCGACGCCGCCGGGGATCTGTGGGTCGCGAACTTCACACCCAATACGGTGGTGGAATACACCCCCGCCCAACTGGCGGCCACCGGCGACCCCACGCCCACGATCACCCTCACAGGCGTCGCCATGTCGATCAGTGGTCCGCAGCTGGTCGCGTTCGACGCGACCGGCAATCTCTGGGTCGCCAACGGTGAAGGGCTCACGGTCACCACGATAGAAGCCTTCTCCCCAGCCCAGCTCGCGACGTCCGGCCACCCGACTCCCGCCATCGTGCTATCGAGCTTCACCCCGAGCAACGTCCCCGCGGGCCTAGCCTTCGACGCGAGTGGCGATCTCTGGGTCTCCACCATCAACTCGCTCGTCGAGTTCACCCCGAGTCAGATCGCCGCGACCGGCGCGCCCACCCCCGCCATCACTATCACCAACAGCGCGCTGGCCGGATCGTACGGGGTGGCCTTCGATCCCCACCCCACCGGGTTTCCCCTCCAGCCGTAGCCGCACTCGTAGTCACGTTCGTAGTCACGTTGGAGTCGGTGTCGGGGTAGCAGCGCCGCGCTATCCCGACCCACCACCGCGGCCCGGACGATTGGATACGGGTCGCGACTGGGCGCATCGGCCTCTCCCCCGCCGGCCGCCATCCGCTATCATCTCTCGGCCGCTGTGGCGCGCTCACCTTTCCATTGTAATCAGGTCATGCTCGCCTCCAACCGCACCATTCGGATCGCACTTCTCATGATGACGCTCACTCTCGCCGCCGGCGGCTGCTCCCACAACGGCCCGCATGGCGCCGGATCCGCGGTCGCGGGCGCACCGCCCGGCGCGGCCCACACGAATCCGCTGCTCGTCGCTAGCACGCTGCCCTTCCAGGCGCCACCGTTCGACCTGATCCATGACACGGACTACGAGCCGGCGATCGAGGAGGGGATGCGGCAACAGTTGGCCGAGGCCACGGCGATCGCCGATCGCGCCGACGAGGCGACGTTCGACAACACGATCGTCGCCATGGAGCGGTCGGGCGCGCTCCTCACCCGTGCCTCGCAGATCTTCGGCGCGCTCACGCAAGCCAATACCAACGATTCGCTCCAGCATATCCTGAAGCGAGAAGCGCCCAGACTGGCCGCCCATTCCGACGCGATCCACCTCAACGACAAGCTCTTCGCCCGCGTCAAGAGTCTCTACGACCGTCGCGCATCGCTCGGCCTCGACCCCGAGCAATCGTTTCTCGTCGAGCGCTACTACCGCGACTTCGTCCGCGCTGGGGCCGCCCTGAGCGACTCCGATAAGACCCGACTCCGCGCGCTCAACCAGGAAGAGTCGTCGCTCGAAACCGAGTTCCAACGCAAGCTGCTCGCCGCGACCAAAGCCGGCGGTGTCGTCGTGGACGACCCCGCGCAGCTCGACGGCCTCCCGCCGGGCGACATCGCGGCCGCCGCGCAAGCGGCCAAGCTGCGCGGTCTCCGCAAGAAGTGGGTGCTCGCCCTCCAGAACACGACGCAACAGCCGGCGCAGGCCTCGCTCACCAGTCGCGCGCTCCGCCAGCGACTCTTCATGGCGTCTGTCCAGCGGGCCGAGCACGCCGACGCCAACGACACCTGGGGCATCGTCACGCGCCTCACGTCGATCCGCGCCACACGCGCGCGATTGCTCGGTTTCCCGACCTACGCCGCGTACGCACTCGATGATCGCATGGCCAAGACGCCCGCGGCGGCATTCAAGCTGCTGGCGGATCTCACGCCCCCCGCCACCGCGAAGGCCCGCGCCGAAGAGGGCAAGATGCAGGCGCTCATCGACCGACAACACGGCGGCTTCCAGCTCGCACCCTGGGACTGGCAGTTCTACGCCGAGCAGGTCCGGAAAGCGGATTTCGATCTCGAGGAGTCGCAGATCAAACCGTATTTCGAGCTCGACCGGGTGCTGCACGACGGTGTGTTCTTCGCCGCCAACAAGTTGTACGGACTGACGTTCAAAGAGCGCCACGACATCCCGGTCTACCATCCCGATGTGCGGGTCTTCGAAGTGTTCGACGCCGATGGCCGCTCGCTCGCGCTCTGGTACTGCGACTACTTCAAGCGCGACAACAAGGCCGGCGGGGCGTGGGAAGACAGCTTCGTGAACCAATCGGGGCTGCTCCAGACCAAGGCCGCCGTGTTCAACGTCGCGAATTTCACGAAGCCCGCGCCCGGCCAGCCCGCGCTGCTCAGCTTCGATGATGTGACGACCATGTTCCACGAGTTCGGCCACGCGCTGCACGCGATGATGTCCAACGTCGAGTATCCGAAGTTCGCCGGGACCAACACGCCGACCGACTTCGTGGAGTTCCCCTCCCAGTTCAACGAGCACTGGGCGCTCGACTCGACCGTGCTCGCGAGCTACGCCCGGCACTACCAGACCGGCGCGCCGATGCCGGCCGAGCTCGTGGACAAGGTCCGCCGGACGCGCACCTTCAATCAGGGGTTCGCACTCACGGAATACCTGGCCGCCTCGCTGCTCGACCTGGCCTGGCACACGGTCCCGAGCGAGGCCCCGCCGCAGAACGTCGATACCTTCGAACCGAACGCGCTCCGGAAATACCACGTAGACCTCCGCAACGTGCCGCCCCGCTACCACACGACGTACTTCGCCCACATCTGGAGCGGCGGCTACGCGGCCGGCTACTACGCGTACCTGTGGAGCGAGGTCCTCGACGACGACGCGTACGCGTGGTTCGCGGAGCACGGCGGCCTCACCCGCGAGAACGGTCAGAGGTTCCGCGAGATGATCCTCTCGCGCGGCGGCACCGAGGACGTGGCCCAGATGTACCGCGCGTTCCGCGGCCGCGATCCGAGTGTCCAGCCGCTGCTCGAGAAGCGCGGTCTCACGGGCACGCCGTAGCCGTCAGCGCTCCACGTCCATCGCAGAACAGCCTGCAATCCGATATCCAACACCGTCGTGCCCGGCTTCCAATGACGCAGACCGCGCGTAGCACAGAGCACCACAGCGCGCACGCCGCCGCTCGCATGAGATGCAAGGCCGCGAGGACGGCGGGCCCGTGGGGGACGCGCCTATGGGTTGCCGCGCTATGCGCGGGTGGCTTGGGACTGCCCGGCGGTCTCGCGGCGCAGGACAACTACGAGATACAAGTCTATGCGTCCGAGACCGTAGCCCCGCGCACAACGATGGTGGAGATCCACAGCAATTTCACGTTCGAGGGACGGACAACTGAGCAGGATGGGCTCTGGCCCACGGAAGACGCGCTCCACGAGACCCTCGAGATCACGCAGGGAATCACCGACTGGTTCGAAACGGGATTCTATGTCTTCACGAGCGCCCGCGATGGGCAGGGATGGCAGTGGGCTGGCGATCATATCCGTCCCCGGGTTCGCGTGCCGCCCTCATGGAAATGGCCGGTCGGCGTCAGCCTCTCGATGGAGGTCGGCTACCAACGGCCGACCGTGTCGGTCGATACGTGGACCTGGGAAATCCGTCCGATCGTCGATAAGCAGCTCGGCCGGTGGTACCTGGCCGTCAATCCTGCGCTCGAGCGAACGCTTCACGGGCCCGACGTCTCCAAAGGATTCGAGTTCGCGCCTGGTGCCCAGGTCGGGTATGACGTCTCGCCTTTCGTCAACGTGGCCGCTGAGTACTACGCGTCACTGGGGTCGATCACCGAGTTCGATCCCCAAGCGGAGCAGCAGCATCAGCTGTTCGGTGTCGTCAACTTGAACTTCGGATCGGCGTGGGAGTTCAACGCCGGCCTGGGCGAAGGGTTCACCCGCGGGACGGACCGCCTGATCGCCAAGGTGATCCTCGGCCACCGGTTCGCCTGGTGAGCGACCATCGAGCGGCGGCGAGACCCGCTACCCTGCCCGACGCGGTGCGCGGCACACGCTGGACAGTCGCGCTCGCGGACGCTATGTGCGGCGGCGCGGGGTTTTCTCTGTGTGGAGGAGTGTCGAATGTCACGGGACGCATTGTTGCGCCAATTGAACGAGCAGTACATTCGCGCGTCGCTGGCCGGCGACGTGGAGTGGTACCGGGCGCACCTCGCCGACGAATTCGTGTGCATCGAGTCGGACGGCACGGTACTCGACAAGGCCAGCTTCCTGCGGATGACCGCGAAGGGCTCCGAGCTGGCGAACTACCGGCTCGATGAGGTGGATGTACGATTCTACGGCGACGTCGCCCTGGTGCGCGCCACAGGCTCATGGACGTCGAAGAGTGGCACGCCTGGATTGAGCCGATACGTTGACGTGTACGCGCACTCCGGCAGCGAATGGAAAGCGGTGTCGGCGCAGATCACGCGCCCGCGCGCGGCCTGACGATGGGCACCCCGCGGGTCGCGAGTCGCGTGCTCGGTGCTGTGCGTGGTACCGCGCTTGGCGCCGCGCTCGGTGGCGCGCTCATCGCGGCGACCGCACCCGGTCGCGTCGCCCACGGTCGCGACACGATGCAGACGAAACCGTGCGGGTCGGCCGAGTACCACCAGTTCGATTTCTTCGCGGGCGACTGGGATGCGTATGACGTGGGCGCTCCCACCAAGGTCGTCGCCCGCAATCGGGTGACGCCGATGCTCGATGGCTGCGCGCTGCGCGAGGTCTATGAGGAGCCCGGCGGTCACAAGGGCGAGAGTTTCAGCACCTACGACGTTGGCCGGCGACGCTGGCACCAGAGCTGGGTCACCAATGACGGGCAGATCCTCCAGCTCGACGGCCATCTCGATGGCAATCGGATGGTGCTCACCGCGACCGAGACACTCGCCACCGGGACCCAGCGACTGGTGCGCGGCATCTGGTATCCCGACTCGAGCGGCGTGCGCGAGACGGGCGAGCGCTCGAGCGACGGCGGCAAGACGTGGACGCCGTGGTTCGACATCATCTTTCGGCCTCATGGCCAACCGTAGGGACAGTCACCGGCGCCGGGCGAACGACGATCCGAGCGCGTCTGCCGACGCCGGCACCGTGACTCGGCCCGCCAGCAGCCCTACCACCCACCAGTAGGTGACTCCAAGCGTTTTTCGGCACCCTGATACGTATTGTCCGACCGGTCGAGACGCGTGATCGCACACGCACAGGAACCTTTCATTTCCGCCCCTGAGTCCACGATGCCTCGCGGATTGCGAACGGCCTGCGGTTTGTCGGTCCTCGCGCTCGGTGCGCTCGTGCCCCTCGCGAGGGGAGGCCAAGCCAGCCGCGAGGCGCCGCTCGACTCACGCGTTGACGCCTACGTCGAGTCTCAGTTGGCGGCGCAGCAGATCCCGGCCATCGGGCTCGGCGTGATGCGCGACGGCCACATCATCAAGGCCCGCGGCTACGGCGTGGCCAATGTGGAGCTCAATGTACCGGCCACCGCGGAAACGATCTTCCAAACGGGATCGGTTGGGAAGCAGTTCACGGCCACCGCCGTGATGATGCTCGTCCAGGACGGCAAGGTGGGGTTGGACGACAGGATCTCGAAGTATTTCCCCGAGGCCCCGCCGGCGTGGCGGGACATCACGGTCCGCCACCTGCTCGCGCACACCTCCGGCATCCCCGACTACGGGGCGGAGGAGAACACGATGGCCAAGGGCGTCATCGACTTTCGCAAGGACTACACCGAGGATGAGTTGGTGCGGACGTTCGCGGCGCTGCCACTCGACTTTCCGCCGGGCAGCAAATGGCGCTATAGCAATACCGGCTATGTCCTGTTGGGTGTGCTGATCCACCGGGTGACCGGCCAGTTCTACGGCGATGTGCTGCAAGAGCGGATCTTCAAACCGCTGGGGATGACCGCGACCCGCATCATCAGCGAGGCCGACATCGTCCCACATCGGAGCGGCGGGTATCGGCTGGTTGGCGGTGCGCTGAAGAACCAAAGTTGGGTCTCGCCGAGCCTGAATACGACCGCCGATGGTGCCCTGTATACCAACGTCCTCGACATGGCGAAATGGGATGCGGCCCTCTACACGTCGCGTCTGCTGCCAGCAGCAACACTCGCCACGATGTGGACACCCGGGCGACTCGACGACGGGCAGCCGTACGCGTACGGGTTCGGATGGGAGGTCACGTCCCTGAACGGGCACCGCCTCGTTCGACACGATGGCGCGTGGCAAGGCTACACGATGACCTTTGACCGCTACATCGATGACCGGCTCACGGTCGTCGTGTTCACGAATCTCGACGACGACAACTCCCACCCCGAACGCATCGCCGCCCACGTCGCCGCGCTCTATCTCTCCACCCACCCAGGCGCCGAGCCCGCCAACTAGTTCATCGCGGGACCCGCCGCCTCAGTCGTCCGGCGCGGCGGACGCGCCGGGCGAGGCCGCGCTGCCGGCCAGTAGCCCGCCGTCCAACACCAGCTCCGCCCCGGTCGTGTACGCCGACTCATCGGAGGCGAGGTAGACCGCCGCGTACGCCACTTCCGCCGCGGTCCCGAACCGCTGCAGCGGTGTCTCGCGGACGAATGCCCGCTGGTTCGCGGCTCGCTGCGGACCATCGCCCAGCATGGCATCCCACATCGGCGTCATGATCGCCGCAGGGTGGATGGAGTTGCACCGGATCGGCAGTCCGAGCTGCGCACAGTAGAGCGCGACCGTTTTCGTGTGGTTGCGCACCGCCGCCTTGCTCGCCGCATACGCCGCCGCGCCCGGCATCCCGATCAGGCCGGATCGCGACGACATGTTCACGATCGATCCCGCCGTGCTCCCCCGCATCGCCCGGATGGCGTACTTGCAGCCGAGGAACACCCCGTCGAGGTTCGTCGCCAGCACCGCGTGCCAGGCGTCGAGCGTGGCATGCTCGGGGTCATGCGCCACGACCCCGTCCTCGAAGCCCGTGATGCCGGCGTTGTTGACGACGATGTCGAGCCCCCCGTGCGCCACGAGGACGGCCGCCATCACCGCCTCCCACTCCGCTTCGCGGCGCACATCGAGCCGCCGATACGACGCCGCATGACCGAGCGCCGTCGCCAGGCTGCTGCCCTGGCCGTCCCGGATGTCCGTGAGCACGACGGTCGCGCCCTCACCAACGAACGCGCGCGCCATGGCCTCCCCGATCCCCCGGGCAGCGCCGGTGATGAGCGCCGTCTTGCCCGCCAATCGTGTCATACCGCCCCGCGAGTTGGGGTTCGAGCGCACGGTTGCGCAGCCTCTTGCGCAGCCTGTTGCGCTGCGGAGTGTAATAGGGGCCCCCGCCGTCGCCCAGGCCGGCGCCGCTACTCGTTCCCCTTGCGTGGCGATGGGACCAGGATATACTCTAGCCATACCTCTTCGCGACGGTACTGGTGGACGATCTCGATGTCAGTCTCACCCGCGGCACACTCGATCTCCTGATCCTCAAAGCGCTGAGCTGGGGGCCACGACACGGCTACGCCGTCTCCGATTGGATCCGACAAGCCACGGGGTCGGCGCTGCTCCTCGGTGAAGGCACGCTCTACCCCGCGCTCCACCGATTGGAGCGGCAGGAGTTCGTGGTGGCCGAGTGGGGTCTCTCGGAGAACAACCGCCACGCCAAGTTCTATCGACTGAGCGCCGCCGGCCGGCGCCGGCTCCAGACCGGGGTCTCCTCCTGGCACCGCTTCGTCGAGGCGGCCGCCGGCGCCCTGCGGGCGACCGCGCCCCTGCCGACCTGATGTCCGATGTCGGCGGCCGCCGGCCCTTTCGGCTCACTCTGGGTGTCAAACACGTAGCCAGAGATGTGGACCAGGAGATCGAGTTTCACATCGCGATGCGCGCACAGGCGCTGGTCGCCATCGGCCTCGACCCCGAGACGGCGCGCGCCCAAGCGACCGCGCAGTTCGGGGATTCGGCCGCCGTGCGCGCCGAGTGCCTCACCATCGATATCCAACGGACGAGAGCCATGACCGTCACCGAGCGGCTCGACAACCTGCGACGCGATGCGGCGTACGCCGTCCGCTCCCTGCGGCAGCACCCGGGATTCGCGGCCGTCGTGATCCTCATCCTCGCGCTCGGCGTCGGCGCGAACACCGCCACGTTCAGCGTGATCGATGCGCTGATGCTCCGCTCACTCCCCGTCGAACAGCCGGACCGACTCGTTACCATCGGCGATCCAAAGGCCACCGGACGACTCTCCGAAGGCACGCCCAACGCCGCCGTCGTGTCCTATCCGCTGTACCTCGATATCCGCGACGGCAACCACGTGCTCTCCGGGGTGTACGCGACCGGACGCGCCGGTCGCCTCGATGTCGTCATCGATCGCCGGCCGGACTCCGGGCGTGGGACGCCCGCGGAGCCGGAGCATCCCCGCGGACGCTTTGTCTCCACGAACTTCTTCTTCGTGCTCGGCGTCCACGCGTACGCGGGACGCACATTCGCCGCCACCGAGGGTGTCGTCGCCGGTGCCGATCCGGTCGTGGTCTTGAGCCACGCGTACTGGCGTCAGCGCTTCGCCGGCGACCCCGCGGCGGTCGGCCGCTCGATCACCATCAACGGCGCGCCCTTCGTCGTCGTCGGCATCGCCGACGCAGGGTTTGCCGGCGATCTCGTCGGCCAGGACATCGACGTGTGGATGCCGGTTACGATGGAGCCGACCGTGGTGGCGAACGAACCATGGCTTACGCATCGCGATGTGAGTTGGCTCCTGCTCATGGGACGCCTTGCGCCCGACGTGTCGCTCGCCCAGGCGCGGGCCGCGCTCACGGGCCTCGAGACGCGGTCGCTGCTCGAGCACGCCACCGCGGGCGAGCGGAGCTACCTCGAACAGGACCTGCGCCAGACGCCGCCGCAAGTCGGGCCGGGCGCGCGGGGATTTTCGTATTATCGAGCCAGCCTGGCCTCCGCGATGCTCACGCTCACGGCCGCCGTGGCCCTGGTCCTCATCGTCGTCTGCGCCAACGTCGCCAATCTCATGCTCGCCCGCGCGGCCGCGCGCGGCCGCGAGATCAGCGTCCGGATCGCGCTCGGCGCCGGCCGCCTCCGACTCGTGCAGCAACTCCTGACCGAGAGCGCGATACTGGCCGCCGCCGGCGCGGCCGCGGGATTGGTAGTCGCCTGGTGGGGCAGCGCGGCGCTGCTGCGCGTCGCGGCCCGCGGGCCCCGTGCGATTCCGCTCGATGTGCGGTTCGATGGACCGGTGCTCGCGTTCACGGTCGCCCTATCCATCGGCACGATGCTGCTCATCGGGTTGGTCCCCGCGCTGCTCGCCACGCGCGCAGATGTCGCGACCGCGCTGCGGACGCAGGGACGGGACAGCGGAGCCGAGCGCGTCAGGCCGGGACGGCTGCCGCTGGGCAAGGGCCTTGTGATCGCCCAGGTCGCGCTGTCGATGTTGCTCCTCGTCGGTACGGGCATGCTGGTGCGGAGCACGGAGCGTCTCGAGCACGCGGATGTCGGCGTGGCGCGCGATCGACTCGTGATCGCCGAGGTGGCCGCCCAACAGAGCGGCTACACCGGCCCGCGTCTGACCGCGCTGATCCGCGACCTCCTGGCCCGCACCGCGGCGATACCGGGAGTTTCGGGGGTGAGCCTGTCGGAGAACGGTCTCTTCAACGGTACCGAGTCGGAGACCAACGTGCAGGTCGAAGGTTATACCGCCCGCGTGGACAGTGACACGGCGGTCGCGTACGACGATGTCGGGCCCGGCTACTTCAATGCCGTCGGCGCCCACCTCCTGCGCGGACGCGATGTCGAGGCGCGCGACAACGAGAGCGCACCCAAAGTCGCGGTGCTCAACGAAACCATGGCCCGCTTCTTCTTCCCGTACGGCGAGGCCCTCGGGCGACACATCAGAGCCGACAGCGCGACGTGGGAGATCGTGGGGATTGTGGCCGATGCGAATACCAACGACGTGCGTGAGCCGCCAACTCGGCGCTTCTACGTGCCGATGGTGCAGCTGAACAATCCGCCGGGTCAGTTCAAGCTCGAGGTCCGCACCGGCGGCGACCCCGCGCGGTTGCTCGTGCCTCTGCGACAAGCGCTGACCGCGGCCGACCCCGCACTCATTGTGACGGACATCCAACCGCTGTCCGACCTGATACGCGATTCGATCGCGCAGGACCGCCTGGTCGCCCAAGCGGTGAGCTTTTTCGGCGCGATTGCGCTCGTCTTGTCCGCGCTCGGTCTCTACGGCGTGATGGCGTACGCCACGGCGCGACGCACGACCGAGTTCGGACTCCGCATGGCGCTGGGCGCAGAGCCCGGGGCCGTGGTTCGGATGGTGCTGGGTGAGGCAATGCGGCTCGCGGGCGCCGGAATCGTGCTCGGCCTCCCGGTGGCGCTCGCCGCATCACAACTGATCCGCGGCCGACTCTTTCACATCGGGATCTTCGACCCGCCGTCGATCGGCATCGCCGTCGTCATCCTCGCCGTGAGCGCCGCAATCGCCGCCCTCCTGCCGGCGCTCCGGGCATCCAGCGTCGCACCACTGGCCGCGATTCGCGCGAGCTAGCCCCCCGAACGACGTCCCGCAACCTGCTGGGGCTGCTGGGGTTGAGGGTCGGCTGAATCCCAAACAGCTGTAAGGCTACAAGATCCACGGTCTGGACGCCGCGTACGCCCCGCTACTCGCGTCGCCACTCGGTTGGACGCATAATGGGCCGGCAGCGGCGTCGGCAGTGGGATGCCCGCCCATTCGATTTCCGCGCGGGGCACGCGAAATCCCGGGCGAGTCCGAGACGATCGCCTGCACGATACGTCGCGACATACGACCGGAGGGTGTGATGAGCATAGTGGACGAGGTTGGCGGGATCCTCAAGCAATACCAAGGGGGCGCGACACCGGCACCAGGCGCCGTCAACGCGCACTTCGATCAGGTCGCAAGCGCGGTGCCGACCGGTGTGCTGGCGGATGGGTTGGCGCACGCCATGACGTCCAATCAGACGCCGCCGCTGGGCCAGATCGTGAGCGCGCTCTTCAGTCAAGCCAATCCGGCGCAGAAGGCGGCGGTCCTCAACCAGCTGCTCACCGCACTTGGGCCGGCAGCGGCCGCGGCGGCCACCGGCGGAGCGCTCGCATCGGTCGTCGGCACTGGCACCACGGTCTCACCACAACTGGCGCAGCAGGTCTCGCCGACCACCATCACGCAGCTCGCGGAACACGCGCAGGCCGCGGACGGATCGATCGTCAACACACTGAGCGCCTTCTATGCGCAGCACCCCACGTTGGTCAAGGGACTCGGCGTCGGCGCGCTGGCCCTCATCATGTCACACATCGCCAACCGGAGGTAGACCGAGTATGGGCGTCATCCTGTCCTGGATCGTCATCGGACTGGTCGTGGGAGTCGTCACGGGCAAGGTGATGGGCGCAGGCAACAATGAGCTCCTGATCACGATCATCACCGGGATCGCCGGCGCATTCGTGGCCGGATTCGCGATGAGCCGATTCGGTTCTGGATTCATGAGCGGGCCGATCGTCGAGATCGTCGTCACCGTGATCGGCGCCGCGCTCTTCACTGCGGTGTACCTCGCGGCAAAGCCGCGAACCTGAATCGGTCGGCCTCCGGTGTCGTCGCGACCCACCATCGGGCCCGACGACATCCGACCTCAGGGGGCGCTGAGGTCCAGTCCTTCGGAGACCACGCCGCGATGGGCGAGCGCTTCGAGCGCCGTCCCGTCATGACTCACCACGAGCGAGATCCCGGCCGGCGCCACGGTGTGCTCGAGCCACGCCATTTCTTGGCCGATCGATGTGCGGTCTTCGCTCATCGCATGGCTCGTCGAGTCCGGCTTTTGACGCTGCATGTCGAGCCCGGCGTGATGCCAGACGATATCACCGATCAGCATCAGCTCCCGGCCTGACGCCAACTTGATGTACACGATCTGCGATCCCGGTGTGTGCCCGGGCGCGCGGATCAGCACGATCCCCGGAGCGATCGGCAACACCCGCTCGTAGTCCACCACGATGTATCGGCGCGCGCGGGCCGAGTCGAGTCGCTCACTGTCCGTCGCGGGCTTGGACAGCAACGTGTGCACCTGCGCCTCGGTGAGCATCGTCCTGGCCGCCACCTCGTCGAGGTACGGGGATCGCAGCACCCCATCGACGTGATCGTAGTGTTCGTGCGTCACGACGATCAGCCGGGCGTGCCGCAGCGCGGTCTGGATCTTGTCGTAGTGGTCCTGGTGGTAGTGGCCGTCCGAGCCCGCCGCCTGATGGCTCATGCCGGCGTCCACCATCACCCACCCCGCGCGATACCGTACCTGGAAGACCGGCGTGACCTCGAAGATCCGCGTCTTGGGGGCGCCATCCACCGCGTCGGACTCGGGCGACGAGTCGTCCACCACGCTCAGGTAGCCGACCGCAGTCGGCAAGTCGCCCGGGACCGCGTGCGCAAGCGCACGGACGTTTGCCAGCAACGAGTCCGTGTACGGGTTGGCCTGCGCGCCGAGTGGCGCGGTGCCGATCGAGACGCCCACCGCGAGCCCGACCGCCCACCGCCATGGGATCCCACGCCCTGCGACCGTCGGGCGCGGCCGATCGATCCGCCGCGACCTGAGAACCTGTGACGCCTCTGTTAAGCCCTCGCGCATTGGACCTCGCTGAAGTCGATGCCGTTCAACCGCGTGTCTTTCGCCCGGCAATCGTACCGTGCCTCAGGAGACAAGTACAGTGGGTGCGCACCGTGGCCCTGCCCGCTCGATGCGAACCTTCCCCCCGCCCGTGGATTCGTATACCGCGAGCCGCCGCGGCGAGCGCTGCGCATCGCCCGCTCGCACCATGGGGCGATGCTGACGTCGTCAATCCCGACCTGGGGAAGTGTCATGCTTCACCTGCAAGTGATTGTTGCCAGCACACGTCCCGGCCGACTCGGCTCGTTCGTCGCGGCATGGTTTCTCGAGTACGCGCGCGCGCACGGGAAGTTCGACGTCGAGTTGATCGAGATCGCCGACGCCAACCTCCCGCTGCTCGATGAGCCCAAGCACCCTGCGCTTGGCCAGTACGAGCACGAGCATACCAAGGCATGGAGCGCCACGATGTCGCGGGGCGATGTGTATGTGTTCGTCACTCCGGAGTACGACTACAGCGCGCCAGCCGCACTCATGAACGCGCTCCAATTCCTGTCGCGGGAATGGCACTACAAAGCGGTCGGATTCGTGAGTTACGGTGGTGTGTCCGGAGGCACCCGCAGCGTGCAGATGACCAAGCAGCTCGTGACATCGCTCAAGATGATGCCAATGGCCGAAGGGGTCGCGATTCCCTTCTTCGCCCAGTACCTCGACCGCGCGTCGGGGACCTTCGCTCCTCCCGAGATGCAGACCAAGGCCGCGGGGGTGATGCTGGACGAGCTGCTCAAGTGGGCGACCGCGCTCAGGCCTCTGCGACCGGAATAGCGCCCCCACTGGGGTCCGGGCCGCGGCATCCGAGCGGCGTGTAACCGGCGATCGACCGTCGCACCGAGGCACCACGGTGTCGGACCCAACCGCCGGCCCCTCATGGGGTTGGCGATTACCTCGGAGGCCATCGCGCCGTCGGTTGTAAGGTTCCGCTCGTGCGGAGCATCTACCACACAGCCATGCGCGCCCACCCGGCATTCTCCCCCCGATCGTGCGTCCCCAGTTAGCGCCCGGCATGACCGACGCCGAACTCGTGGCCGCGGTGCGCGCCGGACAGACCGACGCCCTCGGTCGGCTGTTCGATCGATACTCGGAGCCGACCTGGCGCCTGCTCTCTCGGATGCTCGGGTCCCCGGCGGATGCGGACGACGCGCTCCAGGACGTGTTCATCGGCTTGCCGGACATCCTCGCCAGCTATTCCGGACGGGCGCCGCTCGGCGCGTGGATTCGCGGCGTGGCCGTGAACACCGCGCTCATGCGGCTTCGCTCCGATCGCCGGCGCGCCGAAGATGCGCTCGACGAGTCGGATGCGCCGACACAGACCGTGAGCCAACCCCCGGATGCGGTCGAGGATCGGGTCACCATCGCCGCCGCGCTCCGCGCACTGCCGGAGGAATTCCGAACGGTGTTCGTCTTGAAAGAGGTCTCAGGCTACTCCCACGCGGAGATCGCCCGAGCGCTCGGTATCAGCGTGTCGCTCTCCGAAGTTCGCCTCTTTCGCGCCCGCAAGCTCCTGAGGACCCTCGTCCGAGACGCACAATGATCGCACCCCTGTGGTCGCGCATGACGCTCGGCATCGCGCCGCATCCTCCGGAGCGAACCCTCCATCGCTTCGCCGATGACGAGCTGTCGCCGAGTGAACGCCAGCGGACGGCGGCCCATCTCCTCGAGTGTGCCCGGTGCCGAGCCGTCGTGGCCGACGTGCGCGCACTCGGCGACGCCGCGCGCGGACACGACGCACCGATGCCGGACTTGGCGACGCTGCGCGAGCGCGTCATCGCACGGCGCGCCGCGGGTGACCGCGTGATCGTGTCGGCGCCGCACGGCGCCGAGGACGACTCGGCCGCGTCGATCGCCGCCGCGCGTGCCCCGCGATCGTGGCGTCCGGGGCCCTGGCATGCCCTGGCCGCGGCGGGCCTAGCCGGCGTGCTCGCCGGTGCAAGTGGCGTCGGCGCCCTCTGGGAGGCGTACCGCCGCGGCGAGCGCTCGACCGTACCTGTCGCGCCAGCCGCCGCCTACGCCGCACTCGACCTGGTGGGTGGGTCGGCCTGTATGTCCGGCGATCCGGACGCGGGCCACGCCATCGCCAACGCGACCGGCGTGGAGGGAATGGCGCTCCAGCGATTGCTCGCCGATGCGGGGCTTGCGACCATGGTGCCGTTCGTGGGCTGCCACACCGTGATGCCGGTGGCGCCCCCCGTCGCCGCCTTCGACGCGTCGTGGGTTCGGCCGATGGCGATCACCTATCACGCGCGCACGGTCGTGGACACGATCTCGATCGAGAGTGACGATCGCACCTTTGCCCTGGCCCGTTCGACGCTCAACGGCCGGCCGGCCTGGAGCGTCACCGGGCACACCGAGACGTATCCGGTCGTGTCCAAGGCGGCCGATTCGCTCTACCTGAGCGCGACGGACCTGCGGCCGCTGCGCCAGGTCAGCTTCGGCAGCCACGGCGCGCAGCGCATGCGGATCGATCTGACCGGCGACTCGGGCATCATGCATCTCGACGGCTACCGCGCGCGATCCGACGCGCCCACAACCCCGTTCGATGCACCGGTCGCGCTCGTGCGCCAGCCCGGGGCGACGATCGGCCCCGCACCGATCGAGGCCATCCTGCCCGCGCTCCCGTTGCGCGACGGCTGGACCGGGTCCGTCAACGTGTTGGCTCCTCAGTGCCTCATCTGCTCGATGCGCTCGGTGGGCTGGCCCGGTCAGTCGTTCACGAACCTGCCGCTGGTCGAGTCGCTGCGCGTCGAGGGCACCGATCGCGTGGTCGGCGGCGGGGGATCGTTCGACTGCTGGCGGATCCGCGTGACCGGCGGCATCGCCGACGGCTCGAGCGATCGGGGCGTCCACACGATCTGGGTGTCCAAGGACGCGCATGTGATCGTCAAGGACGTGATCAGTTGGACCGATGCCGACGGCATCCGCTACCAGCGCACTCGGGAACTGACGCGGTTGGCGCTGGGCGCTATCGCATCGGCGGCAGCGTCGCCATGAACGCCGTGAGATACGACTTCCACACCGCCGCCATCGTATGCGTCCCATGGCCACGCGTCGCGTCACTCAGCGGGATCAGCACGTACCGCGCGTGCGCGACCCGCGGGATCAGCTTCTCCATGAGCCCCAGCTCCGGCGGGTTGACCACATCGTCGGCCGAGTTGATGGCCAGCACCGGCGCCGCGATCCGCTCGAGCTGCGCCGACGGATCGTAATCCCCTGACGACGCGACCTGGTAGAGCATGTCGTTCGCGTCGCTCGCCGCGACCAGCGCCTTGACCCGCGTCGCCAGGAGACTATCGGCCGCGTCACGCGTGGGCGCGGCCTTCTGATATTGGATCGGGTTGCTCGACACCATGAGGATCATCCGCGACGCGCCCGCCAACCCCGCCGGCTGCGTCTGATAGTTGCCCGACTGCCACGCCGGGTCATCCCGGATGTCGTCCATCGCCATGTCTCGCCACATCCGGTTGCGTCCCGCGATCTGTGTCGGTACGCAGGCCAGCGGCACCAGGCCATCCATGAACGTCGGATACCGTTCGCCCCACATCCATGAGTGCATGCACCCCATTGAGGTGCCCATGACCAGTCGGAGGTGATCGACGTGGAGACCGTCGGTCACCAGTTGGTGCTCCGCGCTCACCATGTCCGCATAGCCGTACTGTGGAAACTTTGCCCGCAACCCGTCGCTCGGCTTACTCGACGCGCCGTGACCGATATCGTCGGGGAGAATGACGAAGTACCGCGCGGTGTCCAGCAACTGGCCCGGACCAAACAGCTCGCCCGAGAACTCGGGGCGGATGAACTGCGTCCCCGCGCCGGTCGTCCCATGCATGATCAACACCGCGTTCGTGACGTGCCCAGCGGCGTCCCGGTGCACCGCGCCAAACGTTCGGTAGTGCAGCCGAAGTTCCGGCAACCTCTCGCCACTCGTGAAGTGGAAGTCGTGCATGACGAAGTCCTGACCCGCAGGCATTTGGGCGGCCGCGAGCCTCGAGCCCCCCACGATCGCCGCCGCACACCCGAACACCCGCCACGTCCGACCCATCGCGATCCGCATCTGCACGCCTCCGAACGAAGTCGATCCCGCGTTCTGCTCCCCCACGTCCCATTTTCGCCATTCGCCGATCGCCTCGCAACGCACGCGTGCCCACAGCGCGCGCCCGGCGTCCGACCCCGTCGGGGTCCCCGGTGGCCCCTGGACGCAGTCGGTCCCCTATACTCAGCAGACGCCGTCCGCCGTCAAATGAGCCATGGGCACCCGGAAACTCGCCTTAGAGACGTAGGGGGCCGGCGCTCCCCCGTGACGTCAGTGCTGGAAACCGGTAGGCACGACCGGGACACGTGCTGATTCGGAACCGACCGTCTCTCAATCCGACGGATCGCGGTCCACTCGCCCAGGCGCCGGGCAGCGGATCGGATCCCGCGAGGGCTCTCATCATGTCGTGGTCGCGGACTGTCGTGTGCGTCGCGGTACTCGCGGTCGCCACCCCGCTGGTCGGCCAGCAGTCACCGGGCCGCGCCTCGGCGTCGTCCAAACCGGCGGCCGCCACGGACGCGGGCAGCCCGAAGTACTTTCGCCTGCATTGGGCGCAGCTCGTGGATCAATACGGATTCGCGCAGCCCATGGAAGTGGCCCGAATGTTGGTCCCGGTCGATTGGAAGTTCGCGGGTGTCGTCGCATGGGGTGCCGCGAAGGGCTGCCCCCCTGACATGGTGAAGTCGGCCGGGAGCGCAACGAGCGCGGACGGCCTGTCGGCATTCTCCTTCCTCCCGTCGCATACCTGGCAGTGGTGGGACGACCCACAGGCGCAGCAACGGGCGGCCCGCACAGGGGGGCAGAGCTCCACTCAGACGGGATGCGCCGCCGCGCCCCTGATGGGAGCCGTCGATTACCTCCGGCAGGTGGTGATCCCCCAGTTCCGGAAGGGCGCGCGCGTCGTCACGGCCGAGCAGATGCCCAAGCTCGCGCAATCGCTGACGTCGGAAGCGCAGACGGCCGCCGCCGGTGCGATCCAGGCGCGTATGGAGACCGGCGTGCGGGTCGATGCCGGCCGGGTCAAGATCGCATACGAGATCAATGGCCATCCGGTCGAAGAGTGGATCATGGCCACCGTCCAAGTCGTCGCCAAGCCGATGGGGATGGGCGGGCGGAACGGAAACTGGTACAACGCGTCTGCGTCTCGGATTTTTGCGTATCGCACGCCGGCAGGCAAGCTCGACTCCGAGCCGGCGCTGTTTGGCACGATCCTCGGATCGCTCACCAACAACCCACAATGGACCGCCAAGGCGACCGCGATCCAAACGGGGACCGCCAGGGCGGAGCAGAAAGGCACCGCGGACCGCATCAAGATCCGGGCTGGCGTTCAGAATATGCAAACCGACGCGATCAACTCGCGGTACCAGCAGATCTCGGAATCCGAAGACAAGCAGTCGGAAGAGTTCGCGCAGACCCAGCGCGGCCTCCAGTGGTACACCGACCCGAATACACACGAAAAGGTCGAGATGAGCTACGGCTACCGGCACTCGTACACCAACGGCAACGGCGAATACATCCTGAACGACGATCCGAATTTCAATCCCGGCAAGTACTTCAACGGCACGTGGACCCAGTTGGAGCAGCAGTAGGCGCGGCCAATAGCGATTGGCGATTGGCGGGCGGGCGCAAAGCACACGCCTCATGGCTAGCTGCCACGCGAACGCCAGTTACAAAGGCCAGTTACAAACGCCAATCCCGCTGCTGTTCGCTGTTGCTGTGTCCCAATCGCCAATCGCCCATCGCGAGGAGTTCTCCCATGCCCTGGTCCCGCAGCACCACGCTGCTCCTGATCGTCACGGCCGCACTGCCCTGCGGCGCGCAGAGCACGTCGAGCGGGCAATCGTCCTATGACAAGTTCGAGCAGATGATCCGAGGGGATTCCGGTCAGCAGGCGACGCCCGCGCCGACTCGGCAACCCGATCGCCCATCCGGTCAACCGCCGGCCCAACGCAACGCGCAGCGATCGACTCTACCAACCGACAACACCCACTACGTGATGCGCTGGGCCAAGCTCATCGACCAATCCGGGTTCGACCGGCCGATGGAAGCTGGGAGCGCGCTCATTCCCTCGGATTGGAAATGGGAGGGTCAGGTCAAGTGGGGCCCGCCCACGGGCTGTACCACGAACTTGATGACCACGATGGGTCGCGCCACGAGTCCCGATGGCCTCTCAGGATTCGAGTACTTCCCGACGTACGCGTGGGTCTGGAGCGACGACCCTCAGGCGCGGCAGATCCAGACGCAGGCGGCGGCGCAACAGCCGGAGTCCATGAAGCCGTGCGAGATGGCGCAGCTGTTGAGCCCCGTCGATTACATCCGCAGCGCGATCCTGCCCCGCATGCGACCCAACGCGCGCGTCGTGTCCGCCGGCATGCTGCCCGAGCTCACCCGAGCCGCCCAGTCCAAGTTGGAGTCCGACGACGCGCAGTTTCTCCAAATGCGGGTTTTCACCGGCGTGCGCGCACAGGTCGGCGAGGTCAAGATCACCTACCAGATCAATGGCCAGCCGGTCGAGGAAACGATCATGGCGCAGATCGACGTCGCCGTACAGCAACAGCCGTCGGTCGCGGGACTGAGCCAGGGCGCCATGAACAACGTGAACTTCTACAACATCATGGCCGAACGCCTCTTCGCGATCCGCGCGCCCGCCGGCCAGCTCGCGGCGCGGGCCGATCTCTACTCGACCATGCTCGCGTCGTTGCGCCAGAACCAGCAATGGCTGACTGCCTCGCAGCAAGTGCTGTCGAACATCATGGGAGTCCAGCAACAGGGCAATGCGGACCGTCAACAAATCATGTACGGCGCCCAGCAGGAACAGGGCAACGCCATCATTGCCCATGGCCAGGAGGTCGCGGTCATGGAAGACCGCAACGCCGCGGAGTTCTCGCAAGCCCAGCGCGAGGTCGAGTGGTACACGGACCCCAACACGAACGACCGGATGGAGCTGAGCGCCGGGTACGCCCACTCGTGGACCAACGGCAATGGCGAGGTCATTCTCAACGATGACCCGAACTACAACCCGTCGAGGGTCTACCAGGGCAACTGGACGCAGCTGCAGCGGAATCGGTAGTCGGCCGCCGCGACACGCGAACGCCCCTCCACTCCGAAAGGGATCCGACGCCGTGCGCTCCGGCGTAGTCTCCCGAGTCGGCGGCCCTTGCGCCCACGCCACAAGGATGTGCCCCGGCGCGCCGCCCGATCGCGCCGACACTCATCCGTCGCCCATCCGAGGATGGATTGACGAAACCCCCCGCGTGGTCTACCCTGGCAGTGGACGGCTGACTTCGTCCTACCCGCCCCGATCGGGCGTGCGCGGACGGCCCGCGCGCCCGTCGGCCACTCGCCTGCCAGCTCCCGACTCCCGCGGATGCCAGAAGACCCGACCGGCGCCGATACCGTCTCCCGACTGCTCGACGACGCCCGGCACGGCGATGCCGCGGCGCTCGACCGGCTGCTGCCGCTCGTCTATGCGGAGCTCCGGGAGATCGCCGGAGCCCACATGCGCCGCGAACGGCCGGACCACACGCTGCAGCCCACGGCGCTCGTCCACGAAGCGTTTCTCCGCATGGCCGGCTCCGCGGCACTTTCGGCGCAGGATCGGACACACTTCCTCCGCACCGCGTCGCAAGCCATGCGCCGCGTGCTCGTGGACCACGCGCGCGCACGCAACGCACAGAAACGCGGCGGGGCGCTCCACGTGACACTCGACGAAGCGATCGCGGGCCAACGCGAACCCGCCGTGGACATGCTCGCCCTCGACGATGCGCTCACCCGGCTCGGCGCCGCCGAACCGCGGTGGGCCCAGGTCGTCGAGCTCCGATACTTCGCCGGACTCGAGATCCCGGAGGTGGCCGCCGCGCTCGGGATCTCTCCCGCCACGGTCAAGCGCGACTGGCAGTTCGCGCGGGCATGGCTGTCCAAAGAGCTGGGGCCCGGCTCCGCATCGACTGGCAATGATCGACGCGCCTGAACGACTGCGGCGCGTCCGGGAGCTGTTCGATGCGGTCATGGATCAGCCCCCGGGTGAGCGAAGCGCCTATCTCGCGAACGCGACCGCCTGGGACGTCCCAACCCGCCAGGAAGTCCACGAGCTGATCGCCGCCGTTGAGCAACCGGGCGCCACCTTCGCCTCCCCACTCGACGGTGGGGCCCGCCATGGCGAGCCCCACGCGGACGGCCTCGTCGGGAAACGGCTCGGCCCCTACGACGTGGTCCGCGTCATCGGCATGGGTGGCATGGGTGCGGTGTATGAGGGCGTGCGGTCTGACCAGTACCGCAAGCGCGTGGCGATCAAGCTGGTGCAAGGCGGACTCGATTCCGAGCTCACGATCGCCCGCTTCCGCCGCGAACGACAGATCCTCGCCAATCTCGAACATCCCAACGTCGCCACGCTGCTCGATGGCGGCGTCGCGTCCGACGGCCGCCCGTTTCTCGTCATGGAATACGTCGAGGGCGAGCCGATCACTACCTGGTGCGACGCACGTCAGCTCTCGGTGACCGACCGGCTCACGCTCTTTCGTCAGGTGTGCGACGCGGTGCAGTACGCGCACAAGAATCTGGTCGTCCACGGCGACATCAAGCCGGGCAACATCCTGGTCACGGCCGATGGCACGGTCAAGCTCCTGGACTTCGGCATCGCCAAGCTCGTCGGCGCCAGCTCCGCCGACGACGCCATGCCCCTCACGCGCGGGGACGTGCGCCCGTTCACGCCGGAGTACGCGAGCCCCGAGCAGATCCGGGGGGATCCGCTCACCACGGCGTCGGACGTCTACGCGCTCGGTGCCGTGCTGTTCGAGCTGCTCACGGGCCGACGACCGCACGTCGTGACGAGCCGTGCACTGGTGGATATCATGCGCGCCGTGCTCGAGGTTCCGGTCCCGCGACCCAGCACGGTGGTCACCACGGACGCCGCGGCGCACTGCGGCGAGCGGAGCGCCGCGCGGCTCCGCCGCCGGCTGCAAGGAGAGCTCGACAACATCGCGCTGATGGCACTCCGCCCCGAGCCCGAACGCCGCTACGCGTCTGTGGGCGCCCTCTCCGCGGACGTCCGACGGGAGATCACCGGCCTTCCCGTGGAAGCGCACGGCGATTGGGCGGGCTACCGGCTCCGGAAGTTCGTGGCCCGCAATCGCACCGTCGTGGCGACATCGGTCCTCGTGCTGGCCGCGCTCATCGGTGGCGTCGTGACTACCGCCGCCCAAGCACGGCGCGCGCGCGCGGCGCAGATGCGGGCCGAACGGGTCAACGGGTTTCTGCGCACCCTCTTGAGCTCCGTCCGCCCCACCACCGGCGGACGCGACGTCCCAGTGTCCGACGTGCTCGACTCCGCCGCACGGCGCGCGGACATCGAGCTCCGGACGCAGCCGGACGTGCACGCGGTACTGGAGACGGTGATCGGGCAGAGCTATCTGACGCTCGGCCGATACCCGGATGCGGAACAGCATCTCCGCGCCGCCCTGGCGCTCCATCGAGAGGTCTCCGGCCCACGCAGCGCGCCGGTCGTCCTCGCGCTCCGGGACCTCGGCGTCCTGGCCAACTACGAGGGTCAGTTGGATCGCGCCGACAGCCTGTTCCAACAAGGCCTCGCGATGCAGCGCGCGATCTCGAGCACCCCGGATACGATTCTGGCATCCCTCTTGGACAACCTGGGCAGCGTCGCGCACGGGAAGGGTGATTTCCCGGCCGCGGAGCGACTGCATCGCCAAGCCCTCGCGATCCAAACCAAGCTGCTCGGCCCGAATGCCGATGTCGTCGCCCAATCGATAGCCAGCGTGGGCGTGGCACTCGGAGAGCAGGGCAACCTTCCCGCGTCGGATTCGATGCTGCGGGCTGCGGTGGCGATCCTCAAGCGCAATCACCCCGAGCCCAACACACTCGTCGCGGACGTGCTCGATCCGCTGGCCACGTCGCTCGACATCGAGGGAAATGCCCCGGCCGCCGAGAGTGCGTATATCGCGGTGCTCGCGCTTCGTCGCCAACTCCTGGGAGTCGAGCACCCCGACTACACGCTGACCTTGATGAACTATTCGTTCTTCGTGTATGACCGCGGGCGCTATCAGGAAGCCGCCGACATGAGCCGTCAGATCCTGGCGCTCCGGGGTCGAGTCTTACCTGAGAGCCACATAGCGATCGCGGCCGCGCTGCAGACGCTCGGTCGCAGTCTGGACAAGCAAGGTGACACCACCGGCGGCCGGCGCGCACTCGAAGAGAGCCTGCAGCTTCGGCAGAAGTACGCCGCGGGCAGTTGGATCGTGGCGAGCGCGGACGGTGTGCTCGCGGATCACGACGTCTTGGTCAAGCAGTACCCAAAGGCGGAATCGCTGTTGCACGCCGCCGATGAGATCCTCACCGCGGCCGTCACCCCGACAAACCCGAAGATGCAACTGAACTACAAACGGTTCATCGCGCTGTACGACGCGTGGGGCCAGCCCGCCAAGGCAGCCGAGTATCGCGCCAAACTCGTGCCTGCTCCGACGTCCTGAGCCCTCGCGTCGCGCGATCTCGCTCTATCAGATAGGCAATAGCGCACTATCCAGCACGCCGAGTTGCGGATGGCGAACCTCATCTTCCGACATATCAGTGGCTCGCGGGCGACGGAGGTGGACATCGTGCCTATCGGCGCGCACCGCGAGCTGATCCTGGGTCGCGCCCCGTCGGCCGCCGTGCGCTTCGACGCCCGGTACGACGACCAGGTGAGCCGGCATCATGCCCGAATCATTCCCGTGTACCTCGATCCGCCGGGCTATCTGCTGGCCGACCTCGGGAGCCGAAACGGCACGTTTCGCAACGGCGACCGCATCGCTGAGCCGGTGCTGCTGCACACTGGTGACATCGTACAGTTGGGGGAGGGCGGACCCGAGGTCGAGATCGTGATGGAGCGCGAAGTGATCCTCGGATCCGATGGACCGATCCCGCCCTGATGCGCGCGCGCCGCGCGCCGGACTCCCTATTCGTAGCGCAGCGCGGCGACCGGATCGAGCCGGGACGCCCGCATCGCGGGGAGCAAGCCAAAGAACACGCCGGTGACCGCACTGACAGCCAACGCGGCGACGATCGCCACCGGCGGAATCGTCGCCTCGACTGGAGTCGCCGCCCGGATCGCCGCGCTCGCGCCCGCTCCGACGATCAGCCCGATGACCGCGCCGATCGTGGTCAGGGTGACCGCTTCCACCAGAAACTGCCAGAGGATCGCGGCGCGGGTCGCCCCCAACGCCTTGCGGACACCGATCTCCCGCGTGCGCTCGGTGACGCTGATCATCATGATGGCCACGACACCGACGCCGCCCACCATGAGCCCGATCCCGGACAGCACGATCATCACGAGGAAAAAGACGAAGACGGTCTTGTTGTACAGCTCGAGAATCTTTTCCTGACCGTACAGGAAGAACGTGTTTTCGGCCGCCGGACGGAGTCCCCGGTGGATACGCAAGGCGGCCATCGCATCGTCCATCGCGTCGTCGCGCACCACGCCGTCGCGTGGCTTGACGGTCAGGTCCATCCAATGGATGTCCACCGCCAGCAACCGGCGCGCGGTCTCGAACGGAACGATCAGCTTCGGCTTGTTTGCCGGGTCGAAGAAGTTGCCATGCGTCTGATAGACCCCGATCACCTCGAACGGGTGGCCGTCGAGCGTGACGGTCTGGCCGACCGGGTCACCGCCGGGAAAGAGACTCTTGACCACGATGTCGTTCACCAATGCGACGGCCGCCGCGTCGTCGTTCTCCCGCGGCGTGAACGTGCGGCCGGAGACGACCGACCCGGGGTCCACCTCCAGCCACGCCGCCGTGTAGGCATCGACGTTTGCGGCCGTCAGCACGCGGTCGTTGACCTTGGCCACCGCCGTCGTGTTGGTGTGGGCGATCACCGCGTGCACGGTCGGGAGCGCGCCCAGGATCGCGACCTCGCGGACTGAGAGCGGCTTGTTGTGCCGCCACGGGCAGCTGCCGGCATCGCCCGAGCACGAGCTGACCGCGATCGGCCACCGGGTCACGAAGAATGTCGTCGGACCGGCCGCGGCCAGACTCGATTCGACCCCGGAATCGATGCCGTGGACGGCGGCCGACATCGCCGTGACCACGAAGACCCCGACCGCGATCCCCAGGATCGTGAGCCCGGCGCGGAGCCGGTTGGCGCGGATCGCGTCGAGCGCGATCGCCGCCCCCTCCACGAGTCCGAGGAGCACGCGGCCCATCCTGGCGCCCCACCCCGGGCGCTGGTCCACGCCCGCCATCACTCGGCGCGGAGCGCGACGATCGGGTCGAGGCGGGCCGCCCGGGACGCCGGGTACACACCCGATGCGATCCCCACCCCGGCGCCGACCACGATGGCCGCGATCAGCGACCACGGCGCAATGGTGGCCGGCAGGGGCGAGAGCGCGGCCACGAGTCGTGAGAGGACGACTCCCAGGCCGATGCCGATCGCCGCCCCGAGCATGCTCAGTGTGGTCGCCTCGACGAGAAACTGGTTGAGGATGTCGCGGCGACGCGCACCGAGCGACTTCCGGATCCCGATCTCGCGCGTCCGCTCGGTGACCGACACGAGCATGATGTTCATGATCAGGATCGCGCCTACGATCAGCCCGACCGATGGCAGGAGCAATCCGCCCCAAAAGAGGAACGTCTTGATCTGCAGCCAATCGGACAACGCTGATGCCGACGTCTCGAACACGAAGTCGTCGGGCTCCGTCGGATGCAGTTTGTGACGACGGCGCATGACCTCCCGGGCACGCTCCTCGGCGTCGTTGAGCGCGTCCGCGGATGGCGCTTGGACGACGACGCCATACAGTGCTGACCGGGCATGATCGGCGCGCGACAACGGCGACTGAAAGGGGCCGAAGATCTGCCGGTCGAGTGAGATGCCGAATACGGTGCCTTGGGTCTCGAGCAGCCCGATGACGGTATACGGGAGTCCGTCGAGGCGGACTTCGCGTCCGATCGGGTCGAGATGTGGGAAGAGTTGACTGGCCGCTTCGGTCCCGATCACGACGACCGGCGTGCCGCGGGCGTCCTCTTCAGCGGTGAATATCCGTCCCCGCGTGACCTTCAGGTTCTTGATGGTGAAGAACTCGGGCGTGACCGCCTGGACCAAATCCTGAGGACCGCCCCGCGAGAAGGCGGATCGCGGCGTGTACCACCGCGCGTCGTGCAGCGCCCATCCGACTCCCCGGGGGAGCGCCTCCCGTACCGCCTCCGCATCCTCGACCGTGATCTTCGGCCGCTCCTGCCACGCCCGCCACGTCAAGTCGGACACGTCGCCGGTGTTGATGTCTGGAAAGCGGCGAAGGTTGAACGTGTTGATCCCCAGAAACTTGCCGCCGAAGTCCTCCTCCACGTACCGCGACATGCCGTTCACCACCGATACGACGCCGATCAGGAACATCACGCCGACCGTCACCCCGAGGAGGGTGAACGCACTCCTCAGTTTTTGGGCGCGGATCTGTGCGAGCGCCAGGCGAATCGCGTCGAGTATCAACACACGAACGGGGCTGAGGGTGGTGTGTCACCGTACGCGCGGGGACCGGCCCCAGTTTCAAGCGCCGGTAGGTGCTCCCCTGTGCGCATGCATACCCCCTCCGCGGCGCTTCGGCCCCGGTCAGTGCGTCACGGCAGCCGCGGTCTTCGCCGGCGCGGCAAATATGTGCGGATCCACTTTGCCGTCGGTGTGCACGTCGCTGTACTGTTCCCGCTGGATGAGCTTACCGTTGGTGTAGATCTCGACGGTCTCGGAAAGCCATCCGTGGCCTGCCGGCAGGTAGTTGTCGAAGCGGAACTCATCCGTCTTCGTGCTGTCGCTGGGCGCCGGTGCGAACCCGCGGACGAACACCAGGCGTTCCTTGTCGATCCAGAGCTGATTGGAGCGGAGGTCACCCGCGGCGGCGCCGATCACGTAGACCGGTCGCCCTTCCCAGCGGTCTTCGCGCACCTTCGTCGTGGGATAGTGCTCGGCGTGAAGGACCGCCAGCGTTCGGTCCACCGGCTGCGTGTAGACGTCGAAGCCGATGATGAGCAGGATGTTCCGGTCGGCGGCGCGCCGGATCGTGCTGTCGCCGCTCACGACGTACATCGAATCGGGCCCGTAAATCGCCGCGATGGCGCCAGTCGGCCGCGGAATGTCGATGCGTAGATACCCCGGAAATTTACCAATCTCGGACCAATACTCGATCGCCATCGTGTCGGCCGGTGTCCGCCGCGTTGTCTTCTGTCGAAACGTCAGGGTGTGATACCATTGCTTGACGTACCGGTCGTGCATCGCCTGAACGACATCCTCTCCGGTCGTCGGCGCGGTCTGCGCGGGGAGCTGCGGTGGGCGCGCGGCGACCATCACGAGCCCCAGTGTCAGAGCGACGAGGCCGAGCCGCGGCGCGATTCGCGCGCGCGCGACGAGACCTGTCCACGGGATGAGAGCGTTTGCAACAGCGGTCGAGGTGGGCATGGCGTAGGGCAAGAGAGGATGGAAGTCGGTATGACAGCGCGAGGGCGGGTCTTGGGATCGATCCCGTCGATTGGACGTCCAAGGTTACTCGAATCGTTGCCGGAGGGACGAATCGCCATTTTCTGGGCATCGAGGCCGCAGCCCGTGGTGCGCGTGACTCTGGCCGAGCGACGACCTGACCTTTAGGTTTGCCGCGCCGTGTTCATTCTGGCGGACTGATGGGCAACAGTGTGCTGGTCGCATGCCCCCGTCCTGCCTGACGACGTTTACGGTCGCGTCGGTTTCATCGACGCGTCTCGCGCACCGAGGTCGCACGCATGCTCGATCGCCGGTTGTTTCTTGCCGCTTGCTCACGGATGGGCCTGGGCGCCACGCTATTTCCTGGCGCCCTCTGGGCGCTCGCGCATCGGAACGGGACCGTTACGAAGGAGATGATCGAGCAGGCGGCCGTCATCGCCGATGTCCCGATCCCCGCCGAGTACCGCGATGCGATGCTCGGCAGCCTGAACGACTTCGTCGATGGCTATGACGCGATCCACGAGTTGCACCTCCCGAACGGCGTCGCGCCCGCCCTCAATTTCGATCCCACGCTCCCGACTACGACGGTCCCGGTCGCGAAGCGCCCGATGCGGATGTCGGCCCCCCCCGTGCTCGGCACGCGCGGTGTGCCGCACAACATCGAAGACCTCTGCTTCGCCACCGTCCGGGATCTCGCCGCGCTGATGCATGACCGCAAGATCTCGTCGGCCGCGCTCACCGACATGTATCTGGCGCGCCTCGCCCGCCTCGATCCCACACTGCACTGCGTCATCACGCTCACCGCAGATCGCGCTCGCACACAGGCCGCGGAAGCCGACCGAGCCATCGCCGCCGGCAAGTACCGCGGGCCGCTCCACGGCCTCCCATGGGGCGCCAAAGACCTGCTCGCGGTGAAGGGCTATCCGACGACGTGGGGCGCAGGCGGGTTCGAGCACCAGTCGATCGACGAGGACGCGACGGTGGTCCAGCGGTTGGATGCCGCGGGTGCGGTCCTCATCGCCAAGCTTACGCTCGGCGCGTTGGCGTTGGGTGATCATTGGTATGGCGGCGTGACCCGAAACCCCTGGCGGACGGAGCAAGGATCGAGCGGGTCGTCGGCCGGCCCGGCGTCGGCCACCGCGGCGGGATGCGTCGCGTTCAGCATCGGATCGGAAACGCTGGGGTCCATCGCGTCGCCCTCGACCCGGTGCGGCTGCACCGGCCTGCGCCCCACATTTGGACTCGTCCCTCGCACCGGCGCCATGGCGCTGTCGTGGTCGATGGACAAGCTCGGCCCAATCTGTCGGTCCGTCGAGGATTGTGCGCTCGTACTCGACGCGATCTACGGGCCCGACGGCCACGATCGCACCGTACGCCCCAGCGCCTTCAACTGGGATGCGAGGCTCGACTGGCGCACGCTGCGCGTCGGCATCCTCGGGGCCGATTTCGCGGGTCCGCCGCCGTCGCGTGCGGCCGCGGCGCCGGATTCGGGCGGTAGCGACGAGGACAAGCAGCGGCGCGAGACGGCGCGGCGCCAGGAGCTCGCGAACCGCACGCGCGCCGATTATGACAAACGCTTCGCGACCGCGGCCATCGCGAAGTTGGGTGCGATGGGCGTCCAGATGACGCCCGTCGAATTGCCCAAGCTGCCGTGGAGCGCGATGCGACCCGTGCTGGACGCCGAAGCGGCCGCCGCATTCGACGACCTCACGCGCTCGGGTCGCGATAAGCTACTCACGAGCCAGGGCCCAAACGATTGGCCGAACACCTTTCGTACTGCCCGATTCATTCCCGCAGTCGAATACATCCAAGCCAACCGCGCCCGCATGTTGGGCATCGAGCAGATGGCGGCGCTCTTCGACCGATTCGACGTCATCGTCGCGCCCACGTTCTCAACCCAACTGGTGGTCACGAACTTCACGGGCCATCCCGCCCTGATCCTACCCAACGGATTCCGTGGCGACGACGCGCCGGCGTTCAGCGCCGAGCCCAGCGCCGAATACGGCGGTCCGGGCACACCGGTCAGCCTCACCTTCCTCGGTCCCCTCTATGGTGAAGCCAAGCTCCTGGCATTTGCGCGCGCGTATCAGGACGCCACCGGGTTCCACGATCAGCATCCGTCCCTGTGAGTGCGACGCATGCGCACGTTCCGCGTGGGTGCCTCATCGCCCATCGTTCGGGCCGGCGAGCCACTCTCGCGCGTTGACCCTATACAGGGGCCCGTAACGGCGTGTACTCACGCGACCCGCTGGCGCCACCACTCCGGGGCAGTCATTGTGTACTGACCGTCTACGCATCGGAGCCGAATGGGTGGAGGCACGCGCACTGAACGGATCAGGTGTGGCGTTCGCAATGGCCGTGGGGCCCGGTGAGGGGCGCATGGCGCTCGATACCCTCGACAGCGTGGCGACGTACTTCCCCGGCGCGAGTCGGTGGATCTTGGACGACTGCACGACTGACGGCACATATGCCCTGCTGGAGCAATGGGTGGCGGCACACGGCGGGCATCTCGTCCGCAATACGAGACATCGCGGATATCGCGGTATCGCCGCGTCGTCGTTTTCACTACTCGAGACGATCGCGCGCGAAGAGCCGAGCGTCGAGATGGCGATCAAGATCGACCCGGACACCTGTCTCCTCGGCGGTGACCTGATCGCGCGGATCCGCGCGCGGTTCGCCGAGGCCGGTCCCGGCATCGTGGGCGCATTCCGGGTCGGTGCGGGCGGGCGACGGCGTGTCTTCGGTCATATCCGGCGGAACATGCTCATCGACCTCTTGCCGATCGGACCGCACAAGACCTGGCGCGCGGTGCGCCTCGGATGGCCGTACTGGGCCCGGTACGTCCGCCCAGCCCGGCGAAACGGCTACGTCTTTGGCGAACACGTACTCGGCGCACTCGCCGCCATCCACGGCGACACCCTGCGCGCACTGGCCCGCTCGCGGTTCCTTGCCGTGCCGGACGGCTTTCGTGCCCTCACGGTTCAGATGGACGTGCTTCTCGGTCTCGGCGTACGCGCCGTCGGCCACCGCCTCATCGATTTGGACGAGGATGCAGCGCAGGCAAGCGTGTGGTTACAATTCCTGCCACCGGTACCACTCGATGCCAACGCACTCCTCGCGCGCGGCATGCTGGCCGTCCATCCCGTGAAGGCGAGCCCCGAGGGTGACGCGATGCGCGCCGTGTTTGCGCGGAGGCGGGAATCGGTAGCTGCGGCGGCCCGACCGCACGCGGTCTAGCACCTCGTACCGGAGTCGGGCCTCCTTGGAGCAGCGATCGTGATTGATTTGACTGGCAAAGTGATACTCGTAACCGGGGGCTCCCGGGGCATCGGCGCGATCATCGTGCGCACACTGGCCGGCGCGGGCGCGGATGTCGTACTGCACTACGGCCAACATCGCGACGCGGCCGCGGCGGTCGCGGCCGGAGTCGGCGCCGAGCGGTGCCACCTCGTACACGCCGACCTCGGCGTGCCGGGCGCTGGCGCCCGGCTCTGGGCGGACGCGGTGGCGTGGCGCGGACACATCGATGTGGTCGTCAACAATGCCGCCGTCGCCACCTCGGTCGGCATCGACGAGCCGACGGAGCGGTGGACATCGAAGTGGCAGGAGACGATGCAGGTCAACGTCGTCGCGCTCGCCGACATCTGCCGCGAAGCGCTGCGTCACTATCGGACCCGCGCCGGCGGCACGATCATCAACATCGCCAGCCGCGCCGCGTTTCGCGGCGATGAGCCGGATGCCATGCACTACGCGGCCTCGAAGGGTGCAGTGGTCGCGCTCACCAAGAGCATCGCGCGCGGATTCGGCCGTGACCGCGTCGTCGCCTACGCTGTCGCGCCCGGGTGGGTGTTGACCGACATGGCCCGGCCCGCGATTCAGGCCAAGGGGATGGACGCGCTCACCCGTGACATTCCCATGGGCGCCATGGCGCCACCCGAGGAGGTCGCCAACGTGGTGGCCTTCCTCGCGTCCGGCCTGGCCCGACATGCGAGCGGCACGACGATCGACGTCAATGGCGCCTCCTACGTGCGGTAGGCGGTGCCGCAGGCGTCAGACGGCGGCTTGGGCCGTCCGGCCGCGGTCGAGATTGATGAACAGCGCGAGCGCGACCGCCGTCAGCGCCGATACCAACAGCTTCTCGTCGAGCGACCACCAGGGAATCGGGGACACGAAGCCTTCCAGCGTACCGGCTACCACGAGCAGCATCGTCGAGCCCGCGATGAGACGGATCGCGCGACGCCCCCGGATGACCAGCGCCTCTCGGCGCGTCATCGCGCCGGGGAGTAGCAGCGCGGACGCGATCAATAGTCCGCCTCCGCCCGCGATGGCGATCGCGCTCAACTCGAGCACGCCATGCGGCGCGACGAAGGCGAGAATGAGTGGGAGAATGCCGTTGTGCTGATAGAGCCCCATGACGCCGCCCAACTGGACCCCGTTGGACACGAGTGCTACCACCGTCCCTAGCCCCGCCGCGATCCCGCCCGTGAAGACGATGTAGGTGACCTGCACGTTGTTGGTCATGATGCCGCTGGCGGCCAACGGACGCCACTCGCCGAAGTCGGGGATGTACCCTTCATGGTGCTTCGCGCGCTCGATCCCATCCCGCGCCCGCTCGACCATGGATTGTGGGATGAACCGCTCCGCCACCGCTGGATCGCGCATGACCGCAACCCAGGAGATCGCGCCCGACCCGAACAGCAGCGCGGCGGCGATGCCGATCGGTAGCGCGGAGCGCCGGATCTCGCGGGGCACCAGCACGGTGCAATACTCCCACGCCGCGCCCGCCGTCACGCGTCGATCCCGATACAACAGGTTGTGGCCACCCGCGACCAGACGACTCAGGTAGAACACGGAATCGATTTCACGCCCCTGTGCCGCGGTCTGAAGCCGCGCCAGATCGCCAGTCAGCTCCCGGTACCGCGATACTAACCCACTGACTTCGGCCTCCGACATGCTGGCGAGCCCGCGGCGCTGCGCGGCGGCGAGCACCGACGCGAAATCCCGCCACCGCGAGGCTCCCTCGGCCACGATCGCGTACTGTTCGCGCGCGGCGCCCGTGTCGGAGCGCCCCGGTACGCCACGCGCCCGCGCGGAGTGCTCCCGCTCGTGTAGCTCCATCAGGACCGCGCTGTCGCTACCCGTCAAGTCGGGTAATCGTGTGCGGAACCGAACCGCCATTTGCTCGGCGAACTGGGCCCGTCGGTCGGGGTCGAGCGTGTTGCGCCGTGCGATGAACCGATCGAGCAGCGCGTACTCATCGTCGCTGAGCACCGTGGTCGGGGTGCCCGCGGGCTCGGCAGGCGAGCCTGGCCTGACCAACGTCTCGCCCGCTGAGGTTGGGACAGCCCGCTCGCGTACGACGATCGTTCCGGCTGCGTAGTCGCCCAACCGCTTACCGGACCGCGACAGGACGGCGCTGAGGATCCCCACGCCGTACACGACCGCGGGTTGCATGTCGATGAAGCGGACGAGATTGCGGACGGCCGAAGCCCCGAAGGTGATCGAGTACCCGCCGTCCCGTACCACGCGCAGCCCGAGCTGCCGCTTGCCTGGAGTCTGCCCGTCCCAGAGCCCTTCGAGCAGGACGTAGTAGCCCCAGAAGATGGCGAACAGGAGGAGCACGAGAAGCGCGACCAACCACGGCACCGACCCCGTCGAGCGCCGGGCAAAGGGAATCGCGGCGAGCCCCAACGCCAATGCCAGCCCGAAGCAGATCGCGTAGTCGATCAGCGCCGCTGCGGCGCGCGAGCCTATCCCCGCGATCGTGTACGAGAACACCACCTGCTCGGGTGTCTCGACATCGACGAACTGTTCGAGGGTCGCGGGCGCGGGAGGGCTCACCCAGTCACGCCATGCAAGATACCGTTCCGAATCCGCACGGCCTTCGGCGACGCCTGTGGATCCGCTTCGAGGCGGTGCACGACATGCATCCGAAACCGGAGCGGCACGCGCACGGTGGTCGTGCGGCCTCCGCGGCGGATCACGACCGGCACCGTCGATTCCGCTGCGGCGGCCGGCGTCGCAAAGCGCGCCCGAAACTGTGCGCCGAAATCGGCGGCGGTCACGGGGATGCCGGCGAGCGACACCAGGACATCGCCGGGCTGCAGGTTGGCGTCCGCGGCGGCCGATCCCGGCGTGACTTGCACGATGCGGACGCTGCCGACCGAATCCATCGTGCTCGCGATGCCGAGGCGCGGCTCGCGAACGCTGTCCGACACCGACCGCAGACCGGCCAGCGGCAGGATGGTATCCCACGGGAACGGGTCGCGCCCATCCACGTACCGCCGATTGAACTCAACGAACGACTTTCCACCCGCGGCATGCGTGATCGCACCCCACCAATCACTCCCCGTAAAGCCGCGTCCCTTCTTGTAGGTGGTGGTGTAGACGCTCCGCATGACGTCATCGAGCGACTGATGGTTGTCACTCGCATCCCGCACCAGGACATCGAGCATGAATCCCGCGAGCGACCCCTTGGGGTAGTAGAGGTACCCCGTCCCGTCCGTGGGGTGCACCCACGTGGAGAGCGATGCATCAGTAAGCGCGACCGAGGGCGCATCCGCGACCTCATCGATCTTGCTCGACGTCAGTTGGTAGAAGCCCGAATCGGCGACCACGCCGCCACGCACCTGCGCGAGATCGGAGTAGTAGTCGGTGATCCCTTCACTCACCCACAACCAGGGGGTCGGCTCCGCCACGTCGTATCGGTACGGCACCATCTCCGCGGGTCGCATCCGCTTGACGTTCCAGGAATGGAATATCTCATGCGCGTAGAGGCCGGGGATGAACGAGTTGTCCAGCAGGGTGGAGCCGATCACGTCCACGTGCGAGTCCTGGTGTTCGAGACCACTCGCGGCCGATCCGTACGACGAGTCGTTGATCTGCATCACCGTGTAGTTCGGCCAGGGCACTTCGCCGAAGACGGCGGCTTCGGGGGGGATGACCTGGCCGAGGACCTTGAGGACGGCCGAGCGCCGCGATCCCGCGACACTGCCCGCGGGATAGCTCGCGTATCGGACCCACCGATCGCTGACCTGCACGCTGTCGAAATCGAACCGCCCGACGAAGAACGGCATGTCCACGAGATCGTGGTACGTCGGCGCGGTGTAACTCCCGGGAGTCGGACCGGACGACATCCCGGTCGCCACCTGCCAGGACGGCGATGTATGCACCATGACCGTGGCCGGAGAATTGAGACCCCGGCCTGCTGCGTAGAGGAAGAGGTTCGTGCCGTTGAAGAGCACGAAGTCCGGTCGAGTCCAGGACATCGCGTTGTCGAGCGTATCGGCTTCGTAGGTGAAGGCCACCTGGACGCTCTTTGCGCCACCCGTCTCGATGCGCCAGGTCTCGTAGTCCACCTTGTCCCACACCAGCGGTCGCCCGTCGGTCGTGGTCGGCGCGAAGCCCGACACCCAGCGCGAGAACCACGTCAACTCGTACGCGCCCGGCGTCCACGCGGGCAGCGCGAGCACGAGCGGACCGGGGCCGGTCACGGTCACGGTCGTGACCACAGAGATCCGCCGGTTCGCGGCCGCGGCGGAATCGACCGTGACGTCGTAGTGCACGTCGCCGACCGGCGCGGACACTGCGGCCGGCATCTGCGCAGTCGCCACACCCATGAGCGGCGTCACGATCGCCGCGACCAGGCCGGCCACGGCTACGCGCCAGTGAGAGACAGCGGACATCGAGATTCAGATTCGAGGATGGGGGGATGGCAGACCAGGAGACGTCGAGAACGATACCGCGTTGACGCCTATTGATGGCCTACCGTATCGATCGCCACGCCGTATTTCGCGTTGATCCCCTCGATCAGGAGGTTGGCGAGGACCTTGTGCGCCAGCGCGGAGGGATGGATACCGTCCAAGGTGATGTACGGTCCGAACGGCCGGGTGGCGCTGAGGAAGTTCGGCAGGGTGGGAATCGCCCCCGACGTCTTCAACGCGCCCAACGCGACGTTGGGATCGACATACGCCCACCCCAGGGAATCCGCCTTGGCGCTGATGTATGCGTTGTAGCCGGCGACGGCGGCGCCGATGATGCGCTGCTTCGTCGAGTCCAGCGTGAAGAAATCGCCGTATGGCTCCGCCGGCACCCCCGCCTGGCAACTGACGACCGGTGGAAGCCCGGTGGTTTGCCAGAACTGGAGGATGCCGATCGCGATGAGCGCGTGCGACCCCGCGCAATTCGGCTCGAACGAGACCGATCCCCCCGCCGCGTCGGTGAACTCCGCTTGGAATTCGGCGTTCGAATACAGGCTCTCGGCGGGAAAGAGCGACGGCAGCGCCGTGACGTTGAAGACGCCGATCAGCAGCCCTTTGAGCGTCGGCCGGGCTTTGGTCAACACGGCCGTCATCCGCGCGTATTGCGCCACCACGCTGTCCACCGGCGTCACACCGGGCGACCCGACGGCCGCCACCGGAACCACAGTCCCACGCTCCGCGGCAGCGAGCACGTCGTTGTTGCCGATCTCGATCGACACGAACGTCGGCGTCGCATCAAGCGCGCGCTGGGCTTGCGTCTGCCCACCCAAGATGAATGTCGTGAGCGGGTTCGATGCTGGCGTGCTGATCGACGTCGGGTCCAGCGTGACCGCGCCCGGGACGGCGACGTTGTTGAGTATCGCGGTGACGCTCCCCGCACTCCGGAGATTGCACGTCATGTCAGTCGATCTAGGACCACCGAGTAGCGCCTGCGTCTGGAAATTGACGATCGGCGGCGGACACCCGGGAAAGGCCATCGACGGATAGGCGTAGCGCGTACCCGCCTGCCGAGCGATGACTGCGGCATAGCTCTCCTGCTGCGTCGAGTCCACGATTCCGCCTGACTGGTACCCGGCCGTGATGCTGTTACCCATTGCGACGTAGCTGACGAAGAGTGTGCGGTTGACCGGCGACCGCGGGAGGCTGACCAACTCGTCGTGCTGGCAACCAACCACCGCTCCCACCAGAAACGCCCCGCCGGCGACGCGCCGGAGTGCGGCATGGGTCGTAGACATCGATCGATCCCTCGGGCCCGAAGTGACGGACACAGCGCTAGAGATGGAGCCGCAGACTGGCCGAAAACACGTCGGCCGCCAGCGTATAGAATCCGGAGTTCAGCTCTGCCGCAGTCTCCGCAGAGTCGGTACGCTCCACGACGCGCCCTCGGCGGCCGGCCGTGAACACGTGGAGATACGCGACGTCGAGCGAGAGCATCCGCGCGAGCGGGACCCCGACTCCAACGGACGCGTTGTAGCGATTCATGTCCGGCAACAGTGGGGTGACCGTCTCCTGCGGCGCGGGCGTCTCGATGTAGCTGAACCCGGCCCGCGCCGTGATGCCGTGATCCGAATCCCCAAAGACATGTTCCGCGCTCCCACGCAACGACCAGGAGCTGGTGTAATCCTCCAGCAGGGTCCTATCGAGACCGGCCGCCCCGGCCGGCCCACCGAAGATCACGGGCAGGTTCTGGAACGATTGGTAGCCGACATATGCATAGTCCACGTCGAGTGTGGTCTCCGGAAGTCCGGTATACGCGACGCCCGCTTCAGCCTGCAACGGATGCACGATCCGCGTGCTCACGGGTTGAGTCACCAGCGCGCCACCGGCCTCGAATTGCGGCGCCAAGAGGGCATCGACGGGTGTGCCAGCCGGCGCGCCGAACGGGTTGCCACCCGCCAAGACGAGTCCGGTCGGCAACTGCTGGAAATTGGCGGTCGCGTTGTCGTACTTGAACGTGAGCGCGGAGAGAAATCGTGCCCCGATCTGGAAGTCGTGCCCGGAGCGAAAGAGCGCGCCGACGCTGTAGCCCCACGCCGTCGCCGATCCGTTGAGCTTCGCGAGCGCGAACGCCGTCCCCTGCGGGACGCCGAGCTCGCCGAAGGTTGCGCCTCCCGACCCGGGCACGGTCACCGCGGAGAGGTCGAGCGCCTGATCGAGCACGACGTCGGAGCGGCCGATCACCGGGCCGCCGCCGATCGAGAGCATGTCGTGTACCACATCGATCGCGATGTTGGGCTGAAAGTAGATCGTCCGCAGCGACGCCGTCTGGGCCTCGAACCGTCCGGAGAAATTGGTCGGCCACTGCGACGTGAGGCCGTACGGGACATACATGCCGACCCCCACGGACGCCCGATGGGAGCCGATCTGTCCCCCGTAATTCACGAACGCCGACGGCACGAACAATGTCGGCACGTTGGCGGCGGTGTGGTGCATTGTCGTATCCGCCGTGAACCCTCCCATGACGCCGATAATGTCGCCGCCGGCGTACACGGACAGTCCGGAGAGCGTCGCAGCCACGCCCGGGTTCCAGTAGATCGTGGACGCGTCTCGACACGGGGCGCCGGTGGTCGCGTACGCGCGTGCAACCGCGCAACTTCCAATGTCGTTCAAACCGAACCCCTGCCCGCCCACCACGTGCGGCACCATTGCCAACACGGCCGGGGCGACGAACGCGATCTTGCCTAGCGGACACTGCATGCGCATCTCTGCCCTCCATCGGCGACTGACGGCCACAAGCCTACCCACAAGGTACGACGGTGTAAATATCGCGATCGTGCGTCCTCGCGTGAGGTCCGGGGGTTGTCGTGCGGGCCGGACACGCCTGATGCGGGTGATTTCGCTTCTCCCCGCCGCGACCGACATGGTCGCCGCCGTCGGGGCGGCCGAGCTCTTGGTCGGGGTCACTCATGAGTGCGACATACCCGATCGGGCGCGGGGTGTGAACCGGGTGACGGCGACGACGGTCTGCGACGGACCGCCGGACGCGGTCGACGCGCGGGTCCGCGAGCTCTCGCACGAGGGGGCACCGCTCTTCACGCTGGACGCCGACCGGATTCGCGCCCTCCGCTCCGATCTCCTCATCACCCAGGCCCTGTGCGACGTCTGCGCCGTTCGGGAGACCGACGTCCGGACGCTCGCCGCCACGATGTCGCCGCCACCGGCACTCGTCACGCTCGGCGGCACCACCCTCGACGGCGTGCTCACCGATGTCGAGCGGGTCGCCGCCGCGATCGGCTGGGGGCCGGAGGGGACGTCGGTCACAGCCGCCCTGCGCGCCCGACTGCGCGCCGTGCACGACCGGCTCCGTGCCGCCGCCGCGCCGCGGCCCACGGTCGCCGTCATCGAATGGTGCGATCCGATCTACGTTGCCGGCCATTGGGTCCCCGACATGGTGCATCGGGCCGGTGGCCGCGACCTGGCGGCCGCCACGGGCCAGCACTCGACGGTATCCACCGCGGACGCGATCGCGGCCGCCGACCCCGAGGTGATCCTCATCGCCCCCTGTGGCTACGATGTCGCTCGAGCAGCCGTGGCGGCTACCGCGCTCCTCGATCGCGACGACTGGCGATGGGCCCGCGATCGGACCGTGTGGGCGCTCGACGCCAATCACCTCACGAGCCGCCCCGGCCCGCGCCTCATTGAGGGCATCGAGGTGATCGCGAGCATTCTGCACCCAAGTCTATTCCCGGCGCCGTCCGCGGATGTGGCGAGGGAGATGGTGGGTAGCGGTTAGCTTCCCGCCCCTGCCGTCATCCACATCCGCACAGCGAGCGCCACCAGCAGCACGGCGAAGCCTCGCTTCAAGGCGCTCGGCGCCACGCCCTGCGCGAATGTGGCTCCGAAGAAGACGCCTGCCGCGAGTCCAGCCGCGAGCAACGCTGCCGCGCGGACGTCGAGGTGCGAGTTCTTGTAGTAGGCCCATGCGCCGAGTGCCCCGACCGGGAGCAAGAGTGCCCCCAACGACGTGCCGGTCGCGGTCAGGGTTGGCATGCGCGCAAGCAGGATGAGGGCAGGGACGATGACGACGCCGCCCCCGATGCCGAAGAGTCCGGACAGGACCCCGGCCACGAGACCAATTCCGAGGTAGATGAGGGTCATGGTGGGAAGTTACGGCGGCGATTGGCGATTGGCGATTGGCGGTGATTGATCAATGGCGTTGGCGATGAGGAGCTCGTGATTGGCCGTCGGGGATTCCCCTCGCGTCACTCGAATGCGCACGGCATCTGGCCCGTAGCCTCTGCTGGCGCTACGATTCCCCCACAATGCTGACAGCCGATGCGGTTGCCTTCCTCAAGACGCTTCTCGATACGCCTGGGCCGTCGGGATTCGAAGGGCCCCCAGCCCGCGTCTGGCGCGAACGGGCCCGCCAGTTCGCCGATGTGCGGGGTGACGTAGCCGGCAACAGCATCGCGACGGTCAATGCGGCCGGCGCACCCACAATCATGCTCGCCGGCCACATCGACGAGATCGGCCTCATCGTCATATACATCGATGACGACGGCTTCCTGTACGTGAGTGGCATCGGGGGATGGGACAACCAGGTCCTCGTCGGGCAGCGCGTCCGACTGCGCGGCCAGAACGGCGAAGTCGTCGGGGTGGTCGGCAAGAAGCCGATCCACCTGATCAAGCAGGAGGAACGCGATCGCGCGTCCAAGATTACGGATCTCTGGGTGGATATCGGGGCCCGCTCGCGCGCCGAAGCCGAGGCCCGCGTCAGCGTGGGAGACTCCGCGGTCATCGATGCCCACGCCGTTGACCTCCCCAACGACCGTCTCGTCTCGCGGGCCATCGACAACCGAATTGGGGCGTTCGTCGTGTTGGAGGCGTTGCACCGCTACTCCAAGGCACCGGGCATCGCGCGCGTGGCCGCCGTCGCCACGACCCAGGAGGAGATCGCGTATCACGGGGGCGGCGCGCTGGTCAGCGCGTTCGGTGTGCAACCACGGGCTGCCATCGTGGTGGACGTGACCTTCGCGACGGACCACCCGGGAATGGAGAAGAAAGAGCTCGGCGAACACAAACTCGGCGGCGGCCCCGTACTCAGCCGGGGCTCGATCATCTCACCCGTGCTCCTGGACATCATCCGCGCGTCGGCCCAACGCGCCGGCATCCCCTATACCATGCACGCGGTCGGTCGCGACACGAGCACGGACGCCGACGCGATCCACATCGCGCGTGAGGGTATCGCCACTGCACTCGTGGCCGTCCCCAATCGCTACATGCACTCGCCAAACGAAATGGTGAGCCTGGACGACGTCGATCGCGCTGCCGAGCTCCTAGCCGAAAGCTGTCGAGCGATTACCGCAGAGACGGATTTCACGGCGAGGGACTAGCGGTTAGCGGTTCGCACACAGGAACGGATCGAACGTCGGGTACGGGACACCGCAGCCGGCCCTCGCACGCTATCCGTTAGCGCTTCCGCGTCCCCACGCGATACAACGGGATCCCCAGGAACAGCACGAACGCCGCGAGTGCGACGATTGGGTTCTGGGCGAAGGCGCCCAGCGTGTCGCTGAGGTCGTAGTGGTCCCAATGTTCGACGGTGAAGACGGCCAACAGCACGCCGGTGATTGCGCCGCCGGCGATGAGCCCGGACGAGAACAGCACTCCTGGTCCGGAGTCCGCGTCGGCGGCCGACTCGCCTGTCCGGCGCTCGACGAGCCATCGGATCACGCCCCCCAAGAACATCGTGGCCGACGTGGAGATCGGCAGGTACGAGCCCACGGCGACCGGAAGCGAGGGGATGCCCAGAATCTCCATGACGACGGCGAAGAACGCGCCCACCAGGATCAATCCCCAGTTCAGTTTCTGCGTCAGGATCCCGTCCACCACCAACGCCATGATCTGTGACTTCGGCGAGTCGAGTTTCTGCTTATGGTGGCCCAGGTAGTCCACAGTTTCGCGACCGCCGATTCCGGGGTCGAGCATGTAGCGAATCGCTCCCGTGTTGTCTACGAGATAGCGGCCCTCGAGGACGTCACCGACGCGTTCGTACACGTGGCCCACTCGGAACTCGCGCCCGTCCTCGAGGCGGTAGGGCGCCGAGTCGATGGCCGCCACCGTCACGCCTGGGTACGACCGTGCCACGACGGTCGTACCTGCCCGGTCGAGGAACTGGAGGATGCCGCCGACCATTAATGCCGACGTCACCACCCCGAAGAACAATCCGATCTGCTGGCGAGATGGCGTGGCCCCGACGAGGTACCCGGTCTTGAGATCCTGCGACGTGGCGCCCGCGACCGCGGCAGCAATGCAGACGACGCCGCCAATGGACAACGCCAGCACGCGGTGCTGGGGACCGGTCCACCCGACGGCGTAGAAGATCAGTGCGGTCAGCAGCACTGTCGCCACCGTCATCCCCGAGATGGGGTTGGACGACGCGCCGATCTGTCCCGTGATCCGACTCGACACGGTCACAAACAGGAACGCGAAGAAGATGGCCAGCACCGCGCCAAACACGTTGATCTTGACCTGCGGCAGCACGACCATCGCCACCGCCGCGAGGACGGTGCCGCCGAGCACAATGCCCATCGGCAAATCGCGCGCGGTTCGGCGCACCGAGCCGGTGCCACCGGCGCGCGTGAATCCCGCGAGCCCGGTGGCGAACGCCGCGATGATCGTCGGCAGCGCCCGCCCGAGGCTAATCAGCCCCGCGGCGGTCACCGCGCCAGCCCCGATGTAATACGTATAGTTGGCGCGGACGTCCATCGCATCCATGTCGCCGATCAACTTCGTGGCCGGGAAGATCGGCGTGGTCAGCCCCGCGCCGAACAATTTGATCGCGGGGATCATGACGAAGAACGTGAAAAATCCGCCCGCGAACAGATAGCCCGCGATGCGGGGCCCGATGATGTAGCCCACGCCACACAGCTCCGGGCTCACTTCGGCCTGGATCTCGCCGAACAGCTCGGGCTTGCCCACCGGGATCACGCGTGTGAACGCGTGGCGGGCGACATCCACCCACACGTGGACGCCGCTGTTGAGGAACTTGTACGCGACGCCGAGCCCGAAGCCGGCGAAAATCGTCTTCGCTTGCACGCCACCCCGCTCACCCGCGATGAGCACCTGCGCGCACGCCGTCCCCTCGGGGTACTTGAGATTGGCGTGTTCGTCAACGATCAGGCTCTGGCGCAGCGGGATCATGAGGAGCACGCCCAGGACTGCGCCCACGACCGCCACCGCCGCGACGGTGCTCCATGGCAGGGCGTAGCCGAGGAGCAAGAGCGCCGGCAGCGTGAAGACGGTGCCCGCCGCGATCGACTCGCCCGCTGATCCGGTCGTCTGGACGATGTTGTTCTGCAGGATCGTCGCCGGTCGGGCGCCGAATGCGCGCGAGATGTAGCGGAAGATCGTAATCGAGAGGACGGCGATCGGGATCGACGCGCTGACCGTGAGGCCGATCTTGAGGCCGAGGTAGACGCTCGACGCCGCGAAGATCACGCCGAGGATCATGCCGAGGAACACCGCCCCCGGCGTCAGCTCGGCGAGATCGGTGTGGTCGGGCACGTACGGCTGGAACGCGGGCGCGGGCTGGGCGGCGGATGGCGCGCCGTCGGCTGGGGAATCCGCTTCCGTCGGGGACGTGATGGTGGCCATACGACTCCGGGGGACGGTGTGCAGATGGCGGACGTGCCGTGTGCCCGCGGGCGCACCGCCCGTCCGTCAGGCGAGCGTGGTCGGTTCCGGCCGGTCCGTGTGCGCGAGCGCCCGCGTCGCTGCCTCACGGACGTCTTTGTCCTTGTCTGTCGAGAGGTCCTTGAGCACCGCCATCGCCCCCGGCGTCCGCGCTTCGCCTAATGCGTGCACCGCGGCCACGCGCAGTGCCACCGACTTCCGTTTGAAGAGGTTGCCCGCAGGCTCCGCGGCCTTGATCAGCCGCTGGACGGCCTCGAGTGTCGCGACTCGCCCCAACGCCGCGAGGATCGCGACTTGGACCTCCTGCTCGGTCTCCCCGTCCAACGCTTTCACGAGCGTGGACGATGACGGTGCGCCCTTCCGGGTTGCGAGTCCCGAGGCCGCGAGCGCACGCACGTGCACCGACGAATCCTTGAGCGCGCGTCGCAACGCCACCACTGCGTGCCGCGTCCCCAATTTGCCGAGTGCATGGGCCGCCGCACGCCGCACGCGGTCGTCGTCGTGCTTCAGCAGCTCGCTCAATTGGTGGTCGGTGTCGGTCGCACCCAGCTCCCCCAGGAGGTCGGCCGCGTTCCGCGCGACGTACCACCGCGGATCGCCGAGCATGTGGACGAGCATCGGCTTCCCCGTCTTGAGCTGGACCAGCGCATCGAAGAACACGCGCCGCTCGGACAGCGACTGGGCCGCGGTCAACTGCTCGATCAGCGCTTCCGCGCCCGCGTCGCCCGTCCGCATGAGCACCTGGACGAACTCGTCCACGCGCTCCTTCCGACGAGGCAGCACGGAGGCGACGGCCCGCAACGTGGTGGGCTTGGAGAGTCGCCGGATGGCCGAGCCGTACGCGAGCTTCATCTCCGGATCCTGCTGCACGCTCTCGCGCCGGATGAGTTGCGACAGGTGGTCGGCGACCGCGACCGATTTGTTGCCCTGGGCGTGCGTCTCCACCACCGCCGCGATCTGATCGAGCGCGCGCGTCACGAGCGCGACCGACGTCGCCGCGTCCAGTGTGGTGAACAGATCGTCAGAGCTGTCTTGCGGGCGATCGACGGTGGTGAACGCCCGGACGATGATCGGGTCGGCTTCGGCCTTCTCCCGCTTGAAGGTGACGCGGACCGAGCGGGGGGCGAGCGCGCGCAGTTTGGCGCTGATCTCGCGCCCCTCGTCGCCACTGACGGGGACGGCCGCGATCACCCGCGCGGTGCCGAGGATGTCAGCCGGCAGCGCGCCGACGTCCACCACCATCTCCCGGACGCCGTGCCCCACGAATTGGCTGCGCAGCTCCTGGACACCGGTGAGCGCGGGAGGGAGCGGCTCGCCGTTGACCGTGAGCTGGCCCTCCAGCACCGCCAGTGTCACGCCTCCCTGCTTGGACACGGTGACGAGCGCGCGGAGCGCGGCCTTCTGCTCGTCCACCGATTCCGCCTGATGGATCAACAACCACACCAGGCGAGAAAAGTGGCGCGCGAACGTTATCGCGTGATCGACGGACAGGTAGTCAGCCTCCGGCGCAGTCCTCGCCGAATACCGGTAGAGTGTTGCACGGTGCCAAGTTAGGGTTCATGGCCCCGGTCCGCCAGCACCGTGGCCCCAACTCGATAGGGCCTTTGCGCCCCACAATCCGACGACCGAGCCGGCGCCGGGCCACGACATGCACCGTCGCCGGGTCGTGTGCGACGCTCCCTAGTTGCCCCCCGCCACCCCTGCAGCCGCGCCCTTGTACACCGTGCCCCCCTTCATGACGAACAGTGGGTGCTCGGTCACGGTGATGTCCTGCAGCGGATCGCCGGGCACGGCCACAATGTCGGCCAGCTTGCCCGCCGCGAGGGTGCCGACCCGGTCCTGCCATCCGAGGAGCTTCGCGGCATTCGAGGTACCGGCGACCAACGACTGCGTCGGGGTCATGCCGCCCCACTCCACCATGAGTCGGAACTCGCGCGCGTTGGCCCCGTGCGCTCCCACACCGGCGTCGGTCCCGAGCGCGATCGGCACGTTGTACTTGAGCGCCAACTTCACGGCGGTGCGCATCGCCTGCGCGGCCGCCAACGCCTTTTGCGCCCGGAGGCCTTTGAGCCGGCCGCTCTTCGCGAGGTTCTCCACGACTTCGCCCGCCGACAGCGTCGGGACGAGGAAGGTGCCGCGCTGCGCCATCATCCGGGCCGCCTCGTCGTCCATGAACGACCCGTGCTCGATCGATGAGACACCCGCCAGGATGGCGAACTTGATCCCCTCCGTGCCGTGCGCGTGGGCCGCCACTTTGCGCCCCAGCTTCTTGGCCTCGTCTACCGCGGCCTTCATTTCCTCGAGCGTGTACTGCGTGGCCCCCACCGCGTCCCCCTCGGAGATCACACCGCCGGTCGCGCAGATCTTGATGACATCGGCTCCGTACTTGATCTGGTACCGGACCGCTTTGCGGACCTCGTCCGGTCCGTCGGCGACGCCCGAGCGATAGTCGTTGTCCTCGAGGCCCGGCCGCCACCCGTTGGAGTCGCAATGGCCGCCGGTGATGCCAATGAGGTGCCCGGCGTTCTCCATCCGCGGCCCGGGGACGACGCCGGCGTTGACGGCCTGGCGGAGCGCCATGTCGTCGAAGTTCGGCGCGCCCACGTTCCGGATCGAGGTGAACCCGGCCATGAGCGTGCGACGGGCGTTCTCGACACCGACGATCGCGCCGTAGCTCGCATAGTCCTTGACCACGGCCAGGTCGAACCCCGGATCCGCGAGATCACGACCAATGATGTGGGTGTGCGCATCGATGAACCCCGGCAGCAGCGTCGCCTGGCCGAGGTCCACGACGCGCGCGCCAGCCGGCACGCTGACCGACGAGGCCGGCCCAGCGGCCGTGATCTTGTCGTCCGTCACCACGATGACCGCATCGGTGATCGGCGCGGCGCCCGTGCCATCGAACATCCGCGCCGCGCGGAGCACGACGACGACGGGGGCGGCCGCTGGGGGTGGCGCGGTCGGCGCCTGTGCGCCGAGGGACGCACCGCCGGCGATGGCGATGCAACCGGCCGCGGCGCGGGCGGTGAGACGAAGCAATCCGGAGCGACGCATCGCGAGGAGGGGGCTGAGGGGTAGATGCCGAACGCGGACCGACACATACGGGGCGGGCGCGGGCGCGGCCCGTCGGGCGTAGCAATTCTACGCGTCCGACCCGTCGCGGCGAAAGGCGACGGCCACGTCCCACAGCTCGTCAAACCATCTCCCGGTCGGCGACATCCAATGCCCAGAGTGCCCACGCGATCCATCGCGCAGGCCAGCCCTTTCGCGCTACCGGAGTCTGCGTGCCCGACCGTTCGCGCCGCCTGCGTCTCATCTGCGCGGCCCTTCTGTCGGTCGCCACCCTCGACGCCCGCACCGCGGCCGACGCACAGCGGGCAGCGTCGATCCACCAACGCCCGCCGCCCGTGGCGCGCGCCGCGCGCCGGGTCGGACCCATCGCGATCGATGGCCGGCTCGACGAACCGGCGTGGGCCGCGGCCACGCCCATCACCACGTTCACGCAGGTGCAGCCGATCGATGGCGCGCCTGCCACCCAGCGCACCGAGGTGCGCGTCCTGTACGACGAGGACGCGATCTACATCGGCGCGCGGATGTACGACTCGCTCGGCGGCCGCGCCGTCCGGGGCCGGCTCATCCGACGGGATCAGGAGCTCGATCTCGACAACTCGGGGTCGGCGCAGCTCACCTCCGACAAGCTCACCATCATCCTCGACCCCTACCACGATCACCTGACCCGGGCCGTGTTCGAAGTCAACCCATCGGGCGTGAAAGGCGACGCGCTCGGCGCCGGGGGAAGTAATCTCGACGCGTCGTGGGACCCGGTGTGGGACGAGGCGACGCGCGTCGATTCCCTCGGGTGGACGGCCGAGATGCGCATCCCGCTCACACAGCTCCGCTACGCGCCCCGGGACACGGAGCAGACCTGGGGGCTGCAGATCATGCGCACGGTGGACCGGCTGAATGAGCGCGATTGGTGGGCCTATTCGCACCGGAACGAAAACAACGGGCCGGCGACATACGGCCACCTCACGGGGCTCGCGCTCAGCCGGCCGCCGCGCCAGTTCGAGCTGCTCCCCTATGTGTCGAATAGCACGGAGGGCAACGCCGCGAACGCCGCGAACCCACTCGTGCCGATCTACCAGGATCACGTCGAAGCGGGGGCCGACATCAAGTACCTGTTGACCTCCAACATCACGCTCGACGCGACCATCAACCCCGATTTCGGGCAAGTGGATCTCGATCCGGCCGTCATCAACCTCACCGCGTTCGAGACGTATTTCCCGGAGAAACGACCGTTCTTCATCTCCGGATCGGGGGCGTTCGACTACGGCGGGTTCAACTGCTTCTTCTGCAGCAACGTGTCGTCGCTCAGCCTGTTCTACTCGCGTCGCATCGGCCGCTCGCCGCAACTCGGCGACTACTACTCCAGCTTCGCCGCGTACACCGACATCCCCAACAATACCGCCATCCTCGGCGCCGCCAAGCTCACCGGACGGACCGCGGGCGGATATACCATCGGCGTGCTCGACGCCGTGACCAACCAGGAGAACGGGTCATACGACGTCGCCCCCGACAGCACCCGCCACACCGTGCCAATGGAGCCGCTCAGCAACTACTTGGTCGCCCGCGTCAAACGCGACCTGGGCGATGGCGCCACCGAGGTGGGCGGCATCGTCACATCCACCGTGCGCGACCTCGACGCCCCGATGCTGGCCGACAGTCTGCACCGACACGCGGAAGCGGCGGGTGGCGATTTCATCACGACCTGGGCCAATCACCATTACTCCCTCATGGGGAGCGTCGCGCTCTCGGATGTCGGCGGCACACCGCAGTCGATCCTGCTCACGGAGGAATCCAGTGCGCACTACTTCCAGCGACCGGATCGCCGGAACGTGGGCGGCGGTCTGTTCGACGACCGCTTCGATTCGACCGCGACGTCACTCCGCGGTTACGGCGCGTATCTCCGATTGGCCAAGGACAACGGCGACTGGCTCTGGGAGACGGCGACCAACATCCGGAGCCCGGGGTTCGAGGTCAACGACCTCTCGTTCATGGGGCGCGCGGACTACATCTGGAACAGCGCCAACATCGTTCGCCAATGGACGGTACCCGGCGCATGGTACCGGTCGCTCTTTGCCGACATCGGTAGCCAGACGCAACACAACTTCAGCGGTGATCGCACCGATCTCCAAGGCCAGATGTCGCTGAACGGCCAGCTCCGTAACTACTGGGGATTCAACACGTACTACATCTATCACCCGACGGTGATGGACGATGACCTCACGCGCGGCGGCCCCGTCGTCAAGCGCAACGGCTACCAGGATCTCGCCGTCGGTCTATCCACCGACCCACGGAAATGGTTCGTGCTGCAAGTATTTGGCGAGGGCAATGTCGGCATCAACGAGCCGGCCCAGCAGGTCAATACCCAGCTCACCGCCCTGTTCAAGCCGGTCTCCAACGTGTCGTTCAGCCTCGGCCCAACGCTCAGTCTCGTGCGCCACGGCGTGCAATACGACACCGCGTTCGCCGGACAGAATGTGCCGCAGTTCTTCGGCACTCGGTACGTCTTCGCGAGCATCGACCAGAACACGTTGTCGATGGACACACGATTGAGCGTCGCGTTCACACCGACACTCACGCTGGATTTGTACGCGCAGCCACTGCTGGCCAGCGGGCACTACTACGAGTTCGAGCAGTTCGACCACCCGCGACAGTTGCACAAGAGCGTCTACGGCACCGACGTCGGAAGCATTCAGAAGCTCGCCAACGGGACCGGCTACTGCATCGACCCGATCGGCCACACGGCGAGCGCGGTCGCGTGTCCCACAGGCCCGACGCAGGATTTCGTGATTCCCAACCCCGATTTCAACACCCGATCGCTTCGCGGCAACGCCGTGCTGCGGTGGGAGTACCGGCCGGGCGCGACGATCTACTTCGTCTGGCAGCAGACGCGGTTCGACGATACCGCATTCGGCAATTTCCAGATTCCGCGCGATCAGTCGCTGTTGTTTCGGGCCCCGTCCGACAACGTATTCCTCATCAAGGTCAACTATTGGCTGCCACTCTGACGCGCGGCGCGCACCGGCGAGAGACCACGGTGCGCTGATTACATTCCCTGGGTCCTTCTTCGCCGACGACCTGTGCCATTGCCGATACCTGCCCCACGCGAGGCAGGGTATACCACCACCACCACCGTGCCGCTGTATTGGGCGTCCTATGGAACGCCGGGCGCGCCGCGCGCCCTTGTGCTCCACGGCGGTCCCGGCGCCGACCACCGCTACCTGTTGCCCCAGATGCTGCGGCTGGCTGACCGCCACGACCTGCTGTTCTACGATCAACGGGGCGGCGGGAAGTCGCGAGCGGACGCCCGTGAGTCGGTGACGTGGCGCGCGCACGTGGACGACCTGGCTACGGTGATACGCGAGTTCGGACTCCCGCTGCCGACCGTCGTGGCGTATTCCTGGGGTGGACTGTTGGCCATGCTGTACGCGGTCGCGACCACGACCGATGCCGCGTTGAGCCCACTGGGTCGGTTGGCGCTGATCGATCCGGCAGCCGTGACGCGCGAGTATCGCGCGCAGTTCGAGGCCGAGTTCGCCCGACGAGAGAACAGCGACTACGTCCGCGCCGAACGTGCGACGCTCCTGGCGTCGGGACTGCGCGAGCGCGACCCCGAAGGCTACCGTCAACGGGCGTTCGAGTTGAGCGTGGCGGGCTATTTCGCCGACCCGACCGTGGCCCGGGACCTCACGCCCTTTCGCGTGGTCGCGCGGGTCCAGCAGTCCGTCTGGGCCAGCCTCGACGACTACGATCTCCTCCCCGCCCTCGTGCGGGTCCGCACCCGCGCGACCGCGCCGGTCCTCGTCATCCACGGCCGCGAGGATCCGATCCCACTTGCCTCGTCGGCCGCCACGGCGGCGGCGCTGGGCGCCCCACTCGTGACGATCGAGCAGTGTGGCCACGTCCCCTATGTCGAACGCCCTGACGCCCTCTTTGCCACGCTCGAGCCATTCCTGATGCCGACCTCGGTGTCTGCCGATCCGCCGATCGGTCGGCCCGCTACGGAGGTGACCTCGTGAGCCGTGCTCCGCAGATCCACCCCGAGCCCGAGTCACCGCACATCGGGACCGTCGATGTCGATGGCCGTCGGTTCGTCGTCTCCCTCGAGACACAGTACGATGGCGTCGAGTACGTCGGTCGCCTGTGCTTCTCCGATGTGTCCTCGGACGAGCGAGGGTTCCCCGACCGCGGCGCGTTACCCGGACGCACGGTTGCGGAAGTCCGGACGATGGCCGCGCGTCTCCGCCCGCAAGACCTCGTGCAACGCTACCACCGCGCGGTCGCCGAAAAGCGGCGGTATCATCGACTCCGGCGGGTGACCGAAGACGTGCTCGCCAAGGTCCGCTATATGAATCAGGTGGCGATCTCGATGCGCGCGGGCTTGCTCGACCCCGAGGGCGCGGCGCAAGAAATCGAGCTCACCGAGCGGCATCTCTACGACCTGATCGGCACGCTCCGCCACCACGCGGGGGTGGAAGCCCCGCACTCCGAGGGAGCACCAGACCAGTGATCAAGGGCCGACCACCCGCCACGGCATCGACCCGTGGCCGCGGGCAGAAGCCGACGCCGGCCGCGACGCCGGGCCGGTCGGCGTCCACGCGCGCGCGGCCTACACGCACGGTGAAGCGGATGCCCAAGCAGGCCTCCAAACAGGTCTCCAAACAGGTCTCCAAACAGGCCGCCAGACGGCCGCGCAATGCCGCGGGCACGGCGCCATCGAAGCCGCAACGCGGGCGGCCGCGGATCACGATCAAGCCCTTTCGCGGGCTCGCGCTGGCGCAACACGCCGGCGAGGTCGTGGACCGACTTCGGCGTGAGTATCCGGACGCCCACACCGAGCTGCATTACCGCAACCCGTACGAGTTGCTGGTGGCCACGATCCTGAGTGCCCAGACCACGGACGTGCGCGTCAATCTCGTGACCCCCGTCTTATTCGCACGGTTTCCTACACTCGACACCCTCGCGGTCGCCGACCCCGCGGTGTTGGAGGATGTCATACGCAGTACGGGATTCTTTCGCGCCAAGGCCAGGAGCTTGATCGGGATGGCCGGCGCGGTCATGACGCGGTACGGCGGGGTCATCCCCGCGACGATGGACGACCTGGTGACACTGCCCGGCGTGGGACGCAAGACCGCCAATGTGCTCCTGGGCAACGCCTTTCACCGCGACGAGGGCATCGTCGTGGATACCCATGTGGCGCGACTCAGCGCGCGCCTTGGACTCACCGCGGAGACGGACCCGGTCAAGATCGAGCAGGCGTTGATGCGCATCGTGCCGCGCGACGATTGGACGATGTTCTCACATCTGCTGATCTTCCACGGGCGGCGCGTTTGCTCCGCGCGCGCTCCCGCGCACACACGGTGCGTGCTGGCCGACATCTGCCCGTCCGCCACGCTCATTTAAGCGCGCGCGCGGCGTGGCGGATCCGGCGCGTGTCGGGTCCCCTGAGATGAGCGGCCCAGCCGGGACGGGCGAGCCGATCGGCTACGCGGAGTACCGCGAGATGCGGCACTTCAACGCCCTCGATGGGCTCCGTGCGATCAGCGTGCTCCTGGTCGTGCTGGCACACGCCCGCGGCGGAGAAGAGTGGCTGTGGATCCGCGGCGCGAACGGCGTGACGATGTTCTTCGTGCTGAGCGGATACCTCATCACGACGCTCGCGCTACGCGAAGAGGCCGTGCGCGGACGGATCGACCTCGGCGCGTTTTACCTGCGTCGCACGTTCCGGATCCTGCCGATGTATTACCTGACGCTGGCGATCTATTGCGTGCTCATCCTCGTGCTCCACGCCGACCCGGCGCGCCACGACAAGTTCGTGCGCGCGCTCCCGTACTATCTCACGTATTTCCAGGAGTGGGCCGCACCTGGTCTTGAAGTACGTCCCGTTTGAGCTGTCGTGGTCACTCGGCATCGAAGAGAAGTTCTACCTCGTGTGGCCGCTGGCTGGGATTCATTCTGCTCCGGAAGCATTTCCGACTGCGGCTCGGCACAGCGATCGCCCTCGCCGGCGCCCGCACGCTCGCGGCATGCGTCACGTCGTGGGGGAGATTCGTGCTGTTCTACGCGCACATCCTGATCGGGTGCGCGCTCGCCGTCCTGCTGGACAACCCCCACGCATTCGCGCGGCTGCGAACCCTCGCTCGCCCGGTGCCCGCGGTGGCACTGACCCTGCTGGCCATCGTCGTTCACTTCACCACCGACGCCACCCATCCGTGGACGCACGTGCTCTTCTCCGCGACGGTCGCGCTGGCGCTGATCGGCCTGGTCGCGGGGTCGTCGCCTGTCACGCGCGCGTTGACTTGGCGACCTCTGGTGTGGCTCGGAGGGATCTCGTACGGCGTCTACCTCTTCAACCAACTGGGTCTCCACGTCGCCATGCGCATCGTCCCCGAACGATGGGGGCTGGTCAGCGATGGACTCGCCATGATGCTCGGACTGGCCGGAACGCTGGTCGTCTGCGAGCTGCTCCACCGCTACCTCGAGCTGCCGCTCATGCGCTACGGCCGGATGCTGGCCGGACGCCGGAAGTCGGTCCAGGGTTGCGCCCCGGCGACGGCCGGCTAACGTTCGTCCTGCCATGCACAAAATCGCAACGTTCGAGACCAATCGCGGCACCATTGTCGCCGAGCTGTACGACAAGGACGCACCCCTCACGGTGGCGAACTTCGAGAAGCTCGCCAACGCCGGCTTCTACGACGGCGTCAAATTTCACCGTGTCATCCCGGATTTCGTGGTCCAGGGCGGTGACCCGCTGTCGCGCGATCTTCCGAATGGCGATCGGCGCATCGGCAGTGGCGGCCCGGGCTACCATATCAAGTGCGAGACCAAGGGCAACCCGCGCACCCACGAGGTGGGCGCCCTCTCGATGGCCCACGCGGGGACCGATACGGGTGGCAGTCAGTTCTTCATGGTGCTGAGCGAATCGAACACGCGGCACCTCAACGGCAAGCACACCGTATTCGGCAAGATCACGAAAGGGCTCGACGTGATGAAGCAGATCACCCCGAACGACTCGATGACATCGGTGAGGGTCGCGTGACAGACGAATATCCGCCCCAGGGCCACGATACGTCGTCGGCGTTCGTCGGACTCATCGTCGCCGTGATCGCGATCTTCGTGATCCTCGTGTCGATCGTGACGCTGACGAACCACCACTACGAGCGGACCGAAGCGGCCGCCGCGCCGCAGCACGCTCCGTAACCGGCGAGTCGATCGACTGGGAGTTCGACCGGCCCACACGTCGTGAGCCGGCGGTGCGAAGGAGTCGGCACCCACACGCCGGTACCGACCGGTCGCCATCACACGGTCGCCACTGGGTGGCGAGTACCCTGAGCCTCGGTACCGAGCGCTCGTTGCACCCCGTCGGCACGACGCGTTGACTATTTCGCGGCTGCTGCCCGCGAGTCGCTGACAACTGCTCCCCCCGCCCCGGCTCGGCGCCAGCGGCCGCACATCCGGCGGCCCACTCGGCGTCCCAAATCGGGGGCCAATTCCACCTCTGGCCCCCGTTATGCTGCCTCTAACACCGGTCTTGTATAATGACTGACCAGTCAGTAATTTATTGTTCGATGACTGGGATCGGCGAACATGAGCCGAAATGGCGCCGACTGCCGGGCGAGCGGCCGCAGCAGATCCTCGACGCCGCGATCGAGGTCTTCGGCGACCATGGGCTCGCCGACGCCCGGCTCGAGGACATCGCCAAACTGGCCGGGGTGTCCAAGGGGACCATCTATCTCTACTTCCCCAACAAGGAAGCGCTGTTCAAGGAGATGATCCGGCAAACTGTCGTGGACCAGATCGAGCGGACCGAGCGCGATCTCTGCAACGATCGCGGGATGAGCGCCACCGAACAGGTCCGGATTTTCATGCGGTGGTGGTGGGACCTGATGCGACGGTCCGACTATCAGCGCATCTATCGTCTCGTCATCGGCGAGCTCCAACGCTTCCCCGAGCTCGTCGAATTCTTCTGGGACGAAGTCATCGTGCGTCGGCAGTTGCTACTCGACCGCCTGATCCAGCGGGGAGTCGATACGGGTGAGTTTCGCCCGGTCGATCCGACGACCGCGGGCCGGATCGTCACGTCGATGTTTTCAGCGCATTCGCTCTGGTCGTGCACGCACTTTTATGAGAAACAGCAACTGACCGATGAGATCGTCTTCGAGCAAGTGATGGACTATTTCTTCCATAGCTTGGCCCCCGCGGCGCCGATGGTGACCGCCGCCCCCAACCGCCCGTGAACCAGTCACCGCCCCCGATCGTGCTGACGCCACTCATGACCGCCCGCCGCTTCCGCCGCTGCCGCGGCGCGCTGCGCCGACCCATCGCCCGTCCCTTGAGGCAAGCTGATCACGACCCCCGTCGTCCAGCCAACCGCGTCACACTGAGTGTGGTGGCGCTCACGTTGATGCTGGCCGCGCCAGTGGCCGCGCCGCTGGCCGCTCAACAGGATACCACGATCCACGTCCTGACCCTGGGCGGCGCCGCCCGGCTCGCCTCTCGCCAGAGCGCTACCGTCCTGGCCGCCCGAGCCGAAGCGGACCAGGCGAGCGCCCGCGTCCACGAGAGCTTCAGCTCCTTCCTCCCAAACGTCTACGGGGGTGCCTCCGAGCGGGAGTTCACCGAAAACAGCGCGTCGCTCCTGCGATTCCCCCCCAGCCCGGGATCAGCCGCGTTCAACAGCTTGCTCCCTCCGGGCGGCATCGTATTTCCGCCGATCAAGTCTGTCGATTTTCGCGGCTACGCGTCCGACACACTGTTTAGCTACGGTGCGATCCAGCGCTACCGGCAGACGCGCATCTCCGAGCGTGCCTCCGAGGCCGGTGCGGACAACGCCGCCGAGCAAGCGGCGGGTGCCGCGGCGGGTGCCTATCTGACCGCCCAGCGCGCCGACGCCGTCCTAGCCGCCCGGCTCGCCGACTCGTCGTTGGCCGCCGATCTCCTCAACATCGCTCGCCAGCAGTTGTCGGCGGGCGTCAGCATCGCGCTCGACGTCACGCGCGCGGCCGCACGGCTCACCGCGAGCCGCGCGCAGGTGATCGCGGCCCGCTCGGACCGCGACCGGTCACGCCTCGACCTCTATCGCGCGCTGGGGCTACCGCTCGACACCCGATTGAGCCTCACGGATTCGCTCGCCCACCTGCCGGTCTCCGACTCGCTCCCGCCGGAAGCGCAGGAGATCGATCGCGCGCTCCGGCATCGTCCCGATCTACACGCCATCGACGAGCAGCTCTCGGCCGCCGAGCAGGCGATCAGCGCGGTCCGCGCCGAACGCCTGCCGGCGCTCGCCGTATTTGGCGACAAGGGCGTGAACGGTGGCAATTGGAGTCGCCTGCTCCCCACCTACACGTGGGGTATCGGGCTTGCCGTCCCGGTCTTCGATGGCGCGCATCGCGAAGCCCGGATCGAGGAGCAGCAAGCCTTGACGCAGGAAATCCTGGTCCGCCGCCGGGACCTCCGCCAAGTGGCGGCGATCGAGGTCCGCGGCGCGTTCCTGCAGTTGGCCTCGGCCCGCGAGCAGCTCGACGCCTCCACAGAACAGCTGCAACTGACCCAGCAAGAGCTGTCGGAAGCACGCGAGCGGTTCCGCGCCGGCGTAGCCGGTGACGCCGATGTCATCACTGCATCGCTGGATCTCAACGGCGCTCGGACGCTCCAGGTGGATGCCCTGACCAATTACCAAGCCGCCCGGGTCGCGCTCGCGCTGGCCACAGGCTCGGTCACGGAGCTGCCATGAGCGTGATCGCCGCGCACGGTCCGGCGACCGCCTCGGGCCTCCGTCGATCCACCGGGTTCGAGTGGCACGCGCCACCGCAGCCCGCGTGGCCGGGCACCTATTCGCACGTCGCACGCTTTGTCTCACCACACTCAACGCTGTAGACCACCATGGCCACCACCGTACGCCCCGAGCAACAGACCCCGCCAAATCAGCCCGTGCCGCCGCAGCAGCAGGCAGCGCCGAGCGCGGCGCCTGCCGCGACCCCGGCCCCCGCGGCCAAGCCTCGCAACAAGCTGGTGATTCCGATCGTCGTCGTGGCCGCGATCGCCGCGGCAGTGTGGGGGGTCAAGACCTGGACGTACAGCCGGGCCCACGAAACCACCGACGACGCGCAGGTGGACGGCCACCTCGTACCCGTCCTCGCCAAGGTGGGCGGGTACGTGACGCGCGTGAACGGCGACGAAAACACGCATGTCAAGGAAGGTGACACGGTCGTGGTGATCGACGACGCGGACTACCGGGCGCTTCTCGCGCAGTCCGTCGCGGACCTCGCCGCCGCGCAAGCCGGCGTCGGTGCGCGCGGCTACACCGGACAGGCCGCGGCGCAGGTGCAGACCGCGCAAGGCGAAGGCGCCGCCGCGGACGCGCAGATCGTGGCCGCGCAAGCGAACTACGACAAGGCGGTGTCCGATCTCCAGCGGACGCGCCAACTCGCCGATCAGCAGATCGTGTCGCGCCAACAGCTCGACGCCGCACAGGCCACCGCCGACGCGGCCCGGGCAACGCTGCTCGCGTCACAGAAACAGGCCGCTGCCGCGGGCGCGTCCGTCACGAACGCCCAGGCCGGCGTGCGCTTCGCTCAGGCCCGCCTGGCGAGCGCGCAGGCCAAGCAACAGGAGGCGGCCCTCGACGAGTCGTACACCCGCGTCACCGCGCCGGTCAGCGGCATCCTCTCGCGCAAGCAGGTCGAGGTCGGGCAACTCATGCAACCCGGGCAGACGATGTTCACGGTCGTCGCGGACACGGGTGTCTGGGTCACCGCGAACTACAAGGAGACACAGTTGGACGACATCCGGATCGGCCAGATCGTCGAGTTCGAGGTCGATGCGTACGGGAGCTGCACGTTCCACGGTCGCGTCGAGAGCATCGCGGCCGCAACCGGCGCGAAGTTCGCGCTCCTGCCCCCCGACAACGCCACCGGCAACTTCACGAAAGTCGTCCAGCGCATTCCGGTGCGCATCCGTCCGACGGACCCCCCGAACTCGAACTGCCCCCTGCGCCCCGGCATGTCCGTGGTCACGCATATCGAGACGAAGAAGTGACGGCGATTGGCGATTAGCGATTGGCATTCACGGTTGGCGATTGGCGCTTCTCCGCTTCAGCACGGCGTGCCAAGATCGTCACACCTGCTTCGCTAGCCCAGACTCCAAGCCTGGCGACGCCACGACTCGCTAGCTGTCGCACGCTACTCGCCAACCGCCTCTCCTCCCCATGTCCGCCATCGCCCTTCGGGATATCCCTGTCCGCCCCGCCGCTCCAGCGGCGGCGATGCCGGCGGCGGATCCCTACGCCCACAAGTACATCATTGCCATCGCGGTGACGCTGGCCGCGGTGCTCGAGCTCATCGACACTTCGATCGTCAACGTCGCGATCCCGCACATGATGGGGAATCTGGGTGCGACGCTGGACGAGATCTCGTGGGTCTCGACGGGCTACATCATCGCCAACGTGATCGTCATCCCGATGTCAGGATGGCTGTCGGGGTATTTCGGGCGAAAACGGTACCTCACCGGATCGATCATCCTCTTCGTATGCGCGTCGTTTCTCTGCGGGGCATCGCGATCGCTCGACGCCCTCGTCGCATGGCGCGTCGTGCAAGGCCTGGGTGGCGGGGCACTCCTCTCCACCGCGCAGGCGACGCTGTTCGAGGCCTTCCCGCCATCCGAGGTCGGGATCGGACAGGCCATGTTCGGCGTCGGGGTCATGGTCGGACCCACGATCGGCCCGACACTCGGCGGCTACATCGTGGACAGCTACAGCTGGCCATGGATCTTCTACATCAACGTGCCCCTCGGGATTCTCGCGGCCTTTCTGGTCTTCGGCTACGTCCGGGATACCAAGTTCCAGGTCCGCGCCAAGACCGTGGATGTCGGGGGTATCGCCCTGCTCGCACTGGCGGTCGGCTCACTCCAGTGGATGCTCGAGCGCGGTGAGCGCTTCGATTGGTTCGAGTCGCGGTTTATCACGATGCTGGCCGTCACGTCGGTAGTCTCGACGGTTCTGCTCATCTGGCGCGAACTCACGATCGACGAGCCGATCATCGACTTCCGTGTGCTCAAGAGCCGCCAGCTCACAGCCGGCGTCCTGTTCGCCGGCGCCCTCGGGCTGGCACTGTATGGTTCGCTCTTCGTGCTGCCGATCTTTCTGCAGCAGTTGCACGGCTTTACGGCCTGGCAGACGGGAAAGGTCATCCTACCGGGCGCGATCGCGTCCGCCATCACTATGGCGTTCGTGGGACGCAACGCGGCTCGCCTCGACGCCCGCTACACGGTGGTCGCCGGCTCGTTCCTGTTTCTCGGAGCCATGGCCCTGCTCGCGCATCTCAGCCTCGACGCGGGCGCGGGTGACCTCTTCTGGCCGCTGATCCTCCGCGGGGTCGGACTCGGGCTGATCTTCGTGCCGCTCACCAACGCGGCAATGGCCGATTTGTCGTTCGCGGATCTCGCGCAGGGCACGGGCATGTTCAACCTCACGCGGCAGCTCGGCGGCTCGCTGGGCATCGCGATCATGGCGACGCTGCTCTCCCGATTTACCAAGATCGCGCGCGCGCTCCTCTCCGAACACGTCGTAGTCGGCAATGTGGACGTGCAGCACCGACTCAACACGCTCGCAGGCGGCATGATGGCACACGGAGCCACCCCCTTCGTTGCCCGCCAACAAGCGCTCGCGGTACTCGACCTCCAGATCGGCAGCCAGGCCAGCGTACTCGCCTTCTCGAGGCTCTACCTCTTGAGCGGCATCATCCTCATCGCCGCGCTCCCCCTGATGCTCCTCTTCCGCACCGGCAAAGGGCGCGCGGCACTGGGGATGCCGCACTAGGGTAGCGGTTGGCGGTGAGCGAGTTGACGTTGCCTCGCGCGAGCATCCGCTGGCCCGGGTCCGCTCGAAGTCGCCGGATACACAATCGTGCGGATCGCGCCTCGCTGATAGCCCTTGCACGCTATCCGCCAACCGCCATCCGCTACCTCGGAAACCGCACCCCAATCTGCGCCGTCACCATGACCACTTGCTCGGACCTTGGTCCGTTCGACGTCGTCGGGAAGTCGTAGCGCTCGAACGAGAACATCACCGAGCCGGTCAACGGGGCCCGCAAGAGCTCGAATCCCGCGGCCGCCGTCCCGGCGAAGTTGGGACTCGGGAGGCCGCTCACGTCCACCACCGGCAGCAGTCCCGCCTTGATGACCGCCTGGGCCGCACCGTCGAACATCGGCTCCCGGAGTTCTCCGCCGACGGTGAGCGACAGCCAACGCTGGCGAGCCAGCGACGTGCTGTAGCTGCGGGCGCGTGCCTCGAGCTGAAACGCGAGCCACGGGGTCGCGAACAGACTGCCCGACAACTCGATGTCGCTCATCCGACGGGCATCGATCTGGCCGGAGTCCGGCGTCAAGGTGCCCGCGTATCCGGTCACCGTCAGTTCCGTCCACGACGTCGGCGCCACCCGGACGTCGGCGCCCAACACTGGCCCGCTGGTCCGCTCATCACCGAACCCTTCGTCCACCTGATGGCTCACATACGCCACGAACACCGACGGGGTGGCCGTGATCTGCGCGCGCATCGGACGCGCCGACACCGCAGCGGCCGCCGCGGCGAGTGACAGGACCAGGTGCCGCCGCCCACGCGAGGTCATGGTCCGGCTCCCGCCGCTGGGCTGATGATGAGCGCGGTCTCTGCCATCTTGCCTTCGTTCCGGCTCGCGATCTCGGCGTTCGTTGATGCCCGCTCGGCGCGCCGACGGGCGTTCAGCGCGATGTTCGGGGCGATCTCCGAGTGCTCGTGTCGCCAGCGAAATCCGAGGACTCCGACGGCGAGCCCGCCAACCGCAACCGTTGCCCCCAGCCCCCGGCTGGCACCCGAGAACTCGCGCTTGCCGAACAGCTCCGGGATGGCGATGGCCGCGAGTCCCACGCCGAGCCCCTTGGCCAACTCCGTCGTCGCCGCGGACGGCGGGTAGTGCTCGGGGAGCAGGTCCGAGGCCTGCAGCGGTGGCAACGTGTCCTCGAGCGCCGGTCGGTCGTGCTCCACCGTGAAATACAGACGGGCGGAATCCACACGCGTCGAATCCAACCGACTGACACCGCGCACCACGAGCTCGTAGCGGCCGGGCGGCGCAAGCCGGCCCGACGCGAGCACCCCGTTCCACGACACCTCGCGAACGCCGTCGTTCTCGGATTCGAAGATCAGCGACTCATTGCCCGCCGCGTCGCGAATCTCCGCCGACAGGAGCACCCCGTGGGTTGATACGAGCACGAACGACACCGACTCCGTCCGCGGATCGATCCGGGCACGAGCGATCGGACGCACCGCGACGGCGAACGTCTGCTGCTTGGCTTGCTCGAAGAGGGCGCGCTCCTGCGCCGTGAATTCATCGGCATCGAGATCGACGAACGGATCGCGCTCGAGCGCGGCCCGGAAGTACACGGTGGCCGAATCTCGTTCACCGAGGATGGCGTGTGCGGCGCCGAGATACTTGTAGGCGGTCACCCGCTGAGCCGGCGAGACGACGAACGGGGTACTGGGCGAGATCACCTGCCTGAGCAAGGTCAGCGCCCGCTCGACCTGCAGGTCTTCGTAGAGATGGATCGCCCGCTGGAGGGTCTCGTCCGTCGTGGCTTGTCCTGCGGCGACCCGCGGCGCGACCGACACCGCGACGGCGATCAGCACCGTGACCAGCGACAGTCGCGGTGCGCACCGTACGAGCCGCGACGTCATGGCTCGTCTGCGCCCTTGAGCGTGATGCGATTCAATTGGGTGGTCTGTCCCGCCACAACGACGAGTGTCGTGTCGTAGCCGGCGTACCCGGCCGCTGTGATGTGGAGTCGGCGTGCGCCAGATGACACATCGAGATCGAACACCGCACCCTGTCCCACCGGACGTCCGTCCAGGAGGATCTGCGCGGTACTCGGCAGGACACGCACGCGCAGCTTTCCGGTCGGGAGCGCCGAGTCGGGCGCGGCCGGCGACGCGGGCGCCGCGGCCACCCCGACTGAATCGCGCGGCGTCGCGACCGCCGGCGTCGTGGTCGATGGCGCGGCAGTCGCGACCGAGTCCGCCCGGGTCGCACTTGCCGCCGCGGAGCCGCCGCCGCTCGACCCGACCAACACCGGCGGTACGACCGCGGGCCCGACGGGCACACCGACGCGCGGCTGAGCCGGTGACGTACCCACCGTCGTCTCGGCCGCGGTTCCCGCAGTCGTGGCTGCCGTCGCGGGCGATGGCGCCGGGTGCCGGGGCCGCAATGTGCCCCAGAGCGCGATGACGCACGCGACCGCCAGCACACCACCCGTCCCGAGGTGGCGACGAATCCGCCGGACCCGGTCCGCCGACCGCATGAACGCATCGTGCGCCGCCACGACCGACATGGTGTCGGCCAGAGGGGGCAGCGCATCGGTGCGGATGGCCGGGACTGACGACCCCTGCGCCAGCTCACGGAGCATCGCTTCCCCGGCGACCCGGTCCGCCTCGCTCAACGGGACGGCCTCGATCGCGATCCGCATCTCCCGGGTCGTCGCGAACCGCCGATCCGGATCCTTGGCCAGGACGCGGTTGAGGACGGCGACGAGCTCGGGCGGCACGTCATGGCGCGCCACCGATACATCCGGAGCGGGCGTGAAGAAGTGGTGGTGCATGATGGCCGCGAGCGTGTCGGCATTGAACGGCACGGTCCCGGTGAGCATCTGGAACGCCACCACACCAAGTGAGTACTGGTCCGACTGCGGCCGGGCGAGCTTCCCCGCGCACTGCTCGGGACTCATGAAATACGGCGTCCCGATCACCGACCCGGTCGTGGTCATCGACGCGTTCTCGATCGCCCGCGCGACGCCGAAGTCGGTCACGATCACGCGGCCGTCTCGATCGATCAGGATGTTGCCGCCTTTGACGTCGCGGTGGACGATCCCGTGCTCGTGCGCGTAGCTGAGCGCGCTCGTCGCCGCGCGCAGGATCAGCAGCACCACGGGCACGGGCAGCGCGCCCTGGGTCGCGATCACGGCGTCGAGTGGGCGCCCTTCGACGTACTTCATCGCCAGGTAGAGCAGCGATGCGCTCTGGCCCACGCGATAGATCGGGATGATGTTGGGATGGTCCAACGCGGCGGCCATTTGAGCCTCGCGCTCGAACCGCTCGACGACCGATGGGCCCAGCGCCAGCTCCGGCGGCAGCACCTTGAGCGCGACCGGCCGTCGCAACTGCAGCTCGATGGCGCGGTAGACGACCCCCATCCCGCCGCGCCCGACCTCGCGTTCCACGTCGTAGTGGTCCGCGAGTTCGCTTCGGGCGAGTTGGAGCAATGCGTCCGACTCCGGATCAGGCTCGGGGGGCGACCGTCGCGGGCCGCGTCCACCCGAGGTCCCCCACTTACCTCGATCGCCGGAGGCCGTCGCGTACGGTCCCGACCGCGAGCCGCGCGGCTCGAATTCGAGCGTCGTGGCCGCCGGATTCGAGAGCTCGGTCCCGCACTGCTCGCAGTAGTGCGCGTCGGTCGAGTTCGCGGCCTGGCACGCTGGGCAGGGCAGCCACTCGGGCGGCGTGAAGGCGCCGATGCCGGAGGGCGGCTGCGCACCGGAGCCCGGAACGCTCGAGGCCCCGCCGCTCCCGGTGTTGCCTACTGCGCGCGGGTCATCATCATGCACGGGATCCGTCCGCCGGGACACCGGCTTCTGGAGCGTCTGGCATCGATGGCGTGCGCGTGCGGACGCACGGCGGCGAGTCGCAGGCCGGCATCAGGGCGTCGCGGTCGCGGTGAATGTCGCCGACCCAACGGTCGAATTCGTGGCCGTGACCGTATACGTGCCCGGTTGGCCGAGGGTGAGAACGGCTTCGGCGAGCCCGCTGGAGTTGGTACTGACCGTCTGCGTCGCGCTGCCACCACCAAACATCGCTCCTCCGGGCGTCACCGTGAACTCGACGTCCACTCCCGCCACTGGCCGGCCGGCCGCGTCCACGACCCGCACGGCCAACGGCTCTGGCAACGTCGTGCCCTGAGACGCCGACTGGCCATTCCCGAACACTTTGCGCAACGGTAGCCCAGGGCGCGTGCCCGCATTGAGCGGGACATTCGCCAACGGAGTGAAGACGATATTCCCGTCCGCACTGTCGCCAACCGCCGACGGTACCGCGTTCCGACGCGGTCCGAGCGAATCACCCCACCAGTTGTTCGGGATCGAGATGCCCGCCGCCTGCTGATTGACGACGCCCACGCTGTCGTTGTCAAAAATGTCGTTCGTGCGGGCTTCGAACGCCGAAATGGCGCCGGCACGGATCCCCACCCGGTTCTGGGAGATGAAATTGCTGTCCGCGCGCACCGAGGTCCCGCCCAGCGCGACCGCGCTGTAGCTCGGATACCCGGTCACGGCGTTCCGCACGACCGTCACGCTGTCGGCTTGCAGGTCGATGACCCCGACCGAGGCCGACCCATTCACCGTCCCCTCGGGCGAGCCACCCGCCATGATATTCCCGATGACGAACGCATGGCGCGCGCCGTTCACCTCGATCGCCCGCTGCGCGGCGCCCGCGAATGTCACCCCCGAGTTGACGTCCACCGCCGCGCCCGGGGCGTTGAATTCGATGGCTGCGTTGCCCGCCGGCCCGCATTGCATGTACAGGCCGTGGGTCACCGCCAATTGCACGCTGTTGCCGGTCGCCTGCACGCAGTTCGTGACGGCGCTCGAGAGGGTGTCCGTATCGAGTGTGACGGAGTCGGCGTTCGAGAGGACGACGCCGACCGCCGCGTTCGTGGAATGGGAGAGTTGCAGCAGCCACGTTGACAGTTCGGATCGGACGCTGAAGCGGCCGCCTTGGAAGGTGTTCCGCTGCAGGACCGCCGGACCCGCGGCGCCCCGCGTCCCGATCAGCCGGATGGCGTCCATGAGCGATGTCGTCCCCGGGTTGTCACTGAAGGAGTTGCCAAACACGAACACGCCCGGTGACGCGTTGAGCTCGAGTGCGGAGCGTCCGTCGGTCTGCGAGTCGCCGGTGTTCGGATCGCCCGATTGGGCCCGGGTATTGAATGTGTTGTTCGTGACTTGGGTCGCGCCGGTCGCCGCGAGGACGCGCATGAGTTGCGCCTGCCCGGCCACGTTGTTCGCCGTGGCCGTCACCGACGCCGTGCTGTCGAGCAGAATCTCGGGGCCCGCCGTGGTGCGCACGAGGTTCGTCGAGATGAGATCATTCGACCCGTAGAGGACTTCGACGCCGGCCCCCGTCGTCCCCGCTTCCGCCGCCACGACGCCGTGCACGGCCGAATTCGTGATGTTTCCCGTGACGACCCCGTGGTACCGGAACCCATACGCCTTGACGTTGGTGACTCCCGAGCTGTCGATGCTCGATCGACTGGTGGAGTCGATCGCGATCCCGCGCCCGGAGTTGAAGGGATCCCCCGCCGGATTGACGAAGACGTTCGAGATCACGATCGCGGGCCCCTTCCCGTAGATCGCCGCGCCGTCGAGCGTGTGGCGGATCGCGAGCGTGCGGATCACGATCCGCGCCGTCGTGGTAGCCGTGATGCCCGCGGTGCCGGTGTCATGCGAGAGCAGCGGCAGCTTGGTGGGATTGTTGCCCGCCGCCCGATAGGCGGTCGGATCCCCTTCGACCGTGACGTCGTGGTTGAGCACCACCGACTCGCTGTACGGCCCCGAGCCCGTGCGAACGAACACGGTATCGCCGGGGTCCGCGGCGTTCACGCCGTCCTGGATGTGGGCGTAGGGGCGCTTGAGGGTGCCGAAGTGCAAGGTGTCCAGCGTGCTGTTGTCCACGTAGACGAGTGTCGGATTGCGAAAGACGACGGTCGCCGAGTCGGCCACCGACCCCACGCTCCCGATGATGCGCGTCGTCCCCTGCGCCAACGCCGTCACCAACCCCGCGTTGGGGCCGACCGATGCGACGCTGGCCACCGCGGCGTTCCTGGAGCGCCACACGACGGTGTCTCCCGTGATCGCCTGCCCCGCGCGGTTCGTCACCCTGGCCGTATAGATCAACGTCTGCCCGCGCGCGGTGAGTGTGTCGAGGTGCGAGTTGAGCACCACGCGCGAGGGATTGTTGGTGACGAAGAGGGCCGCGGAGTCGGCCAGGATGCCACTGGTTGCGCGCACGGTGGTGCGCCCGATCGCATGCGCGGTGACGGTGCCCGACGGCGAGACGGTCGCGATCGTGGTGTTGTCCACCGACCAGGTGACGGATGTCGATGGCAGTGGCGCGTTGCGGCTGTTGCGAACGTTGATCGGGATGGTGAGTGTGTCGCCCAAGGAGTGCAGCGTGTCGGTGTGGGCCAGGATCTGGATCGATGCCGGCGCGTTGGTCACGGTGATCACGGCGGTATCGGCCAGGGTCATGTAGGTCGCGATGATTCGCGCCGCGCCACGCCTGAGCGCCACCACGCGACCGTCCTGGGTCGCGACCGACAGGATCGTGGTATCCGACGAGAACCACACGGGCGACAGCCCGGTGATCGTGCTGCCCAACGCGTTCGTGAACGTCACGGTCAGCCGGAGCGTGTCGCCGACGCTGTTCATGACGGCCGAGTCCACCGACAGCGACAGCTTGGTCGGCAGGTTGGCGACGGTCACCTTCACGGTGTCCGCGACGAGGTCCTGGTCAGCCACGATCCGGGCGGTCCCGACGGCAATGCCGGTCACGGTACGCGTCGGGGAGTTGACCTGGGCAGTGCCGGGGTCCAATGAGACGAGCGTGGGACTGGCGATCGTGACCGGGTTGTTGTTCCGGTCGAATGACGTCGCGGTCAGCACCAGCGTGCCCCCGACGGCCGGGATGTTGAGTCCGTTGGGGGCGGTCACCACGATGCGCGCGGCCTGCTGCTGGACGGTCACTTGGAGGCTGTCCTTGGTCGTACCGCTGGTCGCGTAGACGTAGGTCGTCCCGTTGCCCACGGCCTGCACGCGCCCCGATGCATTCACGGTCACGATGCCGACGCTCTGCAGTGCCCAGACGGCGACCGCCGCGCTCGCCGGCATCGGATTGCCGAGTGAATCGCGGCCGGTCGCGCTGAGGGTAGTGTCCGCGCCGAGTGCGTTGAGCGTGACGGACGGCATCGGCGAGATCACGAATTGCGCCAGCTTCTGTTGGACGGTGACGGGCAGCGCGGCGGTGTCCGCACCGATCACGGCCCGGACGGTCGCGGTACCATTGGCGACCGCGGTGATCCGCCCCTTGGTCGTGACTCGGCTGATCGTCGTATCGGAGCTCGACCACACGACGGTGTAGGTACTGGGGTCGATCTGCGTGCCAGTCTCGTCGTGGGCGATGGGCACAACGGTGGTCGTGTCCCCGAGACTGCCGAGCGTCAGCGTCGCGCGCGGAAACTCGACGTCCTTCGGCCCAACGAAGAAGGTGGTGGTGATCGAGGGGGGCCCGCCCGCCAGCACCGAGCTGACCAACTGGGTCGTCACGGTCGCGGTGCCAATCTGGCGTGCCACGAGGGTGTCTTGACCTTGGGCGCCGGCCGCGACGCTCAGGACCGCGGTGTCGGACGACCGAAACACGAGGTGCGGGTTGCTGTAGGGGGACCCGTTGACCGTGATGCTGACCTCGGGTACGGTGTGGGTGCCCGCGATCAACGCCGTATCGCCCGTATAGGCCATGACGATGTGGCTGGACCGAGGCGCGGTGGCGGCTTCGCACGTCGCGAGGATCATGACTGCCGCGCCCCAGCCGAGGGCGGCCGCCGCGGCCCTCCAGGTAGCCCGTCGCCGGCGCGCTTTCACCCCGCTTCGGGCGACGCGCAACTCTCTGTCAGCACGCATATTGCACCCTGGGATAGGACGACCGCCGAACCGCCAACGTTTCCGTCCGACAGCGCGTATCCACTTCCAGAGACCGGCTCGGAGAATGGCCACGCAGATGTCACCCGCCCTCGCCCTCGTTCGCACGCAAACAGATCCCGCGCACCGGCCAAGTCGTACCCGCGCCGATGGCGACACCGCGGTGACGCCCTCAGCGCCGGACGCGGCCCCGCACGTCGCCCCGGCGACCTCCTTCGGGCCGCTCGGCGCGACCGAGGAGCAGCGCCTGGTGGCGAATGCGCAACGCGGTGATGCGGAAGCGTTTGGCGCACTCGTTCGCGCGCACCAGCGGCGAGCCTACGCGGTCGCTCGCGCCATCGTTCCGACTCACGAGGATGCTGAGGACGCGGTGCAGGACGGCTTTCTCCATGCGTTCCGAGCCCTCGATCGGTTTCTTCCCGGCCAGCCGTTTGGCGCGTGGCTTCACCGCATCGTCGCGAACGCTGCCCTGGACTCGACGCGCCGCCGGCGCGTGCGCGACGCCGACACGTTGAGCGAGAATCTTGCGGCCGGCTGGCACGATCCCGCCGAATCGTCGGATCTTCGCACCCGACTCCATGCGGGACTCGCCATGCTCACCGAGCGGCAGCGCGCGGTCATCGTACTCCACGACGTCCAGGGATTCCGGCATGGTGAGATCGGACGATTGCTGAGTATCCCGGAAGGCACGGCCCGGTCCGATCTGTTCCACGCGCGCCTCGCGCTGCGGCGCTCGCTGCGCGCGCTCCACGAAGTGCGGTGACGGCCCAATGACTGGCGACGATAGGAACGAACCGGAGCGACCAGTGGCCCGCTCCCTCCTCCACCGCAACGTGGGACATTCCCGACTGCCATCGGGTCCGTCTCTCACACGATTGCTGCGCGAAGCGTACGCACCACCCGATGACGTCCGCTATTGGGGTCGGCTCGAAGCGCGGATCATGGCCGGTGTCCGCGGCCACGCTGCGCGCGGCGCCATCGGCGGCGCCATCGACGGTTGGGCAGCCGCGTTCCACGCGTGGGCGCGCGCGGGGCTCGCGGCAGCCTGTTTGGCCACCCTGGCGGGTGGCTTCGCCGCGTGGAGCAGCCGCGATACCGAAGCCCGCGTCGCCTACGAGGCGGTAGTGGACGTGCCGACGCCCGTCGTCGTGCAGTCAGACAACCGGTTCATCGACGTGTCCGAACGCGAGGCGACGGGTCAATATGTCTTTTCGCATTGATCCCACGAAGAACTCGGCCCTCGCCTTCTTGCTCGGCGCGGCGCTGGTCGGCGGGGTCCTCGGGTTTACGGCTGATCGATTCGTGACCCGCGACCGCGTGTGTCCGCGCTACGGCGATGACGCCGCGATGCGCCGCCGCTTCGGCGACGACTTGGGACTCTCGGATGCGCAGCGGGCCGCCGTGGACACCATCCTCACCGCCAAGCACCGCGCCATCGCAGCGCTCGACAAGCCGGTCCGGCCCCAGATGGACTCGATCAGTGAGGACGCCACACGCCGACTGCGAGCCCGCCTCGACCCGAGCCAGCAGGTGACCTTCGATCGGATCCACGCGGAAGTCCAAGCCCGTAAACGGGCCGAAGAGCAAGCAGAACAGCGGTAGCGCACATGAGAGGGGTCCGCACCAATGCGGCCCCCTCTCTGTCATCGCGGCTGTCGCGTTCGAAGCCTGTAGCAACAATGAGGGCCAGCGTGGCGTCAGCCGCTGGCCCTCATCGTTGCCATCAACCGCCAACCACTAACCACTACCCGCTAATCGCCTCACAACACATGCCCAATCCACGCGCCGACATAGTACCCGACCACGGCGACACCGATACCGACCACGAACATATCGAGTCCGGACCGGAAGACACTGCGGCCAGTGAAGATCGAGCGTGCCGCGCCCACCACGAAGTGTGAGGTCATCGCGATCGTGAACGCCACCACGATGGCCACCGTCCCGTGCCAGAAGAAAAAAGGGAAGACCGGGAGGATCGCACCCAGACCAGTGGCAAAGCCGGTCACCCACGCTTCCCGGAGCGGCGACATCGCGGGGTTTCCGATCTTCAGCTCCTCCTGCACCTGCTCCGCCAACATCCGCTGCGGGTCCGCCATCACCTGTGTGGCCAGGCGTTCCGCGGATTCGGCGTCCATCCCCTTCGCCTCGTAGATCAGCGCCAGCTCATCGCGCTCCACGTCCGGCATGAGCGCGATCTCGTCGCGCTCCATCGCGATCTCATGCGCGTAGACCTCCTGCTCACTCTTGGCGGCCAAGTATCCGCTGGAGCCCATCGACAGCGCGTCGGCGATCAGCCCGGCCACGCCGGCCACCACGACCGCCTGATGCGCCTGTGTCGCGGCCGCACCGATCACGCCGGCGACGAGACCGAAGTTGGCCGTGAGTCCGTCGTTGAATCCGTACACGATGTTTCGCAGAAAGCCGCCCGACGCCGTCCGATGCCAGGGCTCCCCGCTCTGACCTGCGATTCCCGCCAGCGTGGTCGCGTGCTCGGCGCTCTCACGAGCGAGCAACAACGCCTCGCCGCCGCCGGGCGCGCCCTGCGCCGTCGTGCGGTGCATGGTCATGTACCCCTTGACCTCGCGCCCTTCTTCCGCCAACAGCATGGGCAAGAGAAACGCCGGGCCGAACCGCCGCCCGAGCCACGCGAGCACGCGCGCGCGAAAGGTCGGCCCGAACGCGCCTGGGGGATGTCCGGCGTCGGTGAGCAGCTTGCCCCAGATCGCGACGTGTCGGTCCTCGACCACGGCCAGTCTCGCGTACACGTCGCGCTTCTGCGCGTTGCTTTCCGCCAACGCGAGCGCTCGGTAGAGATACGCCGCGTCCGCCTCATCCTGCCAATGGTGCGCGAACGTGTGGGCTGTCGCCGGCTCGATGGCGGCGGCCCCGGGCGAACCAGGGGGCCCGGCGTCGGGGCCGCGCTCGAGAGTGGAAGCCATGCTCGTAATATGGGGCGTCGAGGTCTTGAACAGCGGCTTGTGGAGGTCGCTAGTGGAGGTCGCTATCGGACGCGGGGCGGCCGACTGGCCCGGGCCGCCGGCAACCCACTGGGCCTTCCCGATGTCACATCCTAGCTCCCAGGACCCGAAGACCTTTCTCAGCGAGGCTGTCCACCATGCGACGCATCATGCTCCTCGCCGGCGCGGCCACAGCCATAGCCCTGCCGGCCGCGGCCCAGGACAAGAACTCCGATTCCGGCGACCGAGCGCCTCGGGCCGATTGTCCGGCACCCATGCAGCACACCGTCCGCGCGTTCAGGTTCAATAGTCGCGACGACACCCGCGCGGCTCTGGGGATCGGTACGACCTCCGGCAGCGTGCGCGACACACTGGGACTGCTGGTCACCGATGTGACGTCCGGGGGACCGGCCGAGAAAGCGGGGATCGAGGAGGGTGACCGGCTGCTCTCGGTCAACGGCACGGAACTCCGTCTCGCCGCCGCGGACGCTGGAGATCAGGAGATGCGCGGACTCATGACCCGCCGCTTGGTCCGCGTGCTGGCGAAGCTCAAGCCCGGCGACGTCGCCACGCTCCGTGTGTCGTCCGACGGCAAAGCGCGCGAAGTCAAGATCACGACCGTCAAGGCGTCGGATCTGTATCGGGACGATGGCCTGATGCGCCTCGGCGCCGATTGGGGCGGTGGGTCAGACATGGCGCCGCTCGATCAGGTCGTGGAGCGGGCTCAAGAACTCGCGCTGCAAAACACGGAACGGACCGAGACCGCCACCAAGATGCAGCTCAAGCGGCTCGAGGAGCAGCTCAAGCACGCCACCAGCGACCTGAGTGGAAAACTGGGCAAGCAGCTTGGAGAGTACCGCCTCGAGTTGCCGGACATCGACTCCGACCTCGAGCTCTATGTCCCGCCGGCGCCCACTGCGCCCACTGCGCCACAGGCGCCCTCCGAGCCCCGACGCTACATGCGCATCGTCGCGCCTGCCCCTCCTGCGGCGCCGGCTGCACCGGCCGCGCCTGTCGCGCCCCCAATGCCGGGCCAGTCAGAGACCTCGATCTAGCGGCAGGACCGTCGGTCGTCGGGACTGAGACCGGGACGACGGATGAGCACGAAGGCCAGCCTCGGGGCGCCGAGACTGGCCTTCGCGTTTTCTGTCATCCGCCACCTGCGGTTCGCGACGGCCGACTCGTAATGGCACTCGATGATTCGGCGCGGCTCGCGAACGCCTCCGACCAGTCGTCATCGCGTGGCCGCGGCCCAGGTCGGCCTTCGCCGATCGCCAATTGCTCGACGCCAGTCGCTAGTCGCCGTTCGCTATCCGTTCCCCATCCCGGGGTCGAGCACGATATACCGCACATCGTCTTGTGCGATCTGCTTGAGCCACGCGATGAGGTGATCGATCTCCTCGGGCGGCTGCACACCGGTTGCTCCGGCGATCGTCCGTTCGACCACGAGCAACCGTCCCCGCTGCGCGTAGTGCGCGTGGTAGCGACCGAATGCACTCACCGCGTCCACATCGGCCGGCAGTCGCGCGCGCCAGCCGTCGGGCAGCATCAACTGGAATTCAGACGCCTCTTCGTACGGGCCGACGACCAGCTCGACATCGATCGGCGACCGCCGATATCCCCGGGACTCGAGGTCCGCCAGGATGTCGGGGCGCGAGTAGTCACGAATGGGGATCGTCAGGATGTGGGTGCCCCCCGCGCTCGACACGGGGCGCGCGTCCTTGATCGCGAGTGCGACCCGCGGTTGCGCGTCCAAGTCACGGCCGTTGAAGGACACCAAGCTGTCGCCGGTCGCGCCCTGAAAGAGCGCGTTGGCCAACGAGCGGGCGAGTTTGTCGCGGTCCGCGGCTCCGTACTGCGTCGCGAACGCGCTCCGCAGATTGTATTGCAGACTCCCTGACTCGACCTCCACGTACTTGCCGGTGAAGGTCCCCTCGGCTGTCAGTTGCCCGCTGATCTTGAAGCTCGCCCGGTTGACCGTGACCGGGTCAGCTGGCAGCGTCACCTCCTCGCCCCGTCCATCCGGGTAGACCACCAGCGCGAATTCCCCCTGTTCCGGTGGAGGGAGCGACCCGAATGGGGTCAGGTCGGAGGTGAGGTCGAGATAGAGGAAGTGGTTGGGGTCACCCGGTGGCACACCTGGCCGAGCGACAGCCGCAATCATGTGATCGAGCTGGTAGGCGGACGGCAACGAGCGGTTGATGTCGCCGCTCGATCTGAGGAGTACCGGGTACGCGGACACTCCCATCCGGCGCGCCAGCGCAATGAACAGCGTCGCCTTGTCCTTGCAGTCGCCGTACTTCGTCTCCCAGACTGACATCGGCAGTCGCGGCTGATACCCGCCGATCCCGAGCGACAACGAGACGTAGCGGAAGTCCTGCGCCACCCACCGGTGAACCGCCCGTAGCGAGTCTTCGAGGTTTCGGGCGCCGAGCACGACGGTCGAGAGCTGCTGATTGAGTGCGGGCGTCAGTCGGTAGCTCTTGCGCGACAGCGCCGCGTACCAGCTCGCGATGCCGCCCCAGGTGATCGGCGCGGCGACCGATACCTGCTGGTAGAACGGATTCGAGTCCGGCGCGAATGGCTCGGGCTCGGGCCGCGGCACATCGGTCGTTGACCATACGTAGACGCGACGGCCGTGCGATTCCGTGACGCGGCGCGCGAAATGAATGTTGCGTTCCTGGATTCGCGGGGTGACCGACCCTGGCACATCGACGATGAACCGCGAACGACGCGTGACGTGACCCGTTCCGAAGACCCAGGGAGCCCAGAAATCGCCGGGTACGACAGGCTTGGTGTCTTCGATCGTGTAGCTGTAGTCCACGATCGTATTCGGGCCGACGCCGCTCAGCGTGTATTGCCGCACGCGGGTATCCGAATAGATCGGCGCTTCCTGGGCGACCGGCGCGATGGACTCCTGCTCGTGTGACGGCTTGTCGCTGATCACCTGCCCGTTGGGGCGCAGGACCCGGATCCAGTTGACGGTCAGCCGCTGGCGGCCCGTCGTGTAGTTGAAGGTCCTTTCGCCCCACGCCTCGGCGCCCTGCTGGGTCAGGATCTGGACCACCTGCCGGAAGGTCCGCCGCGCGCGGCCATCCTCCTCGAACCGGATCACGCCATCTTCGAACAGATACACGAACTGTTGGTCGGGAAAGTCCTGCGGCCGAACCGCCTGCGAGTAGATGCTGTCGTTGCGGATCGAGGGGTCCCCTTTCGGCGTGATCCGAGGCGACTGCGCGCCGGCCAGGCGTGCACCGCACGCCACGCCGACGAGCAAGACGAGACCGGATACGACGACGGGCGCGATACCGCGCATGCGACGCGACTCGAAGTGGTTGGGCGAAATAGTCCCAAAAAATTCCATCGCTACTCGGCGTACGTCAATGCGCGATCCTCTCGACAGTTACGCGAGTCGGTCGATCCCGAGTCGAGCCCGCGAAGGCGACCCCGGGGCGGGGCATGTGCTTTGCACATCAGACGTTGCGTACGCGGCTCGGTCAATGCTAGTCCACATGAGACCGGTACTCCGCACAGCCCGCCAAGATCCATCAGGCCGGTTGTCGGGCTGAACCGCGGCGTAACCCCAGGAGGACAGATGGCGGACGAAATCAAGAAAGGCGTGAAAAACCAGGTGACCGGTACGGCCAAGGAAGTGTCCGGCAAGCTTCGCGACGCCGTCGCCGATCTGACCGGCGATTCCGCAGAACAGGTCAAGGGCAAAGCACAGACCCTCGAAGGCAAGGTGCAGAACACAGTCGGCCGCGTACAGGAAAAGGTCGGCCGCACCGAAGAAGAGGAGCGGATGAAGCGCGGGAAGTAGCGACTGGCGATTGGCGATTGGCGATTGGCGATTGGCGAAAATGGCGTGGTGCATGTTGCGCATCCACGCAAGGGGCTGACGCGGCGGTCCGTCGCCGGCAACCGCACGCCAATCGCCAATAGCCAATCGCTATCCCCTCTCCATCACGATATTCATCAACCGCCCCGGCACATACACCACTTTGCGGACCGTGCCGGTCGTGTGTTTGGCGATTCCCGGATCCGCGAGGGCCGCGGCGCGAACGGCATCCTCGGCCTCGTCCGGTGCGACGACCACGGTGCCGCGCAGCTTGCCGTTGACCTGGACCGCGACGGTCGCGGTTTGCTCGGCGGCGAGCGCGGGATCGAACGGTGGCCATCCGCCGTCGAAGACGCTCGTTTGGTGACCGAATCGCTCCCACAACTCTTCCGCGATGTGCGGCGCGAAGGGCGCGACGAGGCGTACCAGCGGCTCGACCTCTCCACGGTGCGGTGTGCGCTCGCCGGTCCGGAGCACGTTCATGTAGGCCATGAGTGCGGCAATCGCCGTGTTGTACGACAGGCGCGGAATGTCTTCCGTGACTTTGCGCACCGTCCGATGCAATGCCCGCGTGACGCGCTCGTCGGGCGTGCCGGTGGTCGTACTCGCCAACGCCGCCGACCAGAGCCGGTCGAGGAAGCGGCGCGGTCCGGAGATACCGGCGTCGCGGAAATCCCCGCCCTGTTCGTATGGCCCGAGGAACATGAGGTAGGTGCGAAACGCGTCCGCGCCCCATTCGGCCATGTAGATGTCGGGGTTGACGATGTTGCCGCGCGACTTCGACATCTTCGCGCCGTCACGCACGATGTGGCCGTGCGCCCGGAAGCGAGTGAATGGCTCTTCGAAGTCGAGTAGTCCGGCGTCGTGCAGCACCATCGTCACGAATCGCGCGTACAGCAGATGGAGCACCGCGTGCTCGTTCCCGCCGATGTAGGAATCGACCGGCAGCCACCGCCGCGTCAGCACGGGGTCGAACGCCACGTCGCTGCAGTTCGCGCTCGGATAGCGCAGGAAATACCACGCGCTGTCGAGAAACGTGTCTGATACGTCCGTCTCCCGCCGTCCCGGGCCGCCGCACTGTGGGCACGGCACGCGGTACCACTCTTCGTGTCGCGCCAGCGGTGACACGCCGGAATCGTCCGGCTTGAAGTCCGAGATGTAGGGCAACAGGACGGGCAGATCGTCCGCTGGCACTGGCACCGGGCCGCACGCGTCGCAATAGATGATGGGGATGGGCGGACCCCAATAGCGCTGTCGCGAGATGCACCAATCGTGGAGCCGATAGTTCTCGATGGAGCTCGCCGCCCCATGCTCGGCGAGCCAGGCGACGATCCGCCGTTTCCCTTCATCGACCGTGAGGCCGTCGAAGGTGCCCGAGCGAACGAGGCACCCCGAATCCGTGAACGCTGCGGCCAGCGGCACGTCCGCAGACGCCGGGTCGCCGTCCCGCGCCACGACCCGCACGATCGGGAGGCCGAACGCGGTGGCAAAAGCGAAATCGCGCTCGTCGTGCCCCGGTACGGCCATGATCGCGCCGGTTCCGTAGTCCATGAGCACATAGTCGGCGACCCAGATTGGGATGCGCCCACCCGTCGCCGGATTGGTGGCGAACGAGCCGGTGAAGACGCCCGTCTTCTCGCGGGTGCCAATCCGACGACTCACCAGATCCTGATCGGCGGTTTGTTGGCGATAGCGCTCGACCGCAGACCGCTGATCGGCCGTCGTCAGCGTCTCGACCAGCGGGTGCTCCGGAGCCAGCACGAGATATGTGGCGCCAAACACCGTGTCGGGCCGAGTCGTAAACGCGCGCACCACGGCATCGCTGGTTGGTTCGGCCACGTCGCCGCCGACCGCGAAATGAATCTCGGCGCCCTCCGATTTCCCGATCCAGTTCCGCTGTGCCGTTTTCGTCGTCTCCGACCAGTCCAACCCTTCCAGGTTGGCCAGGAGCCGCGGCGCGAACTGCGAGATCGAGAAGAACCACTGCTCGAGAAAACGCTGCTCGACCTTGGTGCCGCACCGCTCGCATTCCCCGTTGATCACCTGCTCGTTGGCGAGCACAGTCTTATCGAACGGGCACCAGTTGACGGCGGCCTTCTTCCGATACGCCAGCCCGCGTTCGTACAGCTGGAGAAAGACCCACTGCGTCCAGCGGTAGTATGCGGGGTCCGTGGTATCGACCGCGTACCGCCAGTCCACCATCAGCCCCGCCCGCTCGAGCTGTCGTCGAAAGTTGGCGATGTTGCGGGGGATGAGTTCCGCCGGATTGACGCCGACTTTGAGGGCGTAGTTTTCGGAGTGGATCCCGAACGCGTCGTAGCCGAGCGGCTCGAAGACCGCGCGGCCCTGCATCCGATGGAACCGCGCGAAAATGTCGTTGCCGGTAAAGGCGAACAGGTTCCCCACGTGCAGGCCCTCGGCCGACGGATAGGGGAACATCATCAATGCATAGAACTTGTCGGCGCCCGTGACGACATCCGTGCCGTTCGTCCCTCGGCTCCGCCATCGGCCCTGCCACTTCTCTTCCACGACGACCGGATCATACGCCTCCGGCACGGGCATCCGGGGGTCCGGAACGGATGGGGTCGTAGCGGCGGACATGGGTGAAATGTAAGGGCTTAGCGGATAGCGGATAGCGGATAGCGGTCAACGGTTCGCGGACGGCTGGCAAACGATGTGGCGGCGACACGCCAGCCATTCACTCGTTCGCCAATCGCTATCCGCGAATCGCTGTCCGCTAACCGCTAAGTTCCCCCCATGGCGCCCCGCCGACGGAAACGACTCGACCCGGCTTCGTTCAACCTCCCGGTCGAACGCCTGCGCCAGGGTGGGGCCACCGATCGCGCGGCTGGGCGGGTCCGCGAGATCCTGTTGACGACGCAGCCCGCGACTCGCGCGACGGTGCAGATCACGGCCGAGCGCGCGTGTATCCTCGGGGGAACAGACGAGTCGGTCGCGTTGCTCAAACTCTGCGTGGACGACTGGAATGCGCTGGTGGTGCACGCGCTGTACGACGGCGACCACGCGGAGCCGGGCGATACGGTGATGACGCTGGAAGGACCCTACGAGGCGTTTGCCTCGCTCGAAACGCCGATCCTGGGCACGCTCGCACGCCGCACGCGCATCAGCACGAACGCCCGTGCCTTCGTCGAGGCGGCCCGGCCCAAGCTCGTGATGGCGTTTCCCGCTCGACACGACCACTGGCTCTTGCAGCCTGGAGACGCGGTGGCCGCCCAGATCGGGGGCGCGGTGACGATCTCCGGCGATCCGGCGATCGCGGGACCCGGCAAGCAGCCGACGCTGCTGCCACCGCTCGCGCTCCTCCCCCACGCGTTGATCGGCGCATACGGTGGGAACACGCAGGCGGCGGCGCAGGCCTTTGCCGCACATGTCACGGGCCGGGATGATCCCGCCGGCGCCGACGCGGATACGACCGCCAGCGCGTCCTCGAGCGGGACTGGGTCCGGCACGCCGGTCTCCTCGCCGTCCATCACCAACCTCGACGTCCAGGTGGTCGTGCCGGTGGACTACGACAACGACGCCGTCGGCACCGCCCTCATCGTCGCCCGCGCACTGGAGGGTCAACTGTGGGGCGTGCAGCTCGCGACATCGGAGAACCTCGTCGATGCGTCGATCATCCCCACCATGGGTACGTTCCCTCCGACTGGCGTGAATCCCAATCTCGTGTGGAACGTCCGCAACGCGTTGGACGCCGAAGGGTTCGGCGACGTCAAGATCCTGGCGTCGAGCGGGGTGACGCTGGAGCGCATCCAGCACTTCGAGGAAGAGGGCGTCCCGGTGGACGCCTACGCGATCGGCGCCGCGCTCCTCGCCGGCCGCACCGGCTTCACGGCCGCGCTCGTCCAGCTCGACCGCCCTCTCCGCCTCCGCGTCGGCAGCGAGCTACGCCCGAATCCGAGGCTGGAGCGGGTGAAGTGACTACAGTGGCTAGTGGCTAGTGGTTAGTGGTTAGCGATTGGCGACTGGCGATTGCGGGCATGGTCGATTGCTGGGTTGGTCTCAGGAATTCGGAAACGGGTTGCGGGCTCCCGGCGTCCTCATCCAGACCGCGACGTCCGGACCGTCCCGGGCCGCCCGATCGCCAACCGCCAATCGCTAACCGCTAACCCATGGCCGGACTCAAGCTCGACGGCGCGGGCACCGCTAAGATGGCCACGCTCGAAAGCGCAATGAACCACCTCCAACGCCTGCATAGCACCGTCGAGCAGTGCGCGATGGCCGTGAAGGGCAAGATGCCCGCGGCATCGTTCATCCCGCAGGTCCGGCGGTATGCGCACCCGATGGTCGGGCTCCTCAAGGGACAGTTCGGCATGATTGCCGAGCTGGTCAACGCCCTTCTGCTGTCATCGACGCGCAGCAGCGGCAACGATCAGAACAAGGTGCGCGCACTCCGAGAGGGCGTGGCCCAGATTCGCGTTCAGCTCGAGCTTGCCGTCGCCAAGACGGTCGAGCTGCACGGCACCTCAGGCCAACACTGACGAAGCGACCGGGTCCCGGACCGACGCACCAAGGGTTGGACCCCGTGCTGTACGACGGCTCAGGCCGCAACCACGTATGGACCCTGGCCTCGTCCCACAGCTGCACTCGCGGGCGCGCTCCGGCCACACCCGCGACTCGGTCCAGGGCTCGCTCCGCATCCAGCGGCGAAATGCGCGCATCTGTCGATCAATTCAGACGATGCCACTTCACGACGTGCTCGTTATTGCGTAGATTCGGCCAGCTTTTCCTACCCGGACACTTCGACGAGCCTCATGCCCTTCGCCCCTCGCCCGCACCGGCCGGCTGCGGTCGCGCTGTCGGTTGCCGCGGTCCTGGCTATCCCGCTGGCGCTGGCTGCCTGCGACGTCAAATCGTACCCGAATTCGACGTTCCTGCCGCATTCCGAATTCGGCCAGGCGATCGACGACCTGTGGAATCTGCTCCTGCAGCTTGGCACCGTGGTCTTCATTTTCGTCGAAGGCCTGCTGGTGTACACCATCATCAAGTACCGGCGGCGCCCGGGCGCGGAGCCGCCGCGCCACGTGCACGGGAACACGACGCTCGAGATCCTCTGGACGGTGATCCCCGCCGTGATCCTGGTGTTCATCGCGGTCCCGACCGTCAAGACAATCTTCAAGACGGAAGCCCGCGCATCGGCTGACGCGCTGCAGGTCGAGGTCTACGGTCACCAATGGTGGTGGGAGTTCCGCTACCCACAATACGGCGTCACCACGGCGAATGAGCTCTACCTGCCGATCGGGCGAAAGGTGAACTTCGCCCTGCGGACCCAGGACGTGCTCCACAGCTTCTGGATCCCGCAGCTCGGCGGCAAGCGCGACCTGATCTCCAACCACACGAACTACCTCTGGTTCACGCCCGACTCGTCGATGTCCACGAGTGCGTGGAACGGCACCTGCAACGAGTACTGCGGCACCAGTCACGGGAACATGCGGTTCCGCGTCTTCGTGGTCCCCGGTGCGGATTTCGCCCGGTGGGCGACGCATCAGGCGGGCCCCGCGGTCTTCGGCGTGACCGCGGCGGCGCCCACGCCGCCGGTCGCCGCCCCGGCGCCGACGCCAGCGCCAAAGCGCGGTGCGGCCGCCCGTACGGCCGCCGGATCGTCCGCGAGCGGCGGCGGGCTGGTGCATCCGGTGGCCGCCGTGGTGAACGCGGCGGGCCAGCCGGCGGCCGCACCCGCGACCGACGCGCCGACAATCGTGCAGGGCGGGGCGCAGTCCGCGTCCGAAGGCGATGTCTTCCCGCGCGATAGTCTTCGGCCGTACAACATCCCGAGCACGCCCACGCCCGACGGACTCGCCTTCACTCCCGGACTGGTCGGTGACCCGGCGCGCGGCCAGAAAGTGTATTCGATCTCGGCCTGCATCGGCTGCCACACCATCAAGGGCAATCCGAGCTCGGTCGGGATCACGGGCCCGAATCTCACGCACATCGGGTCGCGATTTACGATCGCTGCGGGTACGTACCCGAACGACACCGAGCACCTGCGCCTCTGGATCAAGAACGCACGCCTCATGAAGCCCGGCGTGTTGATGCTGACCCTCGGACTCAATCAAATAGACCCGCAGACCGGAGCGAAAGTGACGGTTGGCGGACTGACCGACCAGCAGATCGCCGACATCGCGGCGTATCTGCAAGCGTTGAAATAGGAGCTGGTGAATGGCCACCACCGCCGCGCCCACGTATGCCGCTCCCACCGACTATGCGGTGGGGGAAGGCTGGCGCTCCTGGCTCGGGACCACCGACCACAAGAAGATCGGGTATCTCTACTTCTTCACCGCGCTCTTCTTCCTGATGTTCGGCGGCGCCGAAGCGGAGTTGATTCGGTGGCAGCTCCGGGCCCCGAATGAGCATTTCCTGAGCGCCGAGATGTACAACCAGATCTTCACGATGCACGGCACGACGATGATCTTCCTCGTCGTCATGCCGATGTCGTCGGCGTTCTTCAATCTGCTGATCCCACTGCAGATCGGTGCCCGCGACGTCGCGTTCCCCCGACTCAATGCGTTCAGTTATTGGGTCTACCTGCTCGGCGCAATCTTCATATCCGTCCCGATCTTCTTCAACGCGGCGCCCAACGGCGGCTGGTTCGGCTATGCGCCGCTCACCACCACCGCCTACTCGCCCGGACTGAACATCGACTTCTGGGCGCTCGGGCTGCAGATCCTCGGCATCTCGTCGCTCGCCGCGGGATTCAATTTCATCACGACGATCATCAACATGCGCGCCCCAGGGATGAACCTGATGCGCATGCCGATGTTCACGTGGATGGCGCTCGTGGTGCAGTTCCTGATCGTGCTGGCGTTCCCCGTGATCACGATCGCCGTCGTGTTCCTGGTGTTCGACCGCTTCTTCGGCACCAACTTCTACGAGATCTCGGCCGGCGCGGACCCGCTCCTCTGGCAGCACCTGTTCTGGGTGTTCGGACACCCCGAGGTGTACATCCTCGTGCTGCCGGCGTTCGGACTGGTGTCCGAAGTGCTGCCGACGTTCAGCCGGAAGCCGATTTTCGGCTACCCGGTGATGGTCTACTCGGGCATTCTGATCGGCGTCCTCGGATTCGGCGTGTGGGCCCACCACATGTTCGCGGTCGGGATGGGACCGATCGCCGACACGGTATTCGGCGTGACGACCATGCTGATCGCGATCCCGACGGGCGTGAAGATCTTCAATTGGATCTTCACGATGTGGGGGGGCTCGATCCAGTTCACCACCGCGTCGATGTTCGCCATCGGACTGGTCGGCATGTTCACCATTGGGGGCATCTCGGGGATCATGCACTCGTCGCCCCCCGCCGACCTGCAACAGACCGACACGTACTTCGTCGTCGCGCACTTCCACTACGTGCTCTTCGGCGGATCCCTCATGGGTCTGTTCGCCGGGATCTACTACTACTTCCCGAAGCTCACCGGCCGCCTGCTCAATGAGACTGCCGGCAAGTGGCACTTCTGGCTCAATCTCATCGGCTCCAACCTGGCGTTCTTCCCCATGCACTTCTCGGGGTTGCTGGGCATGCCGCGCCGGGTCTACACCTACGACGCCAACCAGGGATGGGAGACGTTCAACATGATGTCCACGATCGGCGCGATCGTCGTCGGCGTCGCGTCGCTGATCCTCGCGATCAACATCCTGGTCAGCCGGAAACGCGGTGCGCTGGCGGGCAACGATCCGTGGGGCGGCGGCACACTGGAATGGTCGGTCCCGTCACCGCCGCCGGTCTACAACTTCGTCCACATCCCCCGCGTCACGTCGCGATATCCGATGTGGGACCTCGCCTCGCCGGAGTTGACGGCCGAAGTGCCGCATACGCGCGCCGGTGACAAGTCGATCGAGGTGGATCTCGCCGGCGTCGAGCAGGGTCACACGGGCCCTCGCCCCGGCAACGCGCCGCCGCCCCTGGCACGCGCCGTGCCGGCGCAGCCCCCGGCGCGTATCCCGACCGCGGCGGAGCTCGGGATTCCGATCCCGTACACGACCGTCAAACCGTTCTTCACGGCGCTCGGGCTCACGCTGATGCTCAGCGGACTGCCGTTCGCGCACGCCGACAAGCCGGTCGCTGAATACACGCTGCTCTTCGGCGGCGCCTGTCTCCTCGTGGGTTCGCTCTACTGGTGGCTCACGTCCCCGCTGGAACCCGACGTCGCGCACGCCGAGCATACTCACTAATGGCTACCTCCGCGCTCCCGACCCTCCCCACCGCCGATGTGGGTCACGGCTACACGACCACGGGCCTGCCACATCGCAAAGTGGCGATCTGGGCGTTCATCGGGTCGGAATGCATGCTGTTCGCGTCACTGATCTCGACGTACCTGATCTACAAAGGGCGAAGCATCAAAGGGCCCTTCCCGCACGAACCATGGACCGATCCGGCGACCGGGCACGTGTTCAAGCCGATTCTGAACATCCCGGTCACGTCCATGTCCACCTTCGTGCTGCTCATGTCATCGCTCGCGATGGTGCTGGCATTGGCCGCCGTGGAGAATCGCGACAAGCCCAAGGTGACCCTGGGCGACAAGATTCTGGGGTCGTCCCGCCTGTGGCTCTTCATGACTGCGCTGCTGGGCACCACGTTCCTCAGCTTCCAGGCGTTTGAGTTCACCTCGTTCGTCCATGAAGGACTGACCATCCGCACGAACCTGTTCGGATCGTCCTTCTTCACGCTCACCGGGTTCCATGGGGCCCACGTGACGGCCGGCGTGATCTGGCTGCTCACGATGCTGGCGATCGATTTCAAGCGCGGGCTCGGGCCCAAGGACGCGCTGAACGTCGACATCATGGCCCTGTACTGGCACTTCGTCGACGTCGTCTGGATCGCGATCTTCACGCTCGTCTACCTGATCAAATAGGCAGCGCGCCATGTCCGCAGATTCTTCGCACGGCAATACTGCGCAGGCAGTCGCCTTGGAACACGAGCTCGGGGCGCAACACGAGCACCCGACGTGGTCCGTGTACTGGAAAGTCGCGCTGATATTGACGCTCATCACCGTGATCGAGGTGTGGTGCTACTACCTGCCTGGCTTCTCGTCGACGGCGTTTTTCGTTCCCCTGCTACTCGTCTTGTCGGCACTCAAGTTCCTGATCGTGGTCATGTTCTACATGCACCTCAAGTACGATCACAGGCTCTTTCGCATCCTGTTCACGGGACCGCTGGTCATCGCGATGATCGCGATCACCGCGCTGCTGTTCCTCTTCGGAAAGCTCGCGATCCGGACGGGGTTGTTAACCTAGGCGATTGGCGATTGGCGGCTCGCGATTGGCAACAACACTGAGGGCCGACTCTCAACTTCCCAGAGCCGGCCCTCTCGGCAGGCGCCAGACCCCTACTCGTCCTTGGCCAATCGCCAATCGCTAACTTCCCCCCATGCTCATCCACCCGCTTTCCGGCACCTCTATCGCCCCGTTCTCGGTGCACCCGAGCACGGTGGTCGGGATTGTCGGGCTCGCCGCGCTGTACACGTGGCGCGTGCGGCGGGAGGGACGGTCGCCCACGATGACGCAGCGGACCGCATTCGGGGCCGCGCTGGTCAGCATGTTCCTCTCGCTCAACGGGCCACTCCACGACCTCAGCGACGTCTACCTGTTCAGTGCCCACATGGTGCAGCACCTCGTGCTCACCTTCGTCGTGCCCTTGCTGCTGATCATTGGCACGCCGGGGTGGATGCTGCGCCCCGCGCTCCGCGTGCCCGCCATCGACGCCGTCGCGCGGTGGTTGACACGGCCGACGACCTGCTTCGTCCTCTTCAATGTCACCATTGCGGCGTGGCATCTGCCGCCCTTGTACAACCTGTCCATGGCCAATCACGACGTGCACATCGTCGAGCACCTGATGTTCATGATCACCGCCGTCCTGATGTGGTGGCCGCTTCTCAGTCCGCTCCCCGACCTCCCGCGCCTCTCCTACCCGGCGCAGATGCTGTACTGTTTTCTGATGAGCATCCCCATGTCCGTGGTCGCGATTTACATCGCCATGGCCGACCACGTCCTCTATCCAGCGTATGCGGCGGCCCCCCGGATATGGGGGATTTCGCCCCTCGACGACCAAATGATCGGCGGATTGATCATGTGGATCCCAGGCGGATTGTTTTTCTACGGAGTGATGACCGTGATCTTCTTCAAGTGGGCCGCCCGCGACGCGGACACCGTGGCCGCGGCCCAGGTCCACGCGTGAACACGCGCCGGCAACGCGGCGTCACCGGCGCGATCGTCGCGGGCGGTGTCGCGGCGGTGCTGATCGTGAGCGGATGCGAGGCCCGACAACAGGCCGACCGCCGCGAATCGGCGCGCGAGTTCACGAGCAAGATGTGCGAGTTGTCGAGCGATGACACCGTCATCGCCGTGGCCATCTACGGGTTCATCGCACACGCCGACCCGCAGGTGGGCCGCTTCGTCTACATCCCGGGTACGGATTCGTCGCTCCCCCCCGCTGGCACCCAGGCGGTGCAGGACAGGGGGCCGACCTACATGTACTCCACCGACCCCGCCCAGCAAGCCATCGTCGTGCACCAGCTGGATGCCGTGGGCGACTACCCGACGCTCCTCGTCTCGTACCACGGGCTGGTCAGAACCGACCGGTTGCACCCGGTCGTGAAGCTCAGCGGCCAATACGTGTCCGGCCCGCCGCGTGGCAAGTCGATCAGTCTCCGCGCCGTCACGCCGCAATGCGACAGCGCGGGTGCGTGGCGGGTATAGGGAGTAGGCCACCTCGACTCGTCGCGCTCGACGCCTTCCGCGGGCTGACGGTCGCCGCCATGCTGCTCGTGAACGACCCCGGAAGCTGGGGTCATATGTTCCACCCACTCGAGCACGCGGCATGGAACGGATGGACGCCGACCGACCTGATCTTCCCATTCTTTCTGTTCATCGTCGGCATCACCACCCAACTCTCGATCGATGCTCGGCGGGCACGCGGCGCTGACGATGCCGCGCTGATCCGACAGATCCTCCGCCGAAGCGCGCTGATCGTCGGCATCGGGTTGCTCCTGAGTTGGTTTCCCTTTTATACCTGGGATTCCATCTCCGGCGTCGCCGATCCCTCGCTGGCGCAACGGCTCCTCGACCGGCCGCTGCACGTACGATTCCCCGGCATCCTGCAGCGCATTGGCCTGGTCTACTTCGCCGTCGCACTGATCGCGCTCCGGACCCCGCTTCGCGCACAGGTCGCCATCGCCTGCGGGATATTGCTGGCCTATTGGGCCGCGCTCACGCTCGTACCCGTACCCGATACCGGCGCGGCAGGGTGGATCGTGTTGGATCATCCCCCGGCCACGCTCGCGGCATGGGTCGACCGCGCGTTGCTCGATTGGACCGCGTCAGGATGGGGCAATCACATCTGGGCCGAGACGAAGACCTGGGATCCCGAAGGGTTGCTGTCCACGATCCCCGCTGTCGTGACCGCGATGCTGGGTCTGATGGCGGGTCGCTGGCTCGCTGGTGGACGCGATCTGTACGAGCGCATCGCGGGACTGCTCGCCGTGGGCGCCGCGCTCGCGGTCGTGGGATGCGTGTGGGGCTGGGTCTTCCCGATCAACAAGAACCTCTGGACGAGCTCGTTCGTGCTGCTGACCGCGGGATTGGCCGCGATGGCGCTTGGTGTGTGTGTGTGGCTGATCGATGCGCTCGGCGTCCGCCGGTGGGCAACGCCATTCGTAGTATTTGGTGTCAATCCTCTCATTGCGTTCGCGGGGTCGGAGGCAGCCGCACGGCTCATCTATTCGGTCGTGACCGTGCCGACCGCTGCGGGCCGTGCACCCCTCGCAACGGCCGTGTATCGTTCCGTTTACGTGCCGTGGCTCGAGCCGCGCGTGGCCTCGCTGGCCTTCGCGGTCAGTTTCGTCCTCCTGTGGCTGGGCGTCCTGACACTGCTGTATCGACGTCGAATCTTTCTGAAGGTTTAGCCTCTACATGCCGGTTTGCACTCGCATTCTCCCTCCGTGGCGTGCGGTGGGAGCAGCCCTCTTGCTGCTCCCCGCTCTCCCGTTCGCGACGGCCCACGGCCAAGCGGTCCGCCACCGGCATCGGACGCGTCGCGCCCCTGTGGCCGTGCCTGCCCTGCGATACGCCACACCGCGCAGCGTCACCGACCTCGATGCTGACCTCGCCTCGATGCTCAGCCGGCGCGTGCGGAGCGGCCGGTGGGGCGTGATCGTCGTCTCGCTGACTCGCGGCGACACCTTGTACGAGGTCAATGCCGACCAACCCCTGCGGCCGGCATCGACGATGAAGCTCTTTACGTCGGCCCTGGCGTTCGATCGTCTGGGACCCGATTACGAGTTCGCGACGGATGTCCTGCGCGACGGCCCAGTGGACTCCGCCGGCCGCGTCACCGGCAACCTGATCCTACGGGGCGACGGGGACCCGTCGCTGTCCAATCGCTTTCTCCGTGGGGAGCCCGACGCCCCGATGCAGAGTCTGGCGCGCGCGGTAGCTGACGCAGGGGTCAAGCGTGTGCATGGCGACCTCATCGGCGATGCGACGGCGTTCGAGGCCCAACGCATCCCCACGGGCTGGCTCAGGCGGTACCTCGAATCCGGGTATGCGGCCCGCGTGTCGGCGCTGTCGCTGAACGACAATCTGATGTGGGTCGCCGTGTCGCCTGGCGCGGCCGGAAAACCGGGCGTCGTCGCGCTCCAACCGTCGTCGAGCGCTGTCCCGATCACCAATGGCGTCCGCACGATCGCCGGCAGCGATGGCGCCAGCGTCTCCGTGCATGCCAACCCCGACGGCTCGGTCGTGGCCCACGGCTGGATCGGCACCCGGTGCGGCACGCGGCTCTACGAGCTCGTGATCGAAGATCCGGCGACGTTTACCGTGGGTGCGTTTCGCGATGCCCTCGCGGCCGCGGGTGTCACCGTGGATGGCAAGATTCGCATCGCCTCGACGCCGGACGGCGCGATCAAAGTCGCCTCGCTCCCCTCGCCTCCGCTCGCTCGTATCGTGGCCGCCATGAACCGCGAGAGCATCAACCATTATGCCGAGCTGCTCTTTCGTGACGCGGTTCGCGGACCGGAGCGCGTCACCGTCGGCTCCGCGGGTCTGGGCGCCGCGATGCTCCAGAAATTCATGACCGACCAGGTCGGCGCGGCCAGCGACGCGGTCAACGTGTCGGATGGGAGCGGCCTCTCCACCCTCGATCGGATCACACCGCGAGCGATGGTGGATCTCCTCTCGTACGCGCACCGCTCGATGTGGAGTGCGGCGTTCCACGCCTCGCTGCCCGTGGCCGGCGAATCGGAGCTGCTCCGCAATCGCATGCGCCAGACGCCCGCGCAGGGCAACCTGCACGCCAAGACCGGCACCACCAATGACGTGATCTCGCTCGGTGGGTACGTGACGGCGATCGACGGCGAGATCCTGGCGTTTAGCTTCATCTACAACGGCCACGACCGGTGGAACGCCAAGACGACCATCGACGGCATGGGAGCGACGCTAGCGTCCTTCGTCCGGGACTAGAGTCGGGAGTCGCGGCCCGTCGCGCACTGTCGGGTGGTAGCGATCGGTAGACGCTCCGCCGAGAAGTGGCAAGGGATAGACAGCGCGGCCCCGCGGCGGTCCGTCCCGTTTCGCTGACTACCGACTGCTCACGAACTCCCCGCCGTGAAAGAAGGACGCCAGTGCCGGCGCCGCCTGCCGCGGGATCTCCGATTGCCACATGCGTGCGTCCGCCCATTCGCCAACGGGTTGCCCATTGTCACTGAGCGCGACGAACGCGGGAATGGGTCCCGTGTGGTAGTCGAGCCGTGTTCCCTCCAGCCGCCCCGTCCACGAGTCGACGTCCACCCGGATCACGTAAGTGCCGCTAAACGCGCGCGACAGCTCCGGATCCGACAAGCCGTGATCCAGCCAGTGACAGGCCCGACACCAGCTGGACGTGAGCTCGACGTATGGCTCCTGGTGCAGCGCCGCCGCGTCGGCCGCTGCCTTGGCGAGCTGGAGCGGCAGCGTACCGTCCCTCACGCGCAGGTCAATCACGGTAAAGGGTGCGGCCTTGGTCGCCGGCGCCCACTCAGGCGGGGGCGCCCACGCTCTCCCACACCCCAGCGCCGCCACGCACCCCGCGACGATTGCGCCGCAACGCGCCATCCACAGCTCTGAGCGATAGCCCGGCATCGACTCCCCCGAATCTGACCACGCCGCGCGGCCGGCAGGCGACGAATGTAACGAGACGGTCACAGATTGTCACGGCCGGGTAACAGCATACGAGGGGGTCGCACGCTGCGCAATAGCGCCTTGTTACGCCGTGACGGGGTTGCGTCCGTACTCGAATCTTCGTTCGATTACGATTCGACCATGCACATCGCGATTGCGTCGGATCACACCGGTGTTGACCGAAAAGCGGAGGTGGCCGACGCACTGCGCGCCGAGGGTCACACGGTCGATGATCTCGGCACGGACACAACAACCCCGGTGGACTATCCCGACTACTCCGAGCGCCTCGGACTCGCCATCGTGGAAGGGCGCGCGGAACGCGGTGTGCTGATATGTGGGAGTGGCGTCGGCGCGTCGGTCGCCGCCAATAAGATCCCCGGCATCCGCGCGGCGGTCTGCCACGACTCCTACTCCGCCCATCAGGGCGTCGAGCACGATGACATGAACATCCTGGTCTTGGGAGCGCGCGTGATCGGCTCCGAGGTGGCAAAGGAGCTGGCGAGGATATTCGTCGCCGCGCGCTATACGGGCGAAGCGCGCCACGTGCGCCGCCTCGTCAAAGTGCGCGCCATGGAGGAGCGCTACGGGATGCACCTCCCGGCCGGTAGCACCGGTCGCGCCCCATGACGGGGGTCCGCGCGGACCTTGGCGCCTACTCGGGATCCGTCACCGACTCGCTGGCTCGACTCGACCGTGAGACGGTCGTCGCCCGGATTGCGCGCGGCGACTATACGGTTTGGAAACCCGAGCCGACCGAGATCTCCAACCGGCTCGGATGGCTGACCATCGCCGATCGGATGACCGCTGCACTCCCCGTGATCAATGACCTGGTCACCGGTGTTCGCGCCGACGGATACACCGATGCGCTCTTGCTCGGTATGGGCGGGTCGAGTCTCGCCCCCGACGTCTTCCGACAGACATTCGGCGTCGCGCCCGGCTACCTCGATCTCGCGGTACTCGACAGCACGGACCCCGACGCCGTGGCGGGGCACGCCCGGCGACTCGACCCCGCGCGCACGCTGTTCATCGTATCAACCAAGAGCGGTGGGACCGTAGAGACGTTCTCGTTCTTTCGCTACTTCTACCGGTGGGTCGTGCGCGCACTCGGGCCGGCGGCCGCGGGTCGGCATTTCGTCGCCATCACGGACCCCGGCAGTGCGCTCGTCGATACCGCGACACAGTACGCGTTCCGCGCCACCTTTCTCAATGACCCCGACATCGGGGGCCGGTATTCCGCGCTGTCGCATTTCGGGCTCGTTCCTGCGGCCCTCATCGGAGCCGATCTGCCGCGGCTCCTCCAGCGTGCGGTCGCGATGGAACGGGAGCTCGACCCGGCCGCCCGACTTGGCGCCACCATCGGCGAGCTTGCGGCTCGAGGTCGTGACAAGCTGACGTTCGTGATGTCCCCCCCAGTCGCCGGCTTCGCCTCGTGGGTCGAACAACTCATCGCCGAGAGCACGGGCAAGGAAGGCAAAGGCATCCTGCCCGTGGCGGGCGAGCCGCTGGGACCGCCCGCGGTCTACGGCGGCGACCGGGTCTTTGCGTACCTCCGGCTCGCGACCGACGGGACTCACGATGCCGCGATCGATGCCCTCCGCGCCGCCGGCCACCCGATCCTGCGCGTCGATCTGACAGACCCGTACGACATCGGTGGCGAGTTCGTTCGCTGGGAGATGGCGACCGCCGTCGTCGGGTGGCGAATGGGAATCAATCCATTCGACCAGCCCAACGTCGAATCCGCGAAGGTGCTCGCGCGCAAGATGGTGAAATCCTACGAGACGACCGGCGCGCTGCCCCCACTGCCTCCCACCGCGCGTGCCGACGGCCTGACTGTGTACGCGCCGCCCGGCCGCGCCACGACGGGTGCGGCGGCGAACGCGAATACCGCGGCGGCATCGACCGCGGACGCTACGGGCACCGTGGCTGCACCCGCCGACGCGACCGCCGCCACGGCAGGTGGATCGGACGGCATCGGCGCTCTGGACCTCGTACGCGACTTCCTGCGCGGCGTCCGCCCGGGCGACTACATCGCGCTGCAGGCGTGGGTCACGCCAAGCCTCGAGACGACGGCTGCGCTCCAGCGGTGGCGGGTCGCATTGCGCGACCGGCTGCACGTGGCGACGACGGTGGGATACGGCCCCCGCTTTCTCCACTCGACGGGGCAACTCCACAAAGGCGATGGGGGCCGCGGGGTCTTCATCCAGGTCGTCACCGCTCCGCCAGCCACCGACGTCCCGATCCCCGATACCGCGGATTCCGACGCATCGCGCATGACGTTCGGCGTGCTCAAGATCGCGCAGGCATTGGGCGACCGCCAAGCATTGTTGGACGCGGGGCGCCGCGTGTTGCGCGTGGATCCCGATCATGCTCCGGATGGCATCGCCCGCCTGACCGGCTTGCTCCCCTGAGGTCATCGTGATCACGGCCGTCATCTTCGATCTCGACGGCACACTCGTCCAAACGGAGACGCTCAAGGCACAGTCGTACGCGCACGCAGCGATCGCGTTGCGCCCCGATGTGGCCGCGGACGACGTGATCCAAGCGTATGACCGCTGTATCGGCCGACCGCGGGACGAGGTCGCCCAGATGCTCCTCGACCAGTTTGGACTCTCGGACGCCGCGGCCGCCCGCGCCGCATCACTCGGCGTGACGACGCCGCGGGACGCGTTTCTGGCAATCCGGATGCGCGACTACGAAACGATGCTCGCCGACCCCGCGTTGCTGCGACGGCAGGAGTATCCGTATGCGACGGCGCTGCTCCGGCGCGTGCGGGCGGCAGGCTATGCCACGGCTCTCACGACCGTCTCGCATGCCGCGCAGGCGTTCGTGGTCCTGGATGCCCTGGATCTCCGGCGCGAGTTCGACGTGATCGTCACGGTAGACGACGTCGCCCACGGCAAACCCGACCCCGAGCTCTACCTGACCGCGGCCACCCGCCTTGCGCGGTCGCCGGCGGTCTGTCTGGCCATCGAGGACTCCCTACCCGGCGTCCAAGCGGCCGTCGCCGCCGGCATGCGATGTGTGGCCGTGGCCAACGAATTGACGCGGGATGCGCTGCACGCCGCGGCGCCGTTGGCCGGCGAACAGATCGTCGATGATCCGCGTCGTCTCGATGCGGTCGTCACGGCGGTGCTCACCACTGGAGAGGAAGCGAAGGCATGCAACTAGGAATGGTAGGCTTGGGTAAGATGGGCGCCAACATGACCACGCGCCTGATCCGTGGCGGCCATGAGGTCGTGGTGTACGACCGGGATGCGAAGGCCGTCGCCACGGCGGCGGCCGAGCACGCGACCGGCGCGACGTCGCTCGAACAGCTCGTCTCGACGCTTCGCGCGCCACGCGCGGTCTGGGTCATGGTCCCGTCGGGCGATGCGACGGAAGCGACCATACAAGCCCTGGGCGCGCTACTGAGCCGCGGCGATACGGTGATCGACGGCGGGAACAGCAACTACAAAGACGGGATGCGGCGCGCCGGCGTGCTCGCGGCGCGCGGGGTGCAATTCGTCGATGTCGGCACCAGCGGCGGCGTCTGGGGCCTCGCGGAAGGCTATAGCCTGATGATCGGCGGCGATGACGCGACCGTGGAGCGGCTGCGGCCGATCTTCGAGACGCTGGCCCCGACGCCACAGAGCGGGTGGGCGCATATGGGCCCGGTCGGCTCGGGCCATTTCGTGAAGATGATCCACAACGGCATCGAATACGGTCTCATGCAGGCATACGCCGAAGGGTTCTCGATCCTGCGTCACAAGAAGGAGTTCGCGCTCGACCTCCCGCGGATCGCGGAGGTGTGGCGGTACGGGAGCGTCGTCCGGTCGTGGTTGCTCGATCTCACGGCCAACGCGCTGAAAGACAACCCCGCGCTCGATGGGATCGCGCCATTCGTCGTGGATTCCGGCGAAGGGCGATGGACCGTGGCGGAGGCGATCGATCTCGACGTACCGGCACCCATCATCACACAGTCGCTGATCGAGCGCCTCCGCTCGCGCGATTCCGACTCGTATACCGATAAGCTGCTGGCCGCGCTGCGCAATCAGTTCGGCGGTCACGCCATCAAGGCCGAACCAGCGGCTCCCACGCGGAGTCGCCCGACGTGACCCCGATCACCGTGACGCCACATAGCGCGACTGCTGATGGCACGGCGCCCCAGGCGACCGAGCCAAGCATTTTCGTGATCATCGGGGCGACCGGCGATCTGGCCAAGCGCAAGATCCTCCCCGCGATGTACGAGCTCCACAAGCACGGGCTCACCGACAAAGGGTGCGTCATCCTCGGCGTGTCCCGTGATCCCGCGATGGACGATGCCGGGTTTCGCGCGGTCGTACGCGAATCAGTACCCACCGACGGGGGGGCGCAGCCCGCCGACGTCACGGCGTGGATCGACGCAAATGTCTACTATCAGCCGATCGGCAACGGCGAGCCCAGCGACTTCGGGGCGCTGCGGAGCCGCATCGAGGGGCTGGAGCACGACCACGGGCTCCCCGGCAAGCGGTCGTTCTACCTCTCGTTGCCACCGCAGGCGTTTCCCTCGACGATCACCGGACTTGGTGCGGCAGGACTCAACCACAGCTCCGGGTGGACACGCCTCGTGGTCGAGAAACCATTCGGGCGCGATCTGGCTTCGGCGGAGGAGCTCAACCGACTCGTCCACCAATACTTCGACGAGACGCAGGTCTACCGCATCGATCACTACCTCGGCAAGGAGACGGTCCAGAACCTCCTCGTCTTCCGATTCGCGAACGCGATGTTCGAGTCACTCTGGAATCGCGACCACATCGAGAGCGTGGAGCTGACCGTGGCCGAGGAGCTCGGCGTCGAAAACCGCGCCGGCTACTACGAGCAGGCTGGCGCGCTCCGCGACATGGTCCAGAGCCATTTGACGCAGCTGATGGCGCTGGTCGCCATGGAAGTGCCGACCGCGTTCGAGGCCGGCGCGATCCGAGAGGAGAAAGTGAAAGCGCTGCGGTCGATCGCCCCGATGACCACGGCATCCTCGGTCTTTGGCCAGTACACCGCGGGGCAGATCGACGGAAAGTCTGTGCCCGGGTACCGAGAGGAGCCTGGTGTGTCGCCGACATCCACGACCGAGACGTTTGTCGCGTTGCGCATGTGTCTCGACAACTGGCGCTGGCAGGGCGTGCCGTTCTACCTGCGGACCGGAAAGCGCATGGCCCGACGGCTGACCGAGATCCGGGTGCGTTTCCGCCAGGCCCCCGTCTGGATGTTCCGGTCGGTGTCCGACGCGTCGCCCCAAGCGAACACGTTGGTGATCACGCTGCAGCCGAACGAAGGATTTCTTCTCTTCTTCGAGGTGAAGGCGCCAGGTGAGCCATTTCGCTTGCAGCGGCTGACGCTGCATTTCGACTACGACGAGGCATTCAAGACGCTGCCCGAGGCGTATCAGACGCTGCTGCTCGATCTCCTGCGCGGAGATCAGACACTCTTCGTGCACGCCGATGAAGTCGAAGCGTCGTGGCGACTGTACGCGCCGCTTCTCGACCAGGCCGTGGCGCCGCACCCGTATCCCGCCGGATCGTGGGGTCCGGCAGAGACCGCGTCGATCGTTCCGGATCGCGACCCCCGGGAACCGACCGACGAGCAGCGGGCGAAGGTGGAGGTGGCCGCCTGACGACGGTGCGTGAGGAGTCCGTCTTCGCAGACCTGGACGCGCTCAGTCACGCAGCCGCGGCGATGATCGCGAGCGCGGCCGCCATCGCGACGGCGACCCGCGGACGATTCACGATCGCGCTCGCTGGCGGGAGCACGCCGCGCAGGCTGTATCAGGTCCTCGCCACCGAGTACGCGACCCACTTCCCGTGGGCCACCACGCACGTGTTCTTCGGGGACGAACGATGCGTCCCGCCCGATCATCCGGACAGCAACTACGCGATGGCGCGCGAGGCGCTGCTCGCGCACATCCCGGGGCTCGAATCGCGGGCCCGCCGGATCGAGGGCGAGCGCCCGGCCCCCGACGGGGCGTCGCGCTACGCCGAGATGCTGCATCGGGAGTTTCCGTCTACGCAGGGGACCTCGCCCTCGACGTTCGACGTGCTGCTCTTGGGTGTGGGCACGGACGGCCACACGGCGTCGTTGTTCCCGGGAAGCCCCGCGCTGAGCGAACGGTCGCGGTGGGCGCTGGCGACCCAGGCGCCGCCCAACGCATCGGTCCTGGACCGGGTCACGCTGACCTTTCCGGCACTCGACGCCGCGCGCACGACGCTGATACTGTGCGCGGGGGCCGACAAGCAACCAATCGTGACGCAAATCCGCGCGGCCGGAGCGCGGGCGGGCGACCGCTATCCGGTCGCCCGCGTGTCGGCGCACGGCAGCCTGCACTGGCTTCTGGACCGGCTCGCGATGGGTGAGGCGGTGGACGCGCCGCCCGCCACGGCGTCGTCGGGCTAACTCGATCCCACGCTCGCCCTATTTATCTCGCGGACGCTTCAACCACAGTTCTGTCGTTCCCCAATCAACATCATCGCCCGCGTCGTTTGCCCGGTCTGCTTCCGCCGCGCCCGCGCGGCTTGCCGCCAGGACCGCGTGACCCGTTCGGACGCCCGCTGCCTCGACGCTTTGCACCGCCGCGCCCCCGTGACTTGCGCCCGCTCTCCGGCCGGGCCGCGTACTCACGTTTGAGGCGCGCCGCTTCGTCGGCCGGGGGCGCGACGTCCACCGGCTCCCGCTCGGACTCCAGCTCGAAGCCGTAGTATTCCACGCGACGCGCGATCGCGAAGGGGATCCCTCGGCGTTTGGGGTCGAACACCAGCTCGCCCACGCCCCGGGTCGCGTATTTGCGGATCAGGTCCATCGGAATCTGCGTCCCCTCGATCGCCGCACGCGGCACGCCCATCCGATCGGCGAAGTACCGCAGATTGCCCGCGACCGCACCCCAACTCCCGCAGACGCTCGACCGAGACACGCGTGCGGGCTCGCCGTCGGCCGTCTCCTCGTCGATCACGAGGTCGAGCGGCATGTATTCCGCAACCAGGTCCGCGAACGCGCGCCGTATCTCGTCGGTCGCGCGCGGCATCGTCGTCGGCAGCGGCAGTCCCACGCTGCGGTACACGCTCGCCACGGCGAGCGCGGCGTCTTCGAGCGCCTTGACCAGGACTCCGCGACGGTCGGCCCACTCCTCCACCCGTTCGTCGAACAGATGTCGGGGCAATCCGTACACTTCACCCACCGCGCCGCATTGCGTGAACGCCTCGGCGTACACGTTGTACGAGGTCAGGTGGTCGCTCCCGCCGACGATCAGCCCCGACAAGTCACGGTCTTCGCGGGTCATGCGGTGCAACGATTCGATCGCGCTCATCACGGCGATGTACGGCAGGATGGTCTCGCTCGCGTTGACGATGAGCTCCGCCCACGGGCGGTCCACGGGCAACGCTTCCACGGCCCGACCGTACGCCGAGAGCCGCCCCGACTCCGGGTCGATGATGCCGCGGCGCTCCAGCATCGCGACCGCCCGCTGGTACGCCACGCGGTCGAGCGGCACCGGCAGATCCAGGTCGTGCGCCCGGACCCCAAGGTCGGCGCACGTCAGCGCGACCCGCTCGGAGTCGCCCGCCAACTGAAACTCCGGTTCCTCGGGGCGAAGCGTCGCGAAGTCGATGTCGCGGTCCGACATGATGTACACGCGGCCACCCTCGACGCGACCGTGCACCCGGCCCGCCATCTGCAGGATCTCGTTGGCGCCGAGGTGGACGCGCGTGAGGATGTTGCGGCCGTGCTCGATGACGTTCGTGAAGCGCGTGTCATCGATGATCACGGTGTCGAGGCCGCGCACGTTGAGCGCGCTCTGACCGGCCGCGGTCATGGTGAGCAGAAACGGTTTCGGCGCGCCGCCTTCGAGGAACGGCCGGATGATGCGGATCGGTTCCCCCCCATGGTAGAACGCGACCGTGATCCGGGGAAACCGCGCCCCGACGATGCCGGCGACTTCCTCGACCGCGGCGCGCGTCGGGAGAAACACCCCAACGCCGTGCCGACCGCGGACGACGTCTCGGAGGAAGTGATCGTCGAGAAAGGTCAGTGGCTCCTTCCGCACGACGGTGACGCGCGCCGCGAGCATCGCGTCGAAGGCGGTGCTCTCGACCACCGCCGCCGATGCCAGATAGCGCGCGTAGAACCGCGGATCCACGGTCGCCGACAACCAGATGAATCGGCACCCCGCGCGCTTGCCCAACGCGAGGCAGAGTTCGAGCTCGGCCGATGTCTGGTGGATCTCGTCCACGATCAAGGTGTCGGTCGCCAGGATGTCGCCGTCCTGGAACCACCGGCGCGCGATGCCGGTCGTGACGATGATCACGTTCCACGTAGGCGTCTCCGGCGTCGCTTCACGTTCGCGATTGACCACGCCGACTCGGAGCGCGGCCCCACGAAGGATGATTTCGGCGATCGGGCGAATCGCGAGCGTCTTCCCCGTCCCGGTGCCCGCCACGATACCGAAACCCTGCGGACCGGCCGCCAGTGCGCGCACCTCTGCGCCGTGCATTCGCTCGAGAAACGTGTCGAGATGCAATCCCATCGCGAGCTCGATGGTCTCGCACGCCGCCCGGGTCGGGGCGATGACGATGACGCGGCCCGTCGGTGGTCGGGCCGCGACAAAGGCATTGTGGTCCGGCGGGAGATACCGGTCCGTGACCGCGCGGTACATCACGCCCGCGGCTCAGCGCCGCGGGCGGGCCGTAGCGTTCGGCAGAGAGGAGGCGTGCGGATGCGGCGCGGGGTGCGAGGAGGGAGCGCGCTCCGAGGAGGGCGCCGGCTTGGTCGTCGGCGTCCCGCCTGGTGGCGACCCGGACTCGGCGCCGACCACTGGGTGGGTGGGCGCCGCGGGCGCTGGCGCGCCGCGCCCCTCACCGGACGGCTGACCGTGGTCGCCGGCTGCACCGTCGGCGCGTGCCCCCACTGCCACACCGGGATGATTCGAGGTTTCGCCGCCCGATCCCTCCAGGATTGCTGGTCGCGGCTTGCCAAACACGATGTGGGAATTGGGCGACCGCACGCGAACCGCCTTCGCGCACTCGGTCGGCGCCGGCTGCCGCTCCGGTGGAACGCCGCCGACCCACACGCGGCACATCCAAGCCGGCGGCGCGTATCGGGTCGGGACGGACGCCTCGAGTTGGGCATCCCGCTGACGAACCGATTCTGGCGGTCCGTAGCGATGCTCACTCGAGCCCGCGCCTGTCGCCGGAGCACCACCGCCCGAGTCGTGTGGCACACGCACGGCCTGTGCGGCCTGGGCGAGACCCGCGGTGGGCGCGGCCAACCATACCACCAGCAGCAACGCCGCCGTGGCCCCTCGATATAGGGGCACGTCAATCATGGTCCCCGCACAGCAGAACTGCACCGGTGTCCGTACCCCATTCCTCCCGTCCCGATCCACTTCGGATAGCGCCCCACCCTCAGCGCTCCCCATCGGGCTCGAAACGGTACCCTCCGGACCCACCGGCCGCTACCCTTCGCGCGCCAGCCGATGCCGACGTGTAGTCTGGCTGGATCGCGACGGGCTGGGGACGGGCTGGGTGCAGCCGCGGACGCGGTGCCGACCCCGCGGCGTTCCCAAGGGCTCACGGGTACCGGCGCAGTGGTCAGTCGCCGAACGAGATGCCCGTAGCCCTCGCGGTCATCACGACATCGCTTGCCGGATCCACGCGCTTGGGGTGACGCAATACGTCGCGGATCGGGACGGTCACGATGCGCGGAGATTGCAGCGCGACCATGTGTCCCCACTTCCCATCCGCCACCGCTCGCACGGCCGCGCCACCAAAGCGGGCCGCGAGCAGGCGGTCGTATCCGGTCGGCATCCCGCCGCGCTGCAGGTGGCCGAGGACCAGCGACCGCGTCTCCTTGCCCGTGCGCTCCTGGATGTCCCGCGCGATCGAGGTCGCGACCCCGCCGAGCCGTGGCATTTCACCCGGCAGTGATGCACCGATCCGTGACGTGACGCCCCCCGCCGGGTAGGCGCCTTCGGCGGCCACGATGATCGAGAAATAGCGGCCCGCGCGATCACGGGCGCGGACCTTCTCGCACACGCGATCGATGTCGAATGGGATCTCGGGGATCAGGATGACATCCGCGCTGCCCGCCAGTCCGCTGTGCAGGGCGATGAACCCGGCGCTACGCCCCATGACCTCCATCACGATCACCCGATCGTGGCTCTCGGCCGTCGTGTGCAGTTTGTCGATCGCTTCGATCGCGGTGCTGACCGCGGTGTCGAACCCGAAGGTCGTGATCGTGCCCTCGACATCGTTGTCGATCGTCTTCGGGACGCCCACGATCCGCATGCCTTTGTCGCACAGTCGCTGGGCGATGGAGAGGGATCCGTCGCCGCCGATCGAGATGATCGCATCGATGCCCAGCCCGCGTGCGTTGGCGATCAATTCGTCCGAGCGATCCACTTCCTCGACGGTTCCATCCGCCCGGGTACGGTGATAGTGGAACGGATTGCCGCGGTTCGTGGCGCGGAGAATGGTTCCGCCGAGGTGTCCGATGCCCCGTACCGATTCCCGGGTCAGTGGTACCACCTCATCATCACCCAGCAGCCCAGCGTACCCCTTCCGGATCCCGCAGACCTCCCACCCGAGATCAAGGGCCGCCAACACCGCCGCCCGAATCACCGCGTTGAGCCCCGGGGCATCGCCGCCGCCCGTGGAGAGTCCGATACGCATGGGGAGAAGATAGCGATTGGCGATTGGCGATTGGCGAATCGCTCCGGTTGCCGAGCCGATGCCAATTGGCCCCGTGATCAGCGCGGTAGGGGCCGCTCGCGGACCGGACGGGATCTACCCGCCGCCTCTCAGCGCTCCCATGACCTCGCCAGGCTCGGCGTGGCGATGGAGCTTCGACTTTTCGAACACCGGCACGCCATCGCGCACTACTTCGAACCGTCCGCCTTTCGACGGGATCAGCGTTACCGTGGCGTCAGGAAACGCGGTGCGAATCTCGGCCATCAAACTGACAGCCCGTGGTTTGTAGTTTCAGACGACGCAGTATTCGATCGATATCTGCATGATGCAATCCTCGCGCATAGCCGCCGCCCACTCCCAACCCCCAACCCCCAACCCCCAACCCCCAACCCCCAATCGCTAATCCGCGGCTATCGTGCCGAAATCGTACCCTGGCACGGAGATTCGTGGTATCGGCTGACCGAGCATCCGCTCGATCGTGCGGACCATCGCGATCTCATCGGTGGACATGAACGTGAACGCGTCGCCCGTTTGCGCCGCGCGCCCTGTGCGGCCGATTCGGTGAACGTAGTCCTCGGGTTGCTGCGGCACGTCGTAGTTGATGACGTGTGAGATCCCCGACACGTCGAGCCCGCGCTGCGCGATGTCGGTCGCCACGAGGATGCGGGCCTCGCCCAACTTGAACGCTTCCAGTGCGCGCGTCCGCTGCGCCTGCGTTTTGTCGGCGTGCAGCGCGGTGGCCTCGATACCGGCCCGCTCCAGATGGCGGACCACCCGATCGGCGCCATGTTTTGTCCTCGTGAAGATCAGGACCGAATCCATCTGGTCGTCCCGCAGGAGCTCGACCAGCAGCGCGCTCTTCCGCTCGCGCGGAACGGGATAGACCGCATGGGTCACCGTGCTCGCCGCCTCCGATCGCCGCCCGACCTGCACGACGACGGGCTTGCGGAGGTACTTGCGAGCCAACGCTTCCACCTCGGCGGGCATGGTGGCGCTGAACAGGAGCGTCTGCCGGTACCGCGGGAGTTGGTCGATGATCCGGTTGATCTGTGGGGCGAACCCCATGTCGAGCATGCGGTCGGCCTCGTCCAACACCAGGACCTCGAGGGCGTCGAAGTCAACGTTCTGGCGCTCGAGATGGTCGAGCAACCGGCCGGGCGTGGCGACGACGACGTCCACTCCGGCCCGAAGCGCGCGCTCCTGCGGCTCCAGCGGGACGCCGCCGTAGACGGGAACGACATCAATCGCCACGTGCTTGGCGTAGTTGACGAAACTCGACTCGACCTGAGCCGCCAACTCCCGCGTCGGCGTGAGAACGAGGACCCGCGTCCGCCGCGGTCCTCCGATCAGCCGCTGCAGGATGGGGAGGGTGAACGCGGCCGTCTTGCCGGTGCCGGTCTGGGCCAGCCCCATGATATCGCGCCCTTTGAGCGCGAGCGGGATAGCGTCCCGTTGGATCGGAGTGGGGTGCGCGTAACCAGCATCGCGCACTGCGGCCAGGAGCTCAGGCGCGAGGCCTAGCTCTTCGAACGTGATGACTCGGTCTTCAGTTGTGGGGTCCATGACGCGGTGAAATTGGCGACCTGCAAGGCTGAGCCAATGTCCACACACGGTAGGAATCGGCCCCACGGAAAGCGGGTCGCAAAGTCGGCGCCCGAGCGTTTACCCGTAATGGAAAGGTAACCCCTTGTGCCGCTTTATGCTACGCGACCACGCACGCCGGTCACGCAGGGCCCTCAGTTCGGAGCCGAGCCCTATACGAGGTCGATCTGCCGGCCGGCGGCGCGCGCGATGATGCCAATGCGGAGGGTGACGTCCGCCCACCGCTCGTCGCCCGCCGTACTGTGCTCGAGCGGATACGTCGGCCACACGTACGGACTCGTCGAGCGCGGCATTGCCATGCCCTTGTGCGGATGCCAGACGCCCGTTCGATCGCAGTCGTCCGCAAACCGGTCGAACATTTTCGTCCAGTTCTCGTTGCGTCGCAGAAAGCCGAGGCGCGCCATCAGCTCGAGCCACATCAACGCGGCGGGTACGTCCGCCTCGACGGCGTTGCGATGGGGGAGCAGATCGCCCAGCACGTACTGCGGCTGCACGATGATCGAGCCCCCGACCACCTGGGCCGACTCCTGTCGCGGCAGCGGCTGTGTGAGATAGGTGTACAGCCGTTCGATGTGCTCGTGGTACTCGCTCCGGAAGAACGGCATGTACGCGAGCATCGTCAGCGCGTTGATCGACGGCGGCGTGGCTTCGGGCGCCAGCACCTGCCGGTTCCCGACTCGAATCCACGGTTTCTGCGCGAGCGGGGACTTGAGATACGCGTTGATGCGGTCGAGAATGCGCCGCGCCGCGCCGCGCAGCCGGGGGTCGCCCTCGTAGCCCGCGTGGGCGAGTGCGCTGGCGGCCGCTTCCCGAAGAATGGCCCGTCCGCGGCGGGCGCCTTCCTCGTCAGCCTTCCCCTTGGCGGGCGCGAATTCGAACAGGTACGCGGGATCATCGTCTTCCGCCAACAGCCGGAACAGCAATCGGCGCACGCGAGCCAGCGGGGGCGATTCGCGATCCCACCCGTACTCCAGGAGCCGACGCACCGCGGGGATCGTACCCACACCCTCGAAGTGCTCCGCGCGCACCGACGGGATCCCCAGCATCGTCCGACCCCATCGGCCGTCGGGTTGCTGGGTGACCGCCAATCGCACCGCCGGCGCGTACGCATACGCCAACTCGGCCGCCCGCGGCGAGTTCAGTCTAGCGACCTCTGCGATAGCCCGATATTGTAACGGCGGCGCGGCGTGGGTGAGTAGCCAGTCGATCGCGAACCGAACCGGCATGGCCGGCGGTGGTGGCGGTGGTGGCGGCGGTGGAGCGCTCGGCGGCGCGGGCAGCGGCGGACTGACAGGCCCCGACGCAGGCGCGCCAGGCAATGGGGTAGCCGGTGGGCTTGGGGGAGGCGCGGTCACGCGTAACGTTAGCATATTTTTCCGCCGCCCCGCTAGGGCTATAGGGACACGCAACGTGCCACCGACACCGCCCCGGCGCCCGTGCGCACATTCATCCGACCGACGTGATCACTGCTCCTCGCAATCTAGCCACCTGCCGCGCACGCCCCGACCCCTGTCCTAACGGGACGCGGTGGCCGGGATGTCACCGGTTTGCGCCCTCCACCCGCCCCACACGTCGCACGACGCAGGAAACCGTCGTGTGGCGGCTTCAGGTCGGGGCCTCTTGGCTCCGCCGCCCTCGGCAACGGACCAGTCATGCGCGGTGAATTCGTGGATCTGGGCACCGCGCGCGTCTACTACTACGCCGCGGGCACGCGAGGCGCCGGCGAGCCCGTCCTCCTGCTCCACGGATTCCCGACGTCGTCGTATCTCTGGTCCGGGGTCGTGCCACTCGTGCCAACCGGCCATCGAGTCATCGTCCCCGATTTGCTTGGTTTCGGTCGCAGCGACCTGCCGCACCCAGGCCGGATCGATAGCGACCTAACGGTCAGCGGTCATGCCGATCGCATCGTGCAGCTCCTCGACGCACTAAAAGTGGACCGGGCCTGCATCGCGGGTCAGGGCATCGGTGCCGCCGTCGCGCTTGCCGTGGCCCTCCGTCATCCAGATCGCGTGACCGGCTTGTGTCTGGTCAGTCCCGTGACCGCCGTGACCTGGCCGTCTCGCGAGGCGATGCTGGCGCGCGCGATCACGATCCTCGCACCCGGCCTCCCATCGAGTTGGCTACTCGGCTTCGTTCGTCGCGCGCTCCGCCGCGGGTCCGCCGATCCCGCGCGACTCGACCGCTCCGCGGATCACTATCTGCACCCCTTTCGCGCGGCGAACGGACGGTCCGTCCTGCTCGCCCACCTTCGCGCCCTCGCGGCCCGCGCGACGACGCCCCCGATCCGCTCAACGCCGGCCATACCGACTGCCATCGTGTGGGGAGATCGCGACCCCGTCCTCTCGATCGCCGCAGCCCACGAGCTACGCGCGCTCATTCCGCACGCCACGCTCGATGTCGTCACCGGTGGCCACTACGCGCCGGAGGAGTCTCCGGAACAGGTCGCCGCCGCCCTCACGCGGCTGTTGGTCGCAACGGATAGCGAATAGCGGTTGGCGATTGGCAACGCACATCGATGGCAGGTCGATTCGGCCGGCACCGTCCGGGCTACCGACGACTCATTCCGTCAACGACTCCAACCGCACTTCCAGCTCCGACGCCATGCTCGGGTGGCCGAAGCGGTGCGCGGCCGCGATCCCTGACTGGAGCGCCCGCTGGGCATCCGGGAGCCGCCCGAGCTCGGCGAGCGCCTCGGCGTAGCGGCCGTAGCCGTTTCCCTCGTCGTCGTACGAGCCGAGATACGCGCCATAGTGGTCGGCCGCCTCGTCGTACAGCCCGTCTTTCATCGCCTCGTTCGCGAGTCCGTAGTGCGCGAGTGCGTTCGCGGGGTTCTTCGCCACCATCTGGCGGAAGCTGTCCAGCCGGGAGAGGCTCACGGCGCGGGATGCCCGGTGGCGCGCGGCGCCAGCTCCGCGCCCGCATAGCGACTCCCGGGATTCCAGAGCAGCCAGCCCATGATGCCGTTGTCGTACCCGGCTTGGATCTGTGCCCGCACCTCCGCGACGCCATAGTGCGGCGGTCCGAGCGTGAAATCCTGGTACCACGGGCGGATCGCGGCAGCACCGGGGACCTTGGCGCTCCGACGTTTGGCGTCCTTGAGCGTGTGGTCGATCACCGCGTACGGGTGCGCGTTGGGCTCAGCGAGGTTGTACGTGCCCTTCGCGTAGTGTGACGGATAACTCATCGGCAGCACGACATCCACCTGATCGGCGAACATCTCCCATCGCTGCCCGATCCCCATGTCAGTCGTGTCCGACGCGGTGAGACCGAAGACGTCCGCCGTGACCGGAACGTGGAGCGGCGCCAAAGCCGCCCGCGCGAACGCGAGTTGTTCGCGAATGACCTGCGCCCGGAGCCGGCCATTGGCCAATGGAAACGTGGCGTCGGTCACCAGTCGCTTGTCGTCGGGGAAACGCACATAGTCAAATTGCACCTCGCTGAACCCCAGCGACACCGCCTCCCGCGCGAGATCGACGGCATATTGCCACACGCCGCGTTGTGTGGGGTCCAGCCACGGTCGCCCCTGCCGGTCGTGCCACGGCAGCCGCGGATCCGTGCGCCTCCGGATCGCCCAGTCGGATCGCCGCGCCGCGAGCAGCGGATCCTTGACCACGACGATCCGGGCGATCGGATAGATCCCGTGCAGGCGCATCGTGTCGAGCAACGCGCGCACATGGGCGCCAGTCATCGGCCCGACCGTGTCCGCGCCGATCTCGTGGGCGAGCGGCACGTGGGAGCGATACAGCACGAGCCCGCGGTCATCCTTGACGTCGATGACGAGGGCGTTGACCTCGGTGGTCCTGGCCAGCGCGATCAACTGCCACACCTTCGTCCCGACGGCCGCCCATCGATTGACGTACAGCCCGCGGACCACTGCTGGAGTCGGCACGAGCGGGGCCGGTGGCCGAGCCAACGAGTCCGCCGCGAGCGGCGCGCGCGCGGTCGCGTCCGTGACCGTCGCTCGCGCCCGTCCTGTGCTGTCGCCGGGCGCTGGAGTCCCACCGCCCGTGCGTGGGGCGACGACCGGAGTACTCGCCTGACCGCGGGGCGTTCTCGACTGCTGGCGGCCGACTCGCGCCTCGGCCGTCGATGCGTGGCCGCACCACGCGGCGACCAGCGCGAGCAGGATCGGGCCCCCGTGTGGTACGGTCATTGGGCGCGGAACCGGAGCGCGCCCCAGAGCAGCGGCAAGGTCGCGAGACTGACACCGCGGTACGCGGGATCGAAGCCGAAGAGCACGACCCGCCCTCGACCCTGCGGGACATCCACGATCGCCGCCGCGCCGTCGTACGCGCGCGCCACCTGCTGCGACGCCCGCACCACGTCACCCGGATCATAGCGCGCGACGACTCGGCTATGCGTCGTATCCGGCACGAACACGGTCGTCGGACCGCCCGCCACCCACGCGACCGCGTGCGCGACCATGTCCGCCGCCATCGGACTCGCGCGGTCGATCTGCAGATCCACGAGGGCACTGTCGATGTCCGCGCCTCCCGCGCGGTCGGCCGTCGGCGCGATGTCGTCGAATCGACCCGCCAGGCCCAACGTGCGCTCGGCCCATCGGGCCCCACTCCCCACCGCCACGATCGTCCCCCCCGCATCCAGAAAGGCGCGCAGCCCCGAGCCGCTCACAGCCGCGTACGGCGCCGACCCGGCGTCCGGCAGCAGTACGACATCGTAGTGCTCGTGCATCGCGCCACCATCCGACAGCGCCGTCGGATCGATTGGCGCGTAGACCACACCGAACCGGCCGAGCGTCGCGCGTGTCCATGCCACCGGACGGGCCGCGTTGGGCGGGGTGTAGACGCCGACGACTCGCCGCGCACTGTCGCCCAGCCCCGGGGGCGTGATGTAGCGTGGCGGCACCGGCACGATCGGCGCGGTCACCGGCACCGGGAACGAGTCACGGACTTCGGCCACCCCCACACCCAATAGCCGTTTGAGTCCGACCGCGGTGCTGTCGCCGGACGTCGCCGACCTGCGATCGCCGGCGTTCCCGACATCGCTGAACGCGGGGTCGAGCAGCGCGGCCGCCGCCGACGCGTGCGGCTGCGATCCGAGCACGATGTAGGCCCCCGCCGAGTAGCGCACACGGCCCGACGCGAATGGCGCCAGCGCCCGCCGGATCTCGATGCCATGATCCGCCAACACGGCGAGCAGCGTCTTGAGTGCCGCTTGGTCGGGCTGCTGCTGCGGAATGACGTACGCGATCGCCGCGGGTTGGCCGTCGGTCGCGCGTGTCCGCCCTCCGCCGACCGCACGAGCACCGACGGTGACGGCACGACGGCCAACCTCGCGTCTGGAGACACCTCGGGCGCCGATACCGCCGACGACGATCGCCGCGGCGACCAGCGCACGCGCGGCGCGAATCGCAGCACGAACCGCGAAGCGTGGCGCCGAACGATGATCGAGTGGCATCGAAGGAGACGACTGGCCCGCCTAGACCGCCTTCAACTCCTCGGCCGCGCTGAGCACGTGCGCGATTTCCCGCGACAGCGCACGCGCCTCCTGCGTCGCACTGGCGACATCATCGATCGCCGACTGGACACCGGCGGACCGCAGCCGGAGCAAGTCGAAGCGGATGTTCTGGAGGATGATGCCCGCACTCTCGAGTTGCGAGAAGAGCGCCGCCCGCCGGTCGGACAAGTCCTGCAGCGTTGCGCGCTGCCGGCGCAACAGCGCAAGTCTGCGGTCCCGATCGGGGGCCGCGCCATCGGATTCCGCCACGCCGATCCGCTTGTCGAGCTCCGGCAGCGCGTCGGGCGCCAGATCGCCATCCAGCCGGTGCAGTGCAGTCGCCAACCCCGCAATCCGACCGGCGAGCGCATCGACCGTCTGCACCACATCGGGCAGCATGGCGCGGTCCGCCGCCCCCAGTCGCCCGACGAGATCCCGCACCGCCGCGCGGTCGGCCGCGGCCCGCCGCACCTGCGGACCGTACGCGCCACCCAATATCGCCGGCGAGGCGAGGGTGGCCGCCTCGTCGGGCGCGGGCACCGGTGACGCCGCGATCGGGGCCGGCGACACCGGCGCCCCGGCATACCCCGGCGGAGGCGCAATGACGCGCGGGGGCGCCCCCGGGCCGGCCACCGCCCAGGACGGGTACTCGCCGGCGTTGTTCTGCCGCGCGCGCTCCCGAAACGCGGCGCGCTTGTCCTTGTTGAACAGCGCGCGCGCGCCATCGATCGATTCCGCGGCGACGTCGAAGAAGAGCCGGTCCCGCGAGTGCTTGAACACATCGCGCCAATCGAAGCCGTCGCTCCAGAGCCGCGCGTATTTCCACGCCAGCCAAACCGAGAAACCGAGTGCGATGCTCAGCGGACCGGAATCCGCGCCGATGATCGACCACAACACGGAGCCGACGATGATGACCCCGAACTGCGCGAACCGCTTGCGAAACTTCACGACCGAGGGCGCCGTCCACCGCGACTGTTCCGACGCCAGCGGGGCGGCGTACGCCGGGGCGCCGACACCCGCGCCTCCGACCGGCGGAGGCGCAACGGCCGCCGCCGCCGCCGCCGCGACAGCCGTGCGCGGCCCGGGGATGCTCGCCGACGCGCCCGCCTCGCCTTGCTCGAGCGCTCGCACCAGGGCGCCGGCATCCGCGAACCGATCCGCCGGCTGCTTCTCCAACAGACACATCACCGTACGCGCGAGCCACGGCGGCAGATCCGGCGCCCGATCCAAGATCGGTACGGGCTTCTCCGATATGTGCTTGACCAACAGCGCGCCCGTCCCGGTCCCCCGAAACGGCACGTCGCCACTCAGCATCTGGTACGCGACGATCCCGAGCGAATACAGATCGCTCCGGCCATCGACCTCGCGGTCGCCCGCGCACTGCTCGGGGCTCATGTAGGTCGGGGTCCCGATCGCCACACCGGTGGCCGTCAGTCGCGAATCCGCGCCGCCCGTGTTGCTGACCGCGCGCGCGATACCAAAGTCGGTGACCATCGCCCGACCGCCGTCCGACGACAGCAGGATGTTGTCCGGCTTGATATCTCGATGAATGACGCCCCGCGAATGCGCGTAGGCGAGCGCGCTCGCCACCTCCGTCAACAGCCGCCGGGCCTCGGGGACCGGCACCCGCGCATTCCCCTCCAACCGTCGGGCCAGCGTGTCGCCATCGATGTATGCCATGACGAAGAACACCAGCCCCTCGCGCTCATCGACCGTGAAGATCGGGACGATGTTGGGATGCGAGAGCTGTGCGGCGGTCTCGGCTTCGCGAAGGAATCGCGATCGAATGTCCGACCGGAACGACAGCTCCGGCGGCAACACTTTGATCGCCACCGGTCGCTTGAGCCTGCGGTCCCGGGCCAAATAGACGATACCCATCCCGCCCCGCCCAATCTCACGGTCGAGCTCGAACGTCTGCGCGAGCACTTGCTCGACGCGCGCGAGAAGCTCGGTGTCGGCAGTGGACGCCACGGGATCGGGCATTCCCAAAGATTAACACCACTAACGAGTTGCTGCTGTAGATCGGGCGGCCGCCGAAATCCGCGACCCCCCGATGCTTCCGCCTGGCCGCCTCCCGCCGTCATGGCGGTGCCAAAGGTGTCACGACGGCGGAGTCGCGTTGCCATTCCCGCCGCGATGGCGTAACTCCCCTGGAACCGCTCGTGCAATGGATCGTACCCGCGACGGATCGGCGGGGCGGGCCGCAAACGGCCTGCCCCATTTTTCCATTTCGATCAAAGGTACGGATCATGGCTCAACGTCAGACTCTCCCCGTCCTGCCACTCCGCGGGACTGTCATTTTCCCGGGGCTCACGGCGCCCATCGCGGCCGGACGACCGGGCACATTGCGGGCGATCGAAGCGGCGCTCAAAGGCGACCGGCTGGTTTTCGCCGTCGCCCAACGCGACAACACCGACGAACCCGCGCCCGACATTCTCTACTCGATGGGCGTCATCGCTCGGATCGGGCAGATCCAGCGCGGACTCGGTGGCGTCCAGCTGCTGCTGCAAGGCGAGCAGCGTGCGACTGCCCTCCAATACGGTACCTCCGAAGGCTACCTCTCGGCCACCATCGTGCCGTCTGACGAGATGTCGCCGCTCAACGAGCACGATCCGGCGTTCGAGGCCCTGCACAAAGAGATTCGTGAGCGCGCCGCCGAACTGGGTGAGCGACGGGGCCTCCCCGAAGAGGTCGTGCATCAGGTGCTCGACTCCGTAACCGATCCCGGCAAGTTCGCGGACCTCGTGGCCGGTTATATCGAGCTCAGTGTCGCCGAGAAGCAGGGGTTGCTCGAAACGCTCAGCGTCGAGGAGCGGCTCCGCCGTGTCCTCGTGCACGTGCAGCGCCAGATCGGCCTCTTGGAGGCGCAGGAAGAGATCAAGTCGCAGGTCCAGGAGGAGCTGGGCGAACGCCAGCGCGAGATGTATCTGCGCGAGCAGCTCAAGGCGATCCAGAAAGAGCTCGGCGATGACGATCAGGCGCGCGAGGTCGTCGAGCTCCGCGAAAAGCTCGCCAAGCTCGAGCTCCCGAAGGAGGCCCGCGCCGAAGTCGAGCGCGAGCTCGGTCGTCTGGAACGCGCAGGTCGTGAATCGATGGAAGCCCAGGTCATCCGCACGTATTTGGAGTGGATCGCCGAGCTGCCGTGGAACATCCGGTCGGACGACCAGCTCGACCTGACCCACGCCGAGCACGTGCTCGACGACGATCACTACGGGCTGCAGGACGTGAAGGATCGCGTCCTCGAGTTCCTGGCCGTGCGGCAGCTGCGGGCGAAAGAGTTGGCGGAAGAGTTGGAGAAGACCGGCGAACTGCCAGCCGCCAAGCTGCGCGCCAACAAGGACGACGCCACGCCGTCGCTCGCGGCACGAGAGGACGAGAACCGGCAGATCACCGACACCCGCGAAGCCAAGTCGCGCGCCATGGCCAAGGGGCCGATCCTCCTGTTCGTGGGCCCGCCCGGCGTCGGCAAGACGTCGATCGCCAAGTCGATCGCTCGCTCACTCGGTCGCGAATACGTGCGCGTCGCCCTTGGCGGCGCCCGCGACGAGGCCGACATCCGAGGGCACCGCCGTACGTACGTGGGCGCGATGCCGGGTCGTATCGTCCAGGGCATCAAGCAGGCCGGCACGAAAAACCCCGTGTTCCTGCTCGACGAAGTCGATAAGCTCGGGACGTCATTTCAAGGCGACCCGGCGGCCGCACTGCTCGAGGTTCTCGATCCGGCGCAAAACGACACCTTCACCGATCACTACCTCGGCGTGCCGTTCGACCTGAGCGAGGTGCTCTTCATCGCCACGGCAAACTTCATCCAGAATATTCCCGCCCCACTGCTCGACCGGATGGAGGTGGTGGACTTCGCCGGCTATACCGAACGGGAGAAAGCGGAGATCGCCAAGAAGTATCTGATTCCCCGCCAACTCGAGGAGTCGGGACTCGCCACGAAGCACGTCACCTTCACCGACGACGCGGTGATGGCCATCGTGTCGAAATACACGCGGGAAAGCGGAGTGCGCCAACTCGAACGGCAGGTCGGCGCCGTGGCCCGCAAAGTGGCGCGCAAGCTGGCCGCCGGCGAGTCCACGGACCTCGAGATCACTGCCGACGAAGTGCGAGAGCTCCTCGGTCGGCCAAAGGTCCACCCCGAACGGGCCAATGAGCAGAACGAGGTCGGGGTGGCCACTGGCATGTACTACACGCCGATGGGAGGCGACATCATGTTCGTCGAAGCCGCCATCCGACGGCTGTATGGCCCCCGGTCAACCGATGACCGCGTGCAGGTCAGCGGCTGGGGCAATGTCTCGCTGATCCTGACCGGTCAGCTCGGCGACGTCATGAAGGAATCGGCGCGCGCCGCGCTCACCTATGCCGCGACCCACGCCTCGCGGCTCCATATCCCGGAGGACAGGCTCGGGTCACTCGAGGTGCACGTGCACGTACCGGCGGGCGCGATCCCGAAGGACGGACCGTCCGCCGGGGTGACCATGGCGACCGCGGTCGTCAGCGCGATGTCGGGCCGCGCCGTGCGCAAAGACGTCGCGATGACCGGTGAGATCACGCTGCGAGGCCGAGTCCTGCCGATCGGGGGGCTGAAGGAAAAAGTGCTGGGCGCTCACCGCGCGGGCATCACCACGATCGTGCTGCCAAAGGCCAACGAGGCGGATATCGAGGATATCCCACTCGAGGTGCGCGACGTACTGGAATTCCTGCCCGTCGACACCCTCGACGAAGTCCTCGCCGCCGCCCTCCTCCCCGCCGCTAAACCCGTCGTCTCGAGAAAGACGGAAATGGAGGAGGCCGAGGAAGAAGCAGACGCGCTGGCGTAGGGTCGCGGTTAGCGGTTCGCGTCAAGCGAGGGCCGGCTGCAATGCACTGCAGCCGGCCCTCGGTGTTGTTGCTATCCGCTAGCCGCTCTCCGCTCCTCTCAGTACACGCCCACTGGCCCATCCCTGAACACCGACCGCGGCTCGAATCGGAGCTCGGGTGGGAGCGTCCCTGGGACGAAATACTCCGTATACCGGCGATCGGGCGGCGTCGCCGAATCTGCTGGTGCGCCCGTCGCGCGGTCGAGGTCCGCCGATTCGAGTGTGGCCGGCGGGACCCAGTCGGCGAAGTCATGCCCTCGGTCCGCCGCGGCTGCGAGCTTCGCCCAGATTGGTGCGGCCAATGAGCCGCCCGCCGCACCCGGCGTAATGGTCTGCGGCTGGTCGAACCCGAGCCACACCCCGGCGACGAGATCGGGGGTGCACCCAATGAACCACACATCAGAGTTGTCGTTCGTCGTGCCCGTCTTGCCCGCCGCCGGGATCTGCAGTGGCAGCGATCGACGCACCACTGTGGCCGTGCCGCGATCGACGACGTCGCGCATCATGTCGCGGACGATGAAGGCGACATTCGAATCCAGCGCCACCACTGGCAGGGCCGCGTGCGCCGTCCAGACCGTATGTCCGCCCCGATCTTCGACGCGGGTGATGTACTGAGGGGGCGCCACTGCGCCGAGCGTGGCAAACGCGCCGTACGCGGCCACCATCTCGATCGGACGCACGCCGGACGCCCCGATCGCGCTCGCCGGGAATGGCGCGATCGGCGTCGTCAGTCCCATCTGGTGAGCGAGTTCGATCACCGTGTCGATCCCGACTCGCATCGCGAGTTGCACCGCGACCGAGTTCCGTGAATGTGCCAGCGCATCCCGGACCGTCATCGGTCCGAGGAACTGGCCATCCGCGTCCTCCGGACGATAGATGGTCCCGTCGTCGAGGGGGATCGCGAGCGCGGTATCGGACACCATGGCGTTTGCCGTAATACTGTCCGCGATTGCCGCCGCGTACACGACCGGCTTGAACGCCGACCCGGGCTGGCGCACGGCGAAGAGCGCACGATCGAACGGCGAGTCGGCGTAGTTCCGACCACCGACCAACGCGCGCACGTCGCCCGTGACGGGATCGAGCGCGACGACGACCCCCTGCAGATAGTCGGTCGCGCCCTTGGCGTGCGACGCCAGTGTCGGATGGGCGTACCCAGGCCGCGCCTCCACCGCCGCGGCGCCTTCGGCCAGTGCCGTGACCGCCGCCTGTTGGAGCTGCGGATCGAGCGTCGCGTAGACTCGATAGCCACCCGCGTCCACCGGCACGCCTTCTCGCGTGGCCGCCACGCGCACGGCATCCACGAAATACGCCGCGCCGGCGACCGTGGTCGCCGCCACCGTGACCAACGGCTGGCGACGCGCTTCGGCTGACGCCGCCGGCGTGATCAACTCCTGGTCCGCCATCAGCCGCAGCACGAGATCCCGCCGCTTGCGCGCTCGGTCGGGATGCCGGATCGGGTCGTAGTACGGCGCCGAACGTGGAAGCGCGGCAAGCGTCGCCGCCTCGTCGAGCGTCAGTTCGCCGGCGCTCTTCCCGAAATAGTGGCGCGCGGCCGCATCGACGCCGAACCACCCGTGCCCGAAGGGGATCTGATTGAGATAGGCCTCGAGGATCTGGGCTTTGGAGTAGTGACGCTCCATCTCGCGCGCCGCGTCCTGCTCGCGAAGCTTGCGGTCGAGGCTCATATCTCGCCGATCCACCACGTCGGGGTGCATGTTGCCCACGAGCTGCTGCGTGATCGTGCTCGCGCCGCGCGCCCGCCGCCCGATCACTCGATCCTTGATCGCCCCCAACACGCCGACGACATCCACGCCGTTGTGTTGGTAGAAGCGGTGATCCTCGACCGCGATGAACGCTTCCCCTACGTACGCGGGCAACGATGCGATCGGGACACTCGTGCGGAGCTCGCGGCCGATCTCACCGATCAGCGACCCGTCGTTGGCGTAGACCAGTGTCGATTGCGGCGGATCCACGATGCTCCACGGCGGCCCGGTCGCGGTCGGAGCGGACGGCGGCGCGGGTCGCGACGACTGATCTCCCGCCGGGTGTGCGGCCGGGGCCGCCTCGCCCGTGGATCGGACGGTCGCCTGAGGCGCCGTCGCCGGCACCGTGGGCGGTGCAATCGGGGTCGTGCTCTGTCCCACGACCCGCGCCGCAGGCGCGGTCGCGAGCGGCGCGAACATCAGCGCCGCTATGACCATGGAATGCAGCCGGCCGTTCAGCCAGCGGGAGACACGCATGTCGAAAACCGTACTTGAATCGTCCTTAGCCGCATCCGCCCGGTCGTCCCACCCACCGCCCGACCAGGGCGGTCCGATCGTGCTAACTTGAGTGCGTAATATGACGTCGCCGCTGACCATCGCGCTCGCCCAGTTCCGTCCACACAAAGGACGATTTGCCGAGAATTTGGCGCGTCTGGGTCCGTTGTTCGCGGCCGCGGACACGCCGCATACCGGCCCGCGGGTCCTACACCTCCCCGAGACCGCGCTCACGGGATATTTCCTGGAAGGCGGCGTGCGCGACGCGGCTCGGTCGGCCGGCACCATGGCGCGCGAGTTGGACGAGACATACGGCCGCGCCGTGCCGGATGCCGCCGCCGCGGGCCGGACACTCGACGTCGTGCTCGGATTCTACGAGCAGTGGCAGAGCACCTTGTACAACAGTGCCATGTATGTGACCCTCGGGGCCACCGGCGGCCCCGTGATCCGCCACGTGCACCGCAAAGTCTTCCTCCCGACATATGGCCTCTTCGACGAGGAACGGTTCGTCGAGCGCGGCCGCGAGGTGCGCGCATTCGATACGCCCTGGGGCCGCGCCGCGATGCTCGTCTGCGAGGATGCGTGGCATAGTCTCACGGGTACCGTGGCCGCGCTGGATGGTGCCCAGGTCATCTTCCTGTCCGCCGCCGCGCCCGCACGCGGTATCGAGCCTCGTGACGACGGCGTCCCCGGCCCAGGGACGGTCGCGCGATGGGATCGGCTGATTCGGGACATCGCCGAGGAGCACGGCATCTTCGTGTCGTATGCGAACCTGGTCGGCACCGAGGGAGGCAAGGCGTTCTGGGGGAGTTCCGCAGTAGCCGGCCCGAGCGGCAACATCCAGGCGCGGGGCCCGCTGTTCAAGGAGGCGCTGCTCCCCGTCACCATCGATCTCGATGACATGGCCCGCGTACGGGCCGATGTGCCGCTGTTGGCCGACCTCCGCACCGTACTGCCCGAGCTCCGCGCCGCCCTCGACCGGCTCGGACAGTCGTCGGAGACCGCGCGGTACGACGCCGACACGGATCCCCGCGCGAGGCGACACGATGCCGGCGGCGCGCGGCCAGGTGGTGGTCCCCCGCCGTTGGACATCGATGCCCCGCTGGTCGAACAATGGCTGGTCCAGTTCATTCGCGACGAATTCGCGCGCCGCGGCTTCTCACGCGCGGTCGTGGGTCTCTCGGGCGGTGTCGATTCGGCGGTCACGGCGATGCTCGCCGCGCGCGCGCTCGGCCCTGAAAATGTCGTGGGCGTCCGCATGCCGTACTGCACGTCCAGCGCCGAGAGCCTCGCGCACGCGCAACTCGTCATCGACGCAATCGGCATCACGCCACGCACGATCGACATCAGTGCCGCAGTCGATGGCTATCTCGCCCTGGACCCGGCCGCCGACGCCGCCCGACGGGGCAACGTGATGGCCCGCATGCGCATGATCGCGCTGTTCGACCTCTCCGCGCACTACCACGCGCTGCCGCTCGGGACCGGCAACAAGACCGAACGGCTATTCGGCTACTTCACCTGGCACGCCGATGACTCGCCGCCCGTCAATCCGCTCGGCGACCTGTTCAAGACACAGGTCTGGGCGCTCGCCCGCCACCTCGGCGTACCCGACGTCATCGTGAGCAAGCCCGCATCGGCTGATCTGATCGCCGGACAAACGGACGAAGCCGACTTCGGGATCAGCTATGCCAAGGCCGACGCCATCCTCAACTGGCTCCTGTACGGCTACGCGCCAGCCGAGCTCACGGAGCGGGGATTCGATCGCGCCGAGGTGGACGTCGTGCAACGCCGACTCGCGAGCACGCATTGGAAGCGGCGGCTGCCCACCGTCGCCATGCTGAGCCCGACCGCGATCGGCGAATCCTACCTGCGGCCGGTGGACTATTGAGGGAAGTGGCTCGTGATCAGGGGGTAACGGCCGTTGAGGGCAGTGGATCACTATCCACGAGCCATTACTTCTGTCGCTCGACCGCGTCCCGCACATCCAGCAGGATCTCGAAGTAGAGCTGCTCCCGTCGATACGCGAAGTCGAGCGTCGTCATCTGAGCCTTGTCCTCAGACGACTTCGCGCGCTCGAACGCCTCACGGTACATCTCCTCGAGATTGGCCAGGATACGATCACGCGACCGGGACATGCGCAGCGCCTCGATGGCTCGAAGGGTCAGGCGGGGAGGATCGGTAGGCGTCTCCTCGGTTGGAGACGCGGCCGCCGTCAGCAGCCGCTTAGCAGCCTGCCGCAGAAACAGGCGCGAACCGATCGGATCAGCCACGAAGAACTATAGTGTGATTCGCGGATAGCGGATAGCGGTTGGCGATTGGCCATGCGCGGGACACGGCCTGCGAGCGCAATGACAAGCTGGAGCGCCCCGACCGCTACCCGCTGCGCGTCACCGATACCCCGATCGACACGGCCATCACCGCCGCCACGACGGCGAGTGAGATCACCATCGGCACCTCGATCATGCCCGACAGGACCATCTTGAGACCGACGAAGGTCAAGACGACCGCCAATCCGTAATGCAGATAGCGGAACCGCCGCACGGCATCGGCGAGCAGGAAATAGAGCGACCGCAGTCCGACGACGGCGAAGATGTTGGATGTATAGACGAGAAACGTGTCGCGCGTGATCGAGAAGATCGCGGGGATGGAGTCGACCGCGAACAGCAGGTCCATGCACTCCACCATGACGAGCGTGAGCAAGAGCGGCGTCGCGACGCGACGGCCTGTCGTCGGCGCGCGCGTCACGAATCGCTGGCCGTCCAGCGTGGTGCTGACCGGCAACACACGCTGCAGGACCCGCAGCACCGGGCCGCGCACCCCGGCGAATCCCTCGTCGCGCCGCAACAGGAGACGGATCGCGGTGGCCAGCACGATCGCGCCGAAGATGTAGGTTGCCCAGGCGAAGCGGTCGAGCACGAATCCGCCCGCGGCAATGGCAGCCCCCCGCATCGCCAGCGCGCCGAAGATCCCCCAGAACAGCACCCGATGCTGGTACTCCGCGGGGATGCGGAAATAACCGAACACCAGCACGATCACGAAGATGTTGTCCACGCTGAGCGACTCTTCGATCACGTAGCCGGTGAGGAAGGTCAGCATCGACGGCACGCCTTCGACCGCGGCGATCACTGCGGCGAACCCCAATGCCAGCGCCACCCACACGGCCGTCCAGATCGCCGCCTCGCGGGCGCGGACGACCCGCGCCCGGCGGTGGAACACGCCGAGGTCGAGCGCGAGCACCCCGAAAATCAGCGCGTGGAAGCCGATCCAGAACCACGGTGAGGTCCGCATGGGGTCAACCCCTCGGCCACGGACCCCGTGAGATCAGAAGGCGGCGATCTCGCGATAGGCTCGGACGAAGTCATCGACCTGCGGGAGGATCGCGTCTTCCAACTGCGGCGCGTACCCCACGAAGGTGTCACTCGACGCCACCCGCTTGACCGGCGCGTCGAGCCACGGGAAGCACTCGTCCGCGATCGCGGCCGCGATCTCCGAGCCGTAGCCCCACGACAGCGAGTCCTCGTACGCCACGATCACCCGGGTCGTGCGCCGCACCGACGCGAACACCGTCTCGCGGTCCCAGGGACTCAAACTCCGGAGATCGATCACCTCGACATCGATCGGCGGCCCGTCGGTGCTTTCCGCAACCCGGTTGGCGGCCACGAGCGCCCGCTGGACCGTCGCCCCATACGTCACCAGCGTCACGTCGCGCCCGGGGCGCACGACGCGCGCTTTGCCGAACGGGATCATGAAGTTCGGGCCGGGATTCTTGCTCTTGTTGTACGTCTGGCGGTACAGGTGCTTGTGCTCGAGGAACATCACCGGATCATCGCACCGGATGGCGGTACGCAGCAGCCCGTTCGCGTCGAGGGCCGTCGATGGACACACCACGCGGAGCCCCGGGCAATGCGTGAACAGCGACGCACCCGTCTGCGAGTGGTAGATCGCCCCGCGGATGTACCCACCGTATGTGACACGAATGACGACGGGGGACGTGAAGTGGTTGTTAGACCGCCACCGCATCGTCGCCAACTCGTCGCGGATCTGCATGTAGGCAGGCCAGATGTAGTCGAAGAACTGGATCTCGACTACCGGTTTGAACCCGCGCGTCGCGAGTCCGATCGCTCGTCCCGCGATGTTCGCCTCGGCGAGCGGCGAATTGTACACCCGGTGGCCGCCGAACTCCTTTTGCAGCCCCCACGTGACCTTGAATACGCCGCCCTTCCCCTTCACCTCACCGAGATAGGCTTCGCGCGAGACGTCGGCGACGTCCTCGCCGAAGACCAGGATCTTGGGGTCGCGACGCATCTCATCGCGCAGGCAGCCGTTGAGCAGATCCACCATCGTGGTGGGCTCGCCGCTGTATTGCGGATCGTCTTCGGTGTCGAATTGCTCCCCGGTCGGATCGACATCGGGGGAATACACGGCAAACATCTTCGTGTCGCCGGCCGGCTGGGGCTGCGCCAGCGCGTCGTCGGTCGCCGCCAAGACCTCGGCGTCCACCTCCGCCTTGGTCGCGACCAGGTCGGCCTCCGTGACGTGCCCCTCCGCGACGAGCCAACTCGGAAAGGTGATCAGCGGATCCCGGGCTGCGTCAGCCGCGCGCTCCGCAGGCGGCCGATACATCCGCTCGTCGTCCGAGAGCGAATGGGAATAGGGCCGGATCACCGTCGCGTGGACGAGCGCCGGTCCTCGCCGCGCCCGCGCGTACGCGACCGCGCGTGACATCGCGCCGTAGCTCGCAACGAGATCGCATCCGTCCACCTCCTCGATGTAGAGCCCGGGAAAGGACCGTACGAGCTGCGAGATCGACGACCCCGGCGTGTTGATCTCCACCGGAACCGAGATGGCGTACCCGTTGTCCTCCACCAGGTAGACGACGGGCAGCTGCAGATTGCACGCCGTGCTCAACGACTCCCAGAACTCGCCCTCGCTGGTCGCGCCATCGCCGGTCGAGACGTAGACGACTTCGTCCTGGACGAAGCCCTCCGTGATCGCGAGGAGTTTGGCCCGGAGCGACGCTTCCGCACACCCCACAGATTGCAGGAACTGGGTACCCGTGGGCGACGAGGACGACACGATGTTGAGCCGGCGACTGCCCCAGTGGCTGGGCATCTGGCGACCGCCCGAGGCGGGATCGGCAGCCGCGCCGACCGCCTCGTACAGCATTTCCGCGGGGGTGACGCCGAGATGCAAACAGAGCGCGCGGTCCCGATAGTAGGGATAGAACCAGTCGGACGACGGCCGGAGCGCCAGGCCGGCCGCGGTCAGCACCGCTTCGTGCCCGGCCCCCGAAATCTGGAAGAAGATCTTGTTCTGACCCTTGAGCTGGATCTCTTTGTCGTCCAACCGGCGGGAGAGCAGCATCGTCCGGTAGGCCGCCACGAGCTGGTCGCGACTCAGCTCCGCGTCGGGTCCCGCGTCGTGGTCGGTGTGCGTCATTGTCGCCATGAAGCGCAGTAAGGATGAGGGTCAGCGAGTCCTGGTCGCGGCCGCGCCAGCGCCACCGACCCCGCCCCAAGGCGTGGCCGGCAGCCAGATTCATAAGATAGCCACGCCAGCCGACTGCGGGCCACTCGCGCCGTCGCAAAGGCAGTTGACACCGTGATTGGTGCACTCGACATTGCGCCGGGAGGCGACACTTCCCCCGGGGGCGCGACATGAGTACGGCGGCGCAATGCATCTTCTGCGATCTGATTCGCGGAGCGGCTGAGGTTTCGGTCTGTTACGAGGACGCCCGGGCCATCGCGTTCATGGATATTCAGCCGGTCAATGCGGGCCATGTGCTCATCGTCCCGAAGGCGCACTATGCGACCCTGCACGACGTGCCACACGACGTCGCGATGCATCTGTTCGACGTGGCAATGCGGATCGCACCCGTCATTCGGAAAGTCGCGGCCGCTGACGACATGAACATCGTCGTCAACAGCGGCGCCCACGCGGGACAGAACATCTTTCACTACCACGTCCACCTGATTCCGCGAACGGCCGGCGACGGCTTCGACATCCCACTGCCCTTCGACGGCTCGTCGATGCCCGACCGCACCCTCCTCGATGCCACCGCCGCCCGGATCATCGCGGCGATGAGTGATCCGATGAGGGCCAGGGCAGTTGTCAACGGTTAGTCGTTGGCCGTTGGCGATCCGCGTGGCGCGCGTTCGATTGCCAGGCGGCCGAAACACCCCGCACACGGGCTCATCACGCTATCCGCTGTCCGCGAGTCTGTAAAACACCGCCTCCTCCACGACGCGCCCGCCTTTGAGGTGCTCGAGGACGATTCGCTCGAGCAATTCCGGCGTCACCCCGCCGTACCACACGCCCTCGGGGTACACGACGACGATGGGGCCGCCGGTGCAGGTGCCGAGGCATGGCGTCTCCCCGCGTTTGACCCGGGTCGGGCCAAAGAGCAGATCTTCACGCTGGAGCAGCGCCGCCAATTGGCTGTAGAGCGCCCGCCCGCGCCGGTTGGGGGAACAGAATCCGCCCGTGCACACCAGCACGTGGTAGCGATACGGGTCCATGACCGGATCGCGCGTCAACAGGACTCGAGGCGGGGCGGACATAGTCGAAAGGTAAGCAACCAATTCGCCGCCGCCGCGGGCGGAATGTGCGGTGCCGGCGTCTGTTAACTTTCTCGCATGCCCCAGACATCAGTACCCGCCAAAGGCCCGTCGCGGATCCGTGCGACGTGGGCCGGCGATCATCGTTTCGATGCGGGGCGGCCCGGCGGCCCGACCGCGCGAATCGACGCGTCGGGGAAGGAGGGGCAGAGCCCGGTCGATGCCCTGTTGACCGCGCTCGCGACGTGCACCGCCGTCGACGTCGTGGACATCCTGGCTAAGCGGCGCACGCCCGCCGAGTACCTGAGCGTCGATGTTACCGGCGAGCGTGCGGCGGCCGTTCCGGCGCGGATCGTCCGCTTGCTGGTCGCCTACACGATCGACGGTCCGGGCATTGACCGTCAGTCCGCGGAGCGGGCCATCGACCTGGCGCTGACCAAATATTGCTCGGTGCGCGCATCACTCGATCCAACGATCCCGATCGACTTCACCCTGACCCTGAACGGGGCGACGGTCGAAGAACGGGTGGACTGACTACTGGTTGACCACCCCGGCTCTCTCGTCCGGGCAGAATCCCGCGCGGCGCAACGCCTCGATCACATGGCAGCGAACGTCGTGCGGCGCACAGGTCGTGCATCGGCAGTCGCCGATCGCATCCAGGAACGCCTTCTCGAAATCGTAGTGCGGGTAGCACTTCGTGCACAGCGTGAGGTGCGTGCGGACCGCCTGCATCTTCTCCGCGCCGAGCTCCGAGTCCAGGTACTCCCACAACTGCTGCAGCACCATCGAGCAATCGACCGCGACAGCCCCCGCTGGGGCGGCGCCCGGATCCTTCGGCAGGTCACTCATGGCTAGCGATGCGGTTGCGGGGTCGCAACGGGGGCGACCACTGGGGTCATCGGCGTCGGGATACCGGCGTCGCGCGCGTATTCGGTGAGCATCTGCTGCAGGAGCCGCCGGCCGCGGAACAAGCGAGACCGCACCGTGCCGATCGGCACACCCAGAATCTCGGCCGCCGCCTCGTACGACTGGTCCTCGACATCGACCAGCGTGACGGCCGAGCGAAAGGGCTCGGCGAGCCGACCCAGTGCCTCGGACAACGCCGGACCGAGATCGAGCCGGGTCAGCAACCGCTCGTCCCCCGAGGTCGCGCCCGTGTTCTCCGCGACCTGGGAGGCCACCGCTTCGACATCCCCATCCTCGAGCTCGACCTGATGACGGGCGCGCTCTCGGGTCCGCAGAAACGCGTTGCGACAGATCGTGAACAGCCACCGGCGCCCGTCACTGCCGCGCTCGAACGTGTGCCACGATCGGTACGCTCGCAAATACGTCTCCTGCACGATGTCGTCCGCGTCCGCCTCGTTGCGGGTCAACGAGAGGGCGAACCGGTACACGTCGTCGAGCCACGGAAGTGCCTCGACCTCGAAGCTGCTGTCGTACTCGCGCTGCTCGGCCGGGGTCAACGCCATTCGTCAAATCTAGTGGCCAAAGGCGCCATTAGTTCCGGCGCATCGACCTGAGCGATCCCCCATACCCTTGCGCCGGACGGAGCCGATGCCGATACTTTCTCCACCTGCAGCAGGGACGCCGGTCGCTCCGGCGCATGGACCATTCACCGGTGAGGTTCGATCATGTGGCAGAAGCCTGAGTTCGAAGTGGTGGAAGTGACGATGGAAGTCACGGCATACGTCGCCCGCCGCTAAGATCTGAACGAAGGGCCCGCACCCGCGGGCCCTTTTCACATCTACGAGGGAAGAGCATGGCATCTAAATGCTTATATCTTTCCTCCGCCCATGCAGATCATCCTTCTCGGCACGGCGGCCGGGGGCGCGGTTCCCCAGTGGAATTGCTGGTGCCCGACCTGCCGCACCGCCCGCGCTGACCCCACACGCGTCCACCCCCGGACGCAGTCGTCGATCGCGGTCAGCCCCGACGGCCTCCGCTGGTTCTTGATCAACGCGTCACCCGACGTGCGCGATCAACTGGCCCGGCTGGCCGGAGCCGGCCCCCCGGACGTCACGGCTGTTCGGCATGTGCCCATCGAAGCCGTCCTGCTGACTGACGCGGAGCTCGATCACTCCCTTGGCATCCTCCTCCTGCGCGAGGCCCGAGTGCTTGCGCTCTACGCCACCGATGCCGTGGCCCGCGTCCTCGAGCGCGATTCCCGGGTGCTTCCCACCACCCGTGCGTTCGCGACCGTCACGGTCTCCCCGCTGGCCATCGACCAGGCCGTACCGCTGCACGATCGCACGGGCGCCGCGTCAGGGCTGACCGCCGAAGCGTTTACCGTGCACGGAGACGCGCCTCGGTTCGCGAGCGATCAATCGCCGGGACACACCGTCGGACTCCTGATCCGTGACTCGGCCACCGGCGGATCCGTTGCCTACGTCCCGGGATGCGGAGCCATGGACGATGCGGTGGTCCGCCGCCTCCGCGCCGCAGATGCAGTGCTCTTCGACGGCACATTTTGGAGAGACGACGAGCTGAGCGCACTTGGGATCTCGCCATACAGTGCGCGAGCCATGGGTCACGTGCCGATCGACGGGCCCGATGGCAGCCTTGCGGTGTTGGCCTCGCTTCCGGCCCGAATTCGTATCTACACACACATCAATAACTCGAATCCCATCCTGATCGAGGACTCGGCACCCCGGGCCGCCGTCCGCGCGGCGGGGCTAGTCGTGGGCGACGACGGCCTGACATTCTCCGTTTAGGGCGCGACCGGCTCGGGCGCGACGGGCCGCACGCGGATGTGGGACGGTTCGGAGGACGTTAGATTGGGAAGCGTCTTTCGAGGGCCCCATGTCATCTAGCGTTGCCGCTGCGTCCGCACTGTCGGCTCCCCCACCGCCCCGCCTCCCGGCCCTGGCGCGCCCGCTGTCCGCGGCCGAGCTCGGTGACGCGCTGCGCGCGTTCCACAGCTCGTATTACGCGGTGCACCCGTTCCACCAACTCATGCGCGAGGGTGCGCTCAGCAAACGGCAGCTCCAGGGGTGGGTCGCCAACCGCCTCGCGTATCAGCGCGCCGTCCCGCGTAAGGATGGCGCCATCCTCTCCAACTGCCCCGACCCCGACGTCCGCCGCCAATGGATCCAGCGAATCGTGGACCATGACGGCCTGGAGCCCGGCACCGGCGGGATCGAACGGTGGATCCAACTCGGCGAAGCCCTCGGCGTGCCCCGCGAGGAGATGGACGATGAGCGGCATGTACTGCCCGGCGTCCGCATGGCCGCCGAATCGTACGTCACCTTCTGCAAGACCCATTGGTGGGTGGAGGCCGTGGCGAGCTCGTTGACCGAGCTGTTCGCGCCCTCACTCATGCATGAACGGCTGACCGCGTTCCCCAAGTACTACCCATGGGTCGATGCCGCCGGTTTGGACTATTTCCGCTCGCGGCTCGTGCAAGCCCCGCGCGACAGCTCGCAGGCGCTCGCGATCGTGGCCGCGCACTGCACGACGATCGGCACGCAGCGGCTGGCGTTCGACGCGCTCCGATTCAAGATCGAGATGCTCTGGGTGATGATCGACACGATCTACCACGCCTACTCCGATTGAACGGCCGCCCGTGGTCCTCGTGGACATGATGCCGCTGACCGCCCGCCCCCGCCTCTGGCGATTGGCTCGACTCGAATTCGATCCGGTCCGCAACCGCCGTGTGTTGCTGTATCCCGAGGGCGCCATGCTGCTCAATGACACTGGGGGCGAGGTACTCGCGCTCTGTGATGGCACGCGCACCGTGGCGGACATCGGGGCCGAGCTCGGCACCAAGTATCACGCTGACGTGACCGTGGACGTTGCCGCGTACCTGGCGAAACTCGTCGAACGGGAGCTGGTGCACGATGCCCAATGAGACGCCGCAGGCCCCCACGACGCTGTTGGCAGAGATCACGCATCGCTGTCCCTTGCACTGCCCGTACTGCTCGAACCCCGTAGACCTCGCGCGCGCGCAATCCGAGCTGTCAACGGAGGAATGGCAGCGCGTCTTCACCGAGGCCCGAGCGCTGGGCGTCCTCCAGCTCGGCCTCTCCGGTGGTGAGCCCTTGCTCCGAAAGGATCTCGAGTCGCTCGTCGGCCACGCGCGTCAGGCCGGCCTCTACACCACGCTCGTCACCTCGGGGTTGGGACTGACCCGTGACCGCGCACTCCGGCTCCGAGACGCGGGGATCGACCACGTGCAGATCTCGTTTCAGGATGCGGATCGCACGAACGCGGAACGCATCGCGGGCATCGCATCGGTGGACAAGAAGTTGGCCGCCGCGGCCCTCGTGCGCGAAATCGGCGTCGCGTTCAGCGTGAATGTCGTGCTCCATCGAGGCAACCTCGATCAGATCGGCGAGATCATCGAGCTCGCCGCATCGCTTGGCGCCGATCGACTGGAACTGGCCAACACCCAGTATTACGGCTGGGCATCGGTCAATCGCGACGCCCTGATGCCGACACGCGCTCAGCTCACCGCGGCCGAACCGATCGTCGATGCCGCGGTCGCCCGCTACCGTGGTCGGATGCAGATCATCTACGTCCTGCCCGATTATTACAGCGAGTTTCCCAAGCCCTGCTACGGTGGATGGGGGAGCGTCTACATCGTCATCGGGCCCGACGGCAGCGTCTTGCCGTGTCACGCCGCGACGCAGATCACGTCGCTCACCTTCGACACCGTTCGCGAGCACACGCTCGACTGGATCTGGCGGGAATCGCCCGGGTTCCGCGCGTTCCGGGGCGACGAGTGGATGCGCGAACCGTGCCGCAGTTGCGCGCGCAAGACCGTGGACTTCGGCGGCTGCCGGTGCCAGGCGTTCCTGCTCACCGGCGACGCCCGCAACACCGACCCCGTTTGCAGCCTGAGTCCGAACCGCCATCTGATCGACGAGGCGCTCGGCGTCGCGGCCACCATCGACATCGCGCCAGCATATACCTACCGCGTCATGCCACCCGCGACGACCGCTGCCGAACGCGCCAAGGCGGCGGTCGGTGGCTGACGTCGGCGGCCCTCTCGACGGCCGCGACGAGCCCTCGGGTTCGGGCGCAGACTGACAGTGGGGCCTGACGCCGGGACCGTGGCCACCGCCACCACCGTTGGTGATGGGACGCTCGACGACGTCCTCGCGGGCGAGCTGGAGAAGCTGGGCCGCGCAGGGCTGCGGCGTACGCTGCGTCCGGTGCACGGCCGCACGGGCGCCCACGTCGTGGTCGCCGGTCAGCCGGCGACCGATTTTTCATCCAACGACTACCTGGGTCTCGCCAGCGATCCACGCGTCGCGGCGGCCGTCATCGCCGCCCTTGACGGCGACGCGACGGGCGCCGCTGCCGCCCGCTTGATCAGCGGCAACCACCCGGCGCATGAGAGTCTCGAACGCGACATCGCACGGTATAAGCAGACCGACGCCGCCTTGTTGTTCGCGAGCGGATATCTCGCCAACGTCGGTGCGATCCCAGCCCTGGTCGGCCCTCGTGATGCGATCTACGCGGACGCGCTCAATCACGCCTCGCTGATCGACGGCTGTCGGTTGTCGCGCGCCGAAGTCCGAGTGATGCCGCACAGGGATGTCGATGCCTTCGGCGCGGCGCTCGCCGCCGACCGCGGGCGATTCCGCCGCCGGCTGATCGTCGTGGACGGTGTGTTCTCCATGGATGGCGACGTGGCGCCGCTCGACCGGTTGGTCGAGTTGGCACGCGACCATGGCGCGTGGACCTACGTCGATGATGCCCACGGGACCGGTGTGCTCGGCGCACACGGCCGCGGCACGGCGGAACATTTCGGCGTCGAAGGCGCAGTCGAGATCGTGATGGGAACGCTCGGCAAGGCGCTGGGTGTCGCCGGGGCATATGTGGCCGGCTCGAGACCGCTCATTGACTACCTGACCAACCGCGCCCGCGGTTTCGTCTTCACCACCGGCACCCCGCCCGCACTGGCCGCGGCAGCCGCGGCGGCGATCCGCATCGCGCGCGCCGAACCCGAACGACGAGACCGGCTCCGCGCAGTCGCGCGCCGCGTGCGCGACGGACTCGCCGCCCTCGGACACGTGTGTCCTGGAGTCCCCGACGGCCACATCATCCCGGTCGCCATCGGCGAAGCCGGCGAGACCATCCGCGTCGGTGCCGCCTTGAGTGGGCGCGGCTTCCTCGTCGGCGCGGTGCGGCCCCCCACCGTGGCGCTGGGAACGTCGCGCCTGCGGATCACCGCCAGTGCGGCCCACACCGATGCGCAAGTCGATGGTCTGTTGGAGGCGCTGGGCGCCACGCTGCCGGCGCCGCGCCCGTGACCGATATTGCCGCACTCGACCAGGCCCACGTCTGGCATCCGTATACGCAGCACGGCCTCGCGCCGCGTGCGGTTCCCATCGTGCGCGCCAGCGGCGCGTTGCTCTACGACGCGGACGGCCGACCGATCGTGGATGCCATTTCGTCGTGGTGGGTCACGCTGCATGGACATGCCCATCCCGTCATCGCCGATGCGATCGCGACACAGGCGCGGCGCCTCGACCAGGTGATCTTCGCCGGATTCACTCACGAGCCGGCCGCCGCGCTGGCCGCGGAACTGGTCGCCCGCTTACCGGCCGGCCTCACCCGCGTGTTCTACTCCGACAACGGATCGACTGCGGTCGAAGTCGCGCTCAAGATCGCGATGCAATACTGGATGAACCGCGGCCAGCCTCGGACACGGATCGTGGCGCTCGATCATGCCTACCACGGCGACACCTTCGGGGCGATGAGCACCAGCGCACCGAGCGTCTTCACCGCTCCCTTTGCCAGCCACCTCTTCGACGTCGTGCGGCTCCCGGGCCCGGGGCCCGATCACGAGGAGAGCGAGACACTGGCGGCGCTCGATCGCCTGCTCCACGACGACGGGGACGCCATCGCCGGAGTCATCGTCGAGCCCCGGTTGCAGGCGGCGGGTGGCATGCGCGTGTGGGGCGACGGCGTGCTGCGAGGCATCCGTGATCGGACGGCTGCACACGGCGTGCTGCTGATCGCCGACGAGGTCCTGACGGGGTTCGGACGCACCGGATCTCTGTTCGCCTGCGGCGGAGCCGGGATTGTCCCCGACATGATCTGCCTGTCCAAAGGGCTGACGGGCGGGTTTCTCCCGCTCGGCGCGACGGTGGTCCGAGAAGAGTTGTTCGAGGCGTTCCGCACCACGGACCGGCGCCAAACCTTCTTTCACGGGCACTCGTTCACGGGGAGTCCGATGGCGTGCGCCGCCGCGCGGGCAAGCTTGTCGCTGCTCGACGATCGATGCGACGCGCGGCGCGCGGCCATCGAAGCGGCCCACCGCAGCCACCTGCAGCGGGTGATCGGACATCCGTGGGTACGGCGTCCCCGCATCCTCGGCACGATGGCGGCGTTCGACCTCGAGCCGCCCGATGGCGTGGCGCCGGGCGGGTACCTGGACCCGATCGGACGGGAGTTGGGCGCGTTCGCGCTCGCTGCCGGCGTGCTCCTGCGACCGCTCGGCAACGTCGTGTACACCCTGCCTCCCTACGGCATCACGGACGAGCACCTCGCGCGGATCTACGACGTGATCGCGGATTTCCTGACCCGCCTCGATGGGCGCCCATCTCGGGATGCAGCCGGCATCGCCGTCGGCGCCACCGCATGACGGCAACAGTTCGGGGCTCGGGCGACAAGCCGGCGATCGACAAGCCGGCCATCGGCGGCCTGGCGTTGGGCGTGACCGGTACCGACACCGGCGTGGGTAAGACGATCATCGCGGCCGCGGTCGCCGCTGCGCTCGTGCGCCGGGGAACGCGCGTCGGGGTGCTCAAGCCGGTCGAGACCGGCGTCCGCAAAGGGAGGGAGCCGGCCGATGCCGCGCTGCTCCGCGCCGCGGCGGGCGACACCCATGATCTCGCGATCGTCTGCCCCTTCTCGTTTGTCGAGCCGCTCGCCCCCCTGGTGGCCGCCGAGCGTGCCGGCCGTCTGATCGATCTCGACGCGCTCGACGCGGCGTTCGCGCGCGCGACCGGCGGCTGCGACGCGACAATCGTGGAGGGTGCGGGCGGACTCCTGGTGCCGCTCACCGAGCACGTCACGTACGCGACGCTCTTTCAGCGCTGGCATCTCGGGCTCATCATCGTGGCCGGCAATCGGCTCGGCGTGTTGAACCACGCCGTGCTCACCGTGCAAGCCGCCGAAGCGGCGGGGCTCGACGTACGCGTGATCGTGGTAAACAGCGTGGCGGCGAGTGCGCCCGATCTGGCCGCATCGACGAATGCCGCGGTGCTCCGCCGGCTGCTGCCGAACCGGCCGGTCGTGACGTTCCCCTACCTATCACATCCGCGCCATATTCCTGCGCTCGCCGACGCCGCCGAATCGTGTGGCCTGATGGCCGCGCTTCCCTTGTCCGTGTCCTGATGCGATCCGCACCCGATTGGCTCCGCTTCGCCGACCGTGCCCTCGCGGGCGAGTTGCTCACACGCGACGAATCCCGCGCGGTGCTGGCCGCCCCTGACGAGTCCGTGCTGGAGATGCTGGCCGCCGCCTATCGCGTCCGCCGTCGGTATTGGGGCAATCGGGTCCGCCTCCACTTCCTGTGCAACGCCCAGAGCGGCCTCTGCGCCGAGGACTGCCACTACTGCTCGCAGTCGAGCGTCTCGACATCGGAGATCGACAAGTATCCGCTGCTCGCTCGCGACAAGATCCTGGACGCCGCGGGACGCGCCGCGGCGCTCAAGGCCGGGACCTTCTGCCTCGTGATCTCGGGGCGCGCGCCCGGTGAACGCGTGTTCGGCAAAGTGCTCGACGTCGTGCGGGAGATCCGGTCGCGCCACGATCTCAAGGTGTGTGCGTGCCTCGGCCTGCTCAACGCCGACCAAGCGACCCGACTCGCGGACGCCGGAGTGGAGACCGTGAACCACAACCTCAACACCTCCGAGCGGTTCCACCCCGATGTGTGCACGACCCACACGTTTGCCGACCGGCGCGCGACCGTGGAGCACGTCAAGACGGCGGGGATCAAGACATGCTCGGGGGGCATCATTGGGATGGGGGAATCGGACGACGATGTGATCGACCTCGCCTGCAGTCTGCGCGAGCTCGACGTGCGCAGCGTCCCGGTCAATTTCCTGATCCCGATCGCGGGTACGCCGTTCGCGGACCGGCGAGAGCTCGATCCCCGTCGCTGTCTCCGGGTACTGTGTCTGTATCGGTTCCTGCTGCCCTCGCAGGAGATCCGGATTGCCGGCGGCCGTGAGGTCCACCTCCGATCGCTCCAGCCCCTCGGGCTCTATCCCGCGAACTCCATCTTCATCGGCGATTACCTGACGACGCAGGGCCAAACGGCGCGCGCCGACTACGCCATGATCCGCGATGCCGGATTCGTGCTCGAAACGCCGGACGGCGATCCGTTCGTGGGCGATCCAATGGTGGATGCGCCCGACGCATATCCGCGCGCACCGCTCCCTCTGCCCGCGATCTGACGGCGTGTCGCTCCCCGATATCCGCCGCGAATACGCGCACACCACGCTCTCAGAGCACGACGTGGATCCCGACCCCGTCCGACAGTTCGAGCGGTGGTTCGCGGATGCGCGGGCGGCCGGGATCCAGGAGGTGAACGCGATGACGCTCGCCACGGCAACGCCCGACGGGAGTCCGTCCGCTCGAATCGTACTCCTCAAAGGTGTCGATGCCCGCGGATTCGTGTTCTTCACGGACTATCGAAGCCACAAAGGGGAGGACCTGGCGCGCAACGCCCGAGTGGCCCTCGTGTTCTACTGGGCAGCGATCGAGCGGCAGGTGCGCGTCACGGGCCCCGCGGCCCGGATCAGCCGGGACGAATCGGCCGCGTATTTCGATTCTCGTCCACTCGCCAGCCGGCTCAGCGCCATGGCATCGCACCAGTCGGCGGTCGTCGCAAACCGCGCCGTGCTGGAGTCACGGACGGCAGAGCTGGCGCGGGAGTATGCCGCGCGCGCGCCGGAGATTCCCGCGTATTGGGGCGGCTTCCGGGTCACGCCGGAGACGGTGGAATTCTGGCAGGGCCGTCCAAACCGTCTCCACGATCGGCTGCGGTACTCGCGCGCCGATGGCGCTCGCTGGCGCCTCGAGCGCCTGTCGCCGTAGGGCCGTGGCGAGTGGTTAGCGGTTCGCAGCGGCGGTATCGATGTGCCTTCCCGGAATCGCTTGGAGTCACCTGCTGCGAGGTGATAGTGCCCCTCGCCAATCGCTAACCCCTGACCCCTAACCCCTAACCCCTAACCCCTAACTACTTCGGCGCCACCGTGTGCGTCGAATCGCCCGACGGGCGCTTGGTCGTGGCGTCGCCGCCGTTGCGGACCACGGTCTTCGTGTCGATGCCGGCTTGCGACAAGCCGGATTTCGCGTTCGTGACGGCCGTGTTCGCGGTGCTCGTCGTTTTGGTCTTGGTGCCGTCACTGCCTTTGTGCACCACCGTCTTCGTATCGATGCCGGCTTGCGACAACCCCGCCTTCGCGTTGGTGATCGCCGTGTTCGCGGTGCTCTTCGTGTCCTTGGTCACCTTCCCGGTCTCGACCTTCGTGGACGTGCCGGCCTTACCTGTCGCGGTTTTCGTGTCGGTCGCCGCCTTCTGTACCGAGTGCTCCACGTTGTAGGTGACGGTGTGCGTTTTTTTCGCGGCAATCGCGCCCGCCGCGGTATCATGCGCGATCCCGCGGTGCGCCGTGTCCTGGCCGACGCTCACGCCGGCCTGCCCGTGCGACGCTACGAGGATCGCGACAATTGGTACCACGGTGGTGATGAACATCGAGCGTCCTCTGCGAGAGTGGAATGAAGCCTGTTACCCATGAGAGCCGTGACCGTTCGCGCTGCCCACTCGCCGCCTCGCCCCGGGGCGCGGGCGCACGAGTCACCTGACCAGGTCGCGCAGTACCTGCCCACAAGCACCCAGGCAGCGATCGAGTCCGTCGAGTGTGTGGTCGCCCATGTGCCCGATACGCACGGTAGACCCTTTGAGCTTGCCGTAGCCGCCACCGATCGTGTACCCCCGCTCCGCCACCGCCCGGACGACGGACTGCGGCGTCGCGGCAGGCGGCGTCACAAGCGCGGTCACGGTCGGCGAGCGCCGGCCCACCGCCGCCAGTGGCGCGAGCGGTATGCCGGTGTCCTCCTGCACACGTGCCGCCCACTCCGCGGTCCGGTCCGACATGGCCGCGTGCCGCGACCACGCGGCTGGCATCCCTTCCGCCAGCACCGACTCGAGCTGGACGTCGAGCGCATAGTAGAGCGAGATCGCGGGCGTGTTCGGCGTCTCGTCACGTGCCGCGTGGCTGGCGAACTCCGCGAGATCGAAATACACGCCCCGCCGATCGCGTTCCCCAGCCGCCAGAAACCGGTCCGACGCGACAGCGAACGCCAACCCGGGTGGCAGCGCCAATGCTTTTTGCGACCCCGTAAAGACGTAATCCAGCCGCCACGCGTCGAACCGCAGCTCCGCGCCTCGCACGCCTGAGACACTGTCGATCACGCAGACCGCCCCCGCCGCATGCGCGGCGTCGGAGATCGCCCGCACGTCGTTCAGCGCGCCCGTGGACGTCTCCGAGTGGACGACGGATACGACCGTGTGGCCGCCCGCGCGCACGCGCGACGTCACGTCGGCGGCGTCGTGCACGCCACCCCACGGCATCTCGTAGCGGTCCACGATGCGGCCGCACGCCTCGGACACATTCGCGAAGCGATCCGAGAACGCACCGTTCACGAGGGCGAGCACGCGCCCTGGCGGCGCGTTCCGGATCGCAGCTTCCATCAGCCCCGTCGCGGACGCCGTCGCGATGAACACCGGCCGCGTGGTGCCGAACACGACGTGGAGCCCGGCCTGCACGCGCGCGTACAACGCCCGGAACTCCGGCCCCCGATGCGAGATCATCGGCCGACTCATCGCCTGGAGTACGACCGACCGCACCTCAGTCGGGCCCGGGAGGAAAAACGTGCCGAATGCTGGCGCCCCCGCCGTGTGCGTCACCGCTCGACCGGGGCCGCGGTCCCCAGCACCAGGCCGGGAAGCTCGGTCAGGCTGTGCACCACGTAGTCCGCGACCGCGACCACTGGCTCACGCCACGCGACCCCGACGAACGCCGCGAAGGCATCCACCGCCCGGCCGCCGCCGTCGGGGGCCGTCTTCAGTTCGGCGTCGGTGCCGCCGTCGCCCACGCCGATGATCAGATGCGGCAGCCCGAGACCGCGAACCACGATCGGCTTGCCACCGCGCCGCGCCAGCGGCGACGCCTCGTCGAACCCCGCATACGCGCCGTCGCGCCCGAATCGCAGTGACACCGCATGGACGTCGCTGTCGGCGAAGCCCAGCGATGCAGTGAATCGCACGACCGCTTCGCGCACCCCTCCGCTCACCGCTACGACCCGCACGCCGGCCGCACGCATCGCGTCGATGGCCGACCGCGCCCCGGGCATGACACCGGCCCCGTAGGCGTCTCCGAGCGCCTCCACGTCCGAGCGCGTCGGCCGGACGAGCGCCAGCCGTTCGCCATAGACCGAATCCAATGCGATCGTTCCCTCCATCGCCCCCTGCGTCATCGCCGCCACCGCGTGCGCGACATCCGGTCCGCGCCGCTCGGCCAGCCAGTCGATGCCTTCGAGTCGGGTCAGAGTCGAGTCCACATCGAGTACCACCGATGCGAACCGCTCGGTGCGCCGCGGCCCCGTCAGCGGCCCCGTCACATGACGTTGCCGGGCGCCAAGAGCCCCGACGGATCGAGCGCGCGTTTGAGCGCGCGCATGACGTCGAGCTGGACTGGTGAGAGCTGCAACGCCAACCACCGCCGCTTCAGTTTGCCGATGCCGTGCTCCGCCGCGATCGTCCCGCCCACGGACACGACGTGACGCAACGTCCGCTCGATCACCTGTTCGATGGTCTTGAGCGCCGCGGCGTCGGGCGCGAGGTAGTTCTGATGCGGATGCCCGTTGCCGGCATGGCCATAGGTCACGGCGGGCTGAAGCCCGGCGTCCTCGGCGATCGCCCGGACCGACGCCACCGCCGCCGGCAACGCGTGGTACGGCACGGCCCAATCGGTTGACACCTTGCGGCCACCGGCCGCGCGCGCCCGCGCGCCGCGCTCGTTCATCGTCGCGGGCACGGCATGCCGCATGGCACGCGCCTGCGCGAGCGCCGCCTCGCCCTCGAACACCTGGATGTCATCCACCCCCGCCTGCCGTGCGTCGGCCAGCGCGAGCCACCCGTCGAGCACACCGTCTCGCGTCACGTCGCCCTCCACGGCTTGTTCGACGTACACCATGCACCTGCCGTCGGACACCGACAGGCGCCCGTGGTCCGCGCTCTGTGCGATCGCGACCGCCGCCGCATCGAAATACTCGATGCACCGCGGCGCGAGTGCGCCGGCCTCGCGCGCCGCCACGACGAATTGGAGCGCCGTACACTCGCTGGCGAACGGCACTGCAAGCCCGACCACCCCCGTCGGCTGTGGGACCAGCGTCAGCTCCGCCTCGAGCACGACTCCGAGCGTCCCTTCGCTCCCCACGAACCAGTCCACCGGATCCTGCACGGCGAGGTACCCGGCCGTGTTCTTCTCGAGGACGTCCCGTCGGACGACGAGCACCCGCCCGTCAGCCAGCGCGACGCGAAGGCCCCGCACGTGACGCCGAGTCGGTCCATACCAGAGCGTCCGCGGGCCGGACGCGTTGCACGCCACCGCCCCGCCGACGGTCGATTCGGCCTCGCTCGTCGGGTCCGGCGCCCACGTGAGCCCGAACTCGGCCGCCGCCCGTTTGACGTCCGATACGAGCGCGCCCGCCTGGACGCGCGCCGTCCGCGCCACCGGGTCGATGTCCACGACGCGATCCCACCCGCGCATCGAGAGCAGGACGCCGCGATCCGTGATCGACGCGCCGGTCGTGCTGCTCTGGGCGCCCGCGACCGTGACCGACACCAGGTCGGCGGTCGCGCGGCGAAGCACCTCGACCACGTCCGACTCGTCCGCCGGACGGGCGACAGCCTCGGGCACCATACGGAGTCCCGACGCATCCGCCTCGTAGGCCTGGCGAACGTCGAGGTCGGTCGTGATCACGCCACACACCGGAGGTCTACTCGGTCAGGAGTGGCACGACGGTGGCCGAGTGCACGTCCGGCAGCGCGAGCAGCGCGTGTCGCACATCGTCGCCGACGCCCCCGTCTACCGCGACCGCGGCCAACGCCTCGCCGCCCTGCGCCAGTCGCGCCTGGTGGTACTCGGCGATGTTGACGCCGGCGGCGCCCAGCACCGTCCCAACGCGGCCGATCACGCCCGGGACATCGCGGTTGGTGAGGATGAGGAGCGTGCCACGCGGGTGGATGTCCACGTCGAACGCACCGATCCGCGTGATCCGGGGCGCCACCGTCGCGGGATGCGCGACCCCGGCCACCGTGAGATCCTGCCCGCCGCCCGTGAGCCGGACGGCCAGCGCGTAGTCGGCAGCACCGTGTTCCACCGCCGGGGGATCGGCCGCACCCTCCGTGGTGGACAACGCGATCCCGCGCGCGGCGGCCAGCGCGCGGGCGTTGATCAAGTTGAGGCGCTCGTGGGCCACGACCGGCGCGAGCACGCCGAGCGCGGCGGCGGCGAGCAACGCCTCCCGAGCACCCGACAGTGCGTCGCCTGGGCTCACCTCGATGCGATCGACCGCCCGCGCCCCGCGGTTGGCCAGCAGTGCGCGTCCCACCGCCGCCAACTGCCGCGCCAGCACGAGCGCGGGGCGCACATTGCCCCCGCGCCCGTCATCGATGGACGCGGCGTTGATCGACCGCGACAGCTCGCCACGCAGCAGCGCGTCCCGGACCGCGCGGCACACGTCCACCGCGACCGATCGCTGGGCCTCGACTGTGGACGCGCCGATGTGCGGCGTGAGCATCAGATTGGGGGCCGCCCGCAGCGCGTGGTCGGCGCTCAGCGGCTCCGTCGTGAAGACGTCCAACGCCGCGCCGGCGAGATGCCCCCGGTGCAACGCGTCCACCAGCGCGCGCTCGTCCACGATGCCGCCGCGGGCCAAGTTCGCGACGATGGCGCCGGGCGCGAGTCGTCCAATCTCTCGAGCCCCGATCATCCCCCGGGTCTCATCGGTCAGCGGGGTGTGCACGGTCAGCACGAGCGCGTGGCTGAGGAGTTCATCCAACGTGGCGGCGCGCCGCGTTCGCGTCGCATGGAAGCGGGCGTCGCCGACATACGGGTCGTAGGCCACGACCGACATGCCGAACGCGTGCGCACGACCCGCGATCTCGCCGCCGATCCGCCCCAGTCCGACGATCCCGAGCGTCCGTCCCCTGAGCTCGCTGCCCATGAGCGCCGACCGATCCCATCCCCCGCCGTGCATCGATTGGTCGGCGTGCCCGATGTGGCGCAACAGTCCGAGCAGCACGCCGAAGAACAGCTCCGCGACCGCCACCGAGTTGCCCGCCGGGGCATTGATGACGGCGATCCCGAGCTCGGTCGCGAGATCGACCGCGATGTTGTCCACGCCGACCCCCGCCCGTCCGACCACCGCGAGACGCGGCGCGGCGCGGAGCAGCTCGGGCGAGATCCGAGTCGCGCTCCGTCCGACGAGTGCGTCGTAGCCGCCGATCCGCGCCAGCAGCTCATCTCTGGGGAGTGTCGGCACCTCGTCCACGGCGAGCTCCGGCTCCGCCGCCAGGAGGGCTACGCCTTCGGCGTCGATGTCGTCGGTTACGAGGATCCGGTATGGCACGCGGGCGGTCCTGTCGGTAACGGGAAGCGTGCGGTCCAGTCCGCGCGCATCGTGCGTGCGTCGGCCGACACGGGTCTGCCCCAATGCACGTTCACCCGGCGGGACCTGCGACGCAAGCGGCGCGCAATCCGCGACGCCGTCGCTCCGCCGCGCCCGAGCCACGAACCACGTCCTACGGATCCGGCGGCCGCGTGTAGACCGCCCGCCCACCGAGGTACGTCGCGAGCACCCGCGTGTGCAGGATGTCGGCGTCGGCGACAGTCATGATGTCGCGATCGAGCACCACGAAGTCAGCGTACTTCCCAGCCGTCAGCGTGCCGAGGTCGTGCTCCTGGAATCCCGCGTACGCGGGCCACAGGGTCATCGACCGCAGGCCCTCGTCGCGCGTCATGCGTTGCTCGGGCTGCCACCCGCCGGCCGGCCAATCGTGCTCGTCCTGCCGCGTGACCGCGGCATGAAAGGAGTAGAGCGGGTTGACACGCTCCACCGGCATGTCGCTCCCGTTCGGGATCACGACGCCGGTATTGAGCAGCGAGCGCCACGCGTATGCGCCGAGAATTCTGGTCGGACCCAGCCGGTCCGCCGCCCAATACATGTCGCTCGTCGCGTGCACCGCCTGCATGCTTGGGATCACGCCCAGCTCCGCGAATCGCGGGATATCGAGCCAGTTGAGGATCTGGGCGTGCTCGATCCGAAACCGGTGATCGGCGGTCGGCACCGCCCGCAGTGCAGCTTCGTACGCGTCGAGTGTGACACGATTGCCACGGTCGCCGATGGCGTGGGTCGCGACCTGGAATCCCGCCTTGAGCGCCCGGATCGAGACATCGCGGAGATGGCCGGGCGTCGAGACGAGCAGCCCGACGTTGCCCGGATCGTCGGTGTACGGCGACAGCAGCGCCGCACCGCGCGACCCGAGCGCGCCATCCGCGTAGAGCTTGACCGCGCGGATCCACAGGTGCCCGTCGTCGAGCGCGTTCTGCGGCCCCTTGGCGAAATACTCGGCCTCGGTCGCGCTGTCGTCCCGGATCATCACATAGGTGCGGAGCGTAAGTCGCGACGCGCGTGCGAGCCGTTCGTATACGGCGATCGTCTGCCGGGCGACGCCCGGATCGTGGATGCCGGTGAGCCCCCACCGGTTCAGCTCCGTCACCCCGGCCAGGATCGCCGCCTCGAGCTCCGCATCGGTCGGCGCAGGCACCGCGCGCCAGACGAGCGGTTCCGCATTGTCGATGAAGACGCCGGTCGGGTTCCCTGCGGAGTCGCGGAGGACCCGACCGCCGTCGGGGTCCCGCGTCTCGCGCGTGATCCCGGCGAGCTGCATGGCACGCGCGTTGGCGAGCACCGCGTGGCCGTCCACCCGATCGAGGACTACCGGATGGTCGGGCACCGCCGTCGACAACGCCTCGTGCGTCGGAAACCGTTGGCCCGGCCACCGATTTTGATCCCACCCCCACCCCTGGATCCAACTGCCCGCTGGCGCACCGCGCGCACGCGCGGCGACGCGCGCGACAACCTCGTCGTAGGTCACCGCACCCGTGAGATCAACCTGGCGGAGCGTTCGGCCGAGATCGAGGAGATGGGCGTGCGCATCGACCATTCCGGGGATGATCGTCGCCCCGTGCACATCCACCACGTGGGTCCCCGATCCGCGAAAGACGAGTGCCTCCCGCGCCGAGCCCACGAAGATGAGTCGAGTGCCGCGGACGACCAACGCCTCCGCCACCGGGTGCGCGGCATCAACCGTGTAGATACGACCGCCCATGACGATGAGGTCCGCCGGCGGCGGCGACTGGGCGTGCGCCCGCCCCGCGAACGCGGCGGCCGTCAGCACGAGCGCCACGACGGCGTGCCGCGACAAGTCCATGCGCATGAGAGACTCCTAGTTGTCGGTGGCGAGCTCTGCGAACAGTCGCAAGTAGCTCTCGTAGCGCACGGCGCTGACCTCGCCGCGCCCCACCGCGTCGCGGACGGCGCAGCCAGGCTCGACGCGGTGCGTGCAATCGGCGAAGCGACACGTGTCGAGCCACGGACGGAACTCGGGAAAGCAGTGGTCGAGCGCGCCCGCTGTGAGCCCCCAGAATCCGACCTCCCGGAGACCCGGCGTGTCGGCCACGAACCCCCCGTCCGGGAGGGGATGCAGCCACGCGCCGACCGTGGTGTGCCGCCCCTTCTGCACGGCATCGCTCACCGCGCCGACGCGGAGATTCAACCCCGGATACAGGGCGTTGAGCAGCGAGGATTTCCCGACGCCCGACGGTCCGCTCACGGCCGACGTGCGGCCATTGAGCGCCGCATGCAGCTCGGGGAGTCCCGCGCCCGTGCGCACACTCGTGAAGTGGACCACGTATCCGGCGCGCGTGTAGTCCGCGAATCGCGCCCGGGCGGCCGCCGAATCGATCAGATCGACCTTGTTCACCACGACCTGCGCCTCCAGGTCGTTGGCCTCGGCGATCACCAGGAAGCGGTCGATCATGCGCGGGTGGGCCTCCGGTTGCGCGGCCGCGAACACCACGATGACCTGATCGACGTTGGCCGCCACGATCCGCTCACCGTAACCGCCCCCCGGCGCCCGTCGAGCCAGGACCGACCGACGCGGCAGAATCTCCACGATGACCCACGAGCCACCACGCCCATCGGACGCCAGCACCACGTCGTCGCCCACAGCCAATTTGATGCCCGTTTCTTGCTTGAGGCGGCCCCGCAGCGCGGCCTCACGCGTCTCGCCGGCCGTGGTGCGCACCACCCACACGCCACCCGTCCCGCGCAGTACGACACCGCGCTCGGGCGGGACGTCGTCGCCCTCACTCACCATGCGTGCCCGACACGGTCACCCGTGCTGCTCGGCCTGGATCAACGCGTCCAGCACCCGCTTCGCTTCACGCAACGAGAGTCGTCCGACGGCAGCCCGGGCGGCCGCCTCGCTCGATCCGCGCGCGAGATAGTCCGATTCGAGATGCCCTTCGAGCGCTGGCGCCCCGACACTCCAACGGACGAAGAAGAGGTAGGCGGCCCACGGCGCCTCGCGGTCGGTGGTCACATCGACCAGGATGTCCGCGCTGTACGACGCGCCATCATGTCCCTCGAACGCCGGCGGTCGCGCATGGACCGCCGCGTAGCCCCCGACGGTCGATTCGTCGCCCTGGGCGTAGTCCGGGGGCAGGTGTTGCCCGATCATTCGGTCCCCTCACCCGACCGCGCGGCCATCGACGCGCCTCGCACGTCGGTCACCGTGATGCACGCGGTCACGATTGGCGCCCCCGCATCACTTCCCGCAGCACGCTGCCCGCGATGAACGCCACGTTCGCGGGGCGCTCGGCGAGACGGCGCATCAGATACGGATACCACTGCGTGCCGAATGGCACATACACCCGCACCCGGTAGCCCTCGCGCACCAAGGCTTCCTGCAGATCGCGCCGGATGCCGTACAACATCTGGAACTCGAATCGTGAGGGGTCGATCGACGCCGAGCGGGCGAACCGTTTGGCGTCGGCGATCAATTGCTCATCGTGCGTCGCGAGCCCCGGATAGCGTCCGTCCTGCATGAGCCGGTGCATGCACCGGGAATAGTTCGTGTCCACGTCCCGCTTGTCCGGGAACGCCACCGTCGGCGACTCCTGGTAGGCGCCCTTGCAGAGCCGCACACGGCAATGCGCCTGGACCGCGCGCTGGATGTCGGCCTCCGTCCGCCGCAGGTAGCTCTGGAGGACGATCCCGACGTGTTCCGGATAGGACGGATAGAAGCGGTCGTAGAAGAGCCGCAGCGTCCGGTCCGCGTACGCGCTCGACTCCATGTCCAGCCGGACGAACGTGCGGTAGTCGCGCGCCTGGGCCAGGATGTCGTGCACGATCGTGACGCACAGCTCTTCGGAGATATCGAGGCCCATCGCGGTGAGCTTCACCGACACGTTGGCGTCGATCCCGCGCTCGTGGATCCGGTCGAGCATGCGGAGGTACTCCTGGCCGGCGGCGCGTGCCTCGCCCTCGGAGTGCACGCTCTCGCCAAGGAGATCGAGCGAGGCGGTGATGCCTTTCGCGTTGAGGCCGGCGACCGCGTCGAGCACTTGCTCCAACGATTCGCCCGCCACGAACCGTTCGGCGAACTTCTTCGCGACTCGGTTGTGCCGGACGAAGTGGAAGACGTGTGGCTGTGACGACAGGTAGAGCAGGGCTTGTCTGAGCATGTGGGAGAGACGGGACGATTAATCCGCAGTCGGATAGAAGCGGGCATGCTTGCGCGCCATGTCGAGGAGCACCGTCGCGGGTTCGAACCGAGGTGGAAAGCGGTCGTTGAGTTCCTCCAACTGCTGCACGACTGCCTCCGCGCCCAGCGTATCGACGTACCGGAACGGCCCGCCCCGAAACGGCGGAAACCCGATCCCGAACACGGCGCCGACATCCCCATCTTGCGGCGAGCGCAGCACGCCCTCTTCGAGACACCGGGCCGCTTCATTGATCATGGCGAGCACCGCCCGACGCTGGATTTCGGCGTCACCCATCAGGCTGCGGTGCGCGCCCGTCGAGAGCAGCCCGTAGATGGTCGGGTCCACGCCCTGCTTCTTACCCGCTTCGTCGTACAGATAGAATCCCTTGCGGCCCTTGCGACCGAAGCGACCCGCGGCCACCACGCGCTGCAGCGAGGCGGACGGCGCCATGCGCGGGCCGTACGCGTCGGCGATGATCTCACCGGATTTGCCTGCCACGTCAATCCCGACTTCGTCGATCAGCGTGATGGGCCCCACGGGAAACCCGAACGCGACCAAGGCCCGGTCCACGGCATCGACCGCCGCCCCCTCGTCGAGCATCTTGCCCGCTTCGTTGATGTAGGGCGCGAGGACACGGTTGGCGTAGAACCCGGGACTGTCGCGCACGATGATGACCGTCTTGCCCAACCGCTTCCCGAACGCGACCACGGTGGTGATCACCTGTGGATCCGTCTGCGGCGTGACGATCACCTCCAACAACGGCATCTTGTGCACCGGGGAGAAGAAGTGCATCCCCAGCACCCGCTCGGGGCGCGCCGATGCGGTCGCGATCCGCGCGATCGGAATCGTGCTCGTGTTCGATGCCAGGATCGCGTCCGGCGGCAGCACCGCCTCGACCGCGCTCATGACCGCGCGCTTGACGTCGAGGTCTTCGAACACCGCCTCGATGACAATCTGGACACCGTGGAACCCGGTGTAGTCCACGGTACCCGACACCAACACCATCTGATCGTCGAACTCCGCGCGCGTGATCTGGCGCGACGCCAAGCGGTCGTGGATCACGTCCCGCACCGCGGCGAGTCCCTTCAGCACCCGGGTATGATCGGTGTCCTTGAAGCGCACGGAGACGCCGCGCTGCGCGGCGATCGCCGCGATCCCGGCCCCCATGAAACCCGTCCCCAACACGCCGATCTTGGTCACCGGCAGCGGCGGCGGCGCGGGTGGTGGGACTCCCGGGTCCTTCTTCAGCGCGTTGGTCGCGAAGAAGAGAAAGATGAGTTGCTTCGCCACCTCGCTCACCGCCGCGGCACCGAACAACCGGGCTTCCGTCTCCAGCCCGCGCGTGCGCCCATGGAGGTAGCCCGTCCGAATAGCGTCGATGGCCGCCAGCGGCGCCGGATAGTGGCCGTGCGTCCGGGCCACCGTCTGCTCGCGCGCCTGCCGAAACACGACCGCTCGGCCCACCGCGTTGGCGTCCAGCAGCAGGCGCTGCGTGCCGCCGCTCCGGCGCCCCGCCCCCGGCCGCGGCTGGGGCAGCCGATCGCGGCCGCCCGCGTCCACCAGTTCGCGCGCCCGCCGCACCGCGATGTCCCGCAAGATCGCCGGGTGCACGACCTCGTCCACGAGGCCGGTCTGCAGCGCCTTCTTGGGCCGGACGTTCTTGCCCGTCAGGATCATGTCGAGCGCACCACGCAGTCCCACGAGGCGTGGCAGTCGATGCGTGCCTCCGGCCCCCGGGATCAGTCCGAGCTGGACTTCCGGCAACGCGAGGAGCGTCTTGGGGCTCTCCGACGCGATGCGGTACGCGCACGCCAGCGCGAGCTCGAGTCCGCCCCCCATGCAGGCCCCGTGGATGGCCGCGACGATCGGCGTGCGCATCCGCTCGACGCGATCCATCAATTCCTGGCCCAAGCGGCTCAGTCGCTCGGCCTCGGCCGCGCCCGGGAGCGCGACCAGCTCTTCCACGTCCGCGCCCGCGATCCACACGTCGGCCTTCCCACTCATCAGGACCGCTGCCCGCACGCTCTGGTCGCGATCCAGTCGATCGAGGAGCGCCACGAATTCATCGCGGACCGCACGCGTAAAGGTGTTCACCGGCGCGTCGGCGACGTCGAGCGTCACGACCGCGACCTCGTCGCGGACATCGACGGTGAGGACGGGACTCATGCGCGCTCGATGACCATCGCGTGCCCCATCCCACCGGCCGCGCAGACCGTGAGGAGCCCGAACTGCCCACCGCGCCGTCCCAGCTCGTGGCACAACGTGGTGAGAATCCGCGCACCGGTCGCGCCGAACGGATGTCCGATGGCGATCGACCCACCCATGACGTTGAGCCGGGAGCGATCCACCTCACCGACCGGCGCATCGAAGCCCGCCCTGGCGGCCCACACCGGTGACTCGAAGCCGCGCAGATTGGAGAGCACCTGCGCCGCAAACGCTTCGTGCATCTCCACGAGGTCGATGTCGCGCAGCGACAGACCGGCCCGGTGCAGCGCCACCGGCGCGGCCAACACCGGCGCCTGCAACAGTTGCTCGCCCGGGTCGAGTGCCGCGTACGCGTAGGAGCGCACGAACGCCAGCGGCACGTACCCCAGCGCCCGCGCCCGTTCCTCGCTCATCAGCAGCACCGCGGCTGCGCCGTCCGTGAGCGGTGAGGAATTCCCGGCCGTCACCGTGCCGTACGCGCGGTCGAATACGGGCTTGAGCGCCGCGAGCTGATCGTAGCTGGTCTGCTCCCGAATACCGTTGTCGGACGTGACGACCGTCTCGTAGGCTGGAGAGACGTACAGCGGCGCGATCTCCGCGGCCAGCCGTCCATCCGCCGTGCCCGCGGCCGCCAGCCGATGCGACCGCAACGCGAACTGGTCCTGCTCTTCGCGAGGGATGTGGTTGATCTTCGCCATCTTCTCCGCGGACTGCCCCATCGTCTCGCCCGTCGAGGGCTCCGCGATGGCCGGCGCGATCGGACGCAGGTCCCGCGGTCGTACGCGGCCGAACGCACCCACCTTTCCGCCCAGCGTCTTGGATCGGCTCGCCGCGATGAGCGCGTCGGAGAAGCCGCGCGAGTAGAGAATCGGGACGTTGGACAGCGATTCCGCCCCGCCCGCGATCACGGCGTCGGCGTGCCCGAGCGTGATCTGGTCGGCCGCGTCGGTGATCGCCTGGTTGGCCGATGCGCAGGCCCGGCTCACGGTGAACGCCTGCACCCCCTTCGGCAAAATCGGCAGGAGCGCGACCTCGCGGGCGATGTTGGGCGCCAATACGGAGGGTATCACGGTCCCGAACACGACCGCGTCCACCTCCACCCCGTCCAGGTTCGTGCGCTGAATGAGCTCGGACACGCAGCGCCGTCCGAGCTCGATCGCGGATACCGATTTGAAAACGGTCCCGGCTTTGGCGAATGGCGTCCGGACCCCGGCCACGATCGCGACTCGCCGGCCGTTCTCATACGTGGGCATCGGCAGGAAAGCTACTGCGGAAGCCGGGGCGAGGTCAGATTTCCACCCCATGCCGCGCGCCGACGACTTCCGGGCCCTCGCCGAGTCACCGTATGACGTGCTCGTCGTCGGCGGCGGCATCACCGGCGCCGGCGTCGCCCGCGATGCGGCAATGCGCGGACTGCGGACCGCGCTCGTCGAGCGGGACGACTTCGGCAGCGGGACGTCGAGCCGGTCGTCGCGCCTGATCCACGGCGGAGTGCGGTACCTCGAGCACGGATATTTTCACCTGGTCTTCGAGGCCAGTCGCGAGCGTCGCACACTCCTGCGCATCGCGCCCCATCTCGTGCGTCCACTTCGCTTCACGTGGCCCGTCTACCAGGGCGCCCGCGTGGCCGGATGGAGACTCGGCGCCGGCTTGCTCCTGTACGATGCGCTCGCGCTCTGGCGCAATGTCGCACGCCACCGCCGCCTCACGGTCGCTGATGTCCTGGCGCGCGAGCCCGGGCTGGAGCCGCGCGGTCTCACCGGCGGCGCGGCGTATTTCGACGCCGCGACCGATGACAGCCGCCTCACGCTGGCCAACGCCCTCGCCGCGGAGTCGGCGGGCGCGACGGTGCTCAACCACACGGAGGTCCGGTCGTTCACACGCGACGCCGACGGTCACGCGACTGGCGCGCGCCTGCGCGACGCCCTCACGGGCGCGGACACCACGGTCACCGCTCGCATCATCGTCAACGCCACCGGTCCCTGGGGCGACACGATCCGACATCTCGCCGACGGGGATGCGCAGGCCACCGTACGGGGCAGCAAGGGTGTGCACTTGGCCGTACCCGCCAAACGGATCGGCAATCGGGGGGCGGTGACGCTGTTGTCGGCGATCGACGGTCGCGTCATGTTCGTGCTCCCGGCCGGTGCACACACGATCATCGGGACGACCGAGTCCGAAGCCACCACCGGGCCCGACGAGGTGCGGGCCTCGGCGTCCGACGTCGCCTACCTGCTCGAGTCGGTGAACGCGGCGTTTCCAGGTGCAGCCCTCGCGCCGACCGATGTCGTCAGCGCCTGGGCCGGGATCCGACCGCTGATCGCCTCCGGGCGCACCGAGGACGCCGCGAGCGCCTCACGCGAGCACGAGATCGTGCGTGGTCCCTCCGGCCTCCTCACCGTGAGCGGGGGGAAGCTCACTACCTATCGCGCGATGGCCGCCGAAGTCGTGGACACCGTCGAGGCGGCGCTCGGACGGCCCGTAACACCGGCTGCTACGGATCTCATTGCGCTCCCCGGAGCGGGCCGACTGACCGAGATCGCCGCCCTGGCCGCCGCGGAGCCCCCGCTCGCTCAACCCCTCGTGCCACCGCTCCCCTACCGGGCCGCGGACCTGGTCTACGCGGTGCGCTACGAGCACGCGCAGACGTTGTCGGACCTCCTCATGCGCCGCACCCATATCGCGTTCGAGACCCGTGATGGCGGCGTCGCGACCGCCGTTCGCGCCGCCGCCGTGGTCGCCCCCCTCCTCGGCTGGGACGCCGCAGCCACCCGCGCGGCCGTCGATGCATACGCCACCGACGCGCAGCGCGTCTTCGCGATTGACGGCAGCGGAGAGCGGTTAACAGCTCGCGGTTCGCAACAACACTGAGGGCCGACTCCTGAATTCCCCGAGCCGGCCCTCTCAGCAATCACCAACCACATCTGGGGGTTCGCCAATCGCTATCCGCTACCCGCTGGCTCCGTCATGAATCGTCCGCAGCTCCACGATCGTGAGTCGCCGCGTCACCGCGGGCAGCTTGATCACCGCGGTCTCGCCAAGCCGCTTGTCGAACAGCGCCCGACCGATCGGCGAGGACATGCTGCACTGCCCCTCCTCGAGTTCCACGGCGTCGCCGAAGACGAGACTATACGTCTCGCGGCCCTGCGTCTGCTCGTCCTGCACGACCACCCGTGAGCCAAGACCCACGCGATCGGCGGGAATCTGTGCAATGTCGATCTGGGACAGCTTGCTCAGTCGCTGACGCAATTGGCCCAAACGGGCCCGGACGAACTGCTGGCGCTCGAGTGCAGCTTTGTATTCGCTGTTCTCGCGGAGGTCGCCGAGTTCGACCGCTTTACGGATCTCAGCGGGCAACGTGACGTTGAGCTCGTGCTGGAGGGCTGCGACCTCCCCGCCGAGCTTGACTTTCAGCTCTTCAATCATTCACTGCGCCAGCCACATAAAGGGGAACGCCCGGCCGCGTGTGCGGGCCGGGCTCTCTGCCAACGTAAGCCGCAACCGAGACCACCGCAACGCAGTCCACACCGGGACGCGGTTCACTCTCCGGATCGAGCCGCCCTGTTCACGAGCTGGACGATACCGGGCGTTTTGACTGCACCACTGTGACGTTTCGCCCGCGTCTCGCGTCCCACGCCATAGGAACGTCGTTCGCACACCAGCTCGACGCAGACAGCGGCACGCCGCCACCGCGCCGAGCGTCCCTTGAGGGCGATGGACTATGACAGCTGTCTCGGGCCGCGGGAACTCGCGGATCCGCCATGGCCTCGGCCGCGCGGTGGCATGTGTGTTTGCGGTCACCGTTGCCGCGTGCTGGACCGCTGACAATCGTGGAGTCACGCCGCCGAGTGGCGTCATTGGCATCGTACCCGGCGGGTCATCCGGGTCCAACGGGGGCGCCCTCACGGGGCTGTACACCCTGCAGACGCTGCGAGACACTGCCGTGCCCGCGCTGATCTTCTACGATAGCACGAAGGGCGTGGACGACACCGTATTCGCGGCCACCTACGATAGCTCGTCGATCTCGCTCAACACCGACACGTCAGCTGTGGAGATCGATTTCCTCACGGTCCGCGACATCCGCGTGGGCGCCGATTCGGCCGTCAATCGGATGGAGTCGTTCGGCGACACCACGTTCGGCAGCTACAGTGTCTCAGGTCAGACCGTCACGCTCTCCCTGACCGACACGGTCGGCGGAGCCCATACAGTCACCACCGTGTACGCCGCCGCCAACAACGCGCTGACCGGCAAGATCACGTACTCGTTCTACAACACAGCGGGCCAGTTCGTGACGACGGATACCTCCACCGCGGTGTACGCGCTCACCGGCCCTCCGACCGATCAGACGAGCCGGACGCTCGCACCGCGGCACGCCAAGCCGACCGCCCCCGCCGGGACGCTGCGGTTACGGCCGCTGGCCACCGCCCGACGCATCGCTATCGGTGGTGCGGCGACGTCGGGATCGCGGACGGTGCGTGTACCGGCGTCCGTGATGGCTCGTCTCGCCGCCCCCCCCGCGCGTATTCGTCCCTGAGTCGCTGCATCATTGACCCGCGCCGCTCGTACAGTCGCTTGAGCGGGCGCGGGGGATGACGGCCAAGCGCGTACGACGCGAGTAGTGGGAGGCCGACCGTCGAATCGAGGTAGCACACGACGGCGTCAGGCAAACGGTCGGGATCGATCTTGCCCCAGCTCACCGCCTCAGCCGGCGTCGCCCCAGACAGTCCCCCCGTATCGGGTCGAGCGTCGGTGATCTGAAGGAAGTAGTCGTGCCCCCGCTCGTCGATACCCAGGACCTCCTGGATTTGCGGCTCGGTCTGCAGCACGAAGTTCTTGGGACTGCCGCCGCCGAGGATGACGACCGCACTCCGCCCCCCCTTCCGGTCGGGCGTCGCCCCATCGGGTGTCCAGTCGCCCCGCTTCGCGCCGAGGACGATCGCCGCCGTCTCGTTGACATCCTGATTCGGATCGATCGTGCAGGCATTTCCGTCGAGCGCGAGCGCCGCCACGTTCATGCCGATCGAAGAGTCGCCCGGCGAGGAGGTGTACACCGGCACGCCTGCTGTATACGCCGCCGAGAGCAGCGACTTGTAGCTGAGGCCGAGCGCGCGCTCGCGCTCGCGCACGTATTTGCCGCACAGATGATGGAACTCGGCGCTCGACATCGGCCGCTGGAACTCCGGCGCCCGAATGATCTGCCGAAAAAACGCGTCGGTGGACAGCAGGACCTCGTAGTCGAAGAAAATGTCGTAGATGCGCACGACCCCTTCGGCCCGCAACACGACGTCGGACGCCTGTGGGTTCCCGCGGTGCATGGAGAGCCCGAGGCCGAAATGCGTGTCGTGGTACAGATTCGCGCCGGTCGAGACGATCCAGTCGATGAACCCCGCCTCGACCAGCGGGATGAGCGCCGCCATGCCGAGCCCTGCGGGTGTCAGCGCGCCGGTGAGCGAGACGCCCACGGTGACGTCCGGCGCCAGCATTTTGGAGGTAAAGAGGTGACACGCCTCCCGGAGCCGGGCCGCGTTGTAGGCCAGAAAGGTCCCGTCGATGAGATCGGGAACAGTTTCCCGGCCGTCGATCCGTCGGGGATCGATGCGACCGCCTGAGAGGAGCCGCGCGCGCGGCCCGTCGGGGCGGTCGGTTCCGGCGTGTGTGTCATCCACCATGATCGCGCCCCTCCATCAGTCCCCGGCCACAGGCATCGAATCGGCTTCGCTCGCGCCCTCCTCGTCCGCCATTCGATCGCGCTGCGAGCTGACGTGGGCCGCGATCACTGCGGCCGCGGCCTCCGCCGGATCGTCGGTCATCAACATCAGGTCGAGATCGCCTGGGGAAATCTTTCGCTCGACGAGGACGCGCGTTTGCAACCAGCGGACCAGCCCTGCCCAATATCGGCGGCCGAAGAGAATCACTGGGAACCGGAAGATCTTGCCGGTCTGGATCAGCGTGAGCGCCTCGAACAGCTCATCGAGGGTGCCGAATCCGCCCGGAAAGATGATGAACGCATCCGAGTACTTGATGAACATCGTCTTGCGGACGAAGAAGTACCGGAAATTGATCAGCGTGTCCACGAACGGATTGGCGCCCTGCTCGAAGGGCAGCTCGATGTTGCAGCCGACGGAGTGGCCCCGCCCTTCCCGTGCGCCACAGTTGGCCGCTTCCATGATCCCGGGGCCGGCACCGGTGATGATGGAGTATCCGGACGCGGCCAGCAGGCGGGCGGTCTCGCGCGCCGCGTGGTATTGTGGGTCGTCAGGGCCCGTCCGCGCGGACCCGAATATCGACACGCCTTTGGCTACGCCGGCCAACGTGTCGAAGCCTTCGATCAGCTCGCTCATGATCTTCAGCACCCGCCACGGATCGGTCCGCGTGAAATCGGCATTCGGCCCACGCGTCTGGAGGAGCTTCTCGTCTTCCGTGACCGGGAGGTCGCGGATGCCCTCGTCCACCAATCGGACAGCGCCCGAGCGGCGGGAGTCCGTTCCGTCCCGCGACGGCGGCGTCCGGCCGGCGAGCAGATGCCCGGCTTCGGTCCGCTCTCGGTACCCGGCGCGCGACGCACGCTCGGCCAACGCCAATAGATCCGGACCGCCCTCCTTCCCCGTCGCCGTGCGCGGTACGCGCGCCACCCGCCGTTTTGCCATGCCGAGCTCCTAGAAGAACAGTGGTTCGCGACTAGCGGTTCGCGTGCAAAGGCCGCTGCAGTGCACGAACGCCCACCCATCGTGTTGTCGCCAATCGCCGTATGCTATCTGCTATCCGCTCTCTGCTATCCGCTAACCACTGTGCTTCCCCACCCACCGCGCATACCGCTCTACGTCGCGTGCGGGCGGCGTGGCGGACTCATCGCCGTACGCGGTATACATCCGCCACTGCACGTACGCCAGCGGAGGCAGCGGCACGAAGGGCGGGTGGCCGTACCAACCGCGGCGACGAAAGCGCCAGCCGACTCGCAGGAGATCGACCGCCAACTTCGGGCGAATCACCGCGCGCGTCGCGAGTACAAGTGTTAACCGGCGCCACGACATCGGGGGGAAAGTATCGCGTTACCACGGGCGCCGCTGACTCGTCTAGGATCAGATGCGCCGCGTCGATCTCGCCCTTCTTGGCCCGTTGCTCGCGATCGGCGCCTGGGTCGCGGTACAGGCTCATGACGTACACGCCAGCTCGGCCGTGCGGCAGAGCGCGGCGGCCCTCGCCGAGCCCATTTCCGCCCACTCGCGCGCGACACCGGTCACGTTCGCCTACTCGCTCGACCGGGCAGTCGTGCGCGATCGACCGACGCGCGGCGATGCCGCGGGCATCGGCCCCGAGGTCAAGGCCTCCCGCGAGCCGGCGCCCATGCGCGATATCGACGAGATCCATCGGCGTCTGATGCAGAACGAGGCGGGCACGTACATCGGCGACATCTTGCTCGCCCGTGACTCGAATATCGCGCGGTGGCCCGACCGGACGTCGCACCCGTTGCGCGTCTGGATTCAGTCCCCCGCGGCGTTGGGTGATTGGAATTCCGTCTACGTCGATCAGGTGCGGGATGCGTTCTCGACGTGGGAAGCCGCGGGCGCGCCGGTCCCGTTCACCTTCGTGGTTGACTCCAACTCCGCCGATGTGCACGTGACGTGGGTCGATCACTTCGAGGAGCAGATCAGCGGCAAGACAATGTGGGCCCGGGACGACAACTGGTGGATCGTGGACGCGAACATCGCGATTGCCCTGCACCACAACCACGGCGAGCCACTCGACGCCCCCGCCGTCCGCGCAATCGCGCTCCACGAGATCGGACACCTCTTGGGGCTCGACCACTGCGCGGATACCACGAACATCATGACGGCCCGCGTCCGCGTCCGCGACCTCTCGCCCGCCGACAAAGCGACCATGCGACTGATCTACGCCCTACCACCGGGGTCGGTGAAGTAGCGGATAGCGATTGGCGACTGGCAAGACAACGGGGCCGGCTGCGATGTGCTGCAGCCGGCCCCGCGCGCGTGTTGCTAACCACTCTGCGCTAACCGGTGCCCTTCCCCTTTACCGCTGCCCGGTGGGCGCGGTGGGCGCGGTGCGCGGCGCGACTGCGGCGAGACCGGTGGACGCGCGGCGGCGGCCGGTTCCAGCCCAGCTCACGATCGGCGCGGAAGCGGGCCGGCATCGCCAGCGTGTTATCGGGATCGTCGGTCACCGCGACCGCGGCGGCGTCAGCCAGATCGGCGCGCACATCGGCGATCACCTTCGCCGGCCGGCGTGCTCGCGCCGCGTGCACGCGGTTGGTCAGCAGCACCACGAACATCTGGCGATCCGGATCGATCCAGAGCGATGTCCCGGTGAAGCCCGTGTGGCCATAGGCACGCTCGCTCAAGAACCGCCCGCAACTCCCGTCGCTCCCGTCGTCACACATGTCCCAACCCAGCGCCCGGTGTCCCGCGGTCCGTCGCGTAAACAGCGCGACCGTAGAATCGGTGACCACGTGCACGCCGTTGTAGACGCCACCGTTGAGCATCATCTGCGCGAACACGGACAGGTCGGCCGCGGTACTGAACAACCCGGCATGCCCCGCCACGCCGCCCAGCGCGTAGGCGTTCTCGTCGTGCACTTCGCCCTGCAGCGGATAGCCACGCGGCGGCGTCAACTCGGTCGGCGCCACACGGACCTTGAGCGAGTCCGCCGGGCGAAAGAACGTGTCCGTCATCCCGAGCGGCTGGAAGACGTGCTCGTCGAGGAAGATATCGAGGCGCTCCCCGGACACGGCTTCCACGATCATCCCCAACACGTCGGCGCCCAGATCCGAGTAGATGTAGCAGTCCCCGGGGCGACACTCGAGCTGCGTATCGAGTACGAACCGCCGCGCTTGATCCGGCGTGCTCGCGAGCCGCCAGAGCTCGCGACCCGACGGCAGTCCGGACCGGTGTGTGAGCAGTTGCCGAACCGTCACGGAGTCCTTGTAGCCACCGCTGAACGCGGGCACATACGCCGCGACCGGCGCGTCGAGCGAGATCCGACCCTGGTCGTAGAGCACCATGATGGCGGTCGTAGTCCCCACGACTTTCGTCAACGATGCGAGGTCGTAGATCGTACGGTCAGGAGCGACGCGAGTGCTGCTCGCTTCCCAGCTCAGGCGGCCAAAGCCGCGCTTCCAGACCACGGCGCCGTTGCGGCCCACGACGACCGCCGCGCCCGGGTAGCCGCCCGCGCTGATTCCACGTTGGACGACCCGGTCAATCGCCTCGAGCCGGCGCGCGGACATGCCGACCGCCGACGGTGACTTGATCGGTAGCCCGTTGGACGGTAGCCCGCTGGACGCCGCCGCGAGGGCGGCCAAAACTGCAGAAAGCACGAGCACCGTGGAATCCCTACCTGGTCACAAAGACAACACTCGGAGACGTCGGACCCGACGCCTCCGAAACGCTCGCGAGCCAGTGTCGAGGCCCGCGGTGGCTCAAACTACGGAAGTCTTGTACTCGTACGGTCTTACGCAGCAGGGCCATGTATATAGGGATCAGCCCACCATAGTCAAGACGAAAGATGGCCGCCCCTGCAACGGCGCACCCGAGGTCCCCGGCCGGGTCCCCGCTCGACGGTTCCGCCGCCTCTGCCGTCCGGGTATACATCGAGAAGCGGGCACCGCTCGGGGAGCCACTCGGCAACCCTCACCAGGCCGACCGTGTCTCATTTTCAAGCAGCATGGGAACGGACGCACTGCTGGTTCGACGCGCGATTGACGGGGACGAACGGGCACTGCGATCGCTCTGGTCGCAGTACGCGCCGCGCGTCGACGCCGTCGTGCGCCGGTTGGTAGGTGACCCCGACCACGCCGCGGATGTCGCGCAGGAGGTCTGGATCCAGATCTTCCGCGCTCTCCCCGGCTTCCGCGGGGATTCTCAGTTCGGCACGTGGGCCCATCGCATCGCGGTCAACCGGACGCTCAATGCCCTCCGCCGTACGAAGCGAATACAGGCGCTCGAAACCGGCATTGAAGAATCAACGGCCTCGACGCCCCCAGAGGACGAACGCCCGTTCGTGCTCGCGTCGATCGAGGCCGCGACCGCCCGCCTGGCACCCGGCGCGCGCACGGTATTCGTGCTCCACGATGTCGAAGGGTATACACATGAAGAGATCGCGAAGGCGCTCGGTATTACCGCTGGTGGATCGAAATCACAACTGTTCAAGGCGCGCGCAAAGCTCCGTCGGCTCCTCGTGCACCTCGTCGAGCCTGACGAACATCGCGGCGACCCCAATCCGGCTCCACGCGGCGCAGCCATCGGCCGCCCTGGATCCGCTGGACTCGTAGGAGGAGTGCATGTCGGGACCGTGCTGTGATCCGCTGGTACGGACCCGTGACCGCTCGGCGCCACCACACGGGCGCTGGTGTCATCAGTTCTATCCGAAGGCCGCTCGAGGCGGCACACTGACCTATGGACGCTGACTTCGTCGCCGGTCCGACCGGCGCCAATCCCGGAGAGCCACACCCACCGCCAGAGCGCCTGGCGGCCTTGGCCGATGAGCTCCCCACGCCCACCGAGGAGTTCCACCTCGCGAGTTGCCCCGAATGCGCCTCGGAGGTCGAGTCGTACCGCTCGTTGCTGGCGCTCACTCGCGCCGAGCGAGACCGACTCGCCGAGCCGCTCACGAACTGGCAGTCCCTGAGCGACGCCCTGACCGCTGAGACCCTACTCACGGCCCCAGATCGGGGCCACCGCCCTCCAGCAGCCCTGCCGCGCCTCCGCGCCTGGGCTACGCGCTCCGCCGCAGCCGTCGTCCTCGTGGCCGGCGGCGTCGTCGTTGGCCGGTTCTCCGTGCATGCGGACAAGCCGGTCAACAATAACGATCAAACTACTACTGCGGCGGTTAGCGACATTAAGACGCCAGCATCAGATGATAATGGCGCCACTCAGGGGCAATTCACGGCTTCTGCGCAGAAATTCGCGTCGGCCGATGACGCCCTCGCCGCCGTGCTGAACGCCGAGACCATCTACCGGCATGCGGTCGCGTACCTGATGGTCAGCGACTCAGCTGACAAGGGCACAGGCATTCCCAACGACTACGCGACCCGGCTCGCCGCCTTGGACGAGGTCGCGCGAACCACCCGGGCCGCGCTCTTCGCCGCGCCACACGACGTCGTGCTGCGCCGCGTGTATCTCAACTCGGTCGATGCGCGCGAGGCAACGCTTCGGGAGCTGGGCCAAACGATCCCGGCGAGCCTCCACGGCGGGCAGTACTGACCGCAATGCGAAACACAGTTGTGGTGAGCTCCCGCGATCGGTGGCCCGGACCATCGCAACGCCGCGCGATGCGGGACCGCTCCGACGCGCCCGTCGCAGACCGCGGCCTCGCATCGCTCCGCGCGTGCACGACGGGCATCGTCGTCGCTCTTGCCATGTCGTCGGTCGCGCCACTCGTCTCGATCGCTGCGCGCGCGCAGCCGCCGCGGGCCGAGTCGAATGCGCCCACGGACAGCGTCACCGACCACGGCGCGATCAGCGATTCGCGCACCACACATCGGCTGCCTGAGGGGTATCTGGGCATCACCTTCGTCTGCGACGTCCGGCGTCAGTACGGACCCGAAGGACTGACGATCTATCACTACGGCTACCCAGCGGTGGCCTTCGTCCAGCCCGGCTCGCCGGCCGATCAAGCGGGCATCGTCCCGGGCGACACGATCGTCGCCTACGACTCTCGGGACGTACTCTATCGGAAGATCGTGCTCTCGCGGCTCCTGCGGCCCGGTTCGCGACTCGCCGTGCGGATCCGCCGGAACGGCGCGATCAAGAACCTCAGCGTAAACATCGCCCCCCGCCCAGCGACCTTCGTGGACATGAACGTCGCGGGCTACGGCGGCACACCACTCGCCCAGTCTGGCGGGACGGCGTCGCTGGATCCGCACCAGTGGGTCGTGCTCTCGGCGCCGCTACCGCCGCTCCCACCGTTTCCTACCGCACCCGCCACGCCGAGTGCACCGGACCTGCCAACCGGCGCTGAGCCGACGCCGTGGCTCGTTCCAGGCGATATCGATGGCGCGGACTGGTCGGCCTCGGGCGGGATCGCGGGAGCGCAGATCGTCCGCACGAGCGCCGATTTGCAGGACGCCCTCGGCCTCGACGGCGGCCTGCTCGTGATCACGGTCAGCGAGGGATCGGCCGCCGCCCAAGCCGGCCTCCGCGCGGGCGATGTCATCGTTACCGCGCACGGCGACGTGCTCGACACACCGCGGACGCTCGCGCGGGTGATCCGCCGCGCCAAATTGGGCGACGAGTCCGTCACGCTCCGCGTCGTCCGCCATCACCAGACACGAACGGTGGTGTTGAAGTAGCGGTTAGCGAGTGGCGAGTGGCGGGTGGGTGGAGAAATTGCCGTTGCCGCGATCGTCGGAGCCCGCGATCTTCCAATGACGGCACAACGCCGGCATAGCGGAGGCGTGATGGACTATCTCGTACCGGAACAGAATCAGCAGGGCGCAGCCCGATCGGTCACCGAAGGCCCCGCCCTGCCCACGACCGCTGCCAGCGCGCCCGGGGGCTCGCCCGCCACCACCCCAGCGCCTGACGTCGATGCGACGATCACCGCCGACCAGGTCCGGATGGTGTTGCGCCGCGTCAAAGATCCTGACCTCAATCTCAACATCATCGACCTCGGCCTCGTCTACGACGTACGGGTCGAGGGATCGACGGTCACGATCGACATGAGCCTGACATCGCCCGGATGCCCCTCAGGCCCGGAAATCATGGGCGATGCCGAGCAGCAAGTCCGAGCGATGCCCGACGTGACCGACGTGACGATCAATCTGGTGTGGTCACCCTTCTGGTCGCCGGATCGTATCGAGCCCCGCGTCCGCGCGTATCTGGGGATGTAGCAGGTAGCGATTGGCGATTGGCAAAACAACGGGGCCGGCTGCGATGTGCTGCCGCCGGCCCTACGCGTTTGTTGCCAATCGCCACGCGCTGATCGCCACCCACTAGCTCCCCAACATCCCCTTCACCGCGACTACGCCGATTGCCGCGGCGCAGTTCGCGAGTGTGCTCGTCTCCGATCGGCACGCCGCGCGCCAGTCATAGTGCCGGCCCACGGGACGCGGGCCGAGGGTCGGGCGCCGCGGGATCCAGCGCGATGTCCGCCGCTTGTACGCCAGATACGCGGTGCCAAATGTGGACTCCAATACGCCCTCCTCATACCGCACGATGAACCCGTACTCCACGGCGAACGCGAGGACGGCGAACGGCACGTACCAGAGTACGCCGGTGGCGATCGCCACGCCGGTCCATACGAGACCGTTGCCGATGTAGATCGGGTTCCGCACCCACGCGAACAACCCATCGGTCACCAGATGCGGCACGCACCGCGTGCGCCGGCGCGTCGCGGGCCCCGCGGCCGCGACCCCTGCCAGTCGCAGCAGCTCGCCAATCGCCACCATCCCGAGGCCCGCGACCCACGTCGTGGGCGTCATCAAGCCGCGCACGCATAACGGCACGAGCAGCACGGGGATTGGCAACACACCGCGATAGCGAAAGAGCCACGCGCCGATCTGCGCCGCGCGAGTGCGCTCGGCTGCACTCACCGATGTGGGCACCCCGCGCGCCGTCGGCCTCGGCCACGCCCGCGCGACGTGGCCACCAATCGCGACGCGACGACGGTCCGCGGCATCTTGGATCCCGGCGAGCGCAGATGCATGATCGATGGCGACGCCAGCGGCGCGGCGGGCGCCGCGCGTGCTCACGCCCTCAGCCGCCGCGATTCCGCGATCGGTTCCGCTCAGTCCCACATTTCGCGACGACGACATGACCGCCTAGAAAGTTAGTTTGTCACTGCGCGCATGTAAGGCGCGCCACGAATTCGCCCGTCACGTCGTTGGACGTCGCGGGCCGTTCGAGATTGCCGAGATGCCTAGAGCCGGTGAGGAGATCCGCCGTGCCGCCTCGGACGGTCTCGTGCATCGCGCGTGCACCGGGCGCGCCTCGCCATCGTCCGTGTCATCGTCAGTGTCATTGTCCGTGTAATGGTCCGTGTCGTGGTCGATCGTGTACCGAGCCGCACGCACGGAGTCGCCGAATCCACCGACGTGGAGCGCGATGTGTGGCGACTCGCCGACGCGCGCCACAAGTTGCGGCGCGCGATCGTGCGGAAATCCGTGCACGCCGACCACCGGGGACCCCGACCCGACGTCGTCGTGCGCGGATTCGATCGCGATCCGGACGATCAACATCATGCGATGGGGTCATGGCGGACCTTGCGGTGCCCCGCCGCCGAGCAAATCCGCGTCCGCGAACGGCCGCCCATCGAACGTGACCCACAACAGCACCCGCCGATCGGCCGAGCCGGCGCCGCACGACGTCGCCAGCGCGAGTGCCGCCGCGGCCGCCTTTGCGGCGTACGTGGCGTCGAGCGTGAGCGGCTCACCGCCGGCCTCGACCGCGGCGCGTCGGAACAATGCCGCCGCGGACGTTCCGGCCGCGAGCGGGCGTCCGTATTCGCCGCCGTATACCGAGTGGTCCACCACGATCGGAGCGGCCGGAAGCGCCGAGCCGCTCCGATCGTATCGCCGAATAAGGCGCCGGGTGCGTCGAATCAACGCGTGCACGCGGTACAGGTTGGCGACTGGCCAGGGCGCGACTCTGGCGGCCACGATCGTCGTCTTGACGCCTGCCACGCCGAGGCCGAGAGCGAGTCCCGCCGCAGTGCCGCCCGTTCCCAGCGGAAGGACCACGTGGGTCGGGGTCGGTAAGAGGCCGTCGGCGATCTGGCCGGCCAGTTCGAGCCCGGCATTCACGTGTCCGAGCACGCCGATCGAATTGCTCCCTCCAAGCGGCAGGTAATGGCGGCCGCCGCCCGACGCGCGGGCGGCGATTCGCCACGCGGCCGCCCGCGCGAGGGCGACCATGATCCATCGGCTGCGGCTCTCGCTGGCACACCGACACTCGATCGCCCGGGCGACCGCGTGAGACACCGGGTGCATGGCATGCGCCCATCGAATCGCGTCGGTGCGTGCCCCCAAACGCTCGGCGTGCACGGAGGTCGCGTAGACATGCGTGGACCCCTCCCCTCCCACCGCCAACACATGATCCCCGGCATGGACCGGACCGAGGAGAAACTCGAGGGCACGCACTTTGTTGCCGGCGGCGACCGGTGCGTTCCGATCATCCCGTTTGAGCCACAGCTCCGGACCGCCGGGGATCCGCAGGCGTTCGACCGGCGACGGGAACACGCCGAGCGCGGCGCGAGGAAGCGTGGCCAGCCCCGGGAACCGATCGTACAGTGCGAAGCCCTTAGATTCCACGCACTGTGTCCCAAACCCATCGGCGCTCGACAGCGCCTCCCCCCCCGCAGGTCACGGCCGTCGCCGCGTCGCGCCCGGATGGGGCACCCAAGCCTGTATACATCGACACCCCATGGGCCGCCGATCAGTGCCTCGCGGCATTGGCTGGAGCCGGTGCGGTCGCGCTCGACACCGAAGGGGCGAGCTTTCACCGCTTTGTCGATCGAATCTACCTCTTGCAGCTCTCGACGCGGTCTCAGAGTGCGATCATCGATCCGCTGGCGGCTGGTCCGCTGACCGCCCTGGGCACGATACTCGAGGATCCGGCAATCGAGATCGTCTTTCACGATGCCGACTATGACCTGCGTCTGTTGCATCAAGATTACCGGTGGCACGTCACCAACATTTTCGATACGCGGGTCGCCGCGCAGTTGTTGGGAATTCGGGCCTTCGGTCTCGCCGCCTTGCTGGAGCGGTATTTCGGCGTCAAACTCGACAAACAGCACCAGCGCGCGGACTGGTCGATGCGTCCGCTCACGCCTGGGATGCTCGACTACGCGGCGCAGGACACGCGGTACCTCCTCGACCTCCGAGAGCGCCTCGCCGACGAGATCCGCGCGAAAGGCCGCTGGAGCTGGGCCACGGAGGAGTTCTCGAGATTGGAGGGGACGCACTGGTTGGCCGAGGACCCGGCCGACGCGTTCCTGCGCGTCAAAGGCGCGCGCGATCTGTCGCGTCGCGAGCTCGCCATACTTCGCGAGCTAGTCCCCTGGCGCGATGCCGTTGCCGCGGAGCTCGACCGCGCGACGTTTCGCGTGGTGGGCAACGAAGCGCTGCTCGAGATCGCCCGCCAGGCTCCGGACAATCGCGAGACGCTGGGCGCGATCAAAGGGATGCCGCGTGGGATGGTGGAGAGTCGGAGCGCGGACATCTTGCGCGCCGTCCGACGCGGGGTCGATGCGCCCGATGACACGCTCCCCCGCTTCCCCAAAGCGCCCCGCTGGGATCGGGACCCCGACCTCGATGAGCGTGTCACTCGACTCAAGGTGGTGCGCGATGCCACCGCCGCGCGCCTCGACCTCGATCCGGGCGTGCTCTGCTCCCGCGAGCGCCTCGAAGCCGTCGCGCGCCGCCAGCCGCATTCGATCGAGGAACTGGCGGCGATGCCCGAGTTGCGCCAATGGCAAGCAGCCGAACTCGGTCCGGAGTTCTTGAAGACCCTCTGGCCACCCCACCAGCACTCGGCACCCGCCGCGACGGACTCGCCGTATAAGGACGAGGCGTAGCGGTTAGCGGATTGCGATTAGAATACGGAACGGGGCCAGCTGCAGTGCACCGCAGCCGGCCCCACGGACTAACCACTAGCCACTACTACTTCCTCGACGGCTTCCCTGGCGGCGTCTCGCTCTTGAAGACGTCTCGATTGATCTGGACGTACTGCACTTGAGCCGCGGGTACATCCTCTTCCGGGAAGATCGCCGTCACCGGACACTCCGGCTCACACGCCCCACAGTCGATGCACTCATCCGGGTGGATGTAGAGCATCTTCTCCCCCTCGTAGATACAATCGACAGGGCACACATCGACACAGGATTTGTCCTTGATGTCGATGCACGGCTCGGTGATGATGTACGGCATGTCAGACTCGGCGCATCGGCCGGGAAGAGGGATGGGGTATAAAGTAATAGAGATTCGCGATGAACATCAGTAGTCAGCGGCCGGCGGCTGCCCCAATACGGCATCCCTCGGAATACCAGAACACAATACCAGGATATGGCCTGTCCCGCCCCACGGGCGGTCGCGGTCCGATGCACGTACCCGTACGCGTCCAAACAGTTTCCTGGTCACGCCAGCACCCGACCGCGGCCAAACCGTCATGACCGGTCCCCTCTTCTCCGCCCCGCTGGTCGTCGTTCCCGCACGACGGAACCAACCACCCGAGCATGACCGGCCGACGACCTGGCGGGAAAAGCTGGGCATCCTCCGCTCCCTACCCAAGCTCCTGGGTCTCGTCTGGGCCACGCATCACGGCTACACCGCGGCCATGGTCGTGCTGCGCATCGTGCGGAGCGTCATTCCCGTGGCGTCGCTGTGGGTGGCCAAGCTCAACATCGACTCGGTCATCCAGGCGGCGAAGCACGGCGACCCCTCGCCCGTCTGGCGCTACGTCGGCATCGAAATCGCCATCGTGCTCGTTGGCGAGTTCCTCGCGCGCGCGTCGGCGCTCGTGGAGTCGCTGCTGGGCGACCTGTTCTCGAACGACGTGAGCGAGCGACTCATGCGGCACGCCGCCACGCTCGATCTGGCCCAGTTCGAGGACCCCACATTCTACGATCACCTCGAACGGGCGCGACAACAGACGACCGGCCGGATCGGACTCATCGCCCAACTCCTGGGGATGGCGCAGGACACGCTGACACTCGGCACACTCGCCGTGGCGCTGTTGGCCTACAACCCCTGGTTGCTGCTGCTCCTCGCCGCGGCCGTGTTCCCGAGCTTCCTCGGCGAAACGCACTTCGCCGCGCTGAGTTATTCGCTGCTTTTCCGGCGGACACCGGAGCGTCGTGAGCTCGACTACCTCCGGTACGTCGGGGCCAGCGACGAGACGGCCAAAGAGGTGCAGATGTTTGGCCTCGCCCCGTGGCTGACGGAGCGCTACAGCCGCCTCGCACAGCAGTATTTCGAGGAGAACAAGCGCCTCTCCGTGAGGCGAGGCATTGTGAGCGCGCTGCTGTCCGTGATCTCGACCGTGGGCTACTACGGTGCGTACGTCGTCATCCTGCGACGCGCGGCGTCCGGCGCGATCAGTATCGGATTGCTGACCTTTCTCGCGGGCTCCTTCATGCGGAGTCGGGATCTGATCCAGCGCCTCCTGCTGTCGGCGAGCGACGTGTACGCCCAGACGCTGAACCTGCAGGACTTGTTCGCGTTCTTCGAGATGCAGCCCACCATCCTGTCACGGGCGAATGCGGCGCCTGTCCCCACGCCGATCGGTCAGGGCTTCGTGTTCGAGGACGTGGGCTTTCAGTATCCCGGGAGCGATCGGTGGGCCGTGCGCCATGTCAGCTTCGCGATCCGACCGGGCGAACGACTGGCGCTCGTCGGGGAAAATGGCGCGGGCAAGACGACGATCACGAAACTCATCGCCAGACTCTACGACCCCACTGAAGGCCGCGTGCTGCTCGACGGGCGGGACTTGAAGGAATACGATCTCGCATCGCTCCGTCGCGCCATTGGCGTGATCTTTCAGGATTTCGTGCGCTACGATATGCGATTCGATGAGAACGTCGGCGTGGGGGGGATCGAGACCTCGCGTCAGTACCTCGAGACGTCGAACGCCTCGAAGGAGGACACGGTGCCGCCGCCCGCCGTCCTCTCGCCGATCGCCGATGCCGCCGAACGGTCGCTCGCCGCGTCGCTGCTTCCGCGGCTGCCGCACGGGTACCGCCAGATGCTCGGTCGCCGATTCGCCGACGGCGTCGACCTCTCCGGTGGCGAGTGGCAAAAGGTGGCGCTCGCCCGGGCCTACATGCGGAGCGCGCAACTGCTCATTCTCGACGAGCCGACTGCGGCACTCGACGCACGCGCGGAGTACGAAGTGTTCGTCCGGTTCGCCGAGCTCATGGCCGGTCGGATGGCGGTCATCATCTCACACCGGTTCTCGACCGTGCGCATGGCCGACCGAATCATCGTACTGAGCAACGGCGAGGTGGTCGAGGAAGGCACGCACGACGCCCTCGTCGCTCGCGGCGCAGTGTATTCCGAATTGTTCGAGATGCAGGCGGCGGGGTACAGATAGCGACTGGCGATTGGCGATTGGCGACTGGCGACTGGCGACTGGCGACTGGCGACTGGCGACTGGCGACTGGCGACTGGCGACTGGCGACTGGCGACTGGCGACTGGCGACTGGCGACTGGCGACTGGCGACTGGCGACTGGC
>Ga0182024_10000113_pt1 | contig 167702 bp, 140 predicted proteins | sample P32metaG_FD_120480 | JGI IMG/M metagenome (GOLD analysis project Ga0182024, IMG submission 120480) | Permafrost microbial communities from Stordalen Mire, Sweden - P3-2 metaG (Illumina Assembly) | ecosystem: Environmental > Terrestrial > Soil > Wetlands > Permafrost | place: Sweden: Stordalen... | reverse complement strand
TGATGTCTTCGGGCTTCTTGTAGTCCGCCAGTAACTTGTCAATGAGTTTAAGGTCGATTGCCATCGGGTCTCCTTATTGTGATCCCTTCGATGGCCGTTTACACAGTTAAATTTACACCCTCTGACCATACGGAACTCGGAGATGGTTTCCGGTTCCACGGCCTTCCGCACGGCGCTGAGAATGCGGGCGGGATCTCTGGGAAACTCTCTGAAGTCCACCTCCTTGACGCCAGGACCGGCTTCCGCCAGCGCTTGCTCCAAGGACTTATAGCCCCCGACGTGCAACGCTTGGTCGATGCGGCCCCCGATCTCCTGGGGTCCCGCGCTAAACGAAAACGGCTCCATGGAAAGCATGCCGCTGAAGGCCCAGGTGCAGGCGAAGAAGCCGAAGATCAAGCCCAGGTAGACGTGCCAGCGCTTTTGACCGGCGTACGGAATGCGCTTGGAAGGCAGTGACACCCATACTCCCACGACCAATCCCAGCAGAGCCGTTGCCGCTCCAATGCCCGATGCCCAGATCACGATCCTATTCCACAGCCGCCCGTTCTTGCGAAGAGGCGTGAAGTAGAGCCAATGCGGAATCGCGCCGAAATAGGCGCCCAGGCGCGAGGCTCGGGTGGTGCATTGGACCACGTCGCCGGTGACCTCTGAAACGTAGACCTCCGCGCCATCGGGCCAGGAATATTTGTCGAGCGGACGGAGCCCGCCGAATTCGCCGCTGACGGTCCACTGATCGGGGCCGTAGAGCACCGTCAGCGTCGCCGCACTCGCCGGTTTCCCAGCCCATGCGGTTGCGATGCGCCGCGTCAGCTCCGGCGGGAAATCGCGCTGCGGCTGGCCGTCGTCGGCGTAAACCAACGCGCCGTCGAACCGGTAAGCCGGGCGGCCATCAAACATAGAAAGGGTGACAGAGTCGGGAGGATCGTCCCTGTGCAAACTCGCATAGGCCTGTTGCGGAGTTAGCCGGACGCGCGATGGGTCAATAACGTCGGCGTGCGCCAGACGGTCGCGTTCGGTGACCTCCGGATAGTCCCAATACGCCAGAACCATGCCGGAGAAAAACCACATGCCGAAGAGCGCGCAAAAGGCGAGACCCAACCAGCGGTGAACGAAAATGGCGAGCTTACGCAGGCGACGGGCCACAGGCCATCATAACGCTGGGTTGGCCAATGGGTGGGCCAATGAAGGGTTAGACTGGAGTTTCCATGCCTGCGCTGGCAGAATCCGTTTCCGACCTGGCCCGCTCCGCGAAGGTGCGCGCGTGTCTCGAATGGTTTCGCAAGGAACGCGCGTGGATCAATGAACAGCATCTCAAGCTGTGCCGGATTCCGGCGCCGACGTTTTTCGAGCAGAAGCGCGCGGAATATATGGCGGATCGGTTCCGCTCCCTGGGCTGGGAATCCAAGCTGGACCGGGCGGGCAACGTGATCGCGTGGCTTCCGGGAAAACGCGAAAGCACGCCGGCGGTCGCGGTGACGGCGCACCTGGACACGGTGCTCGCGCCGAGAGTGCCCGAGGATATTAAGGTTTCCGGGGATGGAAGGCTGCTGGGAGCGGGGGTTTCGGATAACGGAGCGGGATTGACGGCGTTGCTGGCCCTGGCGGCAGCGTGGACCGCCGCTGCGCCGCTCGAAGATCCGCCGCTCACCCCGGTGCTGGTGGCGAACGTGGGGGAAGAGGGCGAGGGGAACCTGTGCGGCATGCGCTATTTATGCCGCGCGACCGCCAATAACACGGCCGGGGCGGCCCGATACCGCGCCTTTCTGGTACTGGATGGTCCGAATACCGAGCACATCACCAGCCAGGCGCTGGCCAGCCGCCGTTTCGATGTCACCTTCACCGGCCCCGGAGGGCATAGCTGGAACGATCACGGAGCCGGCAATCCCGTGCATGCGCTAAGCCGCGCCATTACGCGCTTCATCGACGAGGCGCCCGACGGCGAGCCCCGCTGCTCGTTTAACTTCGGCGTGATCGAGGGCGGCACCAGCATCAACGCGATCCCCAGCGAGGCGCGGGCGAAGGTCGACTTGCGGTCGGAGAGCCCGCGCAGGATCGACGAGATGGCGGCGCAGCTTGCCTCAGGGGTAGAGAAGACTCTGGAAGAGGAAAACGCGCGTGCCGCGGGCGGGCGACTGGCCGCGCGGGTGAAGGAAATCGGCTCGCGGCCGGGAGGGGCTTTGCGGGAGGGCTCGCCGATCCTCGAATACCTGCTGGCCGTGGATACGCACCTCGGTATTCGCAACTCGCTCGACTGTTCTTCGACCGACGCCAATATTCCTCTCTCCATGGGACTTCCGGCAGTATCGATCGGCGCCGGCGGACAAGGCGGCGGCGCACACACCACGGCGGAGTGGTTTCAGCCCGAAGGGCGGGAACTGGGACTGCGGCGGATCCTGCTGGCGCTGTGCCTGCTGCTGGCGGGAGACGAGTAACGTTTGCTCGCACGATGCGTCCAATCGGTAAGTTGTAATCTCCGTATAATGGATATGAACGCTTCGCGCGCAACAGGCTTTGCGCGACAAAGAGGAATGAACTATGAATGTGTTTGACAAGATGCGCCAGCAAAAGCTGATGTCCGTGACCCTGATGGTTTTCACTCTCTCGATTGGGATTCTGATCGGAACCCTGGTCAATACCCAGGTCCATGCGGCCAAGGGCCAGGCGGTAGCCCCCGACGCCACCCCGTTGACAATCCCCAAGGCGGTTGAGATCGGCAGCGATTTCACGAAGCTCGCCAAGAAGCTTCAGCCCAGTGTAGTGAATATCGTGGTGGAAGTGCCGGCGAAGGTGGCAAGCACACGCTCGCGGTCGGGCTCCAACCAGGAAGACGAAGGCGGCGGCGGCGGCGACGACCCGCTGGATCAGCTCCGCGGCTTCTTCGGCCCCAACTCTCCGCAGTTGGTTTCCCCGGAGGACCAGAGGCATGAACAATCCGGCACCGGGTTCATCGTGGACAAGAACGGTTACATCGTTACCAACAACCACGTGGTGGAACGCGGCGACAAGATTATGGTGAAGCTGCACGACGATTCCACCGAGTACCGGGCCAGGGTAATCGGCACCGACATCGAGACCGATCTGGCGGTGATCAAGATCGACGCGCACAAGATGCTGGAGCCGGTGAGCATCGGCAACTCGGATGCCGTGCAGGTGGGCGATTGGGCGGTGGCGATCGGCTCGCCGTTCACTCTGGAGGAATCGGTGACGGCGGGAATTGTCAGCGCGCTGGGGCGCGAGATCGAGCAGACGAACGGATTCAAGCGCTTCATCCAGACCGACGCGGCCATTAATCCGGGCAACAGCGGCGGTCCGCTGGTGAACATCCGCGGCGAGGTGATCGGCGTCAACACCATGATCGCCACCAGCCGGGGCGGATCGGAAGGCGTGGGTTTCGCGCTGCCCAGCAATATGGTGGTGCGGGTGTATAACGATATTATTCGCGACGGCTCGGTGTCGCGCGGATCGATCGGCATCAAGTTCACCAGCACCAAGCCGGAGACGCTGGAAGCGTTGGGCGTCAATCACGGCGTCATTATCCACGAGATCAGCCCCAAGGACGGGCCTTCGGCGAAGGCCGGATTAAAGGCCAACGACATCATCACGGCGATCAACGGGCAGCCGGTCAAGGACGGCGACGATCTGTTATCGCACGTGGCCGACGCCGCGGTTGGCAGCACTCTGACGCTGGCCGTCGACCGTGACGGGAAGAGCATGGAGTTCAAGGTGGTCACGCAGGACCGCAGGCTGCTTTTTGCCAACGAGCCGGGGATTGTCGGCGAGAACTTCGGCGGAAACGACGCGCCCGCCAAGACTGAGGCTCCCGCAAAGTTCGGAATTACGCCGCGCGAGCTCACCGAGGAGGAACGCAACCTGACGCCGGAAAAGCATGGCGTTCTGGTGAGCGGCGTACAGGAAAATTCCTTCGCCGAGGATATCGAAATGGAGAAGGGCGACATCATCACGGCGATCAACCGGCATCCGGTGAGTTCGGTGGACGACCTGCGGAAGATCGCGGCCTCGCTGAAATCGGGCGACGCGGTGGCCTTCCTGGTGGTGCACCCCACCCCGGAAGTGACCCGGGCGCAGCCGGCTCAGGTCGGAACCCGCGGCCGCCGCGGATCCACGAACGCGCCTGCGGCTTCGGCCGTGCAGGAGATGCCGGAACCGATGTACAAATCCGGCAGGCTGCCGTAGAGGCGACGATCCCCTCCCGGCGCGGCGCGGAAAACCGGACGGGCGAAATCGCCCAGATGAGGAATCGGCGCGAACTGGAGTTGCGCTTCGCCGGAAAGCCTCTTTCGCGCAAGGCGCGATCGTAAGGGCGTAGCGCGCCTTCGCCTTACTATACCCAACGCCGGCCAAAGGGTTGCGGGATAGAATGGGCGTATATGCGGGATCTATGTCGCTCTGCTTTTCTTCTCGCGATGGCCGCCGCCGCGAGAGACGCCGCAGCCGCTGCCGAAGGCTCCCACGGATGTCCAGCCGGGCAGCATCGCCTACGACGACGTCGCTCACCCGTTTCCGGTGCGGTATCTGCCGCTCACGATGTACGGTCGGGATGTGCGCATGGCCTATATGGACGTGCCGCCGCCGGGTCCATCGAACGGACGCACGGTGGTCCTGCTGCATGGGATGAATTTCGGAGGATTCTATTTCGGCGGGCCGATTGAGGCGCTGCGCAAGGAAGGCTTCCGCGTGATCGTGCCGGACCAAATCGGATTTGGCCGGTCGTCAAAACCGATCGTCCCCTACAACTTTCACGACATGGCGGCCAACACGCGCCGTTTGTTGGAGGCGTGCGGCGTCACCTCGGCCGCGATCGTGGGGCATTCCATGGGAGGTATGCTGGCGGCGCTTCGCGGCATCGTACCCCGACGTGACGGAGCGCGCGGTGCTCTACAATCCCATCGGGCTCACGGATATGCGCTGGGACCGTCCTTGGCGCACAGCCGACGATGCCTACAAAGCTACGATGGCACGGCGAGCTGGTTCTGCTGCCCAACCTCGGCCATGTCCCGCACATCGAAGCGCCGGAGCTGTTCAATCGGGAGCTGCTGAAGTTCCTGAAATCGACGGCGCCTTAATGAAAGGACTGGGGCGTTTTCATCGGGAAACCTTGATATCATGAAGCAGCTTGGCGGAATCATGGACAACGAACTAAGGCAGTACCTGGTGGAGATGGAAGAACGCCTCAGCACTCGCTTCGATGGTCGCGTCGAAGGGCTAGAGGAGCGCTTTAACAAGCGCCTCGACGAGCGCATCGAGAAAGCCGAAACGAACCTGCTCACGGCGTTCCACGGCTGGGCCCGTGCGATGGAAATTCGTGTCCGCGGAGTATCGAGCGTGGCAGCCGGATTCGATGAGCGCCTGGCGCTTGCCGAGGAACGCATCTCCGATCTGGAGCGGAAGCGAAAGTAGGGAGGGGCGTGGACATCTCCGACGTCTCCGGCTATCCGGGCCACGCCGACCAAGTCTTTTCGCCGCGCGATGAAGAGGAGTTGGCGGCGATCCTTGCTCGCGCCTCGAAGGAAGGCGCGCCGATTACCGTCATGGGCGCGATGACGGGGCTCGCCGGCGGAGCCGCGCCGCAGGGCGGCTGGGGCGTCTCGATGACCAAGTTCCGGCGCTTGGACGTTTCGCCCGGCAGCGCACGGGTGGGTGCGGGAACGCTGCTTCGGGAGGTGCAGGCGGCTGCGTCGTCGTCGGGCCAGTTCTACGCGCCCGACCCCACCGAGAACACTTCTTCGATCGGCGGCAACATCGCCGCCAACGCCAGCGGCTCGCGCAGCTTTCTCTACGGGGCCACGCGAGCGCACGTTGTGGCTCTGCGGGTGGTCATGGCGGATGGCCGCATCGTTGAATACCGCCGCGGTCAAGCCGTGGATTTCGATGTCCCGAAGATTCCTCTACCGCGCAGCACCAAGCACTCGGCCGGCTACCGCCTCGCGCCCGCCATGGACTTCGTGGATCTGTTCGTCGGCAGCGAAGGCACGCTCGGCGTGGTGACCGAAGCCGAGCTTCAGTTGCTGCCCGCACCCAGGGAAATCATGGGAGGCGTGGTCTTCTTCCCGTCCGAAGACGCCGCCCTCGACGCAGTGGACCGCTGGCGCCCCACGCCCGGGTTGCGCATGCTCGAATACCTGGATCGAGGTTCGCTCGAAATCATGGAAGAGCCGCACGCCGCGGCGGTGATGGTGGAACAGGAAGGCGAGATCGATCTGGATATGGCCGGCGCGCTCGAAGACGATTCCTGGTTCGGCACTTCGCCGTCGGATCGCGAGCGTTTCCGCCGTTTTCGCCACGCCCTGGGAGAGCGAGTCAACGAGCGGATTCGGCGCGGCGGCTACATGAAACTGGGCACGGACTACGCCGTGCCTCGCGACCAGGGCCGCGAAATCATTCGGATTTATCGCAAGGCTCTCGATCGTGATCTTCGGTTGCCCTATGTGATCTACGGCCATGTCGGCGATGCGCATCTGCACATCAATACGTTTCCGGCTTCGAAAGAGGAATTCGAGAGAGCCAAAGCCTCGCTCGAGGATCTGGCCAAGCCGGTGGTGGAGCTGGGCGGCACGGTCGGCGCGGAACACGGCCTCGGGAAGCGGAAAGCGCATCTGCTGCCGGTGCAATATGGGCCTGAGAGCATCGAGGCCATGCGCTCGGTGAAGCGACGCTTCGACCCGCAATGGCTGCTGGGCCGGGGGAATTTGTTTTCGTGAACTATCCCGCGATCTGGCGAAAAAATTCGAGCGATTGCGCCGCGCAGGTTTCCCAGCGATAGCGCTGGGCCCGCTGGCGGCCGCTCTCGCTCAACTCGGCGCGAAGCGTTGGGGATTCGAGCAATCGCGCAAGCGCAGCAGCGATTTCTCCCGCGCTGCGCGGATCGACAAGCGCAGCGGCATCGCCGGTGATTTCCGGAAGGCAACTCGTATTCGAAGTGACTACCGGTGCGCCCGCCGCCATGGCTTGCGCCACGGGAAATCCGAAACCTTCGTAGAGCGAGGGGTAAACGAACACCGCGGCCCCCGCGACCAGGCCCGGTAAATCGGCTTCGGGAACATAGCCGAGATAGGTGGCTTCGGTACGGATTCGCTCGCGAGTCGCTTTGGGCGCCCAGCCCATCGGCCCGGCGATCGCCAGATCGAAAACCTCGCGCAGATCGGCCCTCAGTAGCTGCCATGCGTCCAGCAGAGTCTCCAGGTTCTTGCGCGGTTCGATGGCGCCGACATAAAGAGCGTACTGCTTTGCGCGCGCGGCGGGCGCTGCATCGAAATATTCCTGCGCGACGCCGGAGTAAATGGTCGTGACGCGCTCCGGTGAAATGCCGAGCACTCGAATCGCGTCTTGGCGCGTGTTTTCAGAGACCGCGATCAGGCCGTTGGCGCGGCGGAGAATCTGCTCGGAGAAGGTGCGGTCGGCGCGGATGTTTCCGGCAGTGTGCAGCTCCGGCATCAGAAAGGTCGTGAGATCGTGCACGGTGGCGGTCAGCCGCGCGCGGCGCGGAGCGTGATGTGCAAGATTCGACGCGTGAAAAATATCCGAGCCGGAGACGACCCCGTCCAGCGCCGCCGGCCCCAGCCAATTCACGGCGTGCACCAACGCGAGCCGTAAAGCGGCGGCAGGCAGGGAAAGCGCCCACCGCTCGTGATTGAGTTGCCCGAGGTGGTGAAGAAAAGGATAAGCCGCGATCTCCTCGCCCGGAGCCGCCTGCCGCCGCAGGTGAGCGATCCAATGATAGGTGTAGGTCTTGACGCCGGCGCTGCGCACGAGGGTAGAGCTTGCGTCGATGGTGATGCGCATGGTTGCCGATCACCCCGCGGGGCGGTTGGCAAAGACGAACTTGCCGCCGCTTTCGATCACTTCGTGCAGCGCTTCGCCTCCCACCAGTTGGCGCAGGCGCTCCACCTTGGGCTGCTCGACGCAGATGTAATACAGGTCCGGCGAAAGCCAGCGTTCGCGGAAATCCGCATCGTCGATGAAAACATCCGCGGGCGCGTCCGGCGCATGGGAGCCGTATTCCAAATTATTCACGCGGCCGTTCAGGATCAGGACGCGCTTACCGTGATACGCCTCCGCATAAAACACCACCGAGGAAAATTCCCAATAGGGGTTGTCCAAAATCAACGTCCCTCGCGGCGCCCGAGTCAGAGCTTGGTTCAGCGCCTCAGCCAGAGGCCGCGAAGCCAGATACGGATCGAACACCACCAGAGCCATCCGCGCGGCGTGAACAAACAACACCATCATGACCACGGCCCCGGCGAAGCTTCCGCGCAGCGTCAGCGCCGCGCCGAGAAGGAACGCGACGCCAGCCAGTTCCAGCGGCGCGCGCAGGTACGCGAAGGACGCGAGCGTCAAGTCTCCCATGTGGCCCAGCGACAACGTGTACGCTTCGATGGGTTGCTGGATCAGCGCCCGCGAAATGTCGCCGGGCGCGGGAATGTTCCAGACCTGCGTGAGTATCCAGCCGACTGCCAGCGCGCAGGCGGAGGCGATCACCGTCAGCGCGATCCGGCCGCTCTTCAACCATGGTTGGATTTGCGCCGACGGATCGGCGATGGCGGAGCCGATCAGCAGCGCCAGTGCCGCGTAGCACGGCACCGAATAATACTCCTGGGTCGAGGAAAAGGTGAAGAAGGTGAGCAGGAATCCGGCCCAGCACAGGCACAGCAACCTCATTTTTCCCGCTCGATCCACTGGCCTAAAAGAAAGCTTGAACACCGCGGGGAAGTACACGCTCCACGGAAACAGCCACAGCAGATGAAACAGCCAGAAATACGCCCGAGGCACGGTGTTGTAGTCGCGCGGATAGCGCAGATTCAGGAATCGCAGCACATGCTCATTGATGAAGTAGAACCAAAAGAAGCCGCGATACTGGCCCGGTTCACTATGCAGAGTGAAATCGAAGTAAGGAGGGTTGCGGATCGTCGCCAGCATGTGCCATGGCGCGGCGATCGCCAGCACGATCAGGATGCCCCGGAACGGATGCAGACGCCTCCAGATCTCTCTCGATGCCTCGCGCGAGCCGAGCTGCCGCGTAAATATGAGATACAGCAGCGCCGCCGCCACGGGAAACACCGCGGCGATCAGCCCCTTCAGCAGCAGCCCCGTTCCGATCGCGGCCGCCATCGCCGCAGCCCACAGCGCGGGCTTCGGCTCCTCCGCGTCGAGGGCGCGCAGAAACGCCCACATCGCCAGCGCGATGGTCGTTGCCAGCGCGGCCTCCGGGATTTGAACTCGCGTGAACAGGAACAAGCCCACGCACGTCGCCAGCGCCAGCCCCGCGTACATGCCGGCCCGTTCGGAGAACGCCCACTTGCCCATGCGGAACACCAGCCAGCACAGGATCACGGCGGAGAGCGATACCGGCACACGCGCGGCCCAATCGTGGACTCCGAAAATCTTGTAGGACAGCGCGATCAGCCAATACTTGAGCGGTGATTTTTCAAGATACGCGACGCCGTCCAGCCGCGCCGTCACCCAATCGCCCGAATCGAGCATATTGCGCGCGATCTGCGCTTGCACCGCGTCGACATCGTCCATTAAGGAAGGCGGGCTGACGATACAGCCGAGGAAGACAGCGGCGGCGACGGCGACTACAATCAGCTCGCGACGGAAACCAGATCCCCGCCCCGGTCCGCTGGAGCCGCCAGAGTGAAGCCCCAGCGTCTCATCCAGAGGAACAGAACCAGAAGTCCCCATAGGTGATAACCGAGGTTAGCACGCCGCTCCATATGAGCGCGGATGGAGGCTTCGATGGCCGGCCAGGAGAAAATTCGGGATTGCCGGACGCTGCGCTCATTGAGCGTATCCAGAAGCAAGGGACGCAAGATGGTGCGCAGCCAATCGTGCGCCGGAATGTCGAAGCCCTCTTTGGGGCGGTGCAGCACGGATTCCGGAAGACGGTTCTTCATCAGCTCCCGCAGTACGAATTTCAACCGCCCGCCGCGGATCTTCAGGCTTTGGGGAAGGCGCGCCGCAAATTCGACGATGCGGTGATCCAGAAACGGCGTGCGCACCTCCAGCGAGTGCGCCATGCTCATACGGTCGGACTTGTACAGAATGTCGTCCGGCAGATAATACAACTGGTCCAGCCACAGGAAGCGGTTCAGATAGCCGATGCCGTTGCCGGGCGAGACCGGACTCTGCGGCAGCTCCAACGGCTCGCCGGCCTGCATCCGCCGGCGCCCTTCCAGATTCAGAAGCAGCCGCCGCGAACCGGGCGAAAACGTGCCGTTCCAAAAAACGTGCGCCTCCACCGGGTCCAGAACCGAGCCTTGCAGCATGCGCGTGATCTTGTAATCCAGCCCGATTTTTTCGTCGGATACCGGGATCTTCCCGGCCGCGCGTCCGGCCCAGCGGCGCAGCCACAGCGGCAACACGCGCAACCTGCGTGCGTAGCGGTTCGCCAGGTAGGTGGAGTAGCCGCCGAACAACTCGTCGGCGCCTTCGCCGGAGAGCGCCACCGTCACCTCCCGCCGCGTCATTTTGGAAAGGAACCACACCGGCAGCGCGCCCGCGTCCGCGCTGGGTTCGTCGGAATAGTAGGCGAACTCCTGGATCGTATCTGCCAAGCCCGCGTCCGCCGGACCCGCGCCGGGAGTCAGCTCGAACTCATGATGATCGGTCCCATAGCAATCCGCGATCAGCCGGAAATAGCGGCTTTCGTCGAATTTGCGTCCGGGGAAGGATACGGAAAACGTCTTCAGCCGCTCCGGCGCTTGCTGGGCCGCGTAATGCACCATGGTCGAGGAATCCAATCCGCCGCTCGACCACACGCCCAAGGGAACGTCGGAGGCAAGATGCTCGCGCACGGATTCGCGCAGCAGTCCATCCAGTTCCTCCTTGGCGGCCGACAACGTGATCCTGGGGTCGGGCGCGAACTCCAGCTTCCAGTACGCCTGTACCGAAGCGCGCCCCTCCCGCCATTCCATCCAATGCCCCGGCGCCAGCTTCTCAACGCCTTGGACCAGCGTGGCGGGGCCGGGAACATAGTTCATCGAAAGATAGTGATGCAGGCCCGCGGCGTCAAGGGAGTGGGTCAACTCCCGATGCTTCAGGATGGTTTTGACCTCGGACCCGAAATACAGCTCGCCGTGCCTCTGGGCGACGTAGAGCGGCTTGATCCCCATGCGGTCGCGAACCAGCACCAGGCGCTGCCGGGACTGGCTCCAGAACGCCGCCGCGAACATCCCGCGCAGCTTCGAAAACGCCTCCACGTCCCATTCGAGAAACGCTTCGAGCAGCGTTTCCGTGTCGCATTCCGACTCGAAGCGGCGTCCCCGCCGGATCAAATCGCGGCGCAATTCCAGGTGATTGTAAATCTCGCCGTTGAAGACCAGTACGGTGTCGCCGTCCCCGCTCAGCATGGGCTGTTGGCCATGCTCCAGGTCGAGGATCTTCAGGCGCACCGCGCCCAAGGAAACGTCAGCCGATTCCCAGACGTTTTGCTCGTCCGGACCGCGATGCGTTAGCGCCCGGGTGATATCCCAGATCCGGTCCGGATTTGGGACCCCGTTCCGATGCGTAAACCCCGCAATGCCACACACAGCGTGTTCTCACCCTTGCTCGCCCCTAGGAGGGATGCCCTCCTCCGATCCCCGAAAACTCGCGGGCACCCCTCCCGCCATTCGGCGTATCTGACTGTGAGTCAGGATAGCAGCAATCCAGAGGTTTTGCAAATTAATTACGGGATCTCCGGTAAACCTTTTCCCGGCTATCGCGTCCGCGTTTCGCAGCTACGGCTCGAGCTGCTCGGGGAAAACCGCGTAACCGGCCGGAGGGGGGAACAGCTCTTCCAGGGCCACCAGCCGCTTGCGCAGGAACCGGCTGGGGAGTTGGCGCGGACCCGTATCGACGTCGATGTCGCAACAGATGCCATGCAGGTACAAGGTGAGCGTATCGATGAAGGATTGCCGCGTGTAGGCGCGAAAGGTCTTGGCCGCGGCCGCCCCGGTTACGTTCCCCGTGACCCCGTTTTTGGATCGGCGCAGACCCTGCTTCAATCGCCAGCTTGGCTCATCCACTTCGCCGTGGGCATCCGCGCTGAACTCCTCGCGGACGATGCGGCCATAACGGTTCTCGATCTCCTCGCTCCAGCGTTCGCCCAGCACGCTCGCCAGCAGATGGTAAAAGCGGTAGTGATACTCCGCCACCTCCTGGCCTTTGAGCGCGAAGGCCAACACCGTTTCGTCGCCGAGCTTGAGCTGGGTCGCGTTGGAGATGCGGCCTTCGGGCGGCTTTTCAATGGAGACGTACTCTCCGCCGGAGGCCTGCTTGCCTTCTCCGCCACGCTCCTTGGCGCTGGAGCGTTCCTTTCCGCCGTGCTCTTTGCCCCCGTCCTTGCCTCCGTGGTCCTTGCCATTGACCCGTTCCAGATACGGCACCAGCAGGATCGAGATTTTGGGCAGCGCCGCGGCGATCATGGGCGGAAGCGCCGCGACGGGTTCTTCCAGGTACTCCTTCAAGTCCTCCTCCGACAGAGGAACCGAGGCGCAGAAATACGAAAACGTATTGCTGAGCGGAATCATCTCGCCGCGGAACTGCTCTGCGAACTGACGGACACTCAGCTTGGAAAGGTCGAATTGGGCCGGCATTATGGCACCCTCATTCTATCTCTGGCGAAGGGGTTCGGCAAGGAACGCGAAAAACGGGGACACTATCGTCTGTCCCGCCTCGATAGGTGCGGCCAGGACGCCTCCGGGCGGGACAGGCGATAGCGTCCCCGCTTTTCGCCTCGCTACTCGCGCTTGGCCACCTGGAAATGGCTCAGGCTATCGGCGTAGGAGGCGATGCCCTTGTACAGGGCCTCGGCGATTTTCTCGCGGTGCTCCGGCTTCTTCAGCAGCGCCTCGTCGGTGGCATTGGTCAGGAACCCGATCTCGGCCAGCACGCTGGGCATGGACGCTCCGATCAGCACCACGAAAGGAGCCTTCTTGATCCCGCGGTTCTTGGCCGCTGTATTGTTCTTGCTGGAGAGCGCGAACAGCGAGGTCTGGACCGAGGAGGCGAACTCGCGCGATTCGTCGATCTTGTCCTTCATGGCGATCTTGGCCAGGACTTCCTTCAAATCGAAGATGGTGCTTTGGGAGCTGGCGTTCTCCTTGGCCGCCAGATCCAGCGCGGATCTCGAGGTGGTGAAGTTCAGGTAGTACGCCTCCACGCCGCCCACCGAGGGATAGGGCGAGGAATTGGCGTGAATGGAGAGAAACAAGTCGGCCTTGCGATCGTTGGCGATTTGCGTGCGCTCTTCCAGCCCAACGTAGGTGTCGCTGCTGCGGGTGTAGACGACATCGGCCCCCAACCGGTCCTGGAGCAGAGCGCCCAGCTTCAGGGCCACATCCAGCACCACGTCCTTCTCCAGCAATCCGGAAGGTCCGTGTGTGCCCACGTCATTGCCGCCATGGCCCGCGTCGATGACCACGCGCCCCAGCTTGAGTCCCAGCGCGCGCGTGAGGGACTGGTCCCCATATGTGCCGGCCTTCGCCGGTAAAGGCTCCCTCCGAGGCTGGGCCGGCGAAGACGGCGCCGCCGTCGACGCTGACGGATTCGGCGCCGGCGGACTCGACACCGTCTGCACGGATGGCGGAGGAGGAAAGTTCACCCGGCCGGCCGCCGGAATCGGATCCGGTTTTGCCGAGGCGAGCATTCCCAATGCCGGCGGCGTCAGGATCGCCAGCTTCGGCTCCGCCTTCACGGGCTTGGGGGCCGGGATGGAGAGGTCTTCGGGAGGCGGCCGGAATTGCCGCGGCGCAGGTTTGGCGACGGCGATCCTCACGGGGGCTGCTTCGAGATCGGGCGCGGGCGCGCTCGCCGGGGCTTCCGACAACACTTTGGCGCCGCTGACGCTTCCCGTCACCGGAGCGGCGGGCTTGTCTTTGTCCGGCTTGTCTTTGTCCGGCACAACGCGCCGCAGCTCGATCATCAGTCGCTCGGGACCCGCCAGTTGCGAGGCCGTGAACTCCACCCGCGGGTCGTGCGCTTCCAAGTCCAGGACCACTCGCGTGACTCCCGGCTGCGTCTCGGCCACACGAATCTGCTTGAGCAGAGCGTCGCCCACGGCGATCGTGTGCATGCCCTTTTCGAACATAGCCGGGCGCGCGCCTTGAATGTCGAAAAAGAGGCGGTCGGGCTCGGACAGCCGTTCCGCGTGGTATTTGAACTCCGAGGAGACTTCGATGGAGATGCGCGTCACGTCCTCCAGCGACCAGAAGCGCACCGAGGTGACTTTGCCCGCCGAGGCCGCGCTGGTCTTAGCGGAATTTGAGGATGCTCCCGCGCCCGACACCACTCCTGTCAGGAGCGCGAGGGCCGCGACGGCCGCCCCGGCGCGCAGCTTACTGCGACGTTCTGAGATGCAATCTGCCATCTGCGTCGACAAACTGCTCCAGCTTGGGGTGCTTCTCCTCTTCAACCTGCACGGGGACTGGCGCGGGCGCTTGCACAGGCGCCGGCACGACTGCTGGAGTCGCGGGCGCGGCGGCGTTTTGGGCGGCTTTCTCGGAACCCGCTTTCTGGGCGGCCGCGTTGCGCGCTTCGCCGTATTTCTTCCCCACGTTTTCCACGTACTTCCGCGTTTCCGGATACGGCGGAACTTGTTTGAACCGGTCCACCGCGGCAGGCCCCGCGTTGTAGGCGGCCAGCGCCAGCCGGTCGTCCTTATACAGATCTTGCAGATACTTCAAATACTTGACCCCGGCCTCGATATTCTCCGCCGGATCGAAGCTGTCGTTCACGCCCAGCATGCGTGCGGTCGGGGGCATCAACTGCATCAAGCCTTGGGCGCCCTTGGGGGAAATCGCGTTGGGATTATAGTTGCTCTCGACGCGGATGACGGAATCCACCAGCAGCGGATCGACGTTGTGCGCGCGGGAGGCTTTCTGGACCAATTCCGGGATAGCCGCGGGAGCCGTGGGCGGATGCAGCGCCACCTGAGTGCGCACAAGTTTCCCCGTGCGTGGATCGACCTTCACCACCGTCTTGTAAGACTGGGGCGAAGCATTCGACTCGGCTTCGGCTGCGCGCATGGGGGAGGCGGCCAGCATCACCACTGCCAGAATGAAACAAATATACATCATTTTGTTTCCAAATGCGAGGCTCCTAGAGCAATTTGACGCGGAGGCGATTTCGCTTGGTACCATCATCTCATGGGAAGTGCAGGTTTTGTGCTCGCCGGAGGACGCTATGCGGCGGAGCTCGACTGCCTCGCGCCTGTCACCGCTCCTGCCGTGGAGCCCTGGTGTGCCGTCCATCACCGCCGTGTGGCCGGGGCCGCGAAACGCGCTCTCCATCACAAGCTCCTCAAAATGCAGGATTTCTTTCGAACAATCCACACGGCCGAAGAGTGGCTGGCCGGAGTTTCCAAACCCGTGGAGTCAAACCGATGACGCCACTGGAAACTCCCGGTTCGTCCCATTACATCGAATTCGCCCATGTCTATAAGACGTTCGACAAGCCCGTTTTAGACGACGTCAGCTTCCATGTGGACGCCGGGGAAACGCTCGCCATCATCGGCCGCAGCGGCGTGGGCAAGTCCGTGAGCCTGGAGCACATCATGGGATTCCTCCAGCCCGATTCGGGCCATGTCTACGTGTCGTATTTAGACATCACCGGCGGCGGCGAAGCCTTGCTGCGGAAGATTCGCAAAAAAGTGACCATGGTGTTCCAGTCCGGTGCCCTGTTCGATTCCCTCACCGTGCGCGAGAATATCCTGTTTTCGCTCGAGCTCCGCGAGGATTACGACGAGCACAACAAGGAAGATGTGGTCCATGGCCTGCTGCAAATGGTGGGCTTGGCCGAATATAAGGACACCTATCCGGCCGATCTTTCCACCGGATATAAACGCGCCGTCGCTATCGCCCGGGCCCTGGCGGCTCAGCCCGAATGCGTTCTTTATGACGAGCCCACCACCATGGTCGATCCGATTATGGGCGATCACCTGACCAGCCTGATGCTGCGCTTGAAGACCCAGTTGAGCCTGACCGGCGTGGTGGTCACCCACGATCTGGACCTGATGCGCCGCGTCGCCGATAAGGTGGTGGTGCTGTTTGAGGGCCGCGCGATTTACTTCGGCCCGGTGGCGGAGTTGAGTAAATCCACGCATCCGCACATCCAGGAGTTCTTGGCCATGGACGCGCTGGTGTAAGAGCCGCGTACATCAGGCTTCCGGCAGATTGAGCTTGCGTATCAACCCGGCCGAGCGTGGAGTGGAGCGCAGCTTCCCTGCCGTACCAGAGCCGTGGCAGGAACGGTGCGCATCAGCACTCCCGCGATCAAGCCGCTTTGGCCAGGAGAGGGGAAAAGCGTACGCCTTTTCCACCAGCGCCAGTGCTTGGTCCAACTCCCCCCGCGATGGATGTAGAATGCTCGGGCCCTGGTAGGCGGGCAACACGGCCGGATTCAATTCCAGAACCTCGCGATATGCCTTCGACGCGCCGGAGATCACAAATCGTACGGTACTACAGAGTCGCGGTCTGCCTGCCGATAATTCAACGCAGGCCCGTGCGCCTGGCGCAAACCCAATGGCTTCCCGCAGACGCATCGTTCTTTCAGCCATCGCGGCAGTCATCGTGTTCGTCGCAACCGTCATTTATTTTCCGAAGCCTTGGCCCGAGATGTCGCGCGAGGAGCTAATCGCGGAAGTCCGGAACGGATTCGTTCATGAAGTGGTGATCACCGACGAAGAGGTTCTCACGGGGGTGAGCAGCCACAGCGGCCCGTTCCGGGTACGGCTTCGGCGCGGCGACCACAGCCTGGCCGACGAACTATCCGCCCTGGGCGTTAGCGTGAAGTTTGAGACAGAGCCGCTCGGTCTTATTTGACTGGCTCCCAGCGTGTTAAAATCGGCCCGTCGGGACACGTTTCCCGGCCGGGAGGGCCGTGATGAGCAAGATCTCGCGCCGGCATTTCGTGGAGGGAGCCGGCGCCGGGCTGGTGGCCGCCAAAGTAATCTCTCCGCTCCAGGCGCAGCAGACGGCGGCCATCGTGAAGCGGACGCTAACATCGCTTGGATCGGCGTAAGTCATGCGGGTCGGGATACTCCTCGGCGGCGGTGTGCTTCTGTTCTTCGGAACGCTGTACGCATTCCAGAAGCCGTTCCGGCAGTACTCGGGCACCGAATACTTCATTGGAGACGTTCCCCTGCCTCCAGATTGGAACGACAAGGCCGACTTCGTTTTCGCGCGCCTGATGTTCCCCGGCGGCCCTCTGGACGGCTACCAGCAGACGGGACGGTTCACTGGCGACTATCATTTCGGATTGTCGCTGTGGACCCAGGACTTTCCGCGCGCGGACCGGCATTTCCTCCAAGCCGTGCGGCGGCTGACGCGAGTGGATGCCCGCTCCGTCGAACAGGTGGTGGACATCGAAGACGGCGATGACGTCTTCAACTGGCCCTTTCTTTACGCTGTGCAAGCGGGCGAGTGGGGCCTGACCGAGAAGCAGGGAAAGATTCTCCGCGAGTATGTCGACCGCGGCGGATTTTTCATCGGCGACGATTTTCACGGTCCCGATGAGTGGGGCGAGTTCGACAAGCGTGTCCACTTTGCCTTCCCGGAGCGGCCGCTGGTGGATATTCCGGACAAGGACTCGTTTTTTCACACCGTGTACGATCTAGACGACCGCTACATCATTGTGGGACAGGGGCACCTGCGCGAAGGATCTAAGAACGGCGGCACGCATGGGCGCTGGGTGGCAATGTACGACGAGAAGGGCCGCGCCGGCATCATCGGATGGTTCAACTCGGACGTGGGCGATTCCTGGGAGTACGCCGACGACCCGCGTTATCCGGAGCGATTCTCCGCACTGGGAATCCGGCTCGGCGTGAACTCCATCATTTACGCGATGACCCATTAAGCGGGCGATGTTGCGGGAACGCAACGCCCTGCTTTCGCGGCACGCGAGTCCCGGTCAAGAATCTGATCGACTATCTGGAAGGCGGCCATCCTCTCGCCGAGTTCCTGCGGCAGTTGCCGTCAGTTACGCGCGAGATGGCGATCCAGGCGCTGGAAGAGGCAAAGGATTCGCTGCTCGCACGGATCGCATGAGACTTCGTTCGCGGACCAATGTGGCGCACGCACTCTGCGTGCCGTGTCGAGACTCGTCTCGACACCGTCTTCGGGAAACACTGTGTCGCAACCCAGCGTCGCCATGAGTGGCGACGCGGCACGCATGGGTGCGTCGCATGGGTGCGTGCGCCACATCGTCACCACCAAACGTCTAACCCTCTTTCTTCTTGGGCTCCTTCCCCGGAAGGTTCTCGGGATTCTCATGCACTCGGGCGCGGAACGCGGCGCTCATGCCCGACGCCAGAGACACGATCTCATCGCCGTATTTGTCGCGCATCTTATCGACGGCTTCGAGCGTCTTGCGCCAAGCCTGGGTCTTGTCTTCCTCGAGCAGGCTGGCCTGCCCTTCGCTGGCATCGAGTGACTGCGCATACACACCCAGCAGGCGGATCGATTTTCCGTTCCAGGCCTTGTGGAATAAATCGCGGGCGGCCGAGGCGGCATCGGCGTCGATTTGAGTGGCGCGATCGAGCGTGCGGGCGCGCGTGAACGTCGAGAAATCGGAGTAGCGCAGCTTGATCTGGATGGTGCGGGCGAAGAGGCGGTGATCGCGGAGACGCCGCGCCACCATCTCGGCCAGGCGCACCAGCATGGCGTCGAGCGTTGCCGCGTCGGCGGTGTCGACGGAGAAGGTGTGCTCATGGCTGATGGATTTGGGTCCGCCTTCGCCGATCTCTTCGTCGAACCAGCCTCCCGCATCTTGCCCGCGCGATTTTCCCGCCAGCGCGAGGCCCCATTCGCCGAAGCGCTCCCTCAGGAAAGACGGATCGAGCGTGGCAAGGTCGCCGACTTTGCGGATGCCGCAGGCGTGAAGATTACGCTCGGTGACTTTGCCGACGCCCGGAATTTTGCGCACCTCGAGCGGCGCGAGGAAGCGCGCCTCCTCGCCAGGCATGATCCACAGGATGCCGTTGGGCTTGGCTTGATCCGAGGCGACCTTGGCGACCATGCGCGAGGCGGCGACGCCGATTGAGCAGTTGAGATTGGTGGCTCGATGCACGGCGTTGTGTAGCTTGTGCGCGGCGGCGAGAGGAGGCCCATGCAGGCGCTGCGTGCCGGTGAGGTCGAGATAGGCTTCGTCGATCGACGCCATCTCGACGGTGGGAGTGAACTGCTTCAGGACTTCGAAGACACGGCCCGAATATTCGCGGTAGCGCTCGCGGTGGCCCTCGACAAAGATCGCCTGCGGGCACATCTTGTAGGCGGTGCGCAGAGGCATGGCCGAATGCACGCCGAATTTGCGCGCGGCGTAGGAGGCGGCGGAAACCACGCCGCGCTCATTGGGATGGCCTCCCACCACCACGGGCTTGCCTTTGAGCGAAGGATCGAAAAGCTCTTCGACGGAGACGAAGAAGGCGTCCATATCGAGGTGGAAGAACGTGCGCCTCACGGGCGCTTGACTCATGGATGAGTGGCGATAATCACGCGTGGAATCCCGGCCAAGTCCGGCTTGATCTCCACGTTGGTCCACTCGCCCAGCATAGCGCTGACAGCAGCGGCAGCCAAATATCCAATCTCCATCACCAGATGTCCGCCGGGTTTGAGCAAACGCGCCGCTTCGGGAATCAGGCGGCGGTAGACCTCGAGGCCGTCGAGTCCTCCAAAGACTGCGATCGGAGGTTCGTGATCGCGGACCTCGCGCTGGACGTTTTCTTTGTCGGCGCCGGGAACGTAAGGAGGGTTACAAACCACGATGTCGAACGCGCCGGAAGCGAACGACGAGCCAAGGTCGCAGACGACGAATTGCGCGGACGATCCCAGGCGGTGAGCGTTCTTGGCGGCCAAGCGCACCGCGGCTTCTGAGATATCGGTACCGACAACGTACGCGCGCGTTTCAAGCGAAAGAGTGATGCCGATGGCACCGGAGCCTGTGCCGATGTCGAGAATCGCAGGCCACAGGCCTGCGCCACAGAGCGCTAGGGCAGCTTCGATGGAATGCTCGGTTTCCGGCCGCGGGATCAGCACAGCTGGAGTAACGTGGAACTCGCGTCCGTAGAACTCCTGGCGGCCGGTGATATATTGCGTCGGCTTGCCCTGCATGCGCTCGTGAAGATAGCGCCCGTAGTGAATCCACCAGACCTCGCGCAGCTCCTCGTCGGAATGTGCGAAGAGCCACGCTCGCTCGCAGCCGATGGCGTGGGCGAGTAACACCTCTGCGGTGAGACGCGGCGCGGAAACGCGCGCGTCGTCAAGGAGTCGCTGGCCCTGAAGCAGGGCAGTCTGGATGTTCATTGTGGGGCAGGTCTCCGACCTGCCATTTTTGTTCCGGTTTCAAACGGCCGCGGGTTCTTTGAGCCCCTCGTTCTGGTAGTAGACGGTCAGGGCGTCGATGATCGCATCGAGCTTGCCTTCCATCACCAGATTGAGCTGGTGCAGCGTCAGACCGATGCGATGGTCGGTGAGGCGATTCTGCGGGAAGTTATAAGTGCGGATTTTTTCGCTGCGGTCGCCCGAGCCAACCATGCTGCGCCGTTCCGCGCCGATTTTTTCCTGTTGCTTTTGGAGTTCCAGCTCGTACAGCCGCGAACGCAGCACGCGCTCCCCTTTGGCGCGGTTCTTGATCTGCGATTTTTCGTCCTGGCAGGAAACCACCAAACCGGTGGGGAGGTGGGTGAGGCGCACGGCCGAATAAGTCGTATTCACGCTCTGGCCGCCGGGGCCGGAGGAACAGAACGTGTCGATGCGGACATCCTTGGGGTCGAGCTTGATCTCCACCTCGTCGGCCTCGGGAAGCACGGCCACGGTGATTGCGGAGGTGTGGACGCGGCCCTGCTGCTCCGTCGCGGGCACGCGCTGCACGCGATGTACTCCGCTTTCGTACTTGAGCTGGCTGTAGACTTTGTCGCCGCTGATCAGCGCGATCACTTCCTTGACGCCGCCGACCGACGAATCGCTGGCGGAGGTGACCTCCACCTTCCAACCGCGCGTTTCGGCGAAGCGCGAATACATGCGGAAGACCTCGGCGGCGAAGAGCGTGGCTTCGTCCCCGCCGGTGCCGGCGCGGATTTCCAGCACGATGTTCTTGTCGTCGTTGGGATCCTTGGGCAGCAGCGCGATTTTCAGCTCCTGCTCGATCTGCTCCAATTGCGGTTGCAGATGCAGGATCTCGTCCTGCGCCATCTCGGCCAGCTCGGCGTCGTTCTGCATGGCGCGGGCTTGTTGCAGATTCTCGTTGACCGCCTTCCACTCGCGGTACTTGGCGACGGTATCCTCCAACTCGCTCCGCGCCTTGGTGACCTTGCGGTACTGCGCCGAATCGTTGATGACAGACGGGTCCGCCATCTGCGCCGTCAGCTCTTCATAGCGGCGCTCCATCTCATCGAGTTTGGGACGATACTGCATGGGAATTGGAAAACGTTACGCGACGACCAGCGTGCCGCCCTGCTTGGCTTCCAGTTCCATCGCGCCATTCAGGGCGTGGATGGCGACGGCGGCTTGAGTATCGTCAGGCGGCTTGGTGGTGATGCGCTGGAGCCACAGCCCCGGCCGAGTGAGCATGCCCATGAGCGTGCCCTGACGCCGGGCAGCGAAACGGATAAGCTCATAGCTCAATCCGATCGTCAGCGGCAGCAGCGCGATGCGCGCCACCAGCTTGGCCACGAAGCCGTCGATCGGCAGCAGTGCGTTTACGAACAAGGCGATCACCAGCATGATCAGCAAAAAGCACGTGCCGCAGCGGGGATGGAAGGTAGTGAACGACTGCGCATTCTCCACGCTGAGCGGTTTGCCGGATTCGTAGTTGAAGACGACCTTGTGCTCCGCGCCGTGATATTGGAAGATGCGGCGCATGTCCTTGGGGAGCGAGAGCACGAACAGATACACCAGCAGGATGCCGATGCGGATCAGGCCGTCAGCCATGTTGACGGCGAAGCGGCTGGAAAGCGCCGAAACATGATGGCCGAGCTGCGTGGCCAGGTACAACGGAACGAATTTGTAGAGCAGGATGAAGAACAGGAAGGCGAAGACGAATCCCAGGGTCAGCATGTTGGAGCTGATCTCGCCCGATTTTTCGCCGTCCCCGGAATTTTTTCCGGCGGCGAGCTCGGGACCGAGCGCCGTATTGAACGAAAACTTGGTGGCCTTTGCGCCCAGCGCCATGGTCTGGCCGATGCGGCCCAGGCCTCGGAAGACCGGATACTTGAAGATCGGATACTTGTCGGCGATCTTCGTCACCGAGTGTTCGTGAGTGACGATCTCGCCCTGAGGATTGCGCACGGCGATGCAGCAACTGTGCGGCGCCAGCATCATGACGCCCTCCATCACGGCCTGTCCGCCGATGAGGGTTTCCTCACCGCCTTCTGGCCCATTTTCAAAGACGGGCAGCATTTGCAGATGCGCGGTCAGGCGCAGGAAGCGTCGCAGAGTCACGAGGGTCACCGCCTTCATTATAGCGGGTGGCCTCTGTTTTCGTCGCGGCTCGGAAAGGGCCGTTGAGCGAACGTGCTGCTCACCGAGCCGCGACGGTTACGGAGCGGTACTCAAGACTTCCAGGTTTTCGGGCGGCGGGCGGCCTCGGCTGTTGAGAGTGGCGTTGGCGTAGACTGGTATCGAGGGTTTCGAGAATGCAGCACAGGACAGAAAGACACTTCGCCAGTTGGGAGAGAACCGAGGCTCTTGTGGTAAGAATCGCCCTCTCGATTTTCTCCGCCTGGGTCATTATCTCCCACTGGAGGAAATGAGCGGATACGTCGGGCGCCCCACGGCTCTGTTCATAGTCTTGGCGTTTGTCGTGCTTTTGCGCATTGATCACCTCCGCAAGAAAGCCGGCAAAAGAGAATGGCCGATGCCTGCGCTGATCGGGAAATCAGGTGCCGCCGGCGGGTTGGTCCCTGCGCTGTTCCTCATCTACGGCGCATTCAACGTAAGTGACCTGGGCGCCTGGACTGGCTTGCCGGCACCTCTTGCCCTCGGTGGAGCGTGCTTGTTTTACCTCTCATTCAAGGCGGCCTTCAAAGACGAAGATGGCAAAGAAGTCCCCAACAAATTGACGAAAGGTCAAAAGTCAAAGTAGCTGACTGACGAAAAATGGAAGTGCATTTCAATCCCGAACTGCAAAAGAGGCTAAGGCGCATGGCTGCACAGCAAGGCCGCGACGCTGAAGCGCTCGTTCTGGAAGCTGTTGAGCGGCTGGTTGATCATGACGACTGGTTCTTGCAGGAAGTCGACAAGGGTTTGGCTGCGGCGGATCGGGGCGAATTCATCGAGCATGATGTTGTCCGTGAGCTTATTAACAGACGGTACAGGGGTTGATGCTCATTTGATGGGCGTGTGCTTTGCCGGAGGCGGTGGGCCTTGCGACAGGAGTGGAATCGCGAACAGGGGAAGCGCGAAGAGCGCAGCTTGGGTGCGCATTGTGGCGCCAGTATTTCAAACGTGAAGGGACCACAAGGAAGCGACAGAGGTCACGAGCCTTCGCCGGAGCGCGTGATGGGTCACGGGTTCGCGTTCCGCCCTGCGTCCTGAAACGGCAGGTACGCCGCGCCGTACAACCCCGCCTCATTGCCGAGCTTGGCGGGCTCGATGCGGGTGGGGGCCGAGCGGTAGGTGAAGCTGCGGCGCTCCACCTCGGCCAGCATGGAGGGCGCGAAGAATTGCCAGGCGGGGATGGGTCCGCCGCTCAGCAGGTACAGCGGGAAATTGAAAATATTCACCAGGCTGGCGATGGCGATGCCCAGCGCCTCGCCCATGGATCGGAAAATGGCGAGCGCGCGGTCGTTGCCGGCGACGGCGAAGTTGTAGACGTCCTCGGCGGTGAGGTTCGCGCCCAGATTCATCAGCCGGCCCATGGCGGCGATGGCGGTCGCGGAGGCGTGCTTCTCGACGCAGCCGCGGTTGCCGCAGCCGCAGGGATAGCCGTTGGGCGAAACGGTGATGTGGCCCAGCTCGGCGGCCATTCCTTGCGCTCCATGCAGGATGCGGCCGCCGCTGATGATGCCTCCACCGATGCCGGTACCCAATGTGAGAAGTACCAGATCGTCGACGTCCGTGCCGGCTCCGATCCATTTTTCACCCAGTGCGGCGGAGTTGGCGTCGTTTTCGAGGATGACCTTCGCTCCCAGGCCCTGCTCGATCCGATCGCGGATGGGATAGCCGGCGAAGGCCGGCTGCTGGGCCCAGCCAGCGATTACGCCCGTCTCCATGCGGATGAAGCCGGGAACGCCGATTCCCACGCCAACCAGGCCGGATTTGCCCAGGCGTTCCCGCAATCCTTGAATCAACAGGACCATGTCTGCGACCGTCGCGTCTGGACCGGCCTGCATGGGCGTACTACCCGCGGCCTTCTCCAGCATCGTCCCGTCTTCCGCGACGGCGGCGGCGCGCAGGTTGGTCCCGCCCATGTCGACACCAATTGAATATCGAGCTCCGGTTGAATATCGAGCTCCGGTCGAATATCGAGCCATGCGCCCGCAGGATAGCAAAGTCGGTAACTTGCGCGCCGCCGCGAACATCTCTAATATTGAAGACTTAAGTATTCCTCAGAAGCGTCGATAATAATAGCGAGGAGCATATGGAGATTCTGGGTGACCGAAAATTCGTGGAGGTGCCCGGGACAAAGACACATGAATTGCCGCCGTTGCTGGTGCGCATGAGTCCGGACGTGAAGCGTCTGGACAAAGTGATGGGCATGGCGAGCGATCTTGTGGATCAGGAGGACATGATCCCCGTTGTATCTGTCGATCCGCCCGGAGAGCTGGGGCGGCCTAGGCCGCCTCAAGAGATGGAGAGGCGCAGGATGGACCTGGCGCTGAACCTGGTGGAACAGTACATGAAGCTGGTGCAGCACTGGCAGTGGGGCGATAGCATCCTGGAGTGGATCCGCCAGTGTGAAACCACGTTCGGCGGGCGCCTGGAGCTGCGCAATCTGCTCAGCTCGGATGTGTGGCCGCACGCGGGGCGGTCCAGCTTCGTGCTGCTTCTGGAAGACAAGGCGGTGAGCACGGGGGGCGTCGCGCTGGAAAAGGCCGTGGGCATGCGGCTGACGTTCCGCCATCCGCCACCGCTGAAGTGTTTCTCCGACCAGTTCCTGTTCTATCTGAACTCGCCGGTGGCCCATTCGGCGTATCAAACCTGGGCGGCGATGAGCCGCACTCCGGTAAGCTCGCTGCCGCCGGAGCGGTTCCACTTCGACGTGGTGAACATGAGTCTGGAGCAGTGATTCGATATCATGACAAGTGATGGTCCACCGGAATGCCGTGGACAGCGCAGTGTGGCTGTCGCGGCTGTCGGAAGTCGAAGCGGCTCTCGGCCGCGTCATCCGCGGCAAAGCGGAAGTGATCCGGCTGTCGCTGGCCTGTCTGCTGGCGCGCGGCCATCTGCTGATTGAAGACGTTCCCGGCGTGGGCAAGACCACGCTGGCGCAGGCCCTGGCGCGCATCGTGGACGCGAAGTTTCACCGCGTCCAATTCACCTCCGACATGCTTCCCAGCGACGTGGTGGGCGTGACCATTTACAACGCGCACACTCAGGAATTCGAGTTCAAGCCGGGTCCGGTATTCACCAACTTTCTGCTGGCGGACGAGATCAACCGGGCCACGCCGAAGACGCAATCGGCCTTACTCGAAGCCATGAATGAGTTGCAGGTGACCGTCGACGGGCAGTCCTACCCGCTGGCGCAGCCGTTCATGGTGATCGCCACGCAGAACCCGGTGGAGCACCACGGTGCGTATCCTCTGCCGGAGTCGCAACTGGACCGGTTTTTGATGCGTATCCGCATCGGCTATCCGGACGCCGCCTCGGAACGCGAGATCGTGCGGCAGAAGGCGGCGCCTTTGCCGGAGGTGGTGCTACCGGTGATCGCGGGCGCCGATTTGGCGGGTCTTCAAGACACCGTGGCCCGCGTGGCCGTGGACGAGAGCATCGTGGACTACATGCTGGAGATCGTGGAGCGCACGCGCGCGCACGAATCGCTGGCCATGGGCGTAAGCCCGCGCGGGGCGCAGATGCTCTACCGCGCGACCCAGGCTCTGGCGGCGGTGGAGGGCCGGGACTATGCCACGCCGGACGACGTCAAGCGGCTGGCTCTTCCGGTCTTCGCGCACCGGGTGGCGGTGAACTCGCGCGTGATCCTGGCGCAACGGCCGGTGGAAGCCGCCGAGCGGGTCCTGACCGAAATCCTGACCATGGTGGACGTGCCGCTGTAGTCCTCTAACAAAATGAAAACTGCAATCGTCGGCCTGCCCATGGTGGGCAAGACAAGTCTGTTCACGATCCTGACCGGGGTTCACGAAGCGGCGCGGGTGGGCTCGCTGGAAGCGCGGGTGGGCGTCGCCAAAGTGCCGGACACGCGGCTGGATGCGCTCGCCAAGCTGTTCGAGCCGCCCAAGGTCACGCACGCGACGGTCGAATACCTGGATTTCCCGGCCATTTCCAAAGAGGCTCTGCGCGATCCCAGCTATCTGGCGAGCCTGCGCGTGGTGGATGCGCTGGCTCACGTGCTCCGCGTGTTCGAAAGCGACACCGTGCCGCATGAGAAAGGCTCGGTCGATCCGCTGCGCGATTTCGAAGACGTCGAGATGGAGCTGATCCTTAGCGATCTGGTGGTGGTGGAAAAGCGCATGGAGCGCGTGGATAAGGATCGCAAGAAGGCCAAGAGCCCGGATCTGGATAAGGAGTTCGCGCTGCTGGAACGCCTGAAAGCCGAGCTAGAGGCGAACCGCGCTCTGCGGGGCCTGGAGTTCAACGAGGAGGACGAGAAGCGCATCCGCGGCTTCCAGTTTCTTTCGCAGAAGCCGATGCTGTGCGTGCTGAATGTGGGCGAGGCCGATGCCGGGAGAATGCGCGAGATCGAGGAGCAGTATCGCACCGGACCCCTTGCCGGCCGGGCGGGAACAGCGGTGACGGCCATCTGCGGCAAGATCGAGGCGGAACTCGCGGACCTTCCGCCGGAAGACGCCAAGGAGTATATGGCCAGCTACGGCTTGTCCGATTCCGGCTTGGAGCGGCTGATTTCGGCGACATATGCGCTGTTGGGGCTGATGAGTTTTTTGACGGCGGGCGAAACCGAAGTGCGCGCCTGGGCTATTCCGATGAACAGCACGGCGGTGAAAGCCGCCGGCGCGATTCACAGCGACTTCGAGAAGAAGTTCATCCGAGCCGAGACCGTGAACTGGAAAACTTTGATCGAGCACGGAGGCTATCCCGGCGTGCGCGATAAGGGATTGCTGAAACTGGAAGGGAAAGAGTACATCGTCAAGGATGGCGATGTGCTGGTGATCCGGCACGGGAACTGAAGTGAAGAGACACTTCGGCTGAGGACTCGTCTTGAAATTGGCAGGTCGAAGACCTGCCCCACTAGAAATTGGCAGGGTCGAAGACCTGCCCCACTATAGTGTCGCGGCGGTTGGGGCTCTCGGACTTATCGCCGTGCGTGCCAACCGCCAATGATTTGAACCGTCTCTGACGGACTTTCTGGGAAGCGCTGGATGGCGCTCCGTCTGCCCGCTTTGAATACCAACTCTCTGATGTCCGCCAACGTACTTACCCGTTTGCGGAATTACAAGGATCGATCCCTGAGTTCTTCCGCCGGCGCTTTGAGAAAGCCTGCGAAAGTTCAGCATCACCTCACCTGCGACTCTTCGGGGCCCCGAAGTAAAACCTTGTCACGCCTCCAGTTTAGCTTAGCCGCCTAGCGAACCCGCTGTAAGTCATTGAAAGGATTTATAAAATAGGTTGTGACTGGGTTTTTGGGCGGGGTCATTTCTTAAGAAGAGAGGTCCAGTTCAAGACCACCGTGAACGGCTGCGCGGTGGTGCCGGCGGCGACGGGGATGGGAAACAAAAACTTCTTGCCGTCGGGACTGATGTCCCAGTCGGCGACTGCAGCCGAAAGGCCCTTCGGCTTAAACAATGGTTTGGGAAGGCCCGTAGGAGACTTCGGGTTGCCGGTCAGATCCGCAACCATAAGGGTGCCGTCCGGCGCGAGAAAGAACAACTCTTTGCCGTTGGGGTTCCAGCGTGGAACGGATCCGCCTCCCGTGGAGACTTGCCATTCGCCGGCAGTGGCGGGAGCGCCAGTGGGAGAGTTCGGATCGAACGGCAGCAGATAAATTTCATATCTTCCGGAGCGATTTGACTGGTAGGCCGTCCAGTGGGGCGGCCCGGTGGGATCGGGAGAGAATTGCTCGTCGATTCCCAGACCCTTCCGAACAAAAAGGACCGGATCGCCGGCAGCGTGCCCCTGGCTGTCGAAGTGGAGCACGGACGCGGTTGCATCTACGCTCCCGCCTTCGCCGATTACAAGGAAGCGCCCGTCGCGCGACCAAACGATGGGAATCTTCCTCTGATCGGATTTCAAGAGCAACTCGTCTTCCCCTCCTCCGTTGGACAGCCGCTGATACAGATTTTGCTTGCCGCCTCGCGGCGACATAAAGGCGACACGGCTTCCATCCGGGGACCAGGCTGGAAACTCGCTGCCCGCCGGGTCGGAAATGAAGCGAGTCCCCAGGCCGCGCGTCAAATCGAACATCCAAAGAGTGGCCGGGTTTTGGTCGGAACGGCCCGCAGCTATGTGCGTCCCATCCGGCGAGAAGAAGATTCGCTGGTAGCGGCCAGGCGCACCGATGGTTTGGAGAGCGCTCCCTTTTGGATCGAACAAGGTGAGCTGGTCGCCGCCGGTCCCGGCGTAGGCCTGATAGACGAGAATGCCGGTGCGGGAAGCCGAGGCGAACGAAACTCGGTCAACGAGCAGGACTGGCTCGCCCGTGATCTCCAGTTTTCGGAGATCGAAGGGCTGTGCCATCAGCGTGCCCACCGGGGACGACCGCACCGTGATGATATCGCCCTGAAAGAGCAGGTACCCGAGACCTGGATCGTCCGGCGAAGGCTCATAGGCGAAGAGAGCAGCATTGGTTAACAGCTTCTTTGAGTCTCCCGGCTTAGCGTCTAAAGATCCAAGGTAAACCGCGAGCGTGGAGGCGGGCTGACGCATATAGACGAAATGCCGCCCATCCGGCAGGAGCACCGGAAGGCCTCGAAACTCACGGACGGAACGATCCACGCCTGGAAGAGGAGAAGCCGTGCCTCCGGCTTCAGGGACCTCAAACAAATCCGGGGGCCCGGTGGGGCTCAGGGCGCTGAAAACAATCTTGCCATCGGGGGTCCAGAATCCGCCAAACCCATAGCCGGCGTCACAGAGAGTTTGCGTCGAGCCGCCCGCGGCGTCGATCTTCTTGAGCTTGCCTCCGGCGGCGAACACGATTTGGCGGCTGTCGGGCGACCAGAAGGGAATCCCATTGTTACCCTCCGTACCGTTGAGCGGGCGCGCTTCGAGCGAATCCAGTGGACGCAGCCACAGGAGACTCGCGCCGCTCGGGCCGGGAGCGGTGAACAGCAACCGCGAGCCGTCGGGCGACAGTATCGGGTAACTGGGGCTCGGGCCGGTGGGCGCGGCGATCTCGAAGCGCTGGACGGGAGCGGCGGGAGGCTTCTCGCGGAAGTGGATGAAGGCGAGGGCGGCTAGGGCTAGAGTGAGGGCCGCGGCGAGGGCGGGCAAGACAGGCCACAAAAAGCGATGGCCTGTCCCACTAACTTGGGGCGGGTCGGGGTTTTCCAGGGCGATGCGGGCCTCACCGATGGCCTGGAGGCGCTGCTTGCGATCCTTGGTGAGGCATCGGCGCAGCAACTTGCGAATAGACGCAGGCGTTTCCGCGGGCAGCGCGTCCCAGTCCGGATCGAGCTTCAGCACCGTCGCCAGGGTGTCGGCCGCCGATTCGCCTGGGAAGGCTCGCTTGCCCGCCAGCATCTCATACAGGACCGCGCCGAAGGACCAGATGTCCGCGCGGCGGTCCACGGGGTGGCCGCTGGCCTGCTCCGGCGACATGTACGCCGCAGTGCCCAGGATCATGCCCACGCGCGTGGCTCCCAGGGTCAGCGTGGGCGAGTTAGAGGGATCGGCGCTGGGCAGCGGGTCGTCGACGGCTTTGGCGAGGCCGAAATCGAGAACCTTCACCATCCCTCCGGACAGACCTTCGGGCGTGATCTTGATGTTGGCGGGCTTCAGGTCGCGATGGACCACGCCCTTTTCGTGCGCGTACTCCAGAGCGTCGGCGATTTGTTTGGCATAGCTGAGCGCGGTCTCGACCGGAACGGGGCAGGGCAGCGTTGGGCCCTCGACCAATTCCATCACCAGGGCACGTTCTTCAATCCCGTAAAGGTGCGCGATGTTGGGATGATTCAGCGAAGCCAGCAACTGGGCCTCACGCTGGAAGCGGGCCATCCGGTCCGGGTCGCGGGCGAAGGCCTCGGGCAGAACTTTCAGGGCGACATCGCGCTTCAGCTTGGTTTCGCGAGCGCGGTACACCTCGCCCATGCCGCCCACGCCGATAAGCGCGAGGATCTCGTAAGATCCCAGGCGAGTCCCGGCCGAGAGAGGCATAGAGGTTGAACAATTTTACCGTATTGGCGGTGGACCCACGATTTCCAGAACCGGAAAATCGTCAAGGGACGTACCACAGCAGAACGCCCTTGCCGACGCGCTCGGTGGGAGGAATGCGGTCAGTCCATAATTGCACCGGAGGGTTCGCGCGAAAGGTGCCGAGACGCCAGAGCTTGAGCATGGTCAGGCTGGCGGCGTTCCAGCCGTGGGAGGGTCCGCGCGGGTCCAGAGGCTGGATGGGCGGGAATTCGTGCGCGGCTTGGAGGTCCTCGACGTAGGCGCCGTTGAAAGGATCGAAGGCCAGCTCCCTCACGTCCAACTCTTTCAAGCGCGCAGCCAGACGCTTCATGTCCTGGCCCCAATCGAGATCGGAATCGACCAGGATCTTTTCCGGCTCGCGGCCGGCGAGGACGTTGAAGTAGGCGAGATAGTCGGGATGGCTCAGCGCGGAGGATGCGGCGAACCAGAGCAGCAGGCCGGCAAGAATCGCGCGGGCGACATTGCTGGAGGACCAAGGGCCTGAGCGCCACAACCATTGCGCACCGACGCCGGCGATGACCGAGAAGGCGATGTATGCCGGCAAGATGTGGCGAATGCCAAGGTTGATGTGGCTGAAGGCAGCGGCAAAGATGAGGATGCCAAGGGAGAACGCGAGCGGAGTCACATACGCACCGGCGTGTTCGGCGCGGCGGCTCCAACATACAACTGCGCCGATGCCGAGAAGGGCCAGTAGAGCGAGTGGAGTCTTCACGGAGATCGCGACCGGGAAGTAATACCACCATCCGTGCTCGCCGTAGTGGCCGAGAAGATAGCCGGGATGGCCGGTAGCGTTGTGGTGGATGACGTCGCGAATGCCCTGCCATAGCTCGGGGGCGGGGACGCCCGCGAAATGAAAGCGATAGCCCGCCCAGATCAGCATTGCCGTGATAGCGGCGACGATCGCGGCGGAGGGCGCGTGCAGGGTTATCGATTCAATCAGGGATTTGAGGCGGGGCCGCTGCGATAAGAGATAGCCCGCGAGTGCGGCAACGGCGGCCGAAGGCAGCAGCGCCAGCGAGGAGAATTTCGACAGCACGGCGAGAGCGAGCGCGGCGGCGAACAGCATGCTCCGCGTGAGCGTCGGCCTGTTCAACCACACCAGCATGGCTAGAAACGCCGCGCCGATGGAGCCGGTCGCGGGCATGTCCGTAGTGGCCAGACCGGCGTGCGCGAGCGCGGCGGGGAACATGGTGAAGCACCCGGTGGCGAAAAAGGCCGCGGGCTCGCCAAAGCTGCGGCGGGCCCAGAGATAAACGACCAGCGAAGCCAGCCAGAAGAAAGGCAGAATCCCGAGCCGCGCCAGCGCCAGCATGCGATCGAAATTGCCGCCGTAATGGAGAACCGCGCGGCCTTCGGGCTGCCCGTCCTGTAGGCCAGGATCGCGGGCTCCGGCGAGATACGGACCGAGAGCCATCATGGCTCGGGCCAGCGGCGGATGCTCGGGATTGCAATCGTAGACGCGGCCGGAGAGCCAGACCATGCCGCAGCCGATATGCCAAGCCTCATCCACGGTGTCGTTAAAGACGGAGTACGTGGCCACGATGCGCGCGGTGGCGATGACGAGGAGCACCGCGAAGGCCACGATTGAAAGAGTGCGACTCACCCCTGTAAGGTAAACCATGTGCGCCAGAGGGTGTCCACCAGCGCGTGCGTGCCGGCCGACGCCATCAAGCTGCGATGCCTGCGATACGCGAGGCCGTAGAACCATCCGGCGATGGTGGCGAGCGTCACATACCGCCAATTCGGGAACGGGGCGTGTTGAATGTGGCTGAATCCGAAGAGCACGGAGGCGATCGCCTGGGCCGCGTTGCGAGATCCCGGGCGCGATCCCAGTGAGCCTTCCAGGAGGTTCTGCAACAGGCCGCGAAAGAAGAGCTCCTCCGCGATGGCGACGAACAGGAAGATGGTGAGGTAGCCGGAAAGAAGATCGCCCAGGCCGCGGTATTTTGGATTCCAAGCGATGAAGCGAAGGGCGAATCCCAGCGGAAGGGCGATCACGATGAAACCGGCGAAGGCAAACAGGGCGTCTCGAACGATGGCGAGTGAAACCGTGAAATCGTAGCCCGCGTCGTCCATTGGACTTGCCCGCACAACGGAGCCTGCCGGTCCTGTGCGGGCCATGCCGCGCTGGATCAGGAACGACCAGGCACCCACTCCCACCACGAATAATCGCGCCATGAAATCGAGATTCACAGGAACGTTCCAGATACCGGAAATCAGATGGAAGAGAACAGGAAGAAACAACCAGGGCAAGACCAGGGCGTCTTGCCAATTCAAGCGCCGCGGGTTCGCGACGGGAGCCATGGCGAACAATCCCAACGGTAGCGCGGCCAGCGCGGCGAGCTTCGCCAACGCCGTTGGCCGAAAATCAGGGGCGCCCGTGCAGTAAACGAGATAGGGCAGCAGGAACAGGACCACGCTTGCGGCGGCTCCGCGAATGCCGCGAAATCTCCGCGCCAGCCACGATCGGGAAATCGCGAATCCGGGCGCGAGATACAGCGCCGTCAGCAATAGGAAGCAAACGTAGATCGCCGCGGCTTGTGGCGCTCCGACAGGATAGCGGCGGATTTGTACGGTGGCGTACCAGCCGAAGAAGAGGGCGATGGCGGTGAAAAGCCCGCACGGCCGGATCCATGAGCCGCGGGACTCGCCGCTCATTCCTTGGCTCACTCCTTAACAGCCATGACCACGGACGCAATATGCCGCTCCCATTCAAGCTGGAGCTTGACCTTGCCGGCGCCTTGATCGGTCAGCGTGTACTTCAACAGTTCGATCACGGAGGGCGGTTTGCTCATGGTCATCTTGACTCGGCCCAGATCCCGCGACGCGTTGTACTCCAAGCCCCACTGGCCGGTCTCCTTGCTGAAGATGAGATCCCAGGCTTCTGGGTCTTTCACCCAGCAGTACAGCGTGTAATCGCCCTTGGGGACGTTGAGGGTTCCGATTTGAAGATTCGCGGCGGTGTGAAACGACGTGGCGGAATTCGCGCCGGCTCGCCAGGCTGGATAGGTGGGATCGTTCGAGAGCAAACCGCCGGGGCCGAAAATCTTGCGTCCGCGGACCGACGGCGCGGAGTAGCGGATGCCGATGGCCTTGCCGCCGACGGTGATGCTGGCCGTTTCGGACGGGCTCTGAGCAAAGGCGAGGCTCATGCCGAGAACAAAGAGGGGGGAGTAGTGCAGAACGCGGATCATCGTGGAGTCCTGGGTTCATTTTACCCGTTGCAAACCCTGCCGCAACCGCAGACGGAAAAGCTATTTTGCCACAGATGCACACGGATGCACACGGATAGCCCCTCAGAAGCTGTAGCGGATCTTCAAAATAGCGCTCGAGTTGCGATGATACTGGCCCAGGAAGTCCGTTGATGCACCCTCGATGATAACGGCGCCCAGAGTCGCGCGCCAATGCGATCCGATGAGACGCGAATACTCGGGGCGAGTCAAAGTTCCTTGTCCGTTTTGGCGGGTGACGTTTTCCAGCGTAACGCTCTGACGAGTGTCGATGGTATAGCCGACCCTCAAGAGAAAGGCCTGGGCGAGACCGCGTTCCGGATCGAAGTCGATCAGGCTCCGCCTGGTGAAGATGTTCTGTCCGGCGTAGCCTGCGACGAGCATCCACTCACCCATCTGGCGCTCGATTTGCGCCACATAGAGGATGTAGTCGTCGGACTGCGGCGTTGCGGCATCGCTTTGTGTGGCGCCCGATCGAGACTGGAAATAGCCCGCTTCGGTTTTGATGGTGAACCAGGGGAGCGGAATGGCCGCGTCCGCTCCGTACATTCGGATCTTGGGATAAAAGCGCTGGACATACAGAGTGGAGGCGATCGGATCGAAGGTGGCCCCGATCAAGGGAAGGTGATTGTAGCCTTCGAAGATGCTCGCCGACGCTTCGTAATGGCGGCCGATATGATTCACACGCGCACCATATTGTCCGCCGCCCGGAAAATTCGTCGCTGCGTTTTCGACGGGGCCGTTTTGGGCAAGACCTGGGAAGCCGGGCGGCAACTCCGCCCAACGCTGATTCAGAAGTGGGATGCGGCTGGGCGTGAACCAGGGTGTCCACACCAGATCGAGAGAATTTCCGGCTGCTTCCACGGTTGCGCGAGCGGCGAGCACGCCCAAGAGCTCGCTGTCAACCACGTCCAGATAGTCGCGCGGAGCGAAGCGGTCGGTGGGATTGAGGAGGTCGGCTTTGCCCCAGCCGACGATCTGCTTGCCGATGTCCGCGGTGAAATGGCCGTGGTGCATGGTCACCTTGGCGGTTCGAATCTCAAAGGCGGGCCGCAGCAAACCACGATCCTGAAAGTCGAGATGCAGCGTTCGCTCGGTTTCGCGATGCGAGTCCGTCTGCGCCTCCACGCCTCCGGAAAGCTTTAGCCAGGTGAACGCCTTGTAGGATAGGTCCCATTGAAGAACCGCCTCGCCCACGGCTTCAGAGCTGTCGTTCGGAACCGTCTCGGGGAATCCGGAGAGGCTGGTTTCGATGTAACCGCGTTGGTCGAAGCGCTGGGCGAGCGCTGCCGCCGGAATCAGAATGCAGATCAGACAGCGCACCGGCGGCTTCAACGGAGGATTGTACCGCGATAGGATGTTCTTGTGACAAATGGTCTTGAACTGAAGGGCCGCACCGCGCTGGTGACGGGAGCCGGCCGCGGCATCGGCCGCGCGGCCGCGTTGAGCCTGGCTGACGCCGGCGCGGCGGTGATGCTCAACGATCTCGACCGCGACCCAGTCTTTGAAACCGGCATGCTGATCGATGCCGCTGGGGGGCAAGCGAAAGCCATGCCCGGCGATATCACCGCGCTGGGCCTTCCGGAGAAGCTGGTGAACGCCACGATCGCGGGATTCGGTTCCATCGACATCATCGTCAACAACGCCGGCTACACCTGGGACAGCGTCATCCAAAAGACCACGGACGAGCAGTTTCAGGCCATGCTCGATATTCACATGGTCGCGCCGTTCCGCATCCTGCGCGCCGCCTCCGCCTGGATTCGCGAAACCGCCAAGCGCGAGACCAGCGAGGGCCGCCGCGTGATGCGCAAGGTGGTCAACATCACTTCCATCTCAGGCGTGGACGGCATCGCAGGCCAATCCGGATATGGCTCGGGCAAGGCCGGCATCGTCGGATTGACCAAAGTGCTGGCCAAGGAATGGGGCCGCTACAACGTCAACGTCAACGCAGTCGGATTCGGTTTCATCGAAACGCGCCTCACGCAGCCGCTGGGAACCGAAGCCTCCGAGATCGACGTTCAAGGCCGCAAAATCAAGGTCGGCGTGCAGCCCGCGGCGATCGAAGCGATGAAGCAGCAGTGTCCTCTGGGCCGCCTGGGAGCGGTGCAGGAAGCGGCGGGGCCGGTGCTCTTCTTTTGCTCGCCGCTATCGGATTACGTCAGCGGAGAGGTGCTGATTTGCAGCGGCGGGGCGTGATCGTGACGGCCGCTCCCTCACGGTCGCGGTTCAGCAACGGTTTCCAGAATCCGGCGGGCGCCTTCGGTGAACGTTGTAGGCTCCGTCAACAGGCTCACGACCAGAAACGCCTCGGATTCGAAATCGTAGAAAAATCCGGGCTGGACCAGAACGTCGCGCTCGCCAAGCAGAGTCATCGCCCATTCCTCCTCGGAACGCGTCCGAGGCACTTGCAGAATCGCGGACCAACCGCCTTCGGTGTTGAGCGTGCTGACCGGCGATCCCCGGCAGCTCTCTTTAAGACACGCGAGATTCGCGGCGGTGCGCTCGCGGATCTGGCCGCGGATTCCCGCGGCGCACTCCAGCAGTCTCGGCAACGCGATCTGCACCGGCGTCGCAACCGACAGATACGTGTCCGCGATCCATTCCAGTTGTTCGAGCGATTCCTCGTGTCCTGGTCCGCCGGCGGCGATCCAGCCCAGCTTCATTTGCGGTAGACCGGCGATTTTCGATAGTCCGCTCATGGTGAACACCTGCGCGGCGTCGGGGAATGTGGCTGCGCGGGAGTCGTCGTCAGCGAAGGCATAATCGGCAAAAACTTCATCGTTGAGAATCGCGAGGCCGTGGCGAGCCGCGAATTCGGCCAGGTACTGTTCCTCATCTCGTTTGACAAACGACCCCGTCGGATTGTTCGGATTCACCACCACCACGGCGCGCGTTCGAGCGGTGACGGCGCCTTCCAGCGCGTCGAAATCGATGTGCCATGCGCCGTCATAGCGCAGCGGATACTGCTTCAAGACGGTTGACTCCAACCTGGCAAGAAACTCAAACAGCGGATAGGAAGGCCGCGGAACCAGCACTTCGTCTCCCGGGTTGGTGAGTAACTTAAAGAGATACGCGTAAGCTTCGCTGGTGCTGGCGGTCAGCACGATGCACGAGGCCGGGACTTGGATTCCACGCTCCGCATAATAGCGGGACACGGCTTCTCGCGCAGAGAGGAGGCCGCGCGGCGCGGGATCGTAGCGCAGCGCGGCCGGGTCGGCCAGCGCATCCAGAATTTCGCGTTTGGGATAAACGAATCCGGCGCGGGTGGGATTGGATTCCGTCAAATCGAGCACCTTCGCGCGAGCGCGCCGTTTCTCCGCAAGCAGCATCGATAGGGGATTGGGGTGACGATCGAATTTCAGCCGGGAGGAAAACACCTGTCGATATCGTAACAATGATAAATTAGAGCCATGTTGGGCCGCCCCGCGATTGCCGCATTGTTTCTACCGGCGATGCTGGCGGCGCAGGTGGTTTCGCCCCTGGCCAACCCACTGGCTAGCCCACTGGCTAACCCACTGGCTAACCCACTGGCTAACCCACTGGCTAACAACGACGCCAACTACCACGCTCTGCGCAACGCCGCGCCGAACGAAACCTACCGTGTCGAGAACATCGAGCTGAAGCGCGACGTCGCGACCATCACTTTGCGCACGGGTGAGATCACGTTTCTTGCTCCCGTGTTGAACCACGTCACAATGGCCGTATTTTCCGGGGAGGGGCGGTTTCAATTGAAGCCGGCCATCCCGATTGAAGAGGCCCATCTCAATAAGCTGCTCGGACGGACGGACGTGGATGAAACCTTCGACTCGGCGATGCTGTGCTTCACCGACGGAACGCTCGCCGAAATCCAGAGCCAGGCCAAGACCATCGCAGTCGACACTCGCGCCGCCGGCGTGCTGGCGGAGTTTCGTCACAAGTTGCGGGACAAAGCATTTACAAACGTTGAAGCCGATCTACTGAGTGAGCTGTACAATCCCGGGCCAAGCTTAGATCGGCGAGCCTCCTTCCGGGCATTCCTGCACGGCAAGACCGACGGCGATCTGCGGTTTCTGATGGTGCCTTCCGGCGCGATGCCGGATTTGCCGTCGCCCGAGGAGGTCGGGCTGATCAACGTCGATTCCAGCGGGGAGCGCGACGGGATCTGGTACCTCTCGCACTTGGACTCCGAATGGAAGAGCCAACAAGGAGCCTCCTCCATCGAAGACAGGCGCATCGCCGCGGCCGAGCATTATCAGATCGAGACCACCATCGGCGGAAACGGGCAGCTCACGGCCACCACGCAGATCCGCATCACAGCGAAGGCCGATGGCGCGCGGCTGATTCCCTTGGGGCTTTTGCCCAATCTTCGCGTCTCGCGCGTGAGCGACGGCGGCCGCGATCTGAGCTACATCCAGGAACCCATCAAGGAAGACCCATCCTTCTACGTGATTCTGCCTGAGCCGATGGCGAAGGGCCGCACCTACAATCTCAGCATCGTCTATGCGGGAGGGCAGGTGATCCACAATGCCGGGAGCGGCAACTTCTCCGTCGGCGCGCGCGAGAGCTGGTATCCCAGCCTGAACTCGTTTTTGGATCGCGCGACGTACGACCTGACGTTCAAATTCCCCAAACAATACACGCTGGTGAGCGTCGGCAAGCTGGTGAAGGAGTGGCAGGAGGACAGCCAGGCTTGTTCGCAATGGAAGTCCGACGTGCCTCTGGCAGTGGCCGGATTCAACTACGGCGCCTTCAAGAAGAAGATGGTGACGGACAAGGAGTCGAAATACGACATCGAAGCGTATTCGACTTCGACGGTTCCGGACTACCTTAAGCCGTTCACCGAGCAAATCAATCTCACTCCCGCGGCGATGGCGGACAAAGCTTTGGTGGAGGGGCAGAACTCGATCCGGCTGTTCGAACACTGGTTCGGCGAGGCTCCTTACGGACGCATCGCCATCACGCAGCAGCCGGAATTCGACTTCGGCCAGTCCTGGCCAACGCTGGTGTATTTGCCGATGAGCGCCTTTCTCGATTCGACGCAACGCTGGGCGCTGATGGGGCAGCAGGCGTTCAGCTTCGCGGATTTCATTCAGGAAGTGACGCCGCATGAAATCTCGCACCAATGGTGGGGCCATATGGTGGGCTTCGCCACGTATCACGACCAGTGGCTTTCGGAAGGATTCGCGGAGTTTTCCGCGGGCCTGTTCGTGGAGGCGACATCGAAACCGGCGGAAGCCGACAAGTTCTGGGACCGGCTGCGGGACGAGATCGTCCAGAAGAACCCTTTCGGCAACGCGCCCAACGATGCGGGTCCGGTTTGGCTGGGCGCGCGCGTGGAGACGTTCAAGACCCGCGGCGCTTACGACCGCCTGATTTATCCCAAGGGCGCTTACTTTCTCCAGATGCTGCGCATGCTGATGCGCGACGAAAAGACCGGCGACCAGGATTTTATCGCGCTGATGCACGACTACGTCCAGACTTATCTTTACAAGAACGCGTCGACGGAGGGCTTCAAGACCGTAGTCGACAAGCACATGAAGCCGGCGCTGGACGCAGCGGGCGATCACCGCTCGGACTGGCTGTTTCGCGACTGGATTTACGGAACGGGCCTTCCCCGGTACCATCTTGAATACTCCGTTAAAAACGCCGATGGGGGCAAGGTGGTTCTGGAAGGCAAGCTCACGCAGAGCGAGGTCCCGCCGGATTTCGTGATGACGGTGCCGCTGTATTTCGACTTCGACGGGCACTGGGTTGCGGCCGGCCGCGTGCGCGTGATCGGGAACACCACCGCCAACGTCAAGGCCACGCTGCCCAAGATGCCCAAGCGCGTCTCCATCAACGCCAATCACGACCTGCTGGCGGTGGAGGCGTCGGTGAAGAAACTCTAACGCGCCGAAATTTCGACCGGCCGAAATTTGACCCGCTAGCGGGGCTACGCTACCATAGTGCTGCGGGGTGGAGCAGTCTGGTAGCTCGTTGGGCTCATAACCCAAAGGTCGAAGGTTCAAATCCTTCCCCCGCAACCAAGCTTCTCAAATAAGTTACGGCCATCTTAACAAACCTTTCCCAATTTGCTAACAAACTGAAAAACCCAAAGACCGCGTTGATCGTAATTTTCGCGGACTCTTATCCCCTATCCACTTGAATCCGAAACCGGAACGTCGCGCGGACAAGGGCTTCTGCTGAGAGAGCTCGCCCGGCAAAAATCTGCGCGGCTTGGGGAACGTCGTCGCTTCGTCAGCAAACGTCGTCAGATTGCGAGGTGTCAGCCGTGCGAAGCACACCCGCTCGGGCGCAAGCGCCAGCCTTGAGGACATCGCCGAAGCTGTTCGCGCGTCCTACCCTCAGATCCATGAAGCGACGTGTGTTCGAATTGTTCGCGTTCAACTCAGCGCCTACGGCCTCCAGGCTGGTCGCTGTGTCCACGAGGGTGTCTTCCCAGCTAAGGGACAAGTTGCGCCCCGTCAGTTGACGCAACCGGACCCCGACACCACAAGCGGCTTACGCTGGCTTGGAAACGATTCGTTAGTGTTTGATCGAATCAGCGAGAACCATCTCGACATGCACGCTCGGATATGGAGCATTGCTCTTCACTGAGGCGTCCCGTCCCAAGCGGTCCGTGGACGCGCTTACTCCGGATAGTAGCCTTCGCGCGCGCGAACCTTGCTGCCCCTCGCTCCGCGAACCTGGACGGTAATCGGATGCCAGGCATGATCTTCGGCGGACGCGGGCTGGAACACCAGCAGGTAGCCGTGCGCCAGATCCTCGGAAACTTTCTCGAACACGGCGCCGATTTCGCTGGCCTCGCGCACCGCGAACGATTCTCCGCCGGTCACCTTGGCGAGATCCGCCAGTTGCTTCACATATGCCGGCGGCGGGCCCGGGTTTCTGCATTGCTGCTGCGTAAGGCAGGCGCCCTCCAAGGCCGATCCCTGGGCAATGGTATAGACCGGCACGCCGGCGGCTTTCACCCTGAGAATGGCGGTGTCCATCGTCAGTGTGCTCGAATTATCGTCACCGTCGGTGAACACGATGATCACTTTCTTACCCGTGCGTCCGGAGAGATCCCGGCTGACGCGCGCCAGCGCATCGTAAAGAGCGGTTTCACCCGAGGCGTGCGTGCTCAGCACGGCGCGCTTGGCTTGGTTCAGGTCGGAGGTGAACGGTTGCAGCTCAGTTACCGACCGGTTGAAGCTGTATACGGCCACCGAATCGATCGGCCGCAGATCGCCGATCATCTTGAGAGCCGCGTTCTTCACCGCCGGCAGAGCCATGGCCATGCTTCCGGTGGTGTCCAGGAGAAGCGCCACCGAAACCGGCGTGGAATGCGCTTCAAACGCTTCCAGGCGCTGCGGCTGCTGTCCGTCGAGAAGCGTAAACTGGTCCGCGGTAAGATCGTCCAGATAGCGCCCGCGCGAGTCGGTGACCGTGGCGTAGGCCTCCACCAGCCGGCCATTGGCGCGGAAGATGAGATCGGAGGAAGAACCCTCCGCGGAGTTCGGCGCGGTTTCGGCCTTGGCCAGCAACGGCCCGGAGGGTGCGGAATCGCGGTTTGCAGGAAGGGTTCTCAGCGTGATAGGAGGCACGCTTCTTCCACCGGGGACAAATTCGCGCGCCACCTCCTCGAAGTTGACAAAGCCTCCCTTCAAGAAGGACCCGGGAGCCGTATTCGACCCGACCAGAACCGCCGGCGCAAACGCGAGGGGACGCTTGTCGTTGGAGTCCGCGGTGGCGAACTGATGCCGGCTGAGAAACTGCGTATCTTCACTGATCAACAACCCATCCGGATCCACCGAAGCCGCATAGACGAACCTGCTCAGCAGCCCCACTGTCTGGGGCTGATTCCGGTTGGCGCCGGATTTCGTCGAATTGAATACGATCTTCATATCCGTGCCGCCGAGGTCAATGGCCTGAAGTTTGTCGCCCGCAACTTCCAGCATCGTACCGAGGAACGCGGTGGGACTCTTCTCCATGCTGGCGGCAACCTGAACGGACTGCTTGCCCGTCGTGAACGCGGCCTGGTTGCCTTCCACCGTCACCTTGTAAGTGCCGGCGCTTATTTGGGTATCGCCAACCCAACTGTCGGAGGAAACGACAACATTAAAGGTGGAAGCAGCCGAGCTGACGACACCCAGCGTGGTGTTTGGATCGAAGAGCGGCAAACTTTGCAATTCCAGGACCCGGTCGAACGCGCTCCTGCGCTCCGGGTTCAGGCGCAGCAGGTTGACGGGAACGGCTTCGTTCAAGTTGGAGCCGCCGGCGATCTCGCGCAGCATCGCCAGCGCCTTGGCCGAATGGTCACTTTGGGATAACCCCTCGCAGGCATTCCGGAATGCGCGGGCGCTCGCCGAGGCGTCGAGCGTTCCGGCCTGGTGTCCGCGCGCGATCAGCTCCACCATCGAATACCATTCGCCCAGAACGATATTCTGGCTGGCCAGCGGCTGTTGGCCCACCGTGGCCGCGAACGCCTGCAAGGACGCGAACTCCTCGCGTCCCAGGGCCGGCAGTTTTTCGAAATACGGGAACAGGCTCCCCCACCCGGAATAGTGCTGGGCCAGCAGCGTCACGGAAGCTTCGTCGAGCGGCGACCCGCGACGTTGCTCCAACCGCGCCACGGGGATCAGCGCTTCCAGGTTTTTCAGGCCGGTGACGACATCGTCCTCCGCGCCCGCCGAGTCGGTCCAGGCGTGCTTGCCGCCCGGCAAGCGCAGGTTGCCGGCCGCATCCAGCGGCAGTTTCTGTAAGAATTCCGTGCGCCATCCAGCGACATGCCGGTTCACCCCGAACTTGAATTCCTCCGAATCCCGATACCAGGCGTAGAAGCGCTCGGCTCGCGCCTCGGTTTTGGTGAGATAGATCTGGTGGGCTTTGTCCGCGCTCCACACGGCGAAGTAGAAGGCCGCCAGCCGGCCCTCGTTTTTTTCCACCAGCGCGCGGAAAAATGCCGCCGGATCGCGTGGATTCGCTCCCGTGAGCTTCTTCCACACAGCCTCCGCGGGGGCGCCGCCCGGCAGCGCCACGCTTTCCATGGTTCCCCCGGCCTCCTTCGACACTTCGAACGCTTCTCCGTAGCGGGCCAGCACCTCGGAATTGCGGAGCACAAGGTTGCGCACACCCACTGCGCGGATCACCGCGGCCGCCGCCTCCGGGCTCATGGCGCCCAGTCCGGCATAGGTCTTGGCGACGCGAACATCCAGGGTGAAGGCTGCCGCGATGCCTCCGGGAGTCAGCGGAAGGTCCTTCAAAATCGCGCTCCAATCGTTGCCGCCCACCACCCGGGCGTTCTCCGTGGGAATGTCGAACTGGAATCTCTTCCCGGCCGCCAGGGTCTCTTGCATATCGATCTCGTCGATTCCGAACAGCTTCGGGATATTCTGGCGCGGCCCGTCCGACGCCTGGTCCCCCGGCTCCACTGTGAACGATCCGTCCTTGGAAACCAGCTTCCAGCCGAGCAAGGGAAGCACCCGCTCCGCTGTCTTGCGCTCGTTCTCGCTGGCCAGCGAGAACGTGACTGTGGTTATGTCTCCGTTGCGCTGGCCCAGCGGAAGCAGATCCGTGACCGTGGCCATGTAGGCGCGCACGGTCTCCAGATATCCCGGAATGCCTTGGGAGGTCCCCACCGTCATTTCACGAGCCAGCGCGCGGCAATAGTCGGCGAAAAAACTCTCGTAGGAGGACTCGTCCTTGAGCCCGGTGATCTTGGCCAGCGCCTTCCGCCCGCCTGGAACCCAGGCCTCGCCCGGCACTCCCGCGGACGGCAGCTCCGACGCGCCCAGGACCACTTCGGGCGGTGGCGCCGCCTTCGCGAGTTCTGTTTTCCCCAGGCCTTCGATGTACGCCTTCAGGCCTTCGGTGTTGGCCGAGCGCGGCGTCAGTTCGAGGTAGCGGTTCAAGTGCTGGCGGGCGGAGTCATAATCGCCCTTGGCCGCCAGGCTCAGGCCCATCACATACTCGATAACCGGAAGCTTGTGCTTGGTGTCCAGCCGGATGGCTTCAGCGGCGCTTGCCACCGAGCCATCCAGATCCTTCAACTTGTATTGAGCCATGGCTCGGATCAGCCGGGCTTCGGGATACGCTCCTTGGCCGTCCCGTTTGACCAGCTCGCCCGAAACCTGCGCGGCATCTTCCCAGTCCTTGACCTCCATACTCAGCCGGCCCCGAGCCACATAGGCAGCCAGCAACTTGGGATCGGCATCCATCGCGACCTTGTAATCTTTCCAGGCCTCGGTGGGTTTGTTCTCGCGCTCGAGGACAAGCGCGAGAGCGTTCCAGCCTCGCGCAAACGTTGGCGCCGCCGTCGTTGCCGCTTTGAGCGACCGCTCCGCATCGGCCCACTTGCCTGCGCGGACCGCCGCTTGCGCCTGCTTCCACCCCGCTTGCGCGATCGAGGGCACGCGAGCATCCTGAGAAAACGCATCCGCCTCGGGATTCGCGGCGGTACTTCCGGGCAGCGCCAACACCAGAGGCGGCAAGTTCGGGTCGCTGAACGCGTTCAGGTTCGGAAGGGTGTATACGTTTGATCGATAGGGCTTCAACTCCGCATGGATAGAGCACTGGCGCTGCGCGCCCGTGACGTCGATATCCATCTTCCAAACGAACTGGCCGGTCTTGTCGGTGAAGGCGACCGTGCCCCCGAAGTCTTCGTCCGAGCACTTGCGCTCAATCGCCACGATTTTGGACGGCGGAGAACCGTCTTCCATTGTCACTTTGCCGCGGACAATGATGGTCGTCCAGCCGGTAATCTGAGCAAACGCTCCGGGGGCCAAGGCCATCGCTGCGAGCGTCAGGCGGAGAGATACTTTCAAGGACTTGCGAGCCTCCGGTCTTTAGGGAAGTATAACACCCGTGCCTGCCGAGCTTAACGGCAGGGGCAACTACGGTGCGCGACGTTGAAGTGGACGCGGTACTGAACCGCGACCGTCAGGGAGCGGCGACAACAGGGCGAATGCCCTTCCCTCGCTGACGCTCGGGCTTCAGCCGGCCGAAGAGGTGGCAGATCCGGGCAGCGCTGCTTCAGGGCTGATGGGGAGTCTCCGCCACGCTGCCCCCCAGATTGGCGTAGGAGTCCTTCACCTTGACGACTTTGGAACCCTTCAGAGTGACGAAGGTCACGCGGCCGGGCGGGTTGCCGTAAATCCAATCCTCCAGGTCCACTCCGTCCACGCTTTCTCTGGACTTCCGGACAGGCGGCCCCATCGCCAGGATAAGCTCGTCGCGAGTCATTCCCACGATCGCTTTCTTGTCCTGGATGGCCTGCTTGATTTCCGGCGGCAGGTTGTCGGTATATTCCTGGGTCACGGTGCGTTGATTGAAATTGAGCACGCCGCCGAGAGCCTTCTTGACGTCCACCGAGGTGATCCCGCCGATTCCTCCGGAGAAGTGAACCGCCAGAGTGGTTCCGCCGGGCGCCGGAGTTGCCGTGTCGGTGATGCCGCCGTTGTCGGCGTGGTCGTACCAATGCCCCTGGCGGCCTCTGAGGCCGTTGTTCAACTCCACCACGATGTTTTCTTTTTCGATGGTTATCTTAGTGATCTGGACCAAGTCGCCGGTGCGGGCCGCCGGACCCATCTCGGCGCCGATGGCCTGCCATCCCTTCGCGTTCCAGTAACCGTCGGAGGCTTCCACCAGAAGCGGCGTCTTGGAGCGGGGGATGTAGGTGTTGGCCGTGGCGTATTCGGCGGTCAGGCCGCGCAGCAGCTCCAGGCGCTGATCCTCAGCGTCTCTTTTGGCATCGCCCCGCAAGGAAACCGCCACTGTCGCGAGAATGACGATCAGTGGGGCAGGTCTTCGACCTGCCATTCCGGCAAGTGGGGCAGGTCTTCGAACTGCCTTCGGGTTTGCGCCATGAGCGACTAAGCCGTGCATGCGATTGCTCCTTCCTGCCTGTGAGTCAGCCGCGATACGGCCCAGAACAGCGCCGCCACCGCGGCCGTGGTGAGCACGCTCCCCTCCGGACCGTAGGCCCCGCCGCTCCGGAAGCCGCCCGCGTTCGCCTTCAGGGCATATCCCATGATCCTAATTGTAAACCCGCTCAGATTGGCCCCGGCCAGCGGCAGCACGACGTTCCAGGCGAAGTGCATGCCAATGGGCATCCACAGCGCTCCGGTGCGATAGCAGGCGTAGCCCAGCAACACGCCCCATAAGACCGTGTTCACGACTCCCAGCAACGTGGAGCCCTGGTTCCCCACGTGAACCAGACCGAAGGCCACGCCGGCCGGCAGGATGGTGGCGAAGGCCCCCAAATGCCGCACCAGCAACTGAAACGCATACCCGTGGAACATCATTTCCTCGCCCGCCGCGCCGAACAGCAGCAGAGCCGAGGCCAGCACGGCTGCTCCGGCCGGGTCCGCGGGCGCGGCTTCGAATTCCGCCCAGCCCAAGGCGAGCAGCGCCGCCACAACCGCCACCGCGGCTCCCGCTCCACACGCGAGCCCGCCCAGCAGTTCCCGCCCGGCTCCGCTCGTCCATCCCAAGCCAAAGTCGGCCAGGCGCCCGCTCTCGAAGATCCGCGCCGGGATTGCATTGGCCAGCGCCCCGGCCGAGAACGTGAACAGAACCGAGCGCCGCAGGCTCCCTTCCACCGGCAGCATCCCGGACAAAAACCCTCCCAGGAAGACCAACGCGACGAACACGGCCACCCGCGCGGCCACGTCGCTCCAGGCCAGCCGCGGGCGGCCTTCGCTCAGCATGATCCTGCCGTCGTCAATCCGAGCTGCTTCAAGCGTTGCCGCAACAGGATCAGGAACGTGGCGGCGGCCATCGCGGAGATCAAAATTCCGGGTCCGGTCACGGCCGTCAGCCATTGTCCGCGCAAGTAAAACGACACCAGCAGTCCGAGAAAGATCAGGCGCAGCGCCATTCGAGCCGCTCCCGCCGAGAACTCCACCGTGATCCACGCCGCCAGCGACGCCAGCGCCAGCGAAGCCGCCGCGCCCAGCGATAGCGAGTAGCCCAGGGTTTCAAGATCGGGCCAAAAGAACCCGCCCCGGCTCGTATAGAATACGGTGGCCACCCCGCAGCCGAGCATCGCGGCGACTACCAGCTCTCCCAGCAGCACCGCCCTTGCGATCCACCCGGCCGCTTGCCCGAATGACGCCGGCCGCTTCTCGAACTTTTGCGCTGTAATCGGCACCGCAAATACCGTTCCCAGACAAGCGTATGCAGCAAGCAGCGTAGGATCGAAGAATCCCAGCCCCTTGCGCGCGGGCACGGCAACCCCGAAGGCCAGGATCAGGAGAGCGTAGATGACGCCGTTGCGCGCGGCTCGCTTGATTTTTATCGGGGGGATCTCCATTTGCGGACTCTGCCCCAACAATGGTACCAATCGTCATGTGGTATTAGCGTTGGGCTAACAATCTAGGGGATGCCCCTATGAGACGATTAGGGCGATTTTGTGTAAGGCGGAAAGGTTAACGAATCCGCAACTTAGACCGATCAAGCTAATAGAACGTTTATGATGAACAGGCGAATTGAGTCCCGCATGCTTTGCGCGGATCTGGTCGACATCCAGTGGCGGGACCAGAACAATCGAAGCCGCCGGGGCGTTGCCAATCTGGAGGATATTTCGCTTTCCGGGGCGTGCATCCAGGTGGAGCGCCCGGTTCCCCTGGGCTGCCCGATCCGCATCACCTACCCCAACGGGGAGTTGATGGGTCGCGTCAAGTACTGTGTTTTTCGCGAAATCGGCTATTTTCTGGGGGTTGAATTCGATCCTGGAAACCGTTGGACGATGCGGGCTTTCCGCCCGCAGCATCTATTAGATCCGCGGCGCCTGATTACGCGGGTGACCAACCGGCTCAGGAATCACTCGACCGCGTCTTCGCAAAATTAGCGGGCGGCATCGGCTTTAGGCTAGAATTGGACCTATATGGCCTCCGTTGCGGATAAGCTCCCGGAGCAGCATCAGGCCGCGCTGCCTCGGGCCGTCCCCTGGACCGCGATCGCCTGGTTCGCGGCGTTGTTGATCGTCGGCAGTTTCCCGATCCTCAAATACTTGGTGCAGACGTGGGCCACCGATGAAGACGTCGGCCACGGTTTCTTCGTTCCCGTGGTGGCGGCGTGGATCGCCTGGCAGCGACGGGACCAAATCCTGTCGATGCGGTTGAAGCCGGCCTGGTGGGGTCTGGGCGTCATGGCCTGGGGCGCCGCGCAAGGGTATGTGGGAACGCTGGGTGCGGAGCTGTTCCTGCAACGCACTTCCGTGTTGATCCTGCTGCTGGGACTGTTGCTGACGATCGGCGGGACTGCTCTGGTGCGGGTATTGGCGTTCCCGCTGCTGCTGCTGCCGTTCATGATTCCAATCCCGACGGTCATTTACAACAAAATCACGTTCCCTCTGCAATTGTTCGCCAGTTGGGTAGCCGAGGGTGCGCTGAGTTTTATGGGTTATCCAGTTCTGCGCGACGGGAATATTCTCGAGCTGGCCAGCCAGAAGCTTTCCGTGGCGGAAGCGTGCAGCGGCATTCGGAGCCTTCTTTCGCTGTCTTTCCTGTCTCTGGTGTATGCCTATTTCTTCGATAACAGAGTGTGGATGCGCTGGGTCTTGTTAGCCGCGACCATCCCGATCGCGATTATAGCCAACGCCGGCCGGGTCACCATTACCGGCGTCCTGAGCGAAATCAACCCCGAATTGGCTCACGGCTTCTTTCACGAACTGGAAGGGTGGGTCATTTTTGTGATCGCGGCAATCATGCTGGTGGCGTTGCATGGGGCCATCCGCGGCGTCATGCGCCTGTGGGGCAAGGAGTCTCCCGTTGTTTAAGTTCTTGCAATCCAAAGCCGCGCTCGCAGTCACCCTGCTGCTGCTGGCGCAAGCCGCCGTTCTTTATAGTTCCGTGCGTCCCGAGAATGTTCCGGACAGCCGGCCGCTGGGCAGCTTGCCGCTGGACCTGGGGTCCTGGAAGTTCGTCGACGACGGCATCGTGGACGACGAAACCAGGGACGTTCTGAAAGCCGACGACTTGCTCCTGCGCGAATACAGGAATAGCTCCACGGGCCGCCCGGCGGAGTTGTTTGTCGCCGCTTTTCGCACCCAACGCAATGGCAAGGCCCCGCATTCCCCCAAGAACTGCCTCCCCGGAGCGGGCTGGACGCAATTAAGCTCCGACGATTATTCCATCGACACCGGCGGCGCCCAGCCGATCGTGGTGAACCGGTACGTGGTGCAGCACGGCGAGGAGCGCAGTCTGGTGCTGTACTGGTATCAATCCCGCGAGCGCGTCGTGGCCAGCGAGTATAAAGCGAAATTCTGGGTCATGGCCGACGCGATCCGCTTGAACCGCACCGATACGGCGCTGGTTCGAGTGGTGGTCCCCATCGTCAACGGCGATCTGGACGGAGCCACGAGTTCCGGCGTGAACTTCGTTCAAAGCTTCTTCGGTCCGCTGCGTCAAGTGCTGCCCCAGTAGCGCCGCAGTCCGCCCACTCACGTTGTGGGGCAGGTCTATGACCTGCCAATTCCGGGGTGAAACGACTTCTGCACAGGCTGATAGGGATCGGTACTTAAATGCCACCTGCGACGCGAGCGCAATATCCCTTAACTTGATACAATTTCCCGGTCAGAGCAAATCCAACAAATCACCCAACCTGGAGATGAAGATGAACGACATTATGCGTCGCAATTCCATTGCCTTTCTCCTCGCGCTCGCGTTTCCGCTCGCGCCCGTTTATGCTCAGCAACCTCTGAACCCTCCTCTTAAGAATTGGGCAGCCCCATTGTATTGGGCGCCGTCGCCGGCAGAGGCCGAGCGGCAGCGCATCGAACAACGTATCGCTCACCCTGACGTTTCCTCCTCCGCGATAGCGCAGGCCGCCAGCATCTTCACGCCGCCGGGTCCGATGACGTTCATCGCCATGACCCCTTGCCGCGTGATGGACACGCGGGCGGGCCAAGGCTTCACGGGGGCATTCGGTCCTCCATCGCTCGCGGCCTTTGGGGCGGCGCGCCAAGTGCCGATGCCCAGCTCTACGACATGCACCATTCCGTCTAACGCCGGAGCGTATTCGCTGAACATCACGGCTGTCTCGCCCGGAGTCCTTTCGTTTCTGTCGGTGTGGCCGGCGGGAGCGGCATATCCCAACGTCTCGACGCTGAATGACTCCTCGCCGACGGGCGGAGCCGTGGCCAACGCCGCCATCGTGCCTGCGGGCACGGCCGGAGCGATCCAGATGCTCGCGGGCAATATCACCGACGTGATCATCGATATCAACGGCTACTACGCCGCGCCGACTGACGGAAACCAAAATACCGCCATCGGGGCCGGAGCGCTCACGAGCAATACCACCGGGGGCGGCAACACGGCCATCGGCGAATCGGCGCTGAGCAACAACACCACTGGGTCCAACAACACGGCCAGCGGCGAGCTCGCGCTGCAGAACAACACCACCGGGAACGGCAACACGGCGAGCGGCGCATACGCGATGGAGTCCAACACCACCGGGCTCTTCAACACCGCCAACGGCGTCAGCGCGCTGGAGTTCAACACCACTGGATATTACAATACGGCCAGCGGGGACGAGGCGCTGGTGAACAACACCACTGGGAGCCATAACATCGCCATTGGGTATGCCGCGGCTATTAACGTCTCGGGAAGCAACAGCAACAACATTCACATTGGTAGCCAGGGCTCCGCGGGCGACGGTGCCGCCGCGAACAGCGGCGTCATCCGGATCGGAATGGCGGGAACGCAGGCCTCGTTCTTCGTGGCCGGAGTTAGCGGAGTCGGCACGGGCCTCGGCAGCCCCGTCCCCGTGCTGATCGACGCCAACGGCCAGTTGGGCACGATGAGCTCGTCACGCCGATTCAAGGAAGACATTCAGGACATGGGCGACGCCAGCAGCGGCCTGATGAGCTTGCGACCCGTCACGTTCCGCTACAAACAGCCCTACACCGACGGATCGAAGCCGATCGATTACGGGTTGATCGCCGAGGAAGTCGCCGACGTGTATCCCGACCTGGTGGCGTATTCGCCGTCGGGCGAGGTCCAGACGGTGCAGTACCAGAAGGTCAATGCCATGCTGCTGAACGAAGTGCAGAAGCAGCACCAACAGATTCAGGAGCAGAAGCAGCAGGCTCAGGCGCAGCAGGAAGAGATGAGCGAATTGAAGGCGCGCCTGGCGAAACTGGAAAAGCAGCCCGAAAAGAGGAGAAAAAGATGATGAATGACGCCATGCGTCCCCACTCAATTGCCATTGCGCTCGCGTTTGCGCTGGCGCCGGTTTACGCACAACAGCCTCTGAACCCGCCTCTCAAGAATTGGGCGACTCCGTTGTACTGGCACCCCAACCAGGCAGAGAGAGAAGCCGCTGCGAGACCCGTACCGGAGCTCAAGTTTTCCGCGAATCAGATTTCCGCGGACGCACTGACGTTCGTGGCGATCACGCCCTGCCGCTTGGTGGACACTCGCGGCGCTGCTGCCGGCTTTATTGGTGTGACTCCTTTTAATGGGCCGGGCGTTCCAGCCGGAGGAGGAAACCTCACGTTCCCGGTGCAATCGTCCGCCCAAACCAGCACCACCGCGCCCGCGCCCTGCGGTGCGATTCCTTCCTTCGCCGCGGCCTATTCGATTAATCTCACGGTTGTGCCGGTGGCGGGAGGCGCTGTGGATAATGTCAGCCTGTGGCCCGCAGGCAGCGCACAACCATTCGTCGCGACCTTAAACGATCCACAAGGGAGCATCGCGCAAAATGCGGCCATTGTTCCGGCGGGAACACCCTTCGGAGGATTCAGCTTTCATTCCACCGGCCCCGCGGCGACCGATATCATCATCGACATGAACGGCTACTACACCGCGCCGACGGACGCAAGCAATAATACCGCCGTCGGGACGGGGACGCTGGCGAGCAACACGACCGGGGCCTACAACACGGCCAGTGGCGCCAACGCGCTGGCGAATAACACCACCGGGAATTACAACACGGCCAGCGGCCTCGCCGCTCTGGAGTACAACACCGCCGGGGCAGACAACACGGCCAGCGGCGCCGCTGCTCTCGAGAACAATACCACCGGGGGCGACAACACGGCCAACGGCTTCGCCGCGTTGCAGTACAACACGACCGGGTACGACAACACGGCCAGCGGCAGCTCCGCGCTCCGGTACAACACCACCGGGGGCTTCAATACAGCCAGCGGCGGCAACGCGCTGAATAACAACACGATCGGGAGCGACAACATGGCCAGCGGCGGCGACGCGCTATTCAACAATACCACCGGGGGCTTCAATACAGCCAGCGGCGGCGGCGCGTTGCAGAACAACACGACCGGGAGCAACAACATCGCCATCGGGTATGTTGCGGCATACAGCGTTGCGGGTGGCAACAGCAACAACATTCACATAGGCAGTGAGGGCGCCTCCGGCGACAGCGGCGTCATCAAGATCGGGACGGACGGAGCCCAGACGAGCGCCTTCATGGCGGGTATTTCCGGCAAGACCGCTTCCGGCGGGATGGCGGTGTATATCGACAGTGGCGGGAAGCTAGGCACTGCGACTTCCGCCCGCCGCTTCAAGGAGCAGATCACCGACATGGGCGATAGCAGCAGCAAGCTGTTCCAGTTGCGTCCGGTGAATTTCTTCTACAAGCCGGAGTACGACGATGGCTCGCACCTGCTGCAATATGGCCTCATCGCCGAGGAGGTCGCCAAGGTCTATCCCGAAATGGTGGCATACGACAACGACGGTCAGATATTGACGGTTAGGTATCAGTTGCTCGCCCCCATGCTGCTGAACGAGGTGCAGAAACAGAACGCGCAGCTCCAGGAAGAGAACGCGCAGCTCCAGAACGAGGTTCAGATTCGGGAGGCCGAGGATCGGAAACTGGAGGATCGCCTTGCTGCGCTGGAGGCCCTGCTGTCGAGCCAGACAGCGGCTGCTGCTCGGCCGGCGAGCAGCCAGTAGCCGGGCGTCTGTCATTGACCGCTCCACCGATTTCCGATAGTCTGGTCTGATCCCGGAACCCAAGGAGAGGAACATGAATCACACGCTTCGCCGTGCTCTTATTCTTACGCTCGCGTTTACGCTAGCGCCGGTTGCCCTGCAGTCCCTGAACGCTCAGCAACCTTTGAACCCGCCTCTTAAGAATTGGCCTGCCCCGTTGTATTGGGCACCCACGCCACGAGAGGCCGAGCAGCAGCGCATCGAACAACGCATCGCTCACCCTGATGTTTCCTCCTCCGCGATAGCGCAAGCCGCCAGCATCTTCACGCCGCCGGGTCCGATGACATTTATCGCGATGACGCCTTGCCGGGTGATGGACACACGGGCGGGCCAGGGCTTCACGGGGGCGTTCGGCCCTCCCTCGCTCGCGGCCTTTGGGGCAGCGCGCCAGGTGCCGATGCCCAGCTCTACGACATGCACCATTCCGTCCAACGCCGGAGCATATTCGCTGAACATCACGGCTGTCTCGCCCGGAGCACTTTCGTTTCTGTCGGTGTGGCCAGCGGGTGCGGCGTATCCAAACGTATCGACACTCAACGACTCCGCGCCGACTGGCGGAGCCGTGGCCAACGCCGCCATCGTGCCTGCGGGCACGGCCGGAGCGATCCAGATGCTCGCGGGCAATATCACCGACGTGATCATCGATATCAACGGCTACTACGCCACGCCGACGGACGGAAACCAAAACACCGCCATCGGGGCCGGAGCGCTGCAGAACACCGCCGGGGGCCTAAACACGGCCATCGGGGCCGGAGCGCTGCAGAACAACATCGGAGGGGGCAACAACACAGCCACCGGCGCCGAAGCGCTGCACGCTAACACCAGCGGGAGTGCAAACACTGCCGACGGCTCTTCTGCTTTGGGGAACAACAGCGGGAGCGACAACACGGCAAGTGGCTACCTTGCGCTATCGCTCAACACCAACGGAGGCGGCAACACGGCAAGCGGCGCCAACGCGATGCAGAACAACTCCGTCGGCAGCTACAATACGGCGATCGGTTACGGAGCACTGGTGCGCAATACCAGCGGTGGCCTCAACATCGCCATCGGGCAAAACGCGGCCCTCAACGTCTCAGGCGGGAACAGCAACAACATTCACATAGGCAGTGAGGGAGCCTCCGGCGATAGCGGCGTCATTGAGATCGGGACGCAGGGCACCCAGACGACCACTTACATCGCGGGCATTTACGGCGGGACCCCGAGCACCTCCAACCTGCTCGTCTGCGTAGACGCGAACGGGCAGCTAGGGACCACAGGGTGCAGCAGCACTGCCTCCTCGCGCCGCTTCAAAGAACAGATCACCGACATGGGCGACGCCAGCAGCAAGCTGTTCCAATTGCGTCCGGTGAACTTCTTCTACAAGCCGCAGTACGATGATGGCTCCCACCTGCTGCAATACGGCCTCATCGCCGAGGAAGTGGCCAAGCTCTATCCCGAGATGGTGGGATACGACAAAGACGGCCAGCCCTCGTCGGTTAAGTATCAGTCGCTTGCCCCCATGCTGTTGAACGAGGTGCAGAAGCAGAACGCGCAGCTCCAGAAGCAGGCGGAAGCCATTCAGCTCCAGGCGGAGGAGAATCGGAAACTGGAAGAGCGCCTTGCTGCGCTGGAGGCCCTGCTGTCCAGCCAAACACTGGCACCCTCGCAGCCGTCGAACAGCCAGTAAGCAGCTCTATTCCAGCGGCTCTATTCCCGAGGCTTCCGGCAGCACCGCGCCGCGGGGGCGGACTCGCCGCTTCTTCCGGGCGAGCCGTTGTTCGGCGCGCTCCAGCGCCAGCAGCTCGCGGCGGCGGCGGAGCTTGATCCGGTCGTCCACTCTGCGCCAGAATTTGAGGAAGTAATCCGCGGCGGAAACCACCGCGAACAGCATCACCACCCACATCGCCGGCAAGGCCAACTGATCCAACTGCGGCCAGCGCGTTCCCGCGATCACCAGCGCGATGGCGGCCACCTGGGCGATCATCTTGGTCTTGCCCAGATCGCTGGCGCGCATGGTATAGCCGGAGGCGGCGGCGATGGAGCGCAGCCCCTCTACCGCGAACTCGCGGCCGATGATCACGATCACGATCCACGCCGGGACCCGGTGGATGTCCACCAGCGAAATCAGGGCGGCCGAGATCAGCAGCTTATCGGCGATGGGATCCAGCAGCGTGCCGACGGTGGTGACTTGGCCCCAGCGCCGGGCCAGGTATCCATCCAGCAGATCCGTCGCGGCCGCGGCCAGGAAGATGGCCAGCGCGAACAAGTCCCGCGCGGCCGGAATCATCCCCTGCCAGCGCGCGCCGAGATTGTCCGCCAGCAGCGTGGCCACCAGCAGCGGCACGAAGAAGATCCGCAGCAGCGTCAGAAGATTGGGCAGATTCATCTAAATGCGCCTATCCCGGTCTAGTTTTCATGATACCGCCCGCCACGGCATATTTTGCCAGGCGGCGGCGCAGGGAATCCGACGCCAGGGCCTCCACCTCGCAGTAGCCTTTGCGATAGCGCGTAGCGGTAACCTGGCCGTGTTCGTGGAGCAGGTGCAGGGGCGCGCCTTCCCCCAGCGGGAATCGGAACCGGCACGCGGAAACAGGATCGAGCGGCAATGTTTCGTCGATTTTCTGGAGCAGCGCCTCTATGCCCGCGCCGGTTTGCGCCGAGACCGCCACCGCGGCCGCCGGCTGGTGTTCCGGATCGCCCAGGATGCGGCGGGCCAGCGCATTTGCGTCCGCCTCGCCCGGAATCAAATCCACCTTGTTGAGCACCAGGATCTGCGGAGTGTGGTCCGCCCCGATCTGGCTCAGCGTCTCGATCACGTGCGCGGTGTGCTCGGCTGCGCGCGGAAAACTGGCGTCCACTACGTGCAGCAGCAGTTCCGCTTCCACCACCTCTTCGAGCGTGGCCCGGAACGCTTGCACCAGCATCGTGGGCAGGTTGCGGATGAAACCGACGGTGTCGCTGAACAGCACCCGCCGGTGCGACGGCAGCGTGGCGTGGCGCACCGTGGGATCCAGTGTCGCGAACATCTTGGCGTCCGCCAGCACCTTCGCTCCTGTAAGGCGATTGAACAGCGTGGACTTTCCGGCGTTCGTGTAACCCACCAGCGCGACCGTCGCCAGCGGAACCCCCTGCCTCTGCCGGCGTTGCGTGGCGCGTCCGCCGCGCACCCGCTCCAGGTCCTTGCCGATGGCCGCTAGGCGCTGATGAATGCGCCGGCGATCGGTCTCGAGCTTAGTTTCGCCGGGTCCCCTGGTTCCGATGCCGCCGCCCAGCCGCGACATCGCCGCGCCGTGCCCGGTCAGCCGCGGCAGCAGATAGTTCAATTGCGCCAGCTCCACTTGCAACTGTCCTTCACGGGTGCGCGCCCGCCGCGCGAAGATATCCAGGATGAGCTGGGTCCGGTCCAGCACCTTCACCTCCAGCTCGCGCTCCAGATTGCGCTGCTGCGTGGGCGTCAGATCGCGATCGAAAATGACCACGCTCGCGTCATGCAGATGAATCTTGCCCTTGAGCTCCTCCACCTTGCCGGAGCCGACAAGAGTAGCCGCATCCGCGCGTGCGCGGCTCTGGATCTGGCTTTCGGCGACCTTGGCTCCGGCGCTCACCGCCAGCGCCTTCAGCTCTTCGAGCGACTCCTGCGCTTGAATCGCGCTGGCGCGGCTCTTCAGGTCGAGGCCCACCAGCAGCGCGACTTCCTGATGCTGCAAGTCTGGTGTCCTATCTACCGCTTGCTCACGCGCGCGGTTCTGAAGCACCGATTCTGAACCGCGACCGTGAGGGAGCGGCCTGGCACAAATAGACCAGTTTCATGATTAATGTAGAACAGCGATTTTGGTGGGGCGGGTCCCCTGACCCGCGCGCGACCCCCTGGTCGCGCTGCAAGTCCGGCCAGGGGGCCGGGCTGCGGACGAGGGCGTCCGCCCCACATTGGTTCATAACAACTGTGAAACTGGTCTAAGCAGTGCGTATACCGCTCGCTCACGCGCGCGGTTCGGAAGCGCCGATTCCGAGCCGCGACAGTGAAGGAGCGGTATTCAAGCCTTCCAAGCCACATCATGCTAGCTGCCCGGCTCTACCGGCGCGCCGGGCGCCGAGTGGGTCCCGGCGGCTGCGGCGGAAGGCGCGCCTGTGTGGAAGGGACGCGTTACCACCACGGTCGAGATCGCGTGTTTGAAGATCAACTGCTCCTGGTTGTTGGTCTCCAGAATCACGGAGTACTTGTCGAAGCTTTTGATGCGCCCGGAAAGCTTCACTCCGCTCATCAGGTAGATGGTAAGGAACGTCTTGTCTTTGCGCGCGTTGTTGAGAAAAGCTTCTTGAATGTTTTGCGCCTGTCTTTCCACGGGACTTCCTTCCTGGGCCGCCCCATCGGACAAGACGCCAAATTCGCCCCGTCCTGGGCGACAAATGCCCAATAACTTCCCCATCATAACCCGCCCGCGTCACACCTTGTTGGACTCCTTCTGAATCTGGACCAACCCGGAGCGGGCGGGCGACAGCAATCGCTCCGGAAGCTTGCGGCCGCGGATCAGGCGCTCGACCAGGGGTAGCGCCCGGCGGACCCACTTGCCATGCACCAGCAGGCTTGCCGCCGCCAGCGCCGGGTGCGGGATCGGCGTCGAGCAGCGCGAGCACATGTCGATCTCCGCGCCGCGCCCTTTCGCGTGCAGCCGCCGCAAGCGGCGCATCGCATCGGAGTTGAAAATTTCCGGCAGGGATTCGGCGCGCAGATCGCCCACCGGCGCGCCGTCCAGCGCATAACTCTGGCAGCACGGAAACACCCGGCCGTCGTGCTTCACGTACATGGCTCCGCGCCACAGGTAATGGCAGCGCGGCGCCTTGATATTGCCGCCCTCGCCTTCGCTCCGTCGGCTCTCCTGCACCAGGTTGGTTTCGTCTTCCTTCACCCGCACCTGATCCACGCCCGCCACCGATCCCCAGAAGCGCCGGAATTCGTCCACCTCATGCGCGTTGCCGGGCATGCGCACCATCTGCGCCACCACCTGGATCTTGGAGCCGCGGTCGTGCTTCATCCGCGCGAAGCGCACGAAATTGTCGCGGACTTTTTCGAAGCGCGCGCCCTTGCGGTAATGTTCGAAGGTCTCTTTCGACGCGCCGTCGAAGCTCAGCGTGATGTGCGCCAGCGGCGAATCGAGCAGCCTTGCCGCGGCCTTCTCGTCCAGAAACGTCCCGTTGGTCGAGAGCAGCGTGGAGATGCCGTGGCGCTCGCAATACTCGATCCGGTCGAAGATCTTGCGGTCCATGAAGGGCTCGCCCAGCCCGATCAGCATCATGTGTTCGGCTGTCTCGGCCGAGCCTCTGACGAGCGCCTCAAAGACCTCGTCGGTCATATCTTCCTTTGGCTGCTTGTGCGTCTCGCGAGGGCACATGGGGCAGTACAGGTTGCACTTCGCCGTGGTCTCGACGATGTACTCGACCGGCAGCGCGGGCACGCGCTCGCGGCCGGCGAGAAAGCTCCACAAGAGTTTGGCGCGATTCCAGGAGAGTTTAAAGTTATTAAAGACGCGCATGGCGCGGGGTTGCTCCACAAGCCCGCCCCCATCTTCGCATATGCTGATCCTATGAACGTCGCTGTAACGGGAGCTTCCGGCTTCATCGGCCGCCGCGCCACGGAGCTCCTTCAGGCTCGGGGTCATGCGACCCGGCCCGTTTCTCTTCGATCCGCCCCGAGCCCCGAACAACTCGCCGGCTGCGACGCCGTGGTCCATCTCGCCGGCGAGCCGGTGGGGCAGCGCTGGTCCGCCTCGGCCAAGCGGCGCATTCTCGACAGCCGCGTCGAAGGCACGCGAGCCCTACTGGCCGCCTTGCGCGAGCGCCCTCCCAACGTCCTGGTCAGCGCGTCGGCGGTCGGTTATTACGGCTTCCGCGGCGACGAAATTCTGACCGAGCAATCGCCTCCGGCCTCTGATTTTCTTGGCCAGGTCGTCGCAGCTTGGGAGCACGAAGCGCTCGAAGCCGAAAAGCTGGGTGTGCGCGTGGTCCGGCTCCGCATCGGAGTCGTGCTCGGCGCCGGTGGCGGAGCCTTGCAGAAGATGCTGCTTCCCTTTCGGATTGGCTTTGGAGGCAGGCTCGGCCCGGGCACCCAATGGATGTCCTGGATTCATCTCGACGATCTGGTCGCGATGATCCTGTTCGCGCTGCGGGAATCGACTTTAAGGGGCGTCTTGAACGCCACCTCGCCTCATCCCGTAACCAATGCCGAATTCACCCGCGCTCTGGCGCACGCGCTTCACAGACCGGCCGTGATCCCCGTGCCCGCCTTCGCGCTCCGCCTGCTGTTCGGCGAAATGTCGGAGGTCCTCCTGGGAAGCCAGCGCGCCGTTCCCGAAGCGGCCCTCCTCGCCGGCTTCGAGTTTCGCTACCCGGAAATCGGCGCGGCGCTGATCCAGATCCTCAGCGAAATCGCGTCCTAGTGTGGCGCAGGCCCTCAGCCTCCGAGCGGGGCTGCTTCGATCACCGGCTCATGCTCCACCGGAAAATTCACGGAACGCGCGATGAAGCATAGTTCGTGCGCCCGACGATGCAGCGCGATCGCATCGGGAATCCGAGCCGAGTCGGTGATGGTCATTCTCGGCCGCAGGATCACGCGGGTGAACTCGCCCGAACCATCGGCGTGCTCGGCCATCTCGCCCTCGGCCCGATCGGAGTAGCCGGTCACGACGATGCCTGCGTCCGAGCACAAGTGCAGCAGCACCAGCATATGGCATGCCGATAGCGCCCCGACCAGCAGTTCCTCGGGATTGTAGCGGCTGGCGTCGCCGCGGAACACCGGGTCGGACGAACCCGGAATGGGGGCGTCTTTCGCCGCGCGTCCCAGCTCATGATCGCGGCTGTAGGCGGTGTAGGCGGAAGTTCCCGAGCCGAGGTTGCCGGTCCAGCGGTTGGTGACGGAGTAGCGGTGCACCTTACTCATGCTTGCGCGTTGTCTTATGCCCGGACGCCGCTTGATTGGGTTCCCACAGCACCTCCGCCGCGCCCAGGATGTGATTCGCCCAGCGGCTCCAGACGAACAGCGCATCGCTCAACCGATTCAGGTAGCGAATCGCTTCGGGCGGCACTTCCTCGCGCCGAGCCAGACCCGTCAGCTGCCGCTCCGCGCGGCGGCAGATGGTGCGGGCGGCGTGCAGCTCGGCATTGATTCGCGTTCCGCCCGGCAGCACGAAGCTGCGCAGCGGAGCCAGCTCCGCGTTGCTCGCGTCGATCTCGCGCTCGAGTTGCTCCACCTCGGCGTCCGTGACGCGGGGTTGCTTGGGATGCACATCCTCGGGACGCGTGGCCAGAATCGATCCCAGGTTGAAAAGCTCGTGCTGGACACGCAGGAGCATCGCCCCCAGAGCGTGCAGCCGCGGGTCATTGGATTCCTGGGCCGATTCCTGGCCAAATTCCTGGCATGTCACGCGCGCCAGTCCGATGAACGCGTTCAATTCGTCCACCGAGCCAAAGGCTTCGATGCGCGGATCGTCCTTGGGGACTCGCTGGCCGCCCACCAAACTGGTCTCGCCCTTGTCGCCGCCCTTGGTGTAGATGCGGTTCAGCGCCAGTCTGGGCTCATTGAAGGTCTTCTCTTCCACGCTTTTCATGGTAAGCATAAATTTTATTTGCCGTCGAATCCTCAGTTTGGCACTTTCGCTCGCCCCGAATTCCGCGCCGCGCCGGTTATTTTGTAGGCGTAAGAGATCGGATGTCTTATCGCATCCGGTTCACGCCAACGCGGAGGAGTTCTCGAGAGCAACCCGCGCCATCATCTATTACTGATGGGGCGTTACACGGTGAGCTGTGCCGTTGAAGTTGAACGGCGCCTCCCGGTGGGCGATACCACTTGGGCAAGAGGTACCTCTTCGATCTTTCTCAGTTAAAGTGGGGCCGGTCTTCGACCGGCCGAAGTGTGTCCGCGCGGCCCGGCTCACCCGATTCCGGGCCGCGACACTGCCGAGCCCGGCGCCAAGCTGTGGTAGAGTATTAGTTTCTGCCCCTTGCCGCACTGAGCGCATGAGACCGGGCGCATTCACACTGACGTAAGGGCAGCCTCAAAGGATCATTATGTACGCAGTCATCGAAACCGGCGGGAAACAGTATCGCGTCACTCCAGGGGATGCAATTGAAGTGGAAACGCTCAAGGGCGACCCCGGCGCCGAAGTCGAGTTCAACCGCGTTCTCGCGGTGATCGACGGCGATTCCGTCAAGGCTGGAGCGGACGCCGGCGGCGCGCTGGTAAGGGGCGCCATCGTGGCTCACGGCCGCGGCGAGAAAACCATCGTCTTCAAGTTCAAGCGCAAGAAGCAGTACCGCCGCACCAGCGGGCATCGCCAGAACTTCACCCGCGTCAAGATCAACGAGATTACCGTCTAATCATTACCGTCTGGGGAAACGTCAGCATGGCACATAAAAAAGGTTTAGGCAGTTCCAAGAACGGGCGCGATTCCAATGCGCAGCGTTTGGGCGTGAAAGTGTTCGGCGGGCAACTGATTCCCGGCGGCTCCATCATCGTGCGCCAGCGCGGCAGCCGCTTCAAGGCGGGCGAGAACGTCGGCATGGGCAAGGACGACACCCTGTTCGCCAAGGTGTCCGGCACCGTTGAATACCGCGATCGCGGCCGGCAGGGGAAGTTCATCTCCGTCCGCGCCGCGGAGTAGGCTCCGCCCCTAGGGCGGTCTCGCCGGTGTTCATCGACCACGTCACCATTCTGGTCAAGGCCGGGAACGGCGGCAACGGCTGCCTGGCTTTCCGGCGCGAAAAATACGTTCCCCGCGGCGGTCCCAGCGGCGGCGACGGAGGCCGCGGCGGCGATGTCACCCTGGTCGCCAGCCAGCACTACAACACGCTCCTCCATTTCCGCTTTAACCCCGAACATACGGCCGAGCGCGGCCGGCACGGCGAAGGCAGCAACCGCAAGGGCCGCGAGGGAGCGTCCCTGGACGTCGCCACTCCCGTCGGCACCATTGTCTATGACGCCGAGTCCGGCGAGAAGCTGCACGATTTCACACAGGACGGCGATCGCTTCATCGTCGCCCGCGGAGGCAAAGGAGGGCGCGGCAACGCGCGCTTTGCCACCTCCACTCACCAGGCGCCCACCGAGCATGAAGACGGTCAACTGGGTGAAGAACGCCGCCTGCGCCTGGAGTTGAAGCTGCTCGCCGACGTCGGGCTGGTGGGCTTTCCCAATGCGGGCAAGTCCACGCTGATTTCGCGCATCTCCGCCGCCCGCCCTAAAATCGCGGATTACCCCTTCACCACGCTCGAGCCCAACTTGGGCGTCGTCAGCGCGGACGATAACCGCAGCTACGTGGTCGCCGACATTCCCGGCTTGATCGAGGGCGCACACCTGGGCCACGGCCTCGGCACCCATTTCCTGCGCCACATCGAGCGCACCCGCATGCTGGCCCACCTTGTCGATGTCTCCCAATCCAGCGGCCGCGATCCGGTGCACGATTTCGAAATCATCATGGAGGAGCTGCGCAGCTTCTCCGAGGATCTCGCCGCCAAGCCCATGATCGTGGTGGCCACCAAGATCGACGCCGCGCAGGACCCCGAGCGCATCGCCTCGCTGCGCCGCCTCGCCCGCCGCCTGAAGCTTCCGTTCCTCAAGATATCCAGCGTCTCGGGCGAGGGCCTCCCTGCGCTCAAGCGCGCCCTGGCCGAAGCCGTGCTCGCCCCAATGGCGGACTCGAAATCAAGCCCGACAAAATCAGACCCACAAAAATCAAGCCCCAATAAGTCAAACTAAGCTTGGCTCGGGAATCAGACCGGTCACAGGAGTTCCGGCCACCTTCCGGGCATTGCCGAACAACGCGGGGCGCTGCTTGGACGCGTACTCTTTCATCACAGCCTCCACCGCGCTGACGGCCAGCGGCCGATGCAGAAAGAAACCCTGGCTGACATCGCAGCCGAGCGAGCGAAGGATGACCAGCTGCCCGGCTGTCTCCACTCCTTCCGCCACCACGCTCAGCCCCAGGTTGTGGGCCATCCCGACGATGCCCCGAACCAGCGTGGCCGATTCGCCGGACATGAGCTCCAGATCCTTGATGAAGGACCGGTCCACCTTCACGCTATCCACCGTCAGCGTCCGCAGTTGATTGAGCGAGGAATAGCCCGTGCCAAAATCGTCGATGGCGAAGCGGATTCCCAGCTGCCGCAGACCTGCGATCTGTTTCAGCGCCGATTCCAGGTTGCCGACCAGCGCGGTTTCCGTCACCTCGATCTCCAGTTTGGAGGGCGGAAATCCGCTCTCGGCGAGCGCCGCGCGAACCATCTCCGGAAAGTTCCCGCCGGCCAACTGCGCGCCGCTGGCGTTCACCGCGATGCAGGGGACCTCGAGGCCTTGTTTCATCCACCGGGCGCCCTCCTGGCAGGCGGTCCGTGTCACCCACTCCCCGATCCGCGGGATCAGGCCGGTTTCTTCGGCGATCGGAATAAACTCGGCCGGCGAAACCGGTCCCAGCGTCCTGCTATTCCACCGCAGCAGCGCCTCCAATCCGGTGAGCTCATCGTGCCGTCCGATCAGCGGCTGATACTCCAGGCGGAATTCCCCGTTCTCGATGGCGCCCCTGAGTTCCCGCTCGATCTCCAGCCGGCGGCTCAGCGAATCGCTCAACTCTTTCTGAAACACCCGGAACGTATCCCGGCCGGCGCGCTTGGCCTGATACATGGCCAGATCCGCGTTGCGCATCAACATCGCCGGTTCCAGCCCATGATCCGGGTAAAGGCTGACGCCCGCGCTGGCGGAGACCTTCAGGTCGTAGCCGGAGATAACCATCGATCCGCGGATTTGTTGCATCAGCTTTTCGACAACCGCCTGGAAATCGGAGGTGTTTTCCAGATCCGCCGCCAGCACCACGAACTCGTCGCCGCCGATGCGCGCGGCCGTATCGCTTTTGCGGAGCGAGCTTCTGATCCGCTGTGCGAATTCGCACAGCAACTCGTCGCCGATCCGGTGTCCCAGCCTGTCGTTGATCTGCTTGAAGCGATCCAGGTCAAACCACAGCACCGCTACTTTGGTCCCGTTTCGCTGCGCCCGCAGCAGCGCCTGTTGCACGCGATCCTGGAACAGCAGGCGGTTGGGCAGACCGGTCAGCACGTCGTGTTGCGCCTGGAACGCCAGCCGCTCGTACAGCCGCGTATTCTCGATCGCCAGGCAAGCCAGTTGCACCATCTGGGAGGGGAGGAACTCCGGAATTTCCCCGCTGGGCGTGAGGTTGGGAGCGAACAGCAAAAGTAGCCCCAGGGCGTCTCCCGTCACGTTCTGCAACGGGACGAAACTGTGCGTCAGGTTGGCCCGCCGGGCCAACTCCGCGATCTCCCGCCGAGCTTCGATCCCCAGATTGAGACGGCCCTCGACACGCTCGAAGGATTGGGTCCGCAGCGCGTTCGTAACCGGCTCGGGCAAGTCTGCGCTCACCTGATATAACAGCGTGTTCTCGGCGACGCTCCAGAACGCCGCGCCCGCTCCGGGTTGGCGCCAGGAGGGCAACCCGGCGATCGCCGCCAGGGTCTGCGCCAGCGGCGCGTGCGTCACTACCATCTCCAGAATCGCCACCCGGCGACGGGCCATCTCCTCGGAGCGTTCGAGCTCTTGGCGGCTGGAGCGAAGCGCGCGCGCCCGCGTCCTTCGCATCCTCATTAGCGCAAACAGGATGATGAAATTCGCCCCGGCGAACGAGAGGAGGCTGATAATGCATCGCTGGAGCGTCCGGTCCACGCGGGAGGACTGCGTGCGCGCGTGCTCCTCCAGGGTCTGCTTCAGAGTGCGCAGACTCCCGAGCGCCGCCAGGAAGGTCTCATTTCCACGGGTTGCCGCATACGCGTTCCACGACGTCTCGAAATCGCGAATCGATTGGGCGATGGCGATGGGGGCGTGGAGCTGCCGGAGGCGCTCAATCGAGCCGCGAACCCTCGCATCGGCTTGGCGTGACTGGTCCCCGGAGAGAAGCTGTTGCTGTGGACTCGTCACCGCCGCGGTAGATAGGAATGCGCGCCGGCTCTCCTGGGTTTGAAACTCCAGATCGCTTTCGATTTGCGATCCAGCGGTGTCCAGCCGGTACAAATCCTGCGCTTGGGAGACGGCTTGCCGCAGTTCCATCCCTCCGGTCGCGCCACCCCAGACTCCGGCCAAGGCCAGGACCGCGAGTGTCACGGAAGCCAGCCACGATCTCAGTTGAGCCCTCAGTTGAGCCGGTTGAGAGGCAAGTACGGCTGCGAGTCGTCCTGCTAGGATCTTGCTGCGGCGGCGGACTCCAATGCCCATACCAGTCGCATCGGCTCGCGCGAGGGGTTCTTCGACAAAATAACGTCTACCCCCATTGGGTGGTATGCAATACCCACACCAGACCTATCCCTTAACTACCTAGGGGGGCTGAGACGAAATGCCGATTCGGAGTAGAGTTTATCTTTACCCAACGCACTAACATCTGAAACGGGAAATAATCAAAGATGCTCGCAAGTTCAAAAGAAGCGCGGCACATGCTGGTGGGCCAATCTCCGAGGGCTCGCCAGGTTCTGCGGCTGATCGGAAAAATGGGAAATTGCCGGTGGCCGGCGCTGCTGCTGGGAGAAACCGGAACGGGGAAGGAGCTGGTGGCGCGGGAGATCCACGCCCGCAGCCAGGAAGGCCCGTTCGTAGTCATCGACTGCTCCTCCATGGTGGGGCCGCTCATGGAAAGCGAGCTATTCGGCCATGTCAAAGGGGCGTTTACGGGGGCGGCGAACGCCAAGCAGGGTCTGATTGAAGCGGCCAACGGCGGCACTGCGTTTTTCGACGAGATCGGAGAACTGCCCCTGGACCTTCAGGCCAAGCTGCTGAGAGTATTGCAGGAAAAGGAGTTCCGCCCGCTGGGGTCGGTCACGACGCGGCGCTCGGATTTCCGCATCATCGCGGCCACGAACCGGGATCTGGCCGAGGAAGTCGAAAAGGGGACCTTCCGGCGGGATTTGTATTTCCGGCTAAATGTCATCAACATCCGTCTCGCGCCTCTGCGCGAGCGCAAGGAAGATCTTCCGGCGTTGGTCAACCATTTTCTCTCGCGGGCCGGGGGCAATCATAGCCTGACCGGGGAGGTGATGGAGGTGCTGCTGTCCTATGAGTGGCCCGGCAACGTGCGTGAGCTGGAGAACTGCATCCAGCACATGGTAGCCGTCAATTCCGGGCCGTTATTGCATGTCGCGGACCTGCCTTCGTCCTTGCAAAATCACCTTATCCAAAAGAAATCGCAATACTTGATGGCCGCGGCGGTGTCGGGCGCGCCGTCGCTCGAGATGGGGCAGATGGAGACGGCACCGGCGGAAATGCCTCCAGCGCAGAATTTTCCGGTTGTGATTCCGTTAACGGAGTTGGAACGGCGTGCCATTGCAAACGCGCTCGAATACACCAAAGGCGACCGGGCCGTGGCGGCGCACTTGCTGGGGATCGGCCGCACTACTTTGTACCGAAAATTGAAGGAATATAAGCTCGCGGGCTGAGAAGTTTTTACCGCTTTTCGCACTAAAATCCAGCATGAATCTGCGCGTCTTGCTGATCGAGTCCGAGCCCGAGGAGATGCTGTTTCTTCACGAGGTGCTCCGGGAAATCGAGGACAGCCGCTGGCTGCCGGAATGGCCGCGCATCGAGCCTTTGTCGGCGGCGACCTGGCAGGAGGCGGAGCGAATTCTCTCGAGCACGCCTCTGCACGCCATTGTGCTCGATCTGGACCTGGAGGGAGAGGATCGGGACTCGGCCGGCAAGCGTGCCGACTTAGCCGGCAAGCCGGGCGTGGGGACGTTCCGGCTGGTGCAAGCGGCGGCGCCGGAGGTTCCCGTGATTCTGGCGCTGAATTCCGGCGACGAAGGGTTGGCCGTCAAGCTGATCCGGGAAGGCGCCCAGGACTTCCTGGTCAAGAAGCTGATCGACTGCGCGCCCTTGGCGCACGCGCTGCGCAACGCGGTTCTGCGGCACCGGCTGCTGACCGCAGCCCGCGCCACCGCGCTGACCGATTCGCTGACCGGTCTATCGAATCGAGCCGGATTCCTGGCCTCGGCCAGCCGCGACCGCAAACTGGCGGAGCGGCTGCAACGGCGCTGGATGCTGCTCATCGCCGAGCCCATGAACCTGACCCCCATCGCCGAGGCCTTCGGCGAGCAGCGCCGCGACCTGGAACTGATCGAGGCCGCCGAGTATCTGCGCGGCATCGTCACGCCGGCGGATGGACTGGCTCGTATCGGCGAACGCCACTTCGCCATCACCGTCTTCGACGGCGAAACTGAATCGCTGGAAGAGTCCTGGGCGCGCATCCGCCACGACACCGCGGAGCGCCGCATCGAACTCGGGGTCTCGATCTTCCACCGCGAAAACCCGCTCAGCGTGGATTCCATGATCGAGCAAGCCTTGGCCGATCTGCCGCAATTCGCGCGGTCGCTCAAGGAATCAAAACCGGAATCATCCCAGCCGGCCAAGTCCAGCCTCGCCGGCGCCGCCTGAGCGTGCGAACATGGCAGTCGAGTGCCGATTGCCCTCGACGCAACCTATAGCCTGGGCCGGAATCCCTCCGGCGTGGCGGTCTATTCCCGCGAAATCCTTCTGGGTCTGGCTCGCGCGCATCCGCAAGAGCGCTTCCTGTGGTATTTCCGCCCGCATCGCGTTCTGCGCTCCTTCCGCGATGCCCTGCCCCGCAACGCGAGCCGAAGGATTCTGCGCGGCGTTCCCCGGGCGCCGATCTTTCACGCCCTGAATCAGCGCGTCGACCTGACCGCGGCTACGCCGCGCACGGTGGCGACCTTCCACGATCTGTTCGTGCTGACCAGCGAATACTCCTCGCCTGAGTTCCGCGCGCGCTTCGCGCAGCAGGCGCGGCAGGCGGCCGAGCGCAGCGATCTGATCGTCGCGGTGTCGCACTTCACGGCGCGGCAGGTGGAGGATCTGCTGGGAGTGGAGCCGTCCCGCATTCGCGTGATCCCGCACGGCGCGCGCGCTCCGCTGCACATCCCGCCCGCGCGCGAAAATCTGGTTCTGATGGTGGGAGCGGTGCAGAAGCGCAAGAATGTCGCGCGCCTGGTGCAGGCTTTCGAGCGCATGCCCCCGGGCTGGAAGCTGGCCATCGCCGGCTCGGCCGCGGGCTACGGCGCCGCCGCGGAGCTGCACGCGGTGGAGCAAAGCCCGCGCCGCCGCGACATCGAGGTGCTGGGCTATGTGCCCGCGGCCGCGCTGGAGGATCTGTACGGCCGCGCGCGGATCTTCGCGTTTCCGTCTCTGGACGAGGGCTTCGGGATGCCGGTCCTGGATGCAATGGCTCGAGGGGTTCCCGTAGCGACTTCGCGCCGGTCGGCGATTCCCGAGGTTGCCGGAGACGCCGCGCTCCTGGTCGATCCCGAAGATGTGGAAGAGCTCGCCGCGGCGCTCAACCGGCTGGCCGGAGACGAGGCCCTGCGCCAGGACCTGGCGCGGCGCGGGCGCGAGCGCGCCGCCGAGTTCACCTGGGAAAGCGCGGTGGAGCGCACCTGGAACGTGTATGCGGAACTCGTGGGGCGGGTCCCCTGACCCGCGCGCGACCCCCTGGTCGCGCAATAGGCCCGGCCAGGGGGCCGGGCTGCGGACGAGGGCGTCCGCCCCACTTTGGTTCATAGAAACGTCGAAAATGGTCTAGTTTTGCGATCGAAGGTTCGCGGCTTCCAGTTCCGCCGCGCGCTTAAGCGCAAGCAGATCGGCCTCCTCGATCCACAGCGCGATGAAGCCGCCGATGAGCAGAGGCAAGGTGACGACGCCCCACAACACCAGCGAGAATCGCGCGGCTTCATCGGGCACCACGTTGAAGATTTTCTCCAGAACCTCCTTCGTGAGGAACTGAAACAAGCCCAGGTTGCCGGGAGCTTGCGGGATCACGGTGCTCAGTCGCAGAAACACCATCAGCGCGAAAGCCTCGATCAGCCCCAGATCGAAGCCGTAGCCTTTGAACGAGGCCCAGATAGGGATGGTCTGCAACAGCAGGTAGGGCAGGCTCTGCAAAAACGCCAGGTACAGGTAGCGGGAGTGGCCGATCAATCCCAGATCCTGCATCAACACGGAAAGGTGCCCGCGCCAGCCCCCGCGCCAGCCCACGACGGGGGCGACAACCGGCCCCCCGTCCGGCTTGCGGCCGCTGCGGAACATGGCGACCCCCAGCAGTACGGCACAACCCAGCACGGCCAGTCCCAGCACCCAGCCTCCGTCGACCAGGTAGTGGAGATGTCTCGGCAGGGGCACCAGGCGGAGGGCCAGAATCAGGCAGAGCGTGAGCCAGATGCCGTCGAAGATGCGCTCGATGAGAGCGCTTGAAAGCGAGACCGAGAACGGCAGCGCGGTCCAGATACTCAGCAGATAGCAGCGCAGGAGCTCACCCGCGCGAAAGGGCAGGATTTCGTTGGCGAACAGGCCGATGTAAATAGCGCGGACGGCGCGCCAGAACCCGACCGGCTCCACGGGGCGCAGCAACAGGCTCCAGCGCAGGCCGTGCAAAAAGTAGACGCAGATGTCGGCGGCGACGGCGAGCGCCACCCACTTCCAATCCATGGTGGCCAGATCGTCGCGCAGCTCACCCAGCTTGGCGTCTCGCAGAGTCCAGACGAGACAACCGATCGACAACAGGTTGATGAGGACCAACAGGACGCGGGCGCGCGTTCCTCGGGGCTGTGGAGCCTGCAAATCCCATCATAGCGTGGCGCGTGTGTGCCATAATGCAACGGTGTTGGCTCACGTGCCGAGAGCCAGCAGAGAGCACACGTGTTCGATTTCATCGTGGTAGGGGCGGGAACGGCCGGTTGTACGTTGGCCGCGCGCCTCTCCGAAAATCCCGGGGCGCACGTGCTGTTAATCGAGGCGGGACCGCCCGGACGGCGCCGCGAGATCGGCGTGCCCTCCGAGTTCCCCAAGCTGCTCGGTTCGGCTCTGGACTGGAAGGACGCCACCGAGCCGCAGGAACATTTAAACGGACGCCGGCTGGGATGGTCGCGCGGGAAGGTACTGGGAGGCAGCGGATCGCTGAGCGCGATGATTCACCTGCGCGGCTGCCCCGCGGACTACGACGCCTGGCGCGATGCGGACAATCCGGGATGGGGATATGAGGATGTCGCGCCGCTGTTCTCCGATGCGCCCACCAGCGCTCCGAACTACCCGCCGCCGAACAAACTTACGGAAGTCTTTCTCGAAGCCTGCGCGGCTCGCGGCATCGGGCGCTACTCCGCTTTCGCGGGTCCGGCCGAACCCGGCGTGGGGCTCTACCCCGTGGCTCGAGTCCATGGCGCGCGCTGGAGCGTCGCCGACGCATTTCTGCGTCCCGCCCTGAAGCGCGGCAACCTGACGGTGTGGACGAGAGTGCAAGCCGCCAGAGTTTTGATTGAAGGCGGCCGGGCGGCGGGTGTCGAGTATCTGCTCAAAGGCTCGCGGCATCAGATTCGCGGGGCGCGGGAAGTGATTCTGTGCGCGGGCGCGGTGGGGTCGGCGCAATTGCTGCTGCTGAGCGGCGTGGGGCCGCAGGGGCAACTGGAGCGGTTGGGCATTCCCGTGGCCGCGGCGTTGCCGCGAGTGGGGCAGAACCTTCAGGATCGCCTGGCGGTGGTGTTGCGGTGGGTGTGCCCGGAGCCGGTGTCGCTGGACGGCGCGGCGACGCGCTGGAACGCACTTCAGTACCGCTTGCGCAAGAGCGGGCCGCTGGCGTCGAATTTGATCGAAGCGGGGGCGTTTGTCAAGTCGAGCCCCGATCTCGAAGCTTGTGACCTGGAGGTGATGTTCGCGCCGCTCTATGATCTCGAGAAGGGCTTGGCTCGGCCCGCCACGCAGCACGGTTTTACGCTTTTAGCCGCGCCGCTTCAGCTCAAATCGCGCGGGAGCGTCAGGCTGGCCTCTGCCGATGCGGCAGACGCTCCGCGAATCGATCCCTGCTACTTGGCGGAGCCGGAGGACCGGGAGCGGCTGGCACAGGCGGCCGAGAAGGCTCGGAATATCGTCGAGGCCGCGACGTTTGCGGCCTACCGGGGCGCCGCTGTTTCCGACGAGATTGAGGAGCGGGCGGTAAGTCTCAATTACGCCGCGGGAAGCTGCCGCATGGGGCCGCCTGGCACGAGCGATGACGCCGGCGTAGTGAACTCCGCGTTGCAGGTCCACGGCGTGGCGGGGCTGCGCGTGGCGGACGCGAGCGTGATGCCGTCGCTTCCGCGGGCGCATCCCAATGCGACGGTCATGATGATCGCGGAGAAGGCGGCGCGTCTGATCGCAGCCGGCTGATTACTGCTTGGCCGGCGTGAACTCAAGCCGCCGCAGCGGTAAGGGAAATGGCCGGAAATCCTGCCTAAGCGTTTCAACTTAAAGATCCGACATCTATTTTTCACTTGCCCTTCACGCAAATTCGAAGGACACTGAAGTTTCATGGCCTTTGTCAAGATCAATGAGACCGCACCCGTCCGCGAGCCGGCCGACCGCTGGAGCACGGCTGAAGCCGCCGAGCTCTACGATGTCGCCAGTTGGGGCAAGGGATATTTTTCCGTCGGCAAGAACGGGCACCTGTGGGTGCATCCCGAAAAGGATCCCAACCGCGGCCTGGATCTCAAGGAACTGGTGGACAATCTTCAACTGCGCGGCATTGCCCTGCCGCTGCTGATCCGCTTCGGCGAGATTTTGAAGCACCGGCTGGGCGAGATGCATCAGGCGTTCCAGAACGCGATTGCCGAGAACGGCTACAAGAACAGTTATTGCTGTGTGTATCCGATCAAGGTGAACCAGCAGCGCCAGGTGGTGGAGGAAGTATTCGAGTACGGACGGCCGTACAATTTCGGCTTGGAAGCCGGATCGAAGCCGGAGTTGCTGGCGGTGCTGGCCATCGCCGACAACAATACTCCCATCGTCTGCAACGGCTTCAAGGACGACGAATACATCGAGATGGTGATGCTGGCCAAAAAGATCGGCCGGCAGATCATTCCGGTGGTCGAGAAATACACGGAGCTGGACCTGATTCTGAAGCATTCCGCGCGCGTGGGCGTCAGGCCGGTGATCGGAGTGCGCATCAAGCTGGCCAGCCGCGGGTCGGGACGCTGGAAATCGTCGGGAGGGTACCGGTCGAAATTCGGGCTGACGGTTACCGAAGGGCTGCGGGCGCTGGAACAGCTCAAGTCGCTCCAAATGGAGGATTGCCTCCAGCTTCTGCATTTCCATCTGGGCAGCCAGATCACCAATATCCGCCAGATCAAGGGCGCGGTGATGGAGGCGGCGCGCGTATTCGTGGAATTGCGGCGGGCGGGCGCAGGCCTGGCTTATATGGATGTGGGCGGAGGGCTGGGAATCGACTACGACGGCTCGCAGACGGATTTCGAATCCAGCGTGAACTACACGCTGCAAGAGTACGCCAACGACGTCGTCTATCACATCCAGAGCGTGTGCGACGAGGCTGAGGTGCCGCACCCCATCATCGTCAGCGAGAGCGGGCGCGCGATTGCCGCGTATCACAGCGTGCTGCTGTTCAACGTGCTGGGCGTGACCGGATTCGGCGACGGCGAATCAGCCCCGGAGATTCCGGAAGACGCCGAGCAGCCGCTGATCGATCTAAGAGATACGATGCGGGGTTTATCCAGCAAGAATCTGCTGGAGAGTTTTCACGACGCCCAGCAGGCGCTGGATTCGGCGCTGAACCTGTTCAGCCTGGGCTACCTTCCGCTGCAACAGCGGAGTTGGGCTGAGACCGTCTACTGGCAGATCTGCCGCCGCATTCAGAAGCTGGGGCAGGAGCTGGATTATTTCCCGGAGGAGCTGGAGGGCTTGGACGGCTTGCTCTCCGACACCTACTTCTGCAATTTTTCGCTGTTCCAGAGCATGCCCGACAGTTGGGCCGTGAAGCAGTTATTCCCCATCATGCCCATTCATCGCCTGGAAGAGGAGCCTTTCCGGCACGGCATTCTGGGCGACATCTCCTGCGATTCCGACGGCAAAGTGGATCAGTTCATCGACCGGCGCGACGTCAAGAAGACGCTGCCGCTGCATCCGTTCAACGCCGACCAGCCGTATATTCTGGGCTCGTTTCTGGTGGGCGCGTATCAGGAGATCCTGGGCGATCTTCACAACCTGTTCGGCGACACCAATGCCGTGCACGTGCGCCTGGATGAGAACGGCGCGGTGGTGCTGGAGACGGTGATTCGCGGCGACACCGTGCGGGAAGTGCTGGATTACGTGCAGTTCCACTCGCGGACGCTGCTCGACCAGTTCCGGAAAGACGTAGAGGCCGCGGTGCGCGACGGCCGCATCGGCTACGAGGAATCCGGCGCGCTGCTGCGCTTCTACGAAGACGGCTTGAACGGCTACACGTATCTGGAGCAGTAGTGCGCAGGCTCGCGCTGGCGTGCGTTCTCGTCGCTGCGTTAATCGGCGCGACACCTCCGCCGCCCGGCTTTCAGCTTCCCAACGATGTCGTTCCCCTGAGCTACGGGGTTCGGCTTCAAATCGACCCGAACCGCGACACGTTCGAAGGAACGGTAATAATTTCCCTGGACATTCGCAAGACCTCGGTGATTTGGCTGAACGCGAAGGATATCGAACCGGAGTCTGCCCAGCTGTCCGGCACGGATGGAAGCATTCCGACGCACGCCCGCGTGGTCAACAAAGAACTGATCGCCATCGATGTCCCGTTTGGAGTCAATGGATCTGGTTGGCGGCTTGTGCTCAGGTACCGCGGACACCTCGACGACAAGGGAGTGCTCGGCGCGTATCGCCGCAAGGTGGATGGCAACTGGTACGTGTACACGACATTCACGCCCATTGAGGCGCGCCGCGTGATTCCGTGTTTCGACGACCCGCGCTTCAAGACGCCATGGCAGGTCGCGCTCCTGGTTCCCCAAGACCAAAAGGCGTTCTCCAATACGCCCGAGACGGGAGAGCTGCCGGAACCCGATGGCCAGAAGTATGTCTACTTCGATGTCACGCAACCTCTCCCATCCGAGCTGATCGCCTTCGCGGTCGGGCCCTTCGACATCTACGAAGCCCCGGCAGCGGGCCACGGCACGCCGATTCGCGTGATCACGCCCAAGGGTCACGCGGCCGACGGCAAAGCCGCCGCCGAAGCCACTGTCGCCGTGCTGCCGCGCCTGGAAGAATACACCGGCATCCCCTATCCGTTCGGCAAACTGGATCACCTCGCGCTGGCCGACGGAGCTTTCGGCGCGGTGGAGAATCCGGGACTGATCACATACCTTGCCCGGGAGCTGCTGATGATGCCGGGAACCGATACGAATCCCCGGACCCACGCTCTGCGCCTGCTGGAGGCGCACGAAATCGGTCATCAGTGGTTTGGCGATCTGGTCACACAGTCCAGTTGGGCCGACGTTTGGTTGAGCGAGGGTTTCGCCACCTGGATTTCCGAAAAGGCAATGGATCGGGAGCAGCCGCCCGAGCGTGCGCACCTGTCCTGGATGCCTGCCCGGGAAAGAGTCATGCGCACCGACGATTCGCCTCGTACGCGTCCCGTCCGCGTGCAGCCGGACGATCGCGAGGGAACCAAGGACATCTACAACCGCTTCGTCTACGACAAGGGGGCCGCGGTCCTGCTGATGCTGGAAGGATGGCTGGGCGAGGACAAGATGCGCGACGGCGTGCGCGCTTACCTGAACGATCATCGCTTCGGGAATGCGAGCACAACGGATCTAGCCGCCGAGCTGAAGGCGGCCTCGGGCGTGGACCCCTCGGCGGTGATGCACTCGTTTCTGGATGCGGCTGGGCTCCCGCGCGTGAGCGTGCAAGTGGAGTGTACGCCCGCGCCTCGGCTCACGATTCGCCAGACCGGATCGCCGCCAATGCCGGGGGCGATTCCGGTATGCTATCGCGGCGAGGGATTCGCCAAGAGCTGTTCGGTCCTGGATGGGCCGTCGCGAGAGATTGATTTGACGAAGGCCGGCTTGCCCAAGGGTTCGGCATGTCCCACGTGGATCGAGCCGAATGCCGGCGCCACGGGTTATTACCGGACCACGTGGACCGCGGAGCAACTGGCGGCGCTGCCTCTGGCGCAGCTCTCACCCGCCGAGCGCCTGATGTTGGCGTACGATTTGGCGGCGGCCCTACCCACGAATCGCGCAGCCGCGCGCGCCTGTTTGACTAAGCTGGCCGCCGATTCCGAGCCCGAGGTCGCCAAAGCGGCGCAGGATGCCCTGCCGGCTAATGGAAAGTCGAAATAATCCCATTCGCTCCGACGGCCCAGCCAACCGAACCGGCGAAGCTCATCGCGTTGAAGCCGGCCTCACCGAAAGGTTTCCAGGTGCGGCCGCCGTCCAGCGAAACGTCTGACCCCGACGTGCCCGTGGCGATCCACATTTTCTTGTCGTCGATATAGGCGACCGCGGAACGATAGGCGGGCAGCGGAGGGTTCGGCTCAGTCCACGTCTTGCCTCCGTCCTCGGTGATGGCGATGGAGCCTGCGCCTTCGCCGGGCTTGGTATAGTCGCCGCCCACGGCCACACCGTGACGGCCATCGGAGAACGCCAGTGAGAACACACCTGCGGATTCGGAGTGAGGGCGCGGAAGCGCCTTGGCGACGGTCCAGGTTTTGCCGCCGTCATCGGAGTGAAAAACACGCCCGCCTCCGGCGCCGCCAGTTCCAGGCGCTCCTCCAGTTCCGAACCAGGCTTCATGCGCGCCGCGCACGGTGAGGCTGGTATTGCTCGCGGCAAACGCGCCTTCCCGCGGAAGCGCGGGCGGACCTTTCTGTTGCACCCATGTGACGCCGTCGGAAGTGGTCCAGATATCAAACCGGCCCTGCGAGCCAACTGAGGCGACCGGATCGCCCAGCAAGATGCCGTGCAAGGGGTCCCACATGGCGATGGCGTCCCAGAAGCCCTGGGGGTTGGGATTGACCATGAGCAGGTCCCACTTCACGCCTCCGTCGCCGGTCTTATAGAGCCGCGAAAGCGGGCCTGCGCCGGAGCTGAGCAGGTAGGCCGACTTATCGGAGAGCGCGCGAACACCTCGGAAATCGGCGTCGGCTGCGCCAGGGACGATGCCTGGAACCCAAGTAGCGCCGCCGTCGGTAGTCCTCAGAAACGTGCCCTTCGCGCCGCTAGCCCACGCGATCTTTTCGCTCACGGCGCTCACGCCGCGCAGAGCCACGCTGGTGTTGCTGGTCTGGGAAGCCCACTGAGCTTGCGCGATGGCCGGCCCGAGGACTAAAACACACAGCACGAAAGAGGGCCAGAGGCCCTCACGAGCGGAAGCGCTCATCGATCTCCACCTGATAGCCGCTGGCCAAACGATTGCTTTCGTTGGCCATGCCCACTACGGCCATCAGCTCGGCGAACTGCGCTTCGCTCATGCCCGCTTTTTGCGCAGCCGCCGTGTGGGAGGTGATGCAATAGCCGCATTGATTGGTCGCGCTGACGGCCAAGTACAGCATCTCCTTGGTGAGCGGATCCAGCGCGCCGGGCTGCATGATCTGCTTGATCGATTCCCAGGTGCGCTTCAGCGCCGAAGGGTCGTGCGCCAGCGCCTTCCAGAAGTTATTGATGTAGTCGGTCTGGCGCGTGGCCATGATGTCGTCGTAGACGGCGCGCACTTCCGCCGAGGCGTCGCCGTATTCGATCAATCCGAACGTGGCCATGGCTCTGCTCTCTCTCGCTCCTAGTTGCGATTCGCGGGGGGCTCGGTGCGCCCCGCCAGCGCCTTCACCACGGTTCCGCCGCACACGCCCACGCCGGTGTTGAGCAACGCGGTCAGAAAATTCGAGAGCACCAGGTAGATGGTCTGCTCGGTGACCGGCGCGCGGTTGGGCAGGCGGAAGCTGACGGGCAGCTCCTTGTTGATCTGCACGCGGACCGCGTTGGGAAGCGCGCGTCCGCTGCGGTCGCGCTGGTTGGCCACGGTGATGGGTGTTTGCAGCACCGCGCCGCTCCAGCCGTCGACATAAAAATGGCAGCGCGCGAACCAGCCCAGATTACCGGGATCGGTGGCGTCGAACAGCAACAGCGGCGCTTGGCGGTCCTCCGCGCTCAAATCCAGGACGACGCAGCGAGCCTGATCCTCCAGCTTGCACGCGAACCCGGCCTGGCGCACGGCGCTCTCGATCGACTCCGTCTCCAACTCCAGGAGCAGCAGCTTGTGCCGCCCCGCTTGTAATACTTGCATTGCTGCCATTCTAGCAGCCGCTATGATGAAGGGTGCGAGGCAAGGTGAGACTGAGGCGGACGATGGCGGGCGCGGCGCTCCTGGCCAGCCTGATTTTCTCAACGAGCTGCGTGCGTCCCGAGGATTCCGGCGTCCAGGTGATCGTGGGCGCGAAGCTGGAGCCCGGCGCGGGGCGAGCGCCGCTGGAACATTCCGTGGTCGTGATCGCCGGAGGAAAGTTTCAGGCGGTGGGGCCGCAGGCTTCGACCCCCGTTCCCACCGGGGCCAAAATGACGCAAGGTCTGGGCATGACCATCGAACCGCTTCCCGGCGGCGAGCCAATTGAGCCCGGGCGTCCGGCGAATCTGGCGCTCAAAGGCGAGCACGAACGCGTCATGCGCGCCGGGGTCTGGGTCGAATGAGCGTATCGAAGTGAGCGAGGCCCAATCTTTTTCCGTCAAACGCGCGCAGGTGGAGTTTCACAACTTCGCTTCGCTGGGGCAGCCGGAACGCAATCTGCGGATCTACGCGGAAGAGAATCTGCGCCGCGGCGAAGTGATCCGCGCCCATCGCGAGTTCATTGGCGAAATGACCCCGTTCCTGGAGATCGGCGCCAACGCCGGGCATTCCAGCTACATGCTGGCCAACGAATTCGGCGCGAGCGGGTTCGCACTGGATCTTTCGGCGGACTCGCTGCGGCACGGCCGCGCCCTGATGGACGCTTGGGGGCTGGAACGCGCTCCGGTGCGGCTGGCCGGCGACGCCGCCAATCTGCCTTTCGCCGATGCGTCGCTGCGCTTCGTGTGCGCCTTCCAGATGCTCAGCCAGTTCATGGACATCGAAAGCGTGTTTCGCGAGGTGACGCGCGTATTGCAGCCCGGCGGAGTGTTCCTGTTCGCCGAGGAGCCGCTGCTGCGAAAGCTGTCTCTGCGCCTCTATCGCTGCGCCTATTACGACGCGATGAGGCCGTGGGAGCGGCGGCTCTACGATTGGGGGCTGCTGGGATATCTGGTGCGGGACGTGATCGGCGCGCGCCAGGAAGAGAACTTCGGCATCCGCCAGAACCACAGCATGGGTCTGAAGCAGTGGCACGCGCTGGCTCAGAAATACTTCGCCACTGCCGAGTACGACGTGTTCGTTCCGGAGCGCGGTTGGGGGGAGCGGGCCATGAAGCGCCTGGCGATTGCGCTGGACCCGCACGGCTCCGAGTGGCACGCAGCGCGGCTGCTGGGCGGAACGCTCGCCGGCGTGTGCCGGAAGGCCGGCGAGCCGCCCGAGCCGCGTCCGTTCGACGATCTGCACTTCGAAGCTCTGCTTCACTGCCCGGATTGCAATGCCGCTATGGCCCGCGGCGCCGACGATGTAATCGCCTGCATTCGCTGTGCGTATCGCGCTCCCAATGAAGAACAGGTCTACAATCTGCTGCCTTCGGCCGAGCGGCGGGAGCTGTATCCCGGTCAACGCGAGGACACTATCGACTTCTCGCTGCCCGGGCATGAAAAGCAATTGCTGGACGGCTGGTACGACCTCGAGGGCGTTTTCGGAAACAAGTACCGCTGGATCGGAGCGCGGGCGTCGGCTCGCTTGCGGCGCGTCAAGCCCGGGCCGCAACGGTTGCGCATCCGCGGACACGCCCCGCCTCCGGCCCTTCCCATCGAGGTTCGCGCCAGCGTAAACGGCGTTCGCGCGGGCGTCTGGAAGCTCGACCGGCCCGGCGTGTTCGTGCTCGAGGCCGGCGTTACCGGCGAGTACGACGAGTACTTGGTCGAGATCGAAGCCTCGCCGGTCTGGAGCGTGCCTACCGACGATCGCGCGTTTACCGTGAACCTAAGTATGATCCGTCTCGTCAATCCGGAGGATTAATTCGCCGAAGGACGACTCTCCACGTGGTCGATCACGAGAACAGGCGTCGGCTCCTTCACGGGATCGAGCTTCAGTCCCAGTTGCTCTTGAACCGCAGTGAAAATGGAGGTGCCGTCCGGATCCGCCGCGTCCCCGTTCGCCCCGCCTCGCGAGAACTCCAGCGTGAAATCGTAGCCGCCCTTGAGGCCGGTCTTGTCCAGCACCGGGCGGTCGACCCCGAGGCTCGGACTGAGTAAGCGGAGCAGTTCTGAAATCGGCGAATTCGAGAACGTAATGCGCGTAACCGAGCCCCGTGTCACTGCGACGCCGGGCTTGGTGCCAGGGGCGCTCTCCTTCAGCTTCGGTCCATTCTTGCCGACAATCAGGTTGTACACGGGAAGGTCTCTGTTCTCGCGATGAAGCTTCAGTTGGAACCGGTCGTCTAACAATCCCTGCACCATTTGCCGGACTTGTTCCTCTGAAGGAGTGTCCTCACCCGGCGTCGTGGCCGCGATGTCGTAGAAGTCGCTCCAAGGGGCGTCGCCCTTTGTGACGCCGATGATCTGATAGTCCTTCACGCCGTACGCGTAGATCATGAGGCCCTGCACCCCAGCGAGTGTCGCGGTAACCCGGTTTCCGCTGATTTTAACGGCCCCGGAGCCGAAGCCGAACGTACCCGCTGGGAGAATATGCGGCCTGATCGACGCGACCTCGAAGGCCGGCGCCGTCGCGGATTGACCAAGGCCACTACCCAACGTCAAGATCAAGAGCCCGATGCACTTCATCGATCCACCTCCGGCCTTTGATTCTCTCGCCAGTATAACTGAGACTTCATCGCTTTCTTGAACCTAAGTATGATCCGTCAGGTCACCGAACCGTGACCAAACGGGGCGGAGGCGCTTCGGCGCACCCTACGGCCGGCGTAGCGCCTTGTCGGGGCTGTCGATGCTTTGCCAATAGTCGGTGGACGATTCTTCGGTCGGCATCTTGGCGGCGGAGAGCCGGTTCGAATCCAGCTCGACCGACTTCAGCAGTCCCGGCGCGGTGGAAAGAAACGTTCCGGTGCCGGGCCAGGCTCGGCTGCCCTGAATCAGAGCGCGCGTCACGCGATCCAGGCGGATGACCGGCATTGCGGCGAGGGCTTGATCGGTCTCGACGCGGTCGAGCTCCAGATCCGAGGAGTCGCGAATCAGAAACGCGGGCCCTTCGGCCGCGTCGATCTTGATGTTGTGCAACTCCAGCCCCTTGGTGTTGAAGGCTTGCAGCCCGCGCTTGCCCGCGCCCACCAGATCGTGGATGCGCAGGCCGGAGATGGGCATTTCCGGAAGCCCCTGGATGTCGGCGACCACCGGCGCGCCGCTCACCGTCACGTTGCTGATGGAAATGTTGCGGAAGACGGGGGTACGCTCGGAGACCGGCTCCTCCGGAATGCGGACGTAGTAATTGGTGACCAGGATTCCATCCTTCAGCGGATTGTCGATGACCCAGTTGTCGAAGCGCAGGTTCTCGATCACGCCTCCGCGGCTGCGCCCGCTTTTGATGCGAATCCCGATCTCGGTTCCCTTGGCGACGATGTTGCTCGCCGCCACGTTGCGCACGCCGCCCGCGGTCTCGCTGCCGACCACCACGGCTCCGTGCGCGCGCCCGAAGGTGCAGTTGGTGATGGTGATGTTTTCGGTGGGCTTGGCCACGCGCCTTCCGTCCACGCCTTTGCCCGACTTCAGCACGATCGCGTCGTCGCCGGTGTCGAAGTAGGAATCCGAGACACGGACTTCGCGGCTGGAGTCGATGTCGATGCCGTCCGGGTTCGCGCCGGGATAGGTTTCGACGATGACGTTGCGCACCACCACGTTTTCGCAATACAGCAAATGGATCACCCAAAAGGAGGAGCCGACCACGTGAATGCCTTCGATCAAGATGTTCTTGCTGTCCATGGGCCGGATAAACGCGGGACGCAGACTCGGCGCGGCCTTGCGGTAGTCGGCTTCGGAGACCGTTTCTTTTTTCTCCAGCCGGTCCTGGATGCTGGTCCACATGGCGCGGGCTTCCGGATTGTTCGCCTGCCGGACCCACGCGGCGTTGTCGGTAGTGAGCGTTCCGCGCCCGGTGATGGTCACGTTTTGAAGATTGCGGCCGCCGATGAGCGGAGCGGGCGTCAGACCCTCGGTGCCTTCGGAGCGGCCGGGGACCAGCGGATATTCGGAGAGATCGGTGTGGAAACGCAGTGTCGCACCGGCGTCGATGTTCAGTACGATGTTGCTGGCGAGCTCGATCGCGCCGGTCTCATACGTGCCCGGCGGAAAGTAGACCGTGCCTCCGCCGCCCTTGGCGCACGCTTGAATGGCGTCGTGGATGGCTTTGGTCGCGCGCGCGCTGGCATCCTTCTTCGCGCCGTAGGTGGTGACGTCGCAAACAGAAGCCGCCTGCACGGACAGGGCGCAGGCGAACAGAAGCAATCGATATTTCATAGGCAATCTCCTATTTGAGCAGCTTGTCGAGCACGGAGCGGGGGAGCTCCAGCACTCCGTTCATGCGCAGTCCGTCTGGGAAATGAATCGTGCCGCAATCGGTGAAAGTCCAGAAATCGCGAGTCTTCATTAGGCTGGTGGCTCCAGTCTGCGAGTCGGTAGCATAAATCCACCACTCGCCGCCGAGCCGGATCGCCTCAGGATTTTCAAAGAATTTCTCGGTAAAGGCATCGCGCGAAGGACCCCACGGCCCCAGCGGAGTATTGCTGAAGGCGACTCGCAAGCGGTGCATTGGAATCGTGTTGTCGGTGTGCAGCAGCACGAATTGCCCACCTGTCTTAAGGGCCGCGTCCTTGAGGAGCACGCCGTCCTTCGACGCGTAGTTGGGATCGAAGAGCAGCTTCGGATCTGAGAAGTCCTGGAAGTCGCGAGTGGTTGCGTACCAGATGCGCGGATTGGTGTCGACCTCTTCCTGGAAGGCTTGAATCGAGTTCGCGGCCATGGTCGAAGCCCAGGTGACGATGAACTGGCCGCGGTCGGCATCGTAATAGACGCGCGGCGAGACCACGTCGAGCGCGTTCTGCTTGGCCATGATCTCAATCCGCTGCGGTGCCGTCCAGGTAATCAGATCCTTGGAGCCGGCATAGCTGAAGCTCTTGTCGCCTCGCGCGCCGCTGGACCAGATAACGTGGAAGCCTCCATCGGGAGCGCGGAGCAGTGAGGGAGTTTGCATGCCGGCAACGGCAAGCGGCGAGCCACCGCCCGGGCCAAGGATGGCGGTCCACTGGACGCCGTCCGTGCTGTAGGCGAAGTGCAAGCCGTCCGCTGCGGCGGCAGGCGCAAGTAGGACGGACCCTCGGTCGAGCGTCGCGGGCTTTTGCGTTCCGGATGCCTGGGCCACCTTGACCTCCGAGCGCACAACTCCAGTGTTCGGGTTCCAGCCGTCGATTCCGCCTAAGACATTCTCAATCGAATATGTCTTTGCCTCCGCGTCCGTAAGCAGGTGCGCCCAGCTCGCTCGAGCGCTGGTATTGCCGCCCGCGCCTGTGCTGGCATACTCGCCGTAGCGGGCGGTCTTCTCCTTCGCCGGATCGTTCCAGTTGTTCCAGCCGGCGGGCCGCACGGCGCTGGACATCTCGGTATTCAGAAACACGGCCGCGGCGTAGGCGCGCCACGGGCGGCTGAGGTACGTTAAGGCGTTCGGCTCGCCGGTGATCTTCGAGTGCAGGAAAACGTAGCCGTATTGCTGATCCTGGGGAGTGTTGGGCGCGGTGATGTACCCGTTGGCGGTGACGTGAATTTCGCAATTGTCGAACACGGCGGCCGATCCGCCGAAGATGAAATCGGTGGCTCCCTGGATGTAGCAGCGATCGAAGTACTGGCGGCCCGCCTGCGCCAGCAGAGTGTCCTGATAACCCAGAAAGCGGCAGTTGCGGAACACGCCGCGGTCGCTCATGATCGTGAGCGCGAGGGCCTGGCCTTGCCTCCCCGCCGAGTTTTCGAACGTAATGTTTTCGGCGGTGAAATCGTTGGCCTGTATGAAAACGGCGGGAGTATCGAAGGTGATCAGCGCGCGGCCATTGGGCCCGCCGGGCAGGCCGGCATGGAGGTCGAAGGTGATGACGGTGGATTTGGCATCGTCCCCGCGAAGGGTCAGAAATGTTTTCTCGGGCGGGACGGTGACGCGCTCTTTATAGACGCCTGGCTTGATGTGGATGACCAAGCGCTGGTGGGAGTGAGACGGCGCATGATCCACCGCCTCCTGAACGGACTTGAACTGGCCGGTGCCGTCGGCGGCAACTGTTAGGACGGCGGGTTGGGCGGCCGCGCATGCCGCCACAATCCAGAGTGCAATCGCGATTCCTTCCAGCTTGACGTGGGGCGGACTCATGCCACCCCTGATTGTACTTTAGTGCTTCACGTTTGTTTAATGCTTCGCTCGGTAGATCTTGCGGCTGGCCTGGTTCTGCGCTTTGTCGATCTGCTGCTTCTGCTGCCCGGTGAGCTTGCCGCCGTTGGCCTGCCGGTCCGCGGCGACCTTCTGATTGATGCCCTGCTCGCGATTTTCGAGCTTCGCGGTCTGCCCCGCTGTCAGCGATCCGTTGCGAACGCCTTGCGCGATGCGATCCTGCTGGCTCTCGCGGCGCTGTCCGACCTCATTGTTCCCGTACTTGGCGACGTTGCCGTTGGTCTTGTCCTGATGGATCTCGTTGCTCAAATGGTTCTGTTGCTGGTTGACCTGCTGCTTCTCCCCCTGCGTGAGCTTGCCGCCGTCGGCCTGCCGGTCGTCGTGGACCTCGCGATTGAGGTTGGCCTCCTGGCCCTCCAGGTTCTTGGTCTCACCGGCGGTCAATTGGCCGGATTGAATGCCGTTGGCGATGCGGTCCTGTTGATTTTCGCGGCGCTGATTTACGGTCGCCGGGTCCTGCGCGAACGCTACCGCGCAGCCGAACACGCCTGCCGCTAGAATGAGCCGATCGAGTTTCATGATGATTCCTCCGTTTCTCGCTAATTCAAAAACTTATGTCGGCAGAAAGTTGCGGGCAAAGTGAGATAATGGCAGCGATGTTCCGCTTGGCCGCCGCGATGATTCTTTCCTCTGTTGCATCTGCGCAGAGCGCGCAGGAGGCGGAGATCGCCCTTGCCGCGAAGTCGCCGCTCACGCTGGCGCGGTACGTGGAGTCGCACAGTACCGTCGATTGGAAAGCCCTGAGGAGCGCGCTCGGGCTCAAAGAGTCTGAGTACTGGTTTGCGCCTTGCGGCGGAAATTTTGGCGCTTGTTCGGCTGAGACCGTGACGGTGGCGAATCCGGATCAGGCAATCGTGATTATTCGGGGTAAGGGTCGCTCCTACGCAGACGAGTACCTCCGCTACCTCCAGGACGGGAAGGGCGGCTGGCAGTTTGCCGGCGAAAACAGCGCATACAAAAGGAACGGCCCGAGTAACCATGAGCTCGTCCAGCTTGGGAGCAAGCCGTTTCTAAAGATTTCCAGCAATCATTCTCAAAACGGTGCGGGCATCCAGCAGGAGGTCGAAGATTGGTTTGATCTGACGCAACCAGGCTTCGAGCCGGTTTTCTCATTCACGCCGGATGGGAGTGCGGGCGGGTTCGAGTTCACGATAGCTCGTACCATGAAAGCGCAGAGCAGATTCAGCCAAGCCGCTGGGCTTGAACGAATTGATACGAGCCTAGACGTACGTTTCGAGGCGACGCCTGGACTCGACGTGCAGGGCACTTACGTCGGCGTCTACGAGCGACACGCTGATGAGAAGCAATTCACGCTCCGAAATGCGTATGCCGGCCTGGACCTTCGCACGACAATTCCGACGAAGGATTTCGAAGATCTCGCCGATCCATTCACGAACCCCGCGAAGGAAACATTCCTGGTTTACGCGCTTCCGGGACTTCAGAAGATCGCCACCGGTTCAGATCCAGATGCCCGGCAGTGGCTCCAGTCGATTCTCGATCACGCCAAGGACACTCCGGAAAAGCGCACGCTGCTGGAGCTGTTCGCGAAGCCTCCCGCACCCGGACGGTAAGGGGCTGCGTCCAGTGCCCCACCCCTTCTGAGCGAAGAGACCCAGAGGCCCAGCCAAGCAGGCGGCTAGTGCACGGTTTGGTTGGTTAGCCAGGCTCCGTACAAATACGCGGCGGCGATCCCCAAACCGCAAACCACGGTGGCGACGGTGAGAACCTCGCCCCAGCGGTCAATCTTGTGGATCTTTGCGTTTACCGCAACTTGATGAGGAATCAGTCTTTGCTCGGCCTCGTCAATATGGACCAAGTCGTCTTCTTCGTGCAGGTTGATCAGTTTCCGGTATACTGCGAGTCCCAGCACAACCAAGCCTAGCAGGGACCAAAGGACGATATAGGGTGTGAGATTCATGGGTTTACAGACTCCTTGCCATTGAGTATGCAATCTCAGTTCCAATGACCGCGTCAGTGAGTGACGCCCGACCCGGCGGGGATCTTGGCGCCCAGTTCCTTCTCCGAAGGAATCTGCGAGGCATCCCATCCGCCGCCCAACCTTTGATCAACTGGACGCTCGCCACCATTCGTTGCGCTCGAAAGCTTACGATGTCCGGACGACGCTCTAGAAGCTGGGAAGGAATCCCCAGCGGAATCGCCGGTTGGTTCGCCTTTAGGGCTTCGGCGGCGTGAATGGAAAACGTCGAAGCCGGCTCGCCGGTCAAAAGGGTGATCGCATGTTCATATGATTTCACCCGCCTTGGCGGGGTTCATGGGCGACTCAGGGGCCATCGGGCGGCTTTGTTCCCGGCGCGGGATCACAGCCCCTTGCCGAGTGGGCCAAGGGTCGGATAACATAAGGCACTCGTCTAACGTCGGTCCGAGGAACAGCGGTGACAAAGCGATTGGAGATAAATGCGATCTTGCTGCTTGGTTCAGAGCCGGTCGTCCGCGCAGTGATGACAGAGGCGCTCGAACAGGCGGGCTATGTCGTGATGGCGACAGGCAGCTTGGGGACAGCCGTCGACATGCTCGCGGACTGCAAGTGCGGCCTGTTGATTATCCCTCCCTACATCGACAACATCTCAGGTCACGAAGCGGCCAAATACCTGCGCGCGAGGAACCCGCACATGGGGATCCTGGTGGTGGGCGGTCTCTTGGACGACGATCGGATTCGCTATCGCGCGAAGCTGGAAGGGTTTGAGCTATTTCCTCCGCCATTTCCTGCCGCTCAACTGATACAAAAAGTCCAGGAGGTCATGAAAGCGGCGCAGGAACGAGCGGCGCACGGCGCTGGGCGCTTCCATCGGGCCGCTGACGAATCCTGAGCCTGGCGGTGTTGAGGCGAGTCTGTCCGATCCGTGCATTCGCCTTGTCCCGTGATTGAGTGTGTAGGAAGAAAAATGCTACAGTCTCTGCATGCGTACTCTCATCGTGTGTCTTCTCGCCGTAGGCTTGGGCGGAGCCCTTGGGGTTTTTGGCCAGGATGCGAAGAAAACTCCTCCCACAAAACTCACGTTTGTGACCAAGAATGGGAACGTAACTTTCGATCACACGGCCCACGTGACACGTGAAAAAGGCGACTGCACGGCCTGCCATCCGAAGCTGTTCATGCAAGACTCGAAAGCTCCGCTGAATTACAAGCCGGCCCTGCACAAGACGGCCGAAATGGATAAGACCTCGTGCGGCTCCTGCCATCGTGCCGGCGGCGCGGCGTTCGAGTCGAAGGCCAACTGCGCAAAGTGCCATGTAAAGGGCTGATTCGCCCGAACCGCTGTGGTGCCAAGTTGCGAAAGCCGTTCCCTAACGGTCACGGTTCAGAAACGCTTTCTGAACCGCGCGCGTTAGCAATCGGTCTTGAGATTCGTCTGTACCGCTGGTTTCTGCAACTTGGCATTGCCTCACACAGGGCACACCGTGGAGGAGCCTCGCCCGCAACGGTTCGATGTGTTGGTGCACCGCCGCGTGCCGGCCAACGATGGCGGTCGTTCCTTGGGCCAAGCCGTTGTGGCCAACGCCATGATGCGACGGGAATGGGACAGCTTATCCTATGGCTTTCCAAACTTCGCCGCGTCGATGGCCACGTTGACCTGCACGTTCTTCAGCTTCGCGTTAAACCGGCCGTCCAGCCACAGGAACTGGTAGTCGAACGGGAACTTGACTCCGTTGACGTCGCGATAATCGGCGTAGTCGATCTGCGTGGGAACGCGCCCGACGGGCGACGCGGTATAACGGATCATCCGAAACAGCAGGTTGGTCTTCGAGTCGAAGAACAGCGTCACGAGAGTACCTCCGGCGCGGCTTCCCTGGACCACCAGATAGTCCTTGTCGCCAATGCTTTCCGGCGTGCCGGTCCTCCAGTTGGTGAAGAGCGTCTTGATCTGCCCTGGGAAGCCCAACTGCGCTTCCAGCCTGGCGCCGTCGAGATTGCCGCCTGACAGCTCGTATTCTCCCAAGAGCCCGCGCGGTACTTGCATCCAGCCGGTCTTGCCGTTGAAGGTCCAACTGCTGGTTCCGCGATCCGGATGCTCCTTGAAGAAGATCTGCGTGGTTTTCTCATCCGGAGCCTTGGCGTAGACGGTGAAAGTGCCATTGCCGCCCAGTCCTTCATAACCGATGCTCTCCCCGTTGAGGATGTAGCTGGTGAGGCCGTTCAGCCTCTGCTGCCCGCCCAGCGCTGCGATATATTTGTCGAGAATCGAAGCTGCGGAAGGCTGCATCGGATCGGGTGTGATGACGTCGTCCCTCTCCATGTTGGGAGTGCTGTACAGAGCATCCAGGGAGATCGTTGTCGACGGTTTGTCGCGGGCGTGATGGCAGGTAAAGCACGTCACATTCTGGATCCCGTTGAAGTTCGTGCGATTGATGGTGGCCACCATCTCCACCATTTTGCGCGCGGTTTTCTTGGGCGGGGTGTCGAACACCCAATCCACTTTGTCGGTGCCGGCTCCAGGATGGCAGTCCGCGCAGTCCAATCCCAGCGAGTCCGCCATGACGCCCATCGCGCTCAGAAAATCGTCCGGGGTAAGTTCCTTAAGGGTGCTGGTGGTGACGTTCTTGAAATACGTCCCAGCTTTCGCTCCCGGCGGTACCGGCGCTTGCGCCGCCGCGCGGTCCGACAGCGCGAACCCCGTGATCAACCCGACCGCGATTCCAGCGGCTGCAAGCATCCACCGCTTCGAGAAAAGCCTCATATTCACATCCCTCCCTAGAAGTCCGTAAGCGACCTATCGTACTAACGATTGTGCTCCCGGCGCAACCCTCCCTTCCGGCCTCCCTCCGGCGCTGGACTCACGCGGCACGGCAGGTGCTCACCGGAGCAGGAACCTCGCCATTCCACCAGCCCGGCAATTCTTGCCGCCGCACCGCACCGGCTCGGCAAAAGATACTGGCCGGACATCGCCATCTTGCAGACACGGCAACAATCTGCCGGTTTGGCACGGCGCCTGCATTCCCCTTGGTGCGGTTTAGCCGCGTTTAATCAAAATTCTTGAAAGGAGTTCGTGTCATCATGAATTGGGATCAGATCCAAGGGAAGTGGAAACAATTGAAGGGCAGCGTGAAGCAGGAGTGGGGCAACCTCTCCGATAACGATCTTGAGATGATCGCCGGAAGCCGCGAGAAGCTCGTCGGCAAACTCCAGGAGCGTTATGGCTACGTCAAGGAGGATGCCCAAAAGCGGGCCGACGAGTTTGTCGGAAAGCTGACCGAGCCCGCACACTCGCAGACCCAGCCACCGATGGGTTCCCAGCAGCGCGGTTCTCAGGAACACGCGACACGGCGCTAACGCCCCTTATGTCCGGGCAGGGCCCGTCTCTGCCCGGACGATGGGTAATCGTAACCTCTAGCCCGGATTTCTCACAAGGCGTTTGTTCGTGATGATGTGGCGCACGCACTCCTGCGTGCCGCGTCGACACTCCTGGCGACGCTGGGTTCAGACACGGTGTCGCCGGCCGAGGACGGTGTCGAGATGTGTCTCGACACGGCACGCAGGAGTGCGTGCGTCACAACGCCAGACGGACTGTGAGAAATGCGGGCTAGCCCCGGCGGCTTTCGACTGCCGTCCATGACGAAGACCTTCGCCGCGCAAAAGTCATCCGCGGCGAGCAAGAGCGGGCTTGCGAGCCAGACAATACCGAAACTGAGGACAAAGCGCATAACACCCGATGAGCGTGCAGCATCACCACGCTTCGTTGCCGCAGGGAGGGCCGAAATCAACGGCCTCGTGCAAATTCTCCGGGGTGATCTGCTTCAGCAGGTCCTCCAAGTCGTACGACTTTCGCTGCTCCGGTTCTTCGCCCTTCTCCACCGCTACCACCCCGACTTTGCGGAATGCTGCACTTCCGGTTTCGGAACCTTGGTCTGAATCCACCCGTTGATGGCGTCGAAGACCTGCTTACGATTCGTCTCCAGCATCATGAAGTGTCCGTTGCCCAGAATGTTTTTGCCCTTGAGCGAGAAATCGGTGGCGTCGCACCCGGCCTGCTTCAGGAAAGCCGTCACCGGCTCGCCGTGCCGCGTGGACCGCTCGGCGGTGACGTAGGCAATCGGAATGGCCTGGAAGTTTTTGAGCTTCCGGGCCGGGTCCTTCTGAAGCTTATAAGCCGGAATGCCGTTGGCCGCCGCCACATCCACCGTGGCGAGCTCCGACGCATCCTTCACCGGCGGATCGTAGGCCAGCGGAAGCTCCGCCAAACCGTACGCCGCGCCCTGCATGAACGGAGCCGCCGGCCCGCCCTCCACGTTCACGATGCCCTTCACCAACTGCGGCCGCTCATTCATCACCAGCCAACTGAACGGCCCGCCCGCCGAGTGCACCACGATAATCGACGGCCCGATCCGGTCCAGCATCTCCGCGCCGCGGCTGGCCCACAGCTTGTGCATCGCCACGTTATCGGTAGGCGTCGAATTCTGCCCCGCTTGGAATTGATCGATGTGCGGATCGCCGACGTCGCCCGTGCCGATCCAGCGGCGATTGGGATCCTGCGCGCCGCGCATGAAGTCGCCGGTCACGCTCGCGTAGGTGAACACCGGACCAATCGGCCCCACCGCATCCTGGAACCATGGTGGACGTCCCTGCGCCGGGCGATCCACGATATACGTCCTGAAACCGGCCTGCGCGAAGTAATGCGCCCATCCGGCTTCGCCGTCCCCACGGCCGAAGTAATGCGTGCCCTGGCCGCCTCCACCGTGCACAAGCACGACGTTCAAAGCATATTTGACCTGCTGCGGAATCAGGTATTGGTAGTACATCGGGCCCACCAGAATGGTGCCGTAATCCATCTTCTTCATTTCCATCCCGACCCAGTGATAGCCCTGATCGTACAGCTTCAGCGACGTTGTCTCCGCGCCCTTCGCCACTGGCTTCGGCTGCTTGATCGCGGCCTTGTTCGGCGTCGTGACGTTCTTGTTCAACCAATCCAGAATCGGTTGCAGCACCTCGCGATTATTTTTTTCGAGCATCATCGCGTGGCCGTTGCCGTGGATGCCGTGATCCGCCAGGCGGATCTCCTCCGCGTTCACGCCGGCTTGCTTCAGATACGCAACCGCGCCCGGATTGGGCAGCACGAACGACGCTTCCGACGTCACGATGCTGATGGGGCAGTCCTTCCAGTTCTTCAGCTTCCTGGCGGGCTCTTCCTGTAGAGTGTACGGGCCGATGCCGAGCTTGGCGTCTTCCGGAGTCGGATCCACGCGCTTGGTCTTGAATTCCGACGGGTCTTTCACGGGGGGTTCGTACTCAACCGGCAGACTGATCAGCCCCCAACGGTTCTGTCCCCCGAACGCGCTGCCGCCCGCGCCTTCCACCACCACGATTCCCTTGACCAGCTTCGGCCGCGCTTCCAGCGCATAAAATCCGAACGGGCCGCCGGCCGAGTGCGTCATGAAGATCGCCGGCCCGATTTTATCCAGCAGCTCCGCGGCGTCCTTCTGCCACACCGTCACCTGCGATTCCTTGATGATGCCCATCCCGTTGCCGAACGACCCTCCCTGCGACGCCACCAACTGGAATAGTTCCGGCGAGCCGACCTCGCCCGTGCCCGGCCATTGGTTGTGCAGCTTGGCGTTGGGAGCCGGCGCCGCGCCGCCGCGTCCCGGCACCTTGGCGCGCTGCGGAGTGAACTGGCTCGAGATGCTTTCGAGCGTCTGGCCGCGAGGAATGCCGCCATGCAGATCGGGATGATAGGGCGAGCGTCCGTGACCCGGCCGGTCCACCACATACACGCGATAGCCTTCTTCCAGCAGCATCGTGGACCAGCCCCTGCGGCCATCCACCGTGCCCATCCAATCCAGGCCCGAGCCTCCGCCGCCGTGGATCAGCACGATCGGGAACGGATGTCTGACCTTGGCGGGGACCTGATACTCGACGTACATCTGCTTCCCGGAAACTACCGGCGAAGTGCCCCCGGCGAGCGTCGCGCGCTCGACTCCGACCCAGAAGAAACTCCACTCCGCGATGTCCAGTGGCTTCAAGGGCGCCGTGGTCGCGGAGGTCGTCGCCGCTTTCGCCACATTGGTCAATGCTCCCGATCCGCCGAGCAGGGCTGCGCCCGCGGCAATCCCGCCGAATTCGCGCCGGTTGATTTTCTTAAGAGACATCGTATGCGACTCCTTAATAAACAGAGGGTTCGTTCGTTATTGTTATCACCTTCAGCAGGAAAAGTCCAGACCTGCTTAGAAACGTCGGCGAGCATTTTGTTTCCGATCCGCGTTCATCGGTGTTCATCCGTGGCCCTTAGTCTTTAAGGAGACCCCAATGTTCTGCAACGCCTCTCGCTTGCTCAATGGGCTCAGCCCATCCGCGTGCTCCCGCACGTAGCGGGCGACTTCGCGCGGATCGCTCCAGGCATATTGCCGGAGAGCCCAGCCGATCGCTTTTTGCAGAAAGAATTCCTTCGACGAAAGCGAAGGCTCGATGCACGCGTACAGCAGATCGAGGTCGGTGTCGCGCTTGGAGTTGGCACAGGATCGCGGCACGCCGCTTCCACAGATTCCGCGAGCGGCTCCACTTTAGTATCGTGCTGCGCATTCGGCCAGGATAGGAGCTCAGCAGCGCACCCAGCTCTCTTCGACGCAATCGAGTCCACGTAATCCCACCACGCGCCGGTTACGATCATCTCTTCGTACATCGCGACGGTGTTCAGCGTCTGGAAGGAACGGTACAATCGAAAGCCCGTGAGCCCGATTGCGGCATAACGTTCTTCCCTGAATTGCGCTTCCCGCCAGATGCGGAGACACGCGCTTCTCCAGGCTCCAGAGGTCTCAATGGGATGCGCCGCAAAAACCCGCGTGCAGATGGCGCGCAACTCCGGCGTCTGGATTCCGAAGTAAGGCATCGCGGACTTCATATAGGCCTGCATCGGACCGGCCTTCTTCGGATTTCGAGCGCGTATCAGTTCCGCGCGTAGAATCGTTCCAAGCTCTCCGGTCGCGTCCAATCTCACGACGCTGGAAGTGCCTCCGGTGCCCACACTCCCTCGAAGTCCACAAAGTAAGCCTCCACCTTAATATCCGGCACCGCCGCCAGGAGATTCGCCGCGGCACAGCGCAGCTCCCGGCGATGATTCTCTATTTCGGCGCGCGCATCCCCGCCGAAACCGCCCGCCAGCCCGCCATAGGCGCCGCAATCGGAATGCACCATCAGGATCACCCGATTGGTCCCATGCAGGTGAATCGACTTGCGAATCTGATCGAGCACGAACTGCCGGTCGGTCTCGTGCTCTGGGGAAGCGAGACACTTCGCGCCTCCGGCAATCTTGATGGGATCGGAATTGATAATGCCGATCCGTTTCAGAAACTTCCGGAATCCCAACTCAAAACGATTGTCGAAACACCAGAGGATGGCGGCATCGCAGTGGTACTTCTCGCGGGGAGAATCGAAGTGAAACACCTTCCTCATCGATTATCCGGCTCGCTTGGTCTTCAACTGCGCCAGCAGTTGTTCCACTTGGTCGTACTTTTCCAATGCCGCCAGCTTATCTTCAACGTCGTCGCTGGCAATTTCAGACTTGGCTTGGCCGATCGCTTCGGCGCGCCGCACCTTGGCCTTCATCCGATCGAACGTTGCAAGCTTGGCTTTATCGTCGATGTTCATCCGGGCGTCGTTCGATCGGGATAGCACCTTGGCCCTCCGATGTTGCGCGATCAGCATCTCGCTCTTCGACTCCGCTTCCGATAGCTTCTGCTCCAGCTTGCCCAGCGCCGACCGCAAATTCTCCAACTCGATCTTCTGATCGGCTACCTGTTGCGCAAAGGCCTCGGCAACCTGTTTCGAGCTCAGAGCGCGTTCCAAAGCCGCGCGCGCCAGGCCGTCTTGCTGCTTGCCGACGGCCAAGTCGGCCTTCCGCATCCAGTCGGCTTCCTGCTCCACCGTCTCCTTGTGCCTGCGTTCGAGAACATGCTGGTCGGCCATGGCGATCGCCGCTTGGGTCTTCACCTGTAGCAGTTGATTCTGCATATCCAGAATCACTTGCTTGATCATCTTCTCCGGGTTCTCAGCCTGATCGATCAGATCGTTCAGATTGGCCCGCACTAATGTGGATACTCTCTCTAATAAAGCCATATTTGTACCTCTTTCATTCCTTACCTTCCACTTTGGGCGTTTTGTCTCCGATGGACTTCACTTTCGACAGCAGCTCGGACATCTTCATTCCCGACAATGTTTCGAATAATGCCGGAATCTGCGCCGCCATCGCCGTCATGTCGCCGGTGATCTTGTGCATACCGGTAGCATCCCCGTTCCCGGTGGACACAATCGTAATCTTGTCGATGTTGGCCAATGGGGCAGCCAGAGCCTTGACGATCTCCGGCATACCGCTGAACAGCTTGTCCACCACGGCCGCCTGGTTATATTCCTGATAGGCTTCGGCCTTGACGTTCATCGCTTTCGCTTCCGCCTCGCCTTTCTTGAAGATGATTTCGGCTTCCGCCTCACCCGTGGCTCGCGTGGAGGCGGCGTGGCCGTCGGCTTCGAAGATCAAGCGCTGCTTCTCGGCTTCCGCCAGCGTCTCGATGCGTTGCCTTTCAACTTCGGCCGGCTTCAAAACAGTAGCGATCAATTCCCGCTCGCGCCGCTGAATTTCGGCATCCTGCACCGCAATCTGGGCTTCTTTCTGCACCCGCTCAATCTTGACCTGCTCGGCCATGACCTGTTGCTGCATGACATTGGTCTGGATTTCGTAGGCCTTATCCGCTGAGGCTTTCTGCTTCTGCACCGTTTCCAGGAAGTTGGCTTTCTTGACCTCCAGATCGCGCGTAGCCTCGGCCTGCGCGGCCTGGGAAAGGGTTTCCGCGAGCACACGTTCCTTGTCTGCCTGGGCTTTGGCAACAGCGGAGGCCCGCATCGCTTCCGCGCGCTTGATGGCCGTGTCGCGCTCGGCTTCCGCCGTGGCTACATCCGCGTCGCGCTTGATCCGGGCGACGTCCGGCCGGCCCATGTTGCTGATGTACTCATTCTTGTCGCGGACTTCTTTAATGGTGAAGGAGATCACTTCCAGGCCCATTTTGTTCATGTCGTCGGCGCAGGTGGAGCGCATGCGGTCGCCCACCATTTCCGGTTGCTTCACAATCTCCTCCACCGTGAGTTGCCCGATGATGCCGCGCAGGTGACCCTCCATGACCAGGCGAATCAAACCCTCGCGTTCCTGCGGACTCTTGGTGAGAAACTGTTCCGCCGCCGTCTGGATCGATTCGGGATCGGATTTCACCTTGATTTGCGCGACGGCTTCCACGGTCACCGCCACGCCCTGCCTGGTGTAGAGATCCTGCTGAGGCGCGACGTCGAACGACATCAGCTCCAGTGAAAGCAGACGGCAGTTCTCCACCATCGGAAAAATGACGGTGCCGCGGCCTTTGATGATGCGGGTGCCGCGGAAGCCATACACCACCAGAGCTTCGTGCGGCCCTGCCTTGCGGTACAGCCTCGCAAACATGGCCATCAGGCACAGAACCGCAAGCACCATTAAGCCCGGAATGACAACCATTGGTCCTAAATTCATGTGTTCTCCGTTTCTCCTGCGCTCGATTTTGCGAGCTCCTCCCACGGCCGGACGTACGCAACGCCCCTCTCGTAGTGAGTCACCACCACTTCCGTGCCCTTGGGGATCGGAAGCCCCTCTTGACTGCGCGCCGCAACCGCGCGACGGGCGCCCGCTTGCGAGAAAATCATCTCTCCCGTCCCCGACGGGCGAATAGCGCTATTCACTTTTCCAAGCACGCCCACCATCTCATAGTCGGCGGGATCCAGGGCCTCCTCTTGGCGGATCAAAACCTTCGCCAGGAAAAGGAACAGCATCGCCGCTCCGCCCAATCCACTCACCACCGCCATCCCCAGCGCGAACAAAAACCATACGCTGTAGTAGCGCGTGAGTAAGTAGCCCGTGCCGCCGAACCAGGCGAGGAATGCCGCGACCGTCCCGATATTGACACGCCCCATGCCGCGCAAGCCGCCGCCTGACGCACCGTGCGCCGGGCCGCCGCCTACGTGGAAATGGAAATGCGGCCAGTGCAGGTGAATGCTTCCCGCCACCAGAGAGACGATGCTAAACGTTAAGCCCACAACAAAGCAGATGAGATAGAAGTCGGCCAAGGTCATGCGGAGGGCCTCCTTTCCGCCCGGCGTTCGTCAGCCGGCGATCTGAGCACTTGCAGCAGCCGTTCGGCCAGACCTGGATTTTCCAGAATCGCGCCGAGCAGCACCAGACACATGCGCGAGTCCTGGTGTTTTGCCACCGCCAGCAGCGCCTGGTTCAGGTCGACGTCTCCGCGGAATCGTTCCGCGCCGTTGATGAGCCACAAATCCAGCTTGTCTTCCAGCGCTCCCACGTTCGAAATCAGTTCGGTTTGAAAACCTTCCGGATCGTCCACCAGGTATCCAGGATGCACTTTGAAAAATTTCGCCAGCAGCATGCGAGTCGGATTCGTGAGGTGCGGCCGGGCCCCGCTTTCGATTTGCGACAGATAGGATTGGCTGATGCTCTTGCCGGTTTCCTGCTTCAGGGCCCGCACGATCTCCTGCTGGGTCATCTCGCGGCCTAGGCCGCGCAGCGTCCCTTCCACTTCCCGGAGATACCGAAGCTTGATTCCCAGCGTCATAGCGATCTGCAATAACTATATCACGATCCGCGATATTGTCAAGCCCCTCTTGTGGGGCAGGTCTGCGACCTGCCGCCGCCCGTCCCAATTTCTGCCATGTTCTAAAATCGCGCAACTCTATTTGCCAGCTTTTGAGCAACTTGCCGCTTTCGCCCGATCGTCTTTCGCACTATGCGGCTTATGCTCAAGCCGTAAGAGTCCGGGTCCCTCATCGGCTCCCGGCCACGTGGGCGTTGCAGTCCTAGGAAACTCAGCAGCCATCGTCAATCGATGAGTCTCTGCCGTTTGAGGTTCTGAGCGGTCCCGTCCCCTTGCGGGTAGTCAAGTGCGGCGAGAGGCCTTTCGAAAAAACAAAGGAGTTAGAACAAAAGAGGTTTTCAAATCGGCGTGAATCGGTGTCGATCCGCGGCCTTTTCTTATCGCGGTTTCACCAAAACGTCAAAGCTGTCTTTGAGCTCCGCCGTTAGTGTCGGCGCTTCCGGATTTGCAACCCGATACATAGCTCCATGCAGCCGGTCTTTCTCCACAGTCAGCTTCACGTAATGATAGTTGGGAAACAGGATGCTCTGGTAAAGATCCTGCGGAGTGCGCTCGACGAAATAGGGCGGCGCTCCGCCGCCGCCGGAGACCAGGTAGGTCACTCCCTCCACCACGGTGCGCTCGTAATTGTGGATGTGCCCCGCGCTGACCAGAAAACTGGCGTGAGAAGTCCGCGCGGCCTTCGACAAATAGTCCCGCAGGGCGATCTCATTCGGCCTCGGATTGTGATCCACTTCAATGTGCGTTTGAATATCGGCTACTGGAGGATGGTGCAGCGACACGATCACGAAATCGATCGAGGCGGGAATGCCCTCCACCTGCTTCTCGAGCCAGCGAGCCTGATCGCTGCCGGGCAACAGCGAAGTATCGCTGTCCAGCAAGAGCAGATACAATCGCGATCCAAGCTGCGCCGAATACCAACGCCGGTTTCGCAGCTCCGGAAAGGCGTTCCACCAGTTCTCCAGATCCTTCCGCGGATCGCCGCGAAACTCGTGATTGCCCAGCGCGGGAAATACGCGCAGCTTCGAGTCGCGCCAGGCTTTGGTCTCGGCTTGAAAGACCGCATAATCGTTGGCGGCGTCGCCCGCCAGCGGCACATCGCCGTTCATAATCACGGCGGCTGGATGCTCCGCCGCAATCTGCTTTACCAGCCACTGGCGAATGCGCGGGCTGGTCTGCGTGGTGTTCGCCGGATTGGTGAACCGCTGGTCCCCGTAAGCAATCAGCATCAGCCGGTTGGGCAACTGGTTGTCCGCGATCCGGAACGTGGGCCCCGGCTCGCTTAGCAGGGGAACCTGGGCGAGCAGCGCACCCACAACCACCGCGAACAAAAACGCGAACACAATCGATGCCTTCATCCCTACCAATATACGAAGCCCGAATGAACAAGCGGTTACAAGGCCGCCCGAGTTCTGATACGTTGAGGGCATACGGAGATTTGCAGAACTAAAATGTGCCGCAATATCAAACCTCTCTTCAATTTCGATCCGCCGGTCACGCCCGAGGAGATTCGCGCCGCTTCGCTCCAGTTCGTGAGAAAAATCAGCGGTTTTACCAAGCCGTCGAAGGCCAACGAAGGCGCCTTCCTTACCGCGGTCGATGACGTCGCCGCGGTTTCGTCTCGCCTTATCCGTGCGCTCGAAACCACGGCGCCGCCGAAGAATCGGGAGGAAGAGGCGGCCAAAGCCAAGGCTCGCGCCGCGGACCGATTCGGCGACTGAATCTACCAACCTCCCCGGTCGGGCGCTTCGAGCCCCAGGCTCGCGTAGCCGCTTTCGAAGTACAGCAGCGGCCGGCCATGCCGCACCACCGCCGCCACCGCTTGTCCCACCATTACGCGATGATCGCCCGCGTCCAGCCACTGCACCGTCCGGCACTCGATGACTCCCAGCGTCCCCTCGAATACCGGTGAGCCGGTCACGCCCGCGTTCCACGGTGCGCCGTCGAAGCGGCCTTCCTCGCGCCGAGCGAAGCGGATGGAGAGAGGCCGCTGCTCCTCGGTGAGAATGTTGACGGCGAAGAAGCCCGAGCTCTCGAAGGCCGCAAGGTATGCGCTGACGCGCGCGATTGCGGCCATTACCAGCGGCGGATCGAGCGACAGCGACGTGAACGAATTCACCGTCAGCCCATGAGGACGGCCGTCCGGCGTGCATGTAGTGAGCACGCAGACGCCGGTGGCGAAGCGGGCGCAGGCGCGGCGGAATTCGTCGCCGTCAAGGTGCGTGGCGTGGCTATCGGAATGCAAGCTTCGCCTTGCTCTCCTCTTCCGCTTTGATTCCCGGACCGAACAACTGCTCGAAGAAGCCTTCCTTCACCAGCCGGTCCACCATGCCGTTGTCGATGACCTTGCGGAAATCGAAGCTCCGCAACTGCGCGCCCAGTTGCTCGTCCACCGGGTGGCTAATGATGTACTGAACCGCCGCGGCCGGCACATACGGCACGCGCTCATAGGTGTTGACCTTGGTGTACCGGTCGTACACGCGCTCCACGTCCGCCGGATCGTCGGAGGGATTGTATTTCAAATAAACCTTCACAGCGAAGGCTTTGTCGTCGTAAAGCCGCTTGATCGCCTCGGTTTGCGCCTTGATCAGCGATTCCGCCAGCTTGGGGTTGACCGCCAGCGTGGTCTTCTTGAACACGTCCACCGTGGGCGCGAAGATGTCGTCGTAGTCGCTGGTGTTGGCCAGGATCTTGTAACCCTGCTGCTCGAACTTGAAGTAGACCGGCGCGGTGAGCATGGTGGCGTCCACGCGTCCCGCCGTAAGCGCGGCGGCGCGCCCGTTCACATCCGTGCCGATGGGGACCCATTCGACGTCTTTCGGCGTCAGCCCGAACTTCGCCAGCAGTCCCACCGCGTAGTTGTAGGGTGCATCGCCGATCTGGCTCACGCCGATGCGCTTGCCCTTCAGTTCACGGACGCTCGAAAATGTTTTCTGCGCGGCCAGCGCGAACAGGCTCTTCCTGTATTGGCTCGCCATGATCGTCAAGGACCCGTCGCGCGAGCTGGCCGGCATGGCCTGTTCCAGCGGATAGTTGGTCATCGCGGCCTCGCCGCTCACCACCATCGCGATGCCCGCCGGATGGACCGCGAACACCAGGCTCACGTCCAGCCCGTACTTCTGGTAATAGCCGCCCTCCTTGGCAAGATACATAGGCCAGCTTGTGCCGGTTTTCGCGGCATAGTTGACGGTGACTTTCTGGAGCGCCGGCGTCTGCGCGAACGCGCACACAGCCGCCAACATCGGGGTCAGAAGGAGGACTCTCCGCAAGCTGCGCATGCTTGGAAGATATCACGTGTCTGGTAAACTTGGGCGCGTGGCTCGTATTGTTCTGGGATTAGGCTCCTCGCACGGCCCCATGCTTTCCATCGCCCCGGAGTACTGGCCGGACCGCGTCCTGGCGGATCGCGCCAACCCGAAGCATTTCTTTCAGGGCAAAATTTATACCTTTGCCGAGATGGCCGCGCTGCGCCGCGACGAGCGTCTTGGTAACCAAGCGTCGCCGGAGACTCGCGCGGAACGCTACTCCCGCTGCCAGCGAGCCATCGCCAAACTCGGCGACGTGTATGCGGAAAACGTCCCCGACGTTGCGGTCGTCGTCGGCAACGACCAAATGGAAGTCTTCACCGCCGAGCACATCCCCGCCTTCGCCGTCTTCTGGGGCGATTACGTCGAAGGCATCCCGCGCACGCCCGAGTTTCTGGCCAAGCTGGGGCCCGGCATCGCCCGCGCCGAACTGGACCGCACTCCTTCCGAGTACACTCGCTATCCCTGCGTTCCCGATCTCGGCCGCCACCTGATCCACAGCGCCATGGTAGAGGGTTTCGACCTCGCGCAGATGACTCGCCTGCCCACCGGCCAGATCGGCTCCAACGCCGTGCCGCATGCCTTCGGCTTCGTCTATCGCCGCGTGATGCGCGACCGCGTGCCGCCGCAAGTCCCCGTCTTCGTGAACACGTTCTATCCGCCCAATCAGCCTACCGTCGCGCGCTGCTATAACCTCGGCCGCATGCTGGCGCGTGCCATCGCGTCCTGGGCCCCGGATCAGCGCATCGCCTTCGTCGCCTCCGGCGGCTTGAGCCATTTCGTGGTCGACGAGTCTTTCGATCACGCGGTGCTCGACGCTTTGCTGTCCTCGAATGCCGCGGCGCTCGAAAACCTTCCCGAGTGCATGTTCGAATCCGGAACCTCGGAGATCAAGAATTGGATCGTGGTGGCGGGCGCGATGGCCGAAGCCGGATTGAAGATGACCCTGATCGACTACGTGCCCTGTTACCGCTCCGAGGCCGGCACCGGAAGCGGCATGGGCTTCGCGTATTGGTCTGAGCCGTGACCAAAGGGAGCGGTCGCCGGCGCCTTCCGAGTGGGTTTCCTTCCGAGTGGCGGACCATCCGGGAGCATTCCCGCCAACCGCATGCGAGCAGGCGGCCGAAGCTCATCGAAACGCGCTCCGACGGGAGCGGGCACAAACCGTCCCATAAGGTTCGCGGGCAACTTCGTCGCTACAGAGTCGATCCGGAGATCGTCACAGGGACGTTAACGAACACCTTGGATGACACAGCCGTGTCTGATGAGTCGATCACGATGCTGGTCGAATCGTCGACGATGATCTGGGGATCCTCGCTAGGCATTGCGGTGTTTGCGAACCATGTTTTTAAGAAACAGTAGGAGCTTGTTCAGGTTCGAGTTGTCGCCCTTTGCAGAGCGGCGCTGCCGGCCCCGCGGTGTTTCCTGCGCACTGCGCTCGAACTCGCTCATGAATGCCGTGAAAGAGGAGTCGTCGAAACCCGAAAGATTCTCCTCATGCCATTTCAAAAGGGTTTCGGTGTGCGCGCTAAATTCCTTCCGCAAGAAGAGCCTACAAACCGCCGTGAATTGAGTCGGTCGGTCGCTTGTCTTTACGTCGACCTGAATCATCGTGGTTTCGGATTGCACAATAGGGACGTGCGCTGTTGGTGCGGAGAGTGAAGCATCCACGCAATCCTCGGTCTTGTCATCAAAGAAGATTAATTAGGGCTCACAACGCCGCCGAAGTCCGAAAGCTATACCGGCAAGGAATCGGCAAATCCGAGATCGCTCGCAGGCTTCAGATCGGCCGAGCCTCTCGGTCCGCCGCCTCCTGGCTCAAAAGAAATCCCGATTCAACTCGCCTTACGCAGCGTTGCCGGAAGGACACAGTCGCTCCAGCACCCAGCGGGCATCGACATCTTGTTCGAGCCGGCCTTCCGAACATCCTCCGGTGCTCATTTCGACCAGGAGGAAAACAAAAGAACGGGCTCGCCACAATGGCGACAAGGTTGGTCAGGAAGAGAAGGCCTGGTCCTCCCATGATTTCCAGGTTTGGACCGCTCCCTAGGCCGAAACCCATCGCGCAAAGCGGCGGCATCAGGCCACGGCGATTGCGACTCCAGGGAGGGCAGTCACGCCCTCGGCACCGCCGCCGCAAACCACGACCGACCCCCCCAAACCACAGAACAACGCAACCCCCAGATCGAGCAGATTGGAATTCGTGCGAGCGATGATCTCGGAAGTAGTGGAATGAAACGGCAGCCAGACTAAAAAGCCGGAAAAAACGATGGATATTGCATTCAAGCTCAGTCGCGCCAGCAATGCAGCGGACGCACCGCCTCTCTCGGAGGTGTTACGCCCAAGGAGTTCGATCTCGTTCCTCGGCGACGGGCGCGCGAGAGCCTCTGGTTGCAGGGCTATAATTCACTTTGTCCGCTTCGCTCGGGCCGCCGCCGCAGGTAGTTCGAACACTGATGGCGCTAGAGGTTGCAACGCTCTCCTATTTTCCGCTCAGGGAAAAAGAAGGTTCGTGTTCGCCTTCACGCAGCCAATATGGGGGATGTCCGTAGTGCGAGTAGAGCCGGTTTTCATACGCTCGCGTGACCGGCGCGGATTCGACATACTCCGGGGCCTCCCTGATGGGTTCCCGCGCCAGGCTGACGAAGACTTTGGAATGTCCCCAACTCACCCGCTGGATCCAAGCCGGCGAGACCAGCACCTTCTTACCAGGCCACCAATTTCGCGTCGCCACCTCTACGTAACGGATAGCCCAGGTTTCGTCGTCAAAAACAAACCCGTCCAGATGGCCGATCTCGCCGTCGGAAGCCTCGATGAAATAGCCCATAACGGCTTGGGAACTGCGTAGATGTGAATCGGACCGGAGGTTTCCGGTCGGGGCCGCAGCGGCTTCCGCCGTCGCCAAACCCGCCGGAGAGGACGCTGGCCCCCAGAGATTGGTTCCACCCCAATAAAACGGATAGCCGTAATAGCCCATGTATTTGATTTCGTGCTGTCGGGAAAGCGGCTGGTGAGTATCGATGCTTGGACTATTTTCCACCTGCTTTTTTGTCAGCGAGACATGCAGACGCTTCGATTGCCAATCCGGCTGGCCAATCACCGAGATTGGCGAGATCAAGACAAGCCGGCCTTCAAGCCACCCACCGGTTTCTACCGTGAGATAACGGATGGTCCAACTATGGTCGTCAAAATAGAATTGATCTACCTTGCCAATCTCGCCATCCGTGGCGTGTATCGTCAAACCTTGCAGACCTTTAGCATTTCTTAACATGGCTGTGCCCTCAATCCCTTGCTGCCTGGAGCCTACTTTGTGCCCGATCCAACCAGTTCGCCGGAATGCAGCGTCAACTTGATGGGCCGGGTGGTTTCAAGAATGTCCCTCGCTTTTTCGACTTCCGCAGCGGTGTCGTGCACCACCAGCAGATATTTGTCCGTCTTGATCGCCAGGTCGTACTCAACCACGCTATCTTTGGGAATGCCCATGCCGTAGAGCCCCGCACCGATGGCGCTTAAACCTCCAACCACCACGGCGCCCTCCAGTGCCCCGACGATCCATGCTACTAAAGGTCCCGCCACAAGCACTGGGCCGAGGCCCGGAATGGCAAAAAATGCCGATCCGAACAGCAGTCCCCAGAAGCCTCCCCAAAAAGCGCCCATCTTGCCCCAGTACTTCATCCGGTCGCCAGTGTTGTAATATCCCACCGGGTGTTCATCCGTGTGGCTATCCTTGCCGACAATCGACAACGTGCGCATGTCGGTTCCCGCGTGCTGAAGTCTTTTTACGGCTTCCTCGGCTTCGAGATGCGTCCCATAGATCGCTACCACTGCGTTTTGGTCAGACACGAGCTGTCTCCTTTGCGTGCGCGTTGTGTATCCGACACAAGCGCTGCTTTTAGGGAGTGCACGCGCAACGCCAACCTCCTGACCGAAGAAAAGATGGTCGATGTGGCTGGATTGCAGACTGCCGGCACGTTTCGACGGACTAAACTTCAGCAGCCTCGAAGGCTCAACCCCCAAGCGCGCCGCACGTAGGTCAAAGGGAAAGGCAAAGGACCCTGGTCGCTTTGTCCTTCCTGCACAGTTGTCTCTGGAGGGGTTTTCGGCGCTGAATACTCTCACCCGCATTCCGAAGTGCTGCATGTCCAATGTGGCTGGGCCAGCCATCTCAAGGTTGACTTGAAGATTGCAAAGCTGGATCTACAAGCGCAGGCTAACAGGGAAACACAAACGGCCGAACAGATGCAGCAAGTCAAGCGAAGGTTGTTCGCCAGTTTCCAGATAAGGCGCAGCCCTGTCGGCTTCGAGCCGCCCGTTGGTGCCGTGATAATTTCGTGACTCTATTTTGTGGTAGCGTGCCGGATCCCCCGCACCGTTTCGTAGCCTTTGGTCGCCACGCCGCGATCTCTCGTCTCTGGCGTGATGTTTACCGAGTCGCAGCCATTGACCGCATTTGGTCGCTCGACGCCGCGCGGTCACGGCTGCTGAGCCGGGGGCGTCGTTCGATGATTTCATTGGTGAGGCGAGGGTGCAGTCGTTTTGAGGGTATACGCCCTTTGGGCTATTGCGTGCAAAGAGCGACTAGGAACGAATAGAATGCGCCCGCACGGGCGAACGCGAAGCGAAACAGGAGTAATAAATCCCGGAAGGTACAGCAATGCCTGATATCAGAGTCAATTATAAGGTAGAAGAGGGAACGCTGAAAGCGCGGCCGATGGGTCCACGAGTTCTTCTTGTTGACAACCGTGAGTCGATCGACCAGACCCTCAGTGCCGCATTGCCGGCGGCAGGCTATGCGGTTTATCAAGTCCGCAACGGAAAAGAAGCGCTGCGGAGCGTCCTATCGGTACGGCCTGATTTGATTCTTCTCCACCTCGGGCTGCCCGACGTGGATGGCAAGGAGGTGATACGGCATTTACGAGAGCGGCCCATCGCGCCCATTATCGTCATCTCGGTCCGTCACGAAGAATCCGAGAAAGTCAGTTCTCTGGATCACGGCGCTCATGACTATCTCACCCAGCCGTTCTCCATGCCAGAGCTGCTGGCGCGCATGCGCGCGGCCTTGCGCAGCGTAAGCACGACACAAGCTGACGTTTTCGCGGTGGATGATCTCAGAGTGGATTTGGGTCGGAGAGAGGTGTCCGTGGGCGAAAATTCGGTAAGACTGACGGCGACCGAGTATGACCTCTTAAAGGTCTTGATCCACCATGCTGGCAAAGTCAGGGCGCACCATCAACTGATCCACGATCTTTGGGGTAGGACCCAATATCAGGACGCGGTGCATCTTCTGCGCGTCACTCTGAGCCATCTGCGCTGCAAATTACAACCTGACCCGATGCGACCCCGCTACATTGTGACCGAACCGGGAGTGGGCTATCGGCTGAGAACTGAAAGCGCGGCTTATCCCGTGGCGGCAAGGCAGCGCGCTTGAGGCCGCCGCTAACGAGAGGCCAGATGGCTCAGATACCGCGTTCCTCCGTTTATGCCGATCGCTTATCGAGGCGCGCCGGATTGCGGCAAACTGTAATCTGAGTAAATCATGACGCGATCAATCGTGAGACTCTTCACGAAGAAGATCTTAGCGGCTGCTTGCACTTCAACACGTTCCGGCATCCAGATCCCGTCATTGACGCGGGTCTGCTCCATCTTAATCTGCGAGCCGCGCCTGCCACTGCCGCTGCGTCGTCTCGATTGAGGATCCCATGATCTGACTGGCGTTCGGCGAGCTGAAATGCTTCTGGGATTTGATCGGAGCAACGTCACCTTGAGCGAAAAGAACGGCAGAAGCTGCAACGGTGATCGTGACGTTTCGATACTCGCTGATCCGCCTGGTCATGGCAGGTTCATCATCCAGATGCCGCCGTGGAGATGGGATTGTGCCAAGCGCCTTCGGAACCGATGATCGTGTCAGCTTCCTTCGGCCCCCAACTGAGTCGCTTGTATGGGCGAACCCGGTGGTGTTTCTTGAGGACTGGATCGACCACCGCCCAAGCGGCCTCGACCGCATCCTCACGGGTGAAGAGCGCCCCATCGCCGATCATGGCGTCACCCAATAGCCGCTCGTAGGGCGTTTCCTCTCCCGGCCGTTCTTCGAGTAGGTACAGCTCCCGCTGCTCCCCAACGAACTCCTTCCCCGCGAGCTTCACGCGCGCGGCGAGGGCGATGGCGGAGTTGGGGGAGAGCCGGAAGCGCAGGTAGTTGGTCTGGCCGATCGCGGGCTCCGAGTCGGCGAAAAGGTCTTGCGGCGGAGGCTTCAGCTCCACCACGACCTCGGTTGCGGTTTCGGGCAGGTATTTGCCGGAGCGCAAGTACCACGGCACCCCCGCCCAGCGCCATGAGTCGATGAAAAGCCGCAGGGCGCAGAAGGTCTCGACGTCGGAATTCTTCGCCACGCCTGGCTCTTTCCGGTAGCCCGAGTACTGACCGCGCACCACATCCTCTGCCTTCAGTGGGCGCATGGCTTCAAAGACCTTGGCTTTCTCGGCGTGCACAGCGCCAAAGTCTCTACCGGACGGCGGTTCTATGGCAAGAAGCGCGACGACCTGGAAGAGGTGGTTCTGGATCACGTCACGCAGGCAACCGGCGGTTTCATAAAATGCCCCGCGGTCTTCGACGCCGAAATCCTCGGATAAGGTTACCTGAACGCTGGCCACGTAATTGCGGTTCCAAATCGGTTCCAGGAACGAATTGGCGAAGCGGAAATAGAGGATATTCATGATCGCCTCCTTGCCGAGGTAGTGGTCGATGCGGAAGATCGAATCCTGCGGGAACACCCTGCTCGCGACCCGGTTGAGCTCCTTCGCTGAAGCCAGGTCGCGGCCGAACGGCTTTTCGACAATGACGCGCGCATGCGCGGCCAGGTTCGCGACGCCAAGTCCCTTGATCACCATCTCGAAGAGTGTGGGCGGGATCGCGAGGTAGTAGGCCGGACGGCGGACGCCGTGGAGCTCCGTCTTAATCGCCGTGAACGTATTCGGGTCCTTATAATCCCCACTCACGTACTTAAGCAGCGACAGAAGATGGTCGAAGGCTCGCTGGTTATCGATCCCGCCCGATTGCTTGATACTGTCTTTCACGTGGCTGTGCAGGCGCGCAAGACTCCACTTGGGGAGGGCGACGCCGATTACCGGGACCTTGAGCGCACCTTGTTTCACCATCGCGTAGAGCGCCGGGAAGATCATCTTGTGGGCAAGATCGCCCGTCACACCGAAGAGCACCAGCGCGTCCGAGCGGGAAGCGGCCATCAGGTAATTCCCTTTTTGGCGGCGGCCTTCTCTTCATGACCGCCAAACTGGTAACGAAGGGCGGACAACATTTTGTCGGCGAAGTCGTCCTCGCCGCGGGAGCTGAAGCGTTCGTACAGCGCGGCGCCAAGGACTGGGGCCGGAACTGACTCGTCGATGGCGGCATTAAGAGTCCATCGGCCTTCCCCAGAATCGGACACTCGGCCCGCGAAGTTCGCCAGGTCCGGGTTATCGAGCAGCGACTTGGCCGCTAAATCCAGAAGCCACGAAGCGATCACACTGCCGCGACGCCAAACCTCGGCGACGTCCGCCAGATTGATGTCGTATTGGTAGCGCTCCGGATTGCGCAGGGGCGCCGTTTCGGCATCAACGGTCGCGCCCTGTTTTCCGACGTTGGCGTGCCGCAGAATGTTCAGGCCCTCGGCGTACGCGGCCATGAGGCCGTATTCGATACCGTTGTGAACCATCTTGACGAAATGGCCGGCGCCGGAAGGCCCGCAATACAAGTAGCCTTCCTCGGCCGTGCCGGGAGCCTTCTCGCGCCCCGGCGTGCGAGAGATATCGCCGCGACCCGGCGCGAGCGTTTTGAAGACCGGATCCAGGTGGCGGACAGGCTCGGCTTCACCTCCAATCATCAAGCAAAAACCACGCTCGAAACCCCACACGCCACCGCTGGTCCCGACGTCTATGTAGTGAATCCCTCGCGGCGTTAATTCCTTCGCGCGCCGGACGTCGTCGATGTAGTGAGAATTGCCGCCGTCCACGATGATGTCGCCTTTCTGCATTTGGGCGCTCAGGCCGTGAACGGTCTCATCGACTGCTGCCGCGGGTACCATCATCCAAGCTGCGCGCGGAGCCTTTAGTTTGGCGACGAAGTCCTGAAGCGACGTGGCTCCGATCGCGCCCTCCTTTCCCAAAGGGCTCACGTTGTCCTGGTTCTTATCGTAGACAACACATTGATGCCCGTCTTTTTGCAGGCGGCGGACCATGTTGGCGCCCATTCTCCCCAGGCCGATCATTCCAATCTGCATTTCTTGGTTCCTTCCTTTTCAGCCGCTCAGCGCTTGGTGTTGCGGTAATGCCGAATGAGCGCGTTGGTCGAGCTGTCGTGCTTGAGCGGTGGCTCGTCAGTGTTCTGAAGTTCGGGGCTCGCCAGTTCTGGAATGATGCGGTCGGCCAGGACCTTGCCGAGTTCCACGCCCCACTGATCGAATGAATCGATCTGCCAAATTGTGCCCTGAGTAAAAACGCTGTGCTCGTAGAGCGCGACCAATTTACCCAGAGTCTCCGGCATCAGCCGCTCGGCCAGGATCGTGTTGGACGGTCGATTGCCCTCAAACGTGCGATGCGGCACCAGCCACTCCGGTGTGCCGTCCGCCCGGACTTCTTCGGGCGTCCGGCCGAACGCGAGCGCCTCGGCCTGCGCGAAGACATTGGCCAGCAGCAAGTCGTGGTGATTGCCAAGCGGGTTGAGCGCCTGGGCGAATCCGATGAAGTCGCACGGGATGAACTTGGTCCCCTGATGGATGAGTTGATAGAAAGAGTGCTGGCCATTCGTGCCCGGCTCGCCCCAGTAAATCGGTCCGGTCTGATAGTCGATCCGCGTGCCCTCAATCGTGACGTGCTTGCCATTGCTCTCCATGGTCAATTGCTGGAGGTAGGCCGGGAAGCGCTTCAGGTATTGTTCGTAGGGCAGAACAGCGACCGTCTGGGCGTCGAAGAAAGCGTTGTAGAACACGGCCAGCAGCCCCATCAGTACGGGCAGATTGCGTTCGAAGGGCGCGGCGCGGAAGTGCTCATCCATCGCGTGGAAGCCAAAGAGCATCTCGCGGAACTGCTCGGGACCGATCGCGATCATGGTCGACAAACCGATTGCGGAGTCCATCGAGTACCGTCCGCCCACCCAATCCCAGAAGCTGAACATATTGGCGGTATCGATACCGAACTTCTCGACCCCGGCTGTGTTAGTGGAAACCGCGACGAAGTGCCGCGCAACCGCCTTCTCAGCCCCGAGCGACTTGAGAACCCACTTGCGAGCCGAGTGCGCGTTGGTCATGGTTTCGAGTGTGGTGAAGGTCTTGGAGCAAACGATTAACAACGTCTCCTCGGCGTTTAGGTCGCGCGTCGCCTCGGCGAAATCCGTGCCGTCCACATTCGAGACGAATCGGAATGTCATGTCGCGCCGGCTGTAGTATTTCAGCGCCTCGTAGGCCATCACGGGGCCAAGGTCGGAACCGCCGATGCCAATGTTGATTACATTTCGGATGCGCTTGCCGGTGTGGCCCTTCCAAGCGCCGCCGCGGATTTGTTCGGCAAACGTCGCCATCTTGTCGAGCACGGCGTGAACTTCGGGGACGACGTCCACGCCATCGGCGAAGATTTGCTCGTCCTTGGGAGCGCGCAGCGCGACATGCAGGACGGCGCGCCGCTCGGTGGCGTTGATCTTATCGCCCGCGAACATCTGGTCGATGTGCCGGCGCAGGCCGGACTGCTCGGCAAGCTCCAGGAGCAGACGGATGGTCTCGCTGGTGATGCGATTCTTCGAATAGTCGAAGTAAAGACCCAGGACCTCCAGGCTGAAGCGTTCGCCCCGCTCGGGATCCGCGGCGAAGAGCTGCCGCAGGTGCAAATTGCGGACCTTGGCGGAATGCTCCTCCAGCGCCTTCCATGCTGGCCGGCTTCTGAGCGGGACGATGTTTTGTGAGGGGGCGGATGGTGGCGGCGGCTGAAGTGTCATGTGGCTTTCAGCCCGCAGCTTTGAGCGTTGTTACCTTCGACTCGATGCAATTGAGCAGATCCTTCCAGGATGCGACGAAGGACGCGGCGCCTTCGCGCTGAAGATCGGCCGCGAGTTGTTCATCATCGACACCGGCCTTGGCAAACGCGGAGAGCACCTTCTCGGCATCGCCGCCATCCTCGGGCAGGACCTCACCCGGCACTTCGCTCAGAGTCCCGTGATCTGCGAACGCAAGAAGGGTCTTCTCGGGGATCGTATTGATGGTGTCCGGCGCCGCGAGCGCCTTGATGTAAAGGACATCGGAGGCCTTGGGATCCTTGGTCCCAGTGCTCGCCCAAAGCAGGCGCTGTGGCGGAGCGCCCGCGCCGGCAGCTTTTCGCCAGCGCGGCGAAGCGAGCAGATCGCGGTACGCCTTGTAAGTTCGTTTCGCGATGGCAATGCCCAAACGATTCTGAAGATCCTTCGGGACCTTCTCCATCACGGCTTTGTCCCAGCGGCTGATGAACATCGATGCCACCGAATGTACCTTCGGATCGAGCCCTGCGGCGATCCGGCGCTCGATCCCCCTCAGGTACGCTTCTGCTGCCGCGACATAGTGCCCTGCTGAGAAAAGGAGTGTGACATTCACGGGCACTCCTCGAAAGATGGCTTCCTCAATGGCAGCGTGCCCTTCGCTGGTCCCCGGAATCTTAATGAAGAGATTGGGCCGTTGCGCTTGAGTATGGAGATGAACGGCCTCTCTGACCGTACTCGCCGCGTCATACGCCAGCGACGGAGAAACTTCCAGAGACACCCACCCATCCATCCCGGCCGTTCCGTCGTGGATCGGCCGGAAGAGATCGGCGGCCTGTTTCAGATCCTCGATCGCCAGCTCGAAGAAGAGCACTTCGCCTGACTTGCCTTCCTTCTTCTTTTTGCGGATGGCGTCATCGTAAAAGTTCGAGTCTTTGATAGCCAGATCAAAGATCGACGGATTCGAAGTCAGCCCTGTGACCGAGAGATCGTCGATGTAATGGCGCAGCGTTCCACTCTTCAGCAGCCCTCGAGTGATGTTGTCAAGCCAAAGGCTCTGTCCGAGGTCGTGGAGCTGTTGTGTCGGCTTCATACCTTAACTGTAAGAGAAGCCTCGTCAAAATGGCGTCAAAAACGAGTGGTCCACACATCTGACGCGACCTGAAAGAGAGGGCTCGAATCTCAAAGGTTTACGATTCGCTGCGAAACTGACCGGATCGAGACTGGCGCGGACGACGAGGAGTCCGTCGATCTCAGCTTGCTTCATGACGCTGCCGCCTAAGATGCGGACGTTATTCGCAGCCTCTGCCGTCGGTGATTTAGAGGATGTTCGTTTTTGACGGCGTTTTGACATTCCTTGGGTTAAATTTCGAGCATGGCGCTAGCGCTGGAGCAACCGATTCGTCCCAATCCCTTGTCACGGTTCCCTGCCGCACCCGGCCTCGCGGCAGACCTCGACGCGATGTCCGAGAATCGCGAGTTGGTGCAGCGCTGGGTTTCAGTACCTATCACATCGGCATGGGACCGATCCCACGGTACACGTTGCAGACCAAAGGCACGGGTCCGTTGACAATACACGTAAGGCTAATTGCGTTGGGCCGCTCGCTAACCAGCGGTCTGGTTCTAGTTCTTGGCTTGACGGTGTGTCCCGACGCACAAGCTGTTCCAAGCTTCACGCGGCAAACTGGACTTGTGTGCACCGTGTGCCACAGCAATCCACCTGAGCTAACCGCGTTCGGGCGCAAATTCAAGCTCGATGGCTACACGCTTACGGACAAAAAGCCTGACACGACCATCGACGACAAAGACATGAAGCTCAGCCGATACTTCCCGATCGGGGGCATGCTTTCTCTCGGTGAGACTGGCACGAACGCCGTCGAGCCCGGCTCCCAGAATTGGGATGCGAGCGCAAATCTTAGCCTTTACCTGGCAGGTGAAATGGCGCCCCATGTCGGGGCGATGATCCAAACGACTTATTCCACTCCTTCAGATCACTTGACCCTGAACAATACGGACATTCGCTACGCCAACCACACGACGATGGGTTCGAAGGACCTGTTATTCGGGCTTACTGTAAACAATAGCCCGACCGTATCGGATGTCTGGAACAGCACGCCGGCTTGGGGATATCCGTGGTTCGGCGGCAATGGTCCGTCACCAAGCGCTCAGCCGCTTATCGCCGGGGCTCTCAGTCAAGATGTGATCGGCCTCGGTGCATACGCAATGTGGAACGACCATTTGTACGCAGGCTTCAGCATGTATCGGTCGATGCATCTGGGGGGGCCGCAGCCTCTGACCGGCACGGACTTTGCATTCAACATTCAGGGAGTTGCACCTTACTGGCGGTTGGCCTGGCAGCAAGCGTGGGGACTGAACTACCTGGAGGTTGGAACCTATGGCATTTATACCAGTTCGGTGCCGGGCGGAGTTACAGGCCCACGCGACACATATGCCGACCCGTCTGTGGATCTTCAATATGAACGACCATTTGGGGTCAACCTAGTCACGGTTCACGCGACTTATATTCATGAAGTATCCCACCTCAACGCCACGTTCGCCGCCGGCGGTGCGGCCGAGCCTGAGCATCGTTTGAACACGTTTCGGGCGGACGCTACCTATCATCTTCGGAGCCGCTATACCTTCACGCTCGCCGGATTTTCCACCACTGGGACTGTCGATCCGCTTCTTTATGCGCCTGCGCCCGTCGTTGGCAGTCTGTCCGGCAGCCCGAATAGCAGCGGCTTCATCGGTCAAGCCGGATACTGGCCATTACAGAACATCGAGCTATCCGCTGCATATACCGCATATACGAAATTCAACGGCACGGGCCACGATTATGACGGCTTTGGCCGAAATGCGTCGGCGAACAATTCACTGTTTATCGGTTTGTTGCTGAACTTTTGAGAGGAGAAGGCTTGCAATGGGATCATACAATCAAGAGCATCCACCGGTTTGGCGGGCCGCCTTTCGCCGATCCGTTCGATGGTTGCGGTTTGGCTGGCTGTCGGTACCTGGCGGCGCCGGCAGGTTGGAGAACACAATGTGGAGGCCCGCCCAATGAAACTCCGTGCAATCGGAATCCGGCGCTTTCTGCAGGTTTCGAGCAGCTTGATTATTCTGGGCCTACTCGTAGAACTTGTGACGCTGCTATGGTTTCATCCGCTCTCGTTTGTGCTCTTTGTATTCTTTGGCGCAACCTTAATCGGGTTGGGAATTGTAATCTATCTTATTTCGCTGGTCTTCGCTGTTTTCCCACCCGCCGAGAACCGCGGATGAGCTGCCCGCCCATAGCGCGTGGCAAGGAGCTATTGTGTTTGGAACAACCGGAATCCTCATAGCATTGATCGTACTGACGATCGCGCTGGCGGTAGTGTTTCTCGTGCGTTCCTCGATCACCGTGGGAGCCACCGGCAAGATTCTTGCGTTTGTAGGCTTGTGCGTTCTTCCCGCGCTGTGCATCGGGACGGGCTGGTCAGTACAGCAGGAGCGCTCCGAACTGACGAGCTCCTGCATCGCGTGCCACAGCATGGAGAGCCATGGAAAAAGTCTGTACGTGGCGGATCCAAGCTATATCCCTGCGCAACACTTTCAGAATCACCTCGTGCCGCCGGACAAAGCCTGCTATACCTGCCACACCGACTACGCCAGGTACGGCTCTTTTGAGGACAAGCTCAGGGGCCTCAAGTACATTTATATGCAGTATGTGAGCACGCCACCCAAAACAATTCGTATAAGCGGCGCGTACAGCAACCTACAGTGCCTGCACTGCCATGCTGACGCCCGCGGCTTTAGCGACAATCCCGCTCACAACGCGATCATGGGCTCGCTCACCAGAAATCAGATATCGTGTCTTACCTGCCACGAGATGATCCACAACGCATCCGAAGTGGGTAGCTTGAAAATGTGGGTTCCGGGAAATGCGCAGACGTCAATCGCTTCCGCGCCGTCCTCAACCGCGCCTGGGCCGGCGAAAGCGGAATCAGGCGCAACAGCCGGACCGTTGAAAGCGTCCGCGGCAGGCGGAGCGACAACGACCGCCCCTCAGGGCAAGAGCATTTTCGCATCTCAGGGCTGCGGTGGGTGTCATGGCGAGAGCGGAGGCGGCGGCTCAGGGCCGGCACTGACTCATGTCTCCAGTCAGTATCCGCCCGCGAAATTGACGGCAGTTCTGAAAGCGCCCACAGCCAAGATGAAGGCTGGCGGCATGGTCGCGCTGACTGTGAACGCCGCGGACATGACGGCGCTGGTATCCTACGTGACCAGCCTCGGAGGAACGTCGGCAGGATCTGTGGCGATACCACCAGCTTCTACGTCGTCCTCACCTGCGCCGGCTAAGGCGGAACCTGCTGCAACAGCCGGAGCGTCGAAAGTGCCGGCTAGAAGCTCGGCAGGCGGTTCAACTTCCGCCAAGGGGAAAAGCATCTTCGATTCTCAAGGTTGCGGTGGATGTCACGGAGAGAGCGGAGGCGGTGGCTCCGGGCCAGCGCTGACTCACATCTCCAGTCAGTATCCGCCAGCGAAATTGACAGCCCTGCTGAAAGCGCCCACAGCCAAGATGAAAGCGGCCGGCATGGTCGCTCTGACTGTGAACGCTGCTGATTTGACGTCTCTGGTTTCGTACGTGACCAGCCTCGACGGAACATCGGCAGGCTCTGCGGCGACACCACCAGCTTCTGCGTCGTCCTCACCCGCTCCGGCTAAAGCGCAACCTGCTGCGACGGCGGTACCGTCGAAGGACGCCTCGGCAGCGGCGCCGCCGGCTTCCGGGTCGTCTTCATCTGCAACTGCTAAAGCGGAACCAGCTGCGACAGCCGCATCTTCGAAAGCACCGACCGGCGGTTCAAAAGAGGATACAACCGCAACCCAAGGGAAGAGTGTCTACGATTCCCACGGCTGCGGCGGATGTCACGGAGAGAGCGGGGGCGGTGGCTCAGGGCCGGCTTTGACCGGTATTTCCAGTCAATATCCGCCCGCGAAATTGACGGCAGTTCTGCAAGCGCCCACTGACAAGATGAAAGCGGCCGGCATGGTCGCGCTGAGTGTGAACGCCACCGATATGAAAGCTCTGGTGTCCTACGTGAGCAGCCTCGGGGGAACCTCGGCCGCCTCGGCCACAGCATCGCCGGCTTCCGCAACGTCCTCACCCGCGCCGGCTAAAGCGGGATCGGCCGCCACCGCCGGACTGTCGAAAATAGAGACCAAAGGACAGGCGATTTTCAAAGCACATGGCTGCGCGGATTGCCACGGGACCAATGGCAGTGGAGGTACGGCGGCAGCTTCGGCGCTCGCAGGAACTGGCAAGAGCTTCGCGCCAGAGCTTCTGACGACAGAGCTTCAGCGCCCCACCGCCCCGATGCTTCGAGGTGGAATGCCACCGGTATCCTTGAGCACCGACGAATTGAAAGCACTGGTAGCATATGTAAGCTCCATTTCCGGCGCGAAAGGCAATTCCCATTGAAGCCATTGCTTCTCCCTGAAACGACGTCCACATGCCAGGCGAGCCGTAGAATCTGGGGTGCGGGCACGCTTGATGGTTCTGCTTAGGGCGAGCGATCCACCGGCGGGGGCGGACTATTCTCGTTGTTTCGCAAGGGACCATCCGGCGGCCCAAGATCTCGTCACGATTTGAAAGTGGCAGTTGTGCTGCTTACGCCGCAGGCTTTGGTCATCAATCGGCTCGCCGGACTACCTTACCCACTTGGTAGGAATGACAAGTCCCCAGGAAGATCCAGGAACTGCCGCAGCTTCCGCACAACAAGGCCACTCTAATCATTGGAACGGCCGACGCCACCGCTGCGTCTTTCGCCCGAACCCCCTCCCCCAGTGCGACGGACCGTCGCGGCGGCCTTTTCAATTTCAGAATTAGCCTCGCCGCCGATAAAGAGGGCCGCGCCTGTGAAATATAGCCACAGCAGAAGCTCAGCCACCGCATTCAGGCCTCCGTAGATTCTTTGGGAACTGAAGTGATTCTGATAGAACCGGAGCAGAAGCGTAGAGGCGATCCATAACGTGACGGCGACGACGGCACCGGGGAAGCTCCAGCGCCATCGCCGATCCTTTAGGTTGGGGCCGAAGCGATAAACCAAAGCGAACGAGAAGATCAATAGCATGGCTGTCGTCAGCCATTGTATGATGCTCCAGAGAACTGGTGGTTGGCTATCAATTCCGACGCGGTGGCCGATCATCTCCCAGGCCAGGCTGCCATAGAGGATTGCCGCAAGCGCAATGAGACCTATGATCGCCAGCGAAGTCGTCAGGCCCAACGCGATCCTCAACACCCTCCACCATCGGCGCTCTTCTTTTACCTCGTATGCCTTATTGAGTCCGGTCATCATGGCCCAAGTGCCATTCAAAGCACCCCAAACGGAGCCCAGCCCAGCGTAAACAGCGCCGGCGCCGATAATGGCTCCGGTATTCAGTTGACCAACGGTTTTCGCCATTAGCTCCGACGCCTCTCGCGGCAAGACCTGCTGAAATGCACCCAGGAGCGTGTCGAGCAAATTAGATCCGGTGGATCCTGCGCCGGCAAATTTATCGAGCCACATAAGCAGCAAGAGCAGGACGGGAAACATGCTGAGGAAGTAATAGAACGCCAGTCGGGCTGCCTGTCCGAAGACCTCATCGTCCCAGCTCCTACGGCATGTGCGTCTCGCCAGCTCCCGCCAGGAGAGCCCTCGCAGGCTCCACAAATCGGTCATAGTCTCTTCCTTCACCGCCCGGCTTCTTCGTGCGATTCCTACCGCCCTACTGCACGTCGAGAATCATTCTGGGCGAGCACCGCGGTTATTTCGACCCAATTTGCGACGTTTCCAGCGCGCTCTGAAATGAAACAGATCCTGGACCGTTATTACGAGTCGGGATTTCCGAGTACTTAGACGCTCCGGACCGGGATTTGCGACGCCCGAATGATCCCGTAGCCGTTGCCGTTGTCCCCCAAATGCTGCGCCCAGGAATGTGTCGGATGATCAGGGCGCATATCCAGGGCGAGTTCCGCCAGGGAATCGAACCCCTCGATTTCAGTTGGAAGGTTGCAAATCGGATGGCTAACGCGGTTTTGTTGGCTCATAATGTTTTCCTCGGACCGAGCGTCGCTGCTAGAGTGCCGTTGTTTCTGCCGCCACTGCAAGAGGCGGCCGAATTCATAACCAACCCCCGCCAAAGCCTGCTCGGCCCAAGCCGCTCGCGATGAAAGGGCAGTCTCGCATCAATCGCCACAATAGGCCGCTACGATAGTTTTCGATCATCAAGACAATCGGTCCTTGATTCAGTCCGCAATGGAATGGCGATACCCAGCCGTGAGGGTTACTGGAGTTTGCCGGGTAAGTCGGGTTGAACGTCGCTTTGAAGCCGTAGGGGTTGGAACGGGTTAATTTTACGTGGTTAATATAATAGTCCGTCGTCGGCAGCACAACTTCAGGCGCGAACGGTAGCGATGATACTGCTGCCCACGGCGCGATGGTTCCGTCGTCGGGACCATAGGGCACCCCTCGTCCCAGGTAACCGAAGAATTGGCGCTCGATACCGCTCACTTTGATCGTGTTGGGGCCGGGGCCGTCGCTCGCGGTGATTCCCCAGCAATTGCGGCCATAGCCGGCGAACTTGAGCGGGTTGTCCATCGCATACTGTTGTTGCACGTACGTCGCGCGACGACTGTTCTCGAAATAGTCGATGCCCCTGGCGCGCATGAATGCGTCCTGGATGCCGGCAAAATCGATCCACATATGCGACAGAAGGTGCGTGAACAACGGCCCTGCGTAAAGATATTCATATCCGTGACAGTGCTCCCACCGGTAGGTCGAAGTCCACGCGGTGTAGCAGCTCTCGGGTAGAGGATGATCGGGCGAGCCCAGCCCAAGGATATACAACAACATTGCCTCATCGTAGCCCTCCCAACGGTATTTGAGAAATCCGTTTTCAGGCTTCCAGCCATGAGTAACCGTTGCGCCGAGGTTTTGGGCCCACTGCCAATCCGCGCGGCGATAGAGGCTGTCGGCGAGCGAACGGATTTCATGCTCGTCGTCAGTATCCGCGTCAAAATAAACTCCCGCTGTCAATGCACCCGCCAGCAGAAAAGTGCTATCGATTGTAGACAGTTCGCATTGCCAGGCACGCCGGCCGGTTCGCATGTCGAGAAAATGATAAAAAAAGCCCTGGTAGCCGGTGGCGTCGGGTTCGGGGCCTTGGGGACTGTTCCAGAAAAAGCGCAGCGTGGTCAGCGTTCGCTCCACCGCCGCGGCACGCGGCATAAATCCGCGCTCGACAGCCACCGGGTAAGCCGCCAATGCGAAGCCGGTAGCGGCAATACTGGCAGGCCAATCCGCTGCGGTCTTGTCGATCACCAGACCGTTGTCCGGATTCGTCTCATTCAGGAAATAGCTGAATGATTGGCGCTGAAGCACTTCCAGATCAACCTCGCCGACTATTGTTCCCTTGCTCGTAGTGTCACCTGGTTGCGGTTGTTAGGATAATACTCAATTTCAACAGCGACGGCGGCGTGCACCGAGCGAGACATCAGGCGCGCTTTGCCGTTCGATCATGTTCTTTCCTCAATCCATTTCCCGGCGACGCCATCACTGCAAGAGCGTCATTGACGATTGCCTGTGCTTCCTCCAGGATGCGGCCTAGATGATCCGCTCGCCGGAAGCTCTTATAGATCTTGTAGATATCCTCAGTGCCTGAAGGGCGCGCCGCGAACCATCCGTTCTCGGCCGCCACTTTCAAGCCGCCAATGGGAGCGTCGTTGTCCGGCGCGCGGGTGAGGGCGCTGGCAAGTGCCGGCACGGAGAGCGCATGAGTGTCCAGCCCAAGAAACAACGGGCCGTCGATTTTCTTTTGTTTCCGATACTGACAAATTGCCTGACCGATCGCGAGGATATGCCATTCGTTAAATGCTTTGTCGAATGAGGAACCGCGATGTCCCGAAGTGCCGAAGGCTACACGTTGTTCTGGCAGAGAAGGGTCAGGAACCTCCGTATAGTAAGCCGACACGAGTCTGTTTACGTTCACCAGCATCGACGCTTCGACCGGCTTCCCTGCCAGTGGACTAATTTTCACGATTCGCTCGTCACTCTGAATCTTTACGTTCCAGGCTTGCGACTTTGGCCACACGACGCTGGTGACGATCGAGGCCACTGAATCGCGCGTCGAGGAATACTTTGACCAACTCCCAAGCGAACGTATTCGCGACTACGCGGCCGCCCAGGCAGATTACATTCATGTCGTCATCCTCGACTCCCTGGCGGGCCGAAAAACTCTCGTGGATCAGGCACGCCCGCACGCCCGGCACCTTGTTGGCTGCAATGCACGCACCCACCCCGCTCCCGCAGATGGCCACCCCGCGATCCACCTCGCCGCGAGCAACTGCGCGGGCCAAGGGAATAACAAAATCCGGATAATCATCCTCCGGCTTGGGCTGGCTGTCGCCGAAGTCGACCACTTCATAGTCCTGACACAACATCTCGGCCAGGTAATGCTTCGACTCAAATCCTCCATGATCGGCAGCGATACCGATGCGCTTCGGCGAATCAGGCATTCTTCTTTTCCAGCAAGGTCAACGCCCGCTTGCAGACGTTCTCGACGGTGAATCCGTATTCGCGCATGAGCACTGGCCCCGGAGCGGAAGCGCCAAAATGATCGAGCCCGATCACGTCGCCAAGATCGCCGACGTAGCGATGCCATCCCTGCGTCGCGCCTGCTTCCACAGCCAGCCGTGCACGGATGGAAGGCGGAAACACGGAACGTCGATATTCCGCCGGTTGCGCTTCGAACAATTCCCAACTCGGCATGGAAACCAAACGTGTCTGAATGTTCTGCTTTTCCAATTCGCGCTGCGCTTCGACGATCAGACTCACTTCCGAGCCGGTCGCGATCAGAATGATCTCGGGCCGTGCGTTCGCCGCCTCGGCCAGGATATACGCCCCACGCTTCAAGCCCTCGGCGGAGGCATAGCGACTACGGTCCAGGGTCGGCACATCCTGGCGGGTCAGGATCAACGCGACTGGACGATCCGAGGTCTCGAGCGCAACTCGCCAGGCGTAAGCAGTTTCGTTGGCGTCGCAGGGCCGGATCACGACCAAGCGTGGAACGGCGCGTAGGTTGGCGATTTGCTCCACCGGCTGGTGAGTGGTCCCGTCCTCTCCCAGTGCGATGCTGTCATGGGTAAACACGTAGATAACCCGCTGCTCCATCATGGCCGCCAGCCGCATGGGAGGGCGCATGTAATCGGAGAAGATCAGGAAGGTCGCTCCGTATGGGATGATGCCGCCGTGTACGGCCATGCCGTTCAGAATCGACCCCATCCCGTGCTCGCGAATCCCGAAATGCAAGTTGCACCCGGCGTAACGCCAGCCCCCGCCGCTCGAACCTTGCGTGTCGCCCGAGGCTCGATCGGAAGATTCGAAATCACCAGCGCCTTTAAGTGCCGTGTGCGTCGAGGGATCCAAATCCGCAGAACCGCCCATCAGGGAAGGGAGCTTGGGCGCAATCGCGGCCATCACCTTTCCGGAGGCCACGCGAGTCTTCATCCCCTTCGTGTCAGCCGGAAAAACGGGAATGTCCGCATCCCAACCATCCGGCAATTCGCCGCGCATCCTTCCTTCAAACTCTCGGGCTAAATCGGGATGTATCGTAGCGAAGCGAGCGAATCGATCCCGCCATTCCGACTCCGCCTGCTGGCCGTGTGGCAGGGCCTCGCGAAAATGCGCGAGCGCTTCAGGCGGGATGTCGAAGAGGGGTTCGACAGGCCAACCCAGGTTCTGCTTCGTCAGCTTCACCTCTTCTACGCCCAACGGTGAACCGTGAGCTTCAAACGTGTCCTGCTTGTCCGGGGAACCGAAACCCAAGTGGGTGCGGACGAGAATCAGCGAAGGCCGCCTGGTTTCGTCGCGCGCCGCGCGCAGAGCCAGGTCGATCGCCTCGACGTCGTTTCCGTCCTCCACCGATTGCGTGTGCCAGCCATACGCCTCGAAGCGCTTCGCGTGGTCCTCGTTACATGAAATGTTCGTGCCGGCGGAAAGCGTCACATGGTTGTTGTCGAAGAGATAGATCAGCTTGCCGAGCTCCAACTGTCCGGCGAGTGACGCTGCTTCGGACGATACACCCTCCATCAGGTCGCCGTCGCTGACCAACCCGTAGGTGAAGTGATCGACGATCTCGAATCCCGGGCGGTTGTAACGCGCGGCAAGATGCGCTTCTGAAATCGCCATGCCCACGCCATTCCCGAATCCCTGGCCGAGCGGGCCGGTGGTGGTTTCGACGCCAGGAGTTAGACCGCGCTCAGGATGACCAGGCGTGATGCTGCCCCATTGACGGAATTGTTTGATTTGATCCAGGGGTAGATCATAGCCGGTGACGTGTAATAGGCTGTAGAGCAGTGCCGAACCATGGCCCGCCGACAGGACGAACCGGTCTCGGTTGGGCCAGTTCGGATTGATCGGATTATGGCGGAGAAACCGCGTCCACAACGTGTAGGCCATGGCTGCGGCACCCAAGGGGAGTCCGGGATGGCCGCTGTTGGCCTTTTGCACCGCGTCAACCGACAGGAAGCGGAGTGTGTTGATCGATAGTCGATCCAGTTGCGCCGGATTGAGAGTCGTCACGGTTGGCGCGCTCATTGTTCGTTTCTCCCTCCCAACCTCTCGTACAAATTTCCGCTTCCGCGCCAGTCGTTTCCAGGGCGGCCGTGAAGGACGCTGTCAGTGGCGGCCCGGCAATATCAGTCGCCGCTAGCAAGACTATCTGCCGCTAACACCAGCGAGTTGCTCGCTTTTAGCCGCGTGTGTTGCAACCTCCACAGGATGCGTCGTCTGCATGATGTCCCTCGCCTTCGCCACTTCGTTCGCCGTGCCGTGAGCCATCAGGAGGAACTTGTCGGATTTAAGCGCTGTCTCGTATTTCACGACGCTGTCCTTGGGGATGCCAGTGCTATACAGCCCCGCGCCAAGCGCGCTCAATCCGCCCACCACAATCGCGCCTTCCAGCGCGGCAACGATCCAGGCGACTAAGGGACCAGCTACCAAGATGGGCCCGAGGCCTGGAATCATAAAGAAAGCGGCTCCAAACAGCCAACCCCAGATACCACCCCAGAAGGCGCCCATTTTTCCCCAGTATTTCATGCGATCGCCGGTGGTATAGTATCCGACTACCTGCTCGTCGGTGTGATAATCCTTACCGACGATGGACATCATCTTCATATCAAACCCCGACCTCTGCAGTTCCTTCACCGCTTCCTCTGCTTGGGCGTGGGTTCCGTAAATCGCTACAACCGAGTTCATTTCAGACATGTGTTCTGTTCCTTTCATTCCGCCGGCCCGATCTATAGCGATGCGAGCATCATGCAAGGCGTATTCCCTGGCAAGATCCATCGTCGGGAACTCTTCATCCCCGTGATGAATCGTTATGGTTCGTTTGGGATGCTTTATCAGCGTGTAATCGCACTTCCAATACCCGTGCGCTTGTTGATGCATCTCCATTTCAATCTCGATGCCCTTGTAGATCGACTGAATCATGAGTATCCTGCTCCTTGCGTTACCACACAAAAAAGGCTGCACCGCTGCCCGGCTCGCGGATCCGGCCGGCCATGACCGGACTGTCGCGCATCGGAGTCGGGCTCTCGCGAACCGCACCGGGTAGCTGCGGTTCGGGACCACTGCTCTCTTCGATCTCCACCGCGCCATCCCGGTTCATAATGTCCGCAGCGGCCTCTACCTTCTCGTCCGATCCCGTCGCGAAAACCAAGGCTCCTCCGCGCCGCAATCCTTTGACGTAAGCCTGCGCCTCCGCTTTGGTCGCCCCGATCCTGGCAAGCCCCCGGGTCAAGTCGACTTCGAAATCAAGGCGTGGGAAGCTCATCACGCCAGTGACCTCGAAGGTCGCCGGCTCTGTCAGGGTGCGAACTTCTTTCCGAGGAAAACCAAGGGCCTCGAGCTCGCGGACGACGCCGTCCACCAGGCCAGGATTCTCAAATAATCCAACTACTGTCTTCGGCATATTAAGTCCTCCATCGCAAAGTATTTAAACCTACATGTCTCCGACTCGTAATGCACGCTACTCGTGAAATCGCTTCTCGAACTCTACCGCTTGGCGAATCCAACCACGTTCTACCGAGCGCCGCCGGAGCACCTTGACTTAGAGGAGCAAAGTCACGCCCCGCCTCGCCCACACCGACCCGTGTGATGATCGAGAGTAGTGGCCACTTCGTGGTGCAGATGAAGGCGGTGTGGTCCTCAGCCAGCCGAACTAAGACTTGTCTTTCGAACAGAGTTCTGAGTTTCAATATCGTCACCTCCTGTGACATTTGAACCGCGGAGCGTGTTCCACTATTCCAAGATTCCTCATTGTTGAGTTTGTCGAGTCCCCGTGAGCGCCGGCCCGTTCAGCACGCGCTTGAGCGCGTCCATCGATTTGCCGAAGTCTCCCCAATTGCCTTGCTGCATGGCCTTCTGGGCGTCATCGAACTGCGTCCTCGCCTGGCCCAAGCCCGGTTGCCCGGCGGGTGTCTGAGCCGAAATCTGGGTCGGCTGTGTCCCGAACACGGATTGGATCGCTTCATCGAGTGTCGGTTCCATCGCCACCTTGTCCCCCGAAATCACAATAACGCGCTTGAGTTGAGGGAAGTCCGTGCCTTCCGCCGTGAGGTACAGCGGCACCACATAGAGAAAGGAATTCTCGATCGGCACTGCGATCAGGTTTCCGCGAATGACTTTGGAACCTTTTTGATCCCAGAGGGTCAGTTGCGCCGCGATCGCGGTGTTTTGATCGATCATCGCCTCGATTTGCATCGGGCCGTAGATCAGCTTGTCCTTGGGTAACTCGTAAAACAGCATTTTTCCGTAGTCGGGGAAGTCGCTTTTGGCGGCCAACCAGGAAATCATGTTGTTCCGCTTCTGAGGCGTGAAAGGAGTCATCATGAGGTACTCAAGCGTGTCGCTTCCCGGGAGCTTCATCAGGATGTAATAGGGCTTCATGGGCGCGACCGTGCCAGCATACGTCTCATTGGGGAGCACCCACTGATCCTCGCGGTTATAGTAGACCTGCGGATCGGTCATGTCGAAGGTTCTATACTGGTCGGCCTGGATGGAAAAGAGGTCTTCCGGATAGCGCAGATGCGCTTTCAGATCCGCCGAAAGCTGATTCAGGTCCATAAAGACGCCCGGAAACGCCCGCCGGTAGACCGCCAGGACGGGATCGTTCGGATCCATGACGTAGAACCGAACCGTTCCGTTATACATGTCCACGACGACCTTGACTGAGTTTCGAATATAGTTCAGCCCGTCTTCGACGGCCCCCGGGTGGGGACTGGAGTAAGGGAAGTGATCCGAGACCGTGTAGGCATCCTGAATCCAGTACTGTTTGCCCTCGCTCACTACGGCGTAGGGGTCCTGGTCGAGTTGCAAGAACGGAGCGATCTGCTGCACGCGCTGTTGGACATTCCTCCAGATCTGAATCCGGCTCTGTGGCTGAAGATAGGACGTAAAAAGTATGTTGACATCGGTCTGCGTCCAGGCGAACAAGAGCCGCTTCCATAAGCTGTCTAGCGGGATACCACCGGTTCCGGCGTAACTCGTGTAGACATTCTGATTCCCCTTGGGGTAGTCAAACTCTTTAACGCCCGTGGCGACGATCCGGTAGCCAGGCATCGACTCGCCGTAGTAGATTGCAGGCTGGCTTATGGTCAGCCCGTAAGAAGATTCAGGCGGGATATTCTCAAGCACGTACTGCGGAAACCCTCCCCCCATCGTCTTTGAAACGAAGCTCATGACCGCGCCATACCCATGAGTGAACTGCAACTTCTCATTCACCCAGGTTTGGGCTTGTGAAGGGAGGTCCGGGGAAAGTTCACGCGCCGAAAGCATCACCTGGTGATAGCCATCCGGCAGGTGGTAGCGGTCCACATCCACACCGTAAAACTGATAGTAGAGCCGTATTTCCTGCGCCTGCTGGTACATCTGCAGCAACGGGCGCCAGTCCCAGAGGCGGATGTTCTGGATGGTGTCTTGATTTCTGGCAATTATCTCAGGGGTCAGGTCGGCCAGCGCCGGATAAGATGTTTCCTGAATCGTGTTTAGGTTGAAGGCCTTCCGGGTGAACTCTATGTTGTTCTTCAGATACGGAGTCTCGCGGGCTAGCTCGTTCGGCTGCACCGTGAATTTCTGAAAGAGGGCCGGCGCCATCCAAACGGCGAGGAAGTACAAGCCGACGTAAATTCCGGATCCGATAGCGATCGCTTTGAATCGCGGCCGGAAGATATTGAGCGCCAGCAAGGCGCATAGCGCAGCCGCGGCGCTTGTCATGATCCAGTAGGCCGTTCGCGTCACATGATCCGCTGTGTAGCCGGCGCCGTAAACGACGCCCTGAGTGGAATAAAGGAGTTCGTAGTGATCCAGGTAAAAACCCCATCCCCAACTGGCGACCAGGAAGAAGAACAGGCCGGACAGATGCGGAACAGCCTTTGTGTTCCAGCCCTCTATCGGTCTGTTGCGTTTGAACTGCAGCAAGCCGAAATACGCGTAACACGCCAGGACGGCCAGCAGCGTGATCACCGCCAACGTGGTCAGGCTGCTCTGCAATAGCTCATAAAACGGCAGACGAAACACATAGAACCCGGCATCGCGCCCGAAGAGAGGATCGGACAGCCCGAAGGATCCGCCGTAACGAAAGCGGAAATAAGCATCCCACTCTGTATAGAAGACGAGCGCAGAGAACAGACCGCCGATAGCAGCGACCGCGCCCAACGCCAGATTCAAAACCGTGCGAGAGATCCGGATGCCGAGTTTCGTTGCAAGGGTCGACTCGCTTGTCGAATTACCCGCACGGAAAGAGGCGCCGTTTCTGGCCGCAAGACGAAGATTGATCCCGAGGTACAGAAGAGCGACCACGAAAGACGCGCCGAACAGTCCCCAGCGCACGGAGAAGAGTGTCCAGAAGATTCCGGCGTAGCCGACCTCTCGCATCCACAGCCATTTTTGTATCCAGCCGGCGATAAACGCGAGGATGGCAATGACGGCAATGACCGCGATCGCTCCGGCAATCACCCGCCTCATGGGCTGCCCTATCGTTGGCCGCCCTTCCGCGAGGCGCCCTCCCTGGCCAGGATGGTGACTTCCGTTGGTGCTGGGGGTTTCGTCCGTAATCGCAATTGCCGGCTCCACGTGTATGGGTTTCTCGACCATGCTTCTACGGCTCCGTTCTGCTTCCCGCGGTAGCCAAGCCATTCTGTAGTCCGCCGCAGCTTGCAATCCAAGCTAAGTATGAAGCCCGAGATGTCAAAGCGCCGTCAAAACGGAGCCTAAGCGTCAACCGACACCAAGAGTTCTCAACGGAACCTCATTTTTGACGGCGTTTTGACGTTCATCGCGATAAATTCAAGCATGGCGCTGGCTTTGCCGACGGGATCTACGGCTATTGCCTTCGGTGCGATTAGGAGATCGGCATGAAGCGTTTGACTGCTCTGCCCCACGCCTATTTCTGTATCGCATGCCAGGAAGACGCGGACGCCTGTGAATCAGGAGAACCGCGTGTCATTCCTGTTGTGCAACCGGAGCGACGCAATAGATCCGAGGCCTTGAAAGTCGGGGTCTTGGAAGGAGGTAAGAGACAATGTGTGACTATTCTTTGATGGCGATTCCAAACCGGTTGGCGGTTTCCGGAGAGGAACTCGTTGTCCACAGATTTGGGCAAGGATCGGTGGGGTTGGCGGCGCCCTGCGATCTTCAGAAGAGACAAGAGTACCGCAAGGTCCGAAGCCACGGGTTCTGGCCGAGGCTCAAGGAGTTTTTTGATCCTCCCATGGCTCCGCCGATCCCCGCAGTCTGTATTCCACCGGGTGCCCGGTTGCTGATACGCGACATTCCGGAAAAGCTGCAGCAAGAGTGCGGTCTTCATAAGGATCTGGAGGAGGCGGTTTTTACTCAGATTACTGCCGCCGTAAACACCTATCGGGATGCACTCCGCTTTCAAAACGGAATTGAAGTTCTATTGCAGAGATTCGCCGTAGGTCAGCGGGCGCGCGTTTTGAATCTTTCCTCGCCGGAGGAACAGGCAACGGAGCCGATGGAACCGCAGCGCGTGCGGGTCTGAGTGGCTACGATGCGACGTTGGCGACTACGCGAGTGAAGCCCGCTTCGCCCGCCAACCCCGGCCTTGGGCGCGAAGAGCAACATGAACGTTAGACTCGACCAAAAGCGCGCCCTCGTCACGGGAGGCAATTCGGGCATCGGTGAGGCGATTGTGCTCGCCCTAGCTGACGCAGGTGCAAGGGTAGCGATCAACTACGTCACCCATCCTGAAGCCGCACAATCGCTCGTTCATCGAATCGAGGATCAACACGGCGAAGCGATCGCTCTTCAGGCCGACGTCTCGGATTACGACGCCATCGCCCAAATGTTCGGGCACATCGACGAAGCCTGGGGCGGAATCGACATCCTTGTTAACAACGCCGGCACAGATGGACACCGAGCCTTCGGGTGGGACGCGGATATCGCAGCGTGGCGAAAAGTCATTGAGGTGAATCTGTTTGGTGCGTTCTATTGCGCACGCGAGGCCCTAAAGCGAATGGTGCCGCAGAAAAATGGCGTTGTGCTCAACATCAGTTCGGTGCACGAACAAATCGCCTGGTCGGGTTATAGCGCTTACACTGCGAGCAAAGCTGCCGCCGGGATGCTGACCAAAACTTTGGCCCAGGAGGCGGCTTCTCACGGTGTCCGGGTGCTGGCGGTTGGGCCGGGCGCAATCAAAACGGCGATCAACCGTTCCGTCTGGAGCGACCCCAAGAACCTGCAAGACCTGCTGGAGAAAATCCCGATGAAGAGGATTGGCCAGCCTGAAGACATCGCCCGCATGGTGGTTGTGCTGGTCTCTGACGTCGCCTCCTACGTGACCGGGCGCACGATTTTCGTGGATGGTGGCATGACCGACTATCCCGACTTTGGCCATGGTGGCTGATCGCAAACCCGCAGACGCAAGGAGAGATTATGTCTGTACTAAATCGTTCCGCACCAGGCGGCCCCGGAATCCCGGCGCGCTGGACCTCTAGCGCTAAAACCGGCGTTGGAACGGCGCTTAGCAACGCGAGCCACGTCTGGTTCACACTGAGCCACGGGATCTTCAACGAAATCTATTACCCGCGCCTTGATCAAGCCTGCGTTCGAGATATGGGGATGATCGTCACGGACGGAGTGGATTTCTTCTCGGAGGAGAAACGTGACGCCGACTCCAGAATTCAATGGCTGGCCGACGGTGTGCCCGCATTCCATCTGGTCAACACCAGCCGCGATGGCCGCTACCGAATCGAAAAGCAGATTCTGACCGATCCACATCGAGACACGGTGTTGCAGCAGGTTCAATTTATCGCTCAGCAAGGTGCACTGTCCAACTATCACCTTCATGTCCTGCTCGCGCCGCACCTAGGGAACCAAGGCGGCGGCAATACCGCGTGGGTAGACGAGTTTGAGGGCACCCCGCTGCTTTTTGCACAGCGGAAGGGAAACGCATTAGCGCTGGCATGCTCGGCTCCGTGGTCGAAGCGGTCGGTCGGCTACGTTGGTTCGTCGGACGGCTGGCAAGACTTGAAGGCGCACAAGCGGATGACTTGGGAGTACACGCGGGCGGAGAACGGTAATGTGGCTATGACCGCTGAGATCGATCTCTCCAAGTCCCAGGGGAAGTTCGTACTCGCACTTGGTTTTGGCAAGGACCCGGAAGAAGCGGCCCGGAATGCGACCTCCAGCCTTCACGAAGGTTTTGAGAAGGCGAAGGCCTGTTACATCGCCGGCTGGCAGGAATCCGTAGAGAAACACTCCTCGCTGAAGAACGGCAAAACCGGCCCGAGAGATCTTTCCCGGACGAGCCTCGCTGTTCTGCGTACGCATGAGTCCAAGACTGCCCCCGGAGCTCTCATCGCCAGCCTCTCTATCCCCTGGGGAGCGAGCCACGGGGACAAGGACCTGGGTGGTTACCATCTCGTCTGGTCGCGCGACATGGTGGAAACGGCCGGCGCTTTGCTAGCCGTCGGCGCGCACGAGGACGCACGCCGCGTCCTCTCTTATTTGCAGGCAACTCAGCAGCCGGACGGGCACTGGTCGCAGAATATGTGGTTGGATGGCTCGCCCTATTGGGATGGAATCCAAATGGACGAGACGGCGTTGCCTATTCTCCTGCTGGATCTGGCCCATCGAGAAAAAGCATTTGCCGATGCTGATTTGGCCCGGTTTTGGCCGATGGTGCGGCAAGCCGCGGGCTATTTAGTTCGCAACGGCCCGGTGAGCCCTCAGGATCGCTGGGAGGAAGATCCCGGCTATACACCGTTCACGGTTGGGGCGGAAATCGCGGCCCTTCTGGCTGCCGCGGATCTGGCCGATTTGAATCACGAAGCATCCATTGCAACCTATCTCCGCGAGACCTCCGATGTTTGGAACACATCCATCGAGCGCTGGATGTACGCGTCCGGAACGGACTGGTGCCGCAAGTTCAACGTCCAAGGATATTATCTCCGGATCGCTCCGAATAAGCCGGGGGAAGGTCCGGCGCGTTTCCAGAACAATGTAGACGTAAAGAACGTTTCGGCCGCCGAGGACACTCGCGAGGCACGTCATCTGGTGAGTCCCGATGCCCTGGCCCTGGTGCGTTTTGGCTTGCGAGCCGCCGACGACACGCGCATTCGCGACACTGCCAAGGTCATTGACGCATTACTCAAAGTCGAGACACCGTCCGGTCCGTCTTGGCATCGTTACAACGACGATGGCTATGGCGAGCATGAGGACGGGTCGCCTTTCGACGGTACCGGAATTGGCCGCGTGTGGCCCCTGCTCACGGGTGAGCGGGCCCACTACGAACTGGCGGCAGGCCGGGTTGAAAACGCAAAACGACTCCTGGCCGCGCTGGAATCCTTCGCCAACGAAGGCGGCTTGATCTCGGAGCAAGTGTGGGACTCGCCGGACATCGCAGAACGCGAACTCCATTTTGGCCGTCCTTCCGGCTCGGCTATGCCGCTTGTATGGGCACACGCCGAGTACCTCAAGCTTCGACGTTCACTCGAAGACGGGCGGGTTTTCGACTTGCCGCCACAAACCGTGCAGCGCTACTGCGCCGAAAAGACCGTATCCCCGCGCATGGTGTGGCGGTTCAATCATAAGATTCGCACGATTCCGGCGGGAAAAACACTGCGCATTGAGACGCTGGCGCCGGCCGTCATTCACTGGAGCGCCGATGATTGGGACACAATCCAGGACGTAGCGTCGCACGATGTCGGGCTGGGAATTTTTATCGCCGATCTAGCGACCAAAGCTCTTCCTGAAGGAAAGCAGATCAAATTCACTTTCTACTGGCCTGACGCCAGTCATTGGGAAGGTACCGACTTCGCCATTCGTGTCGGCTCTTTACGGCAGGAGGAAAATGCATCCGCTTACAAGAGCGAGACCGATGCAAACCAAGGCTGAAGCGGCGGACGGGACCAGCTTCGTCTATCTCGCCGCTGCAATCTCGGCGTTGGGCGGCATGCTTTTCGGCTATGACATTGGCGTCATCTCCGGGGCGATCTTGTTTATCAAGAAAGATTTCTCCCTTTCCTCGGGCATGGAAGAAATCGTCGTCAGCTCGGTTTTGCTGGGATCGCTCGCCGGTGCGGCAGCCGGAGGAATGCTGGCTGACCGCCTCGGCCGCCGGAGACTATTGATCGCCACGGCGGTTATTTTCGGTCTTGGCGCCATCGGGGCGGCTCTGGCGCCGGACACCGCATTGCTGGTCGTCGCGCGAATCGTAGCCGGCGCTGCCATCGGCATCGCGTCGTTTGTCGCGCCGCTTTACATTTCCGAGATCGCCCCGGTCGATATCCGTGGAAAACTTGTTTCGATTAATCAGGTCGCCCTCACCAGCGGCATCGTCATCTCGTATTTGGTCGACTACGCCTTTGCTGGGTCGCAGGCATGGCGGTGGATGTTCGCGATGGCGGTGATCCCAGCGTCCGCATTTGGGATCGGACTCATCTTTATTCCCGACAGCCCACGATGGCTGGCCGGACGCGGACACTTGGACCAAGCCCGGGCCGTGCTGAAACGGATTCGGCCGCCGGGGAAAGTGGATGCCGAGCTCAAAGATATACAAGATAGCGTCTCGCAGCAGAAGGGGAACTGGTCCGAGCTGCTTAGTCCGCCCTTGCGATCGGCGATGATCGTGGGCATTGGACTGGCCATCGCGCAGCAAATCACCGGCATCAACACCGTCATCTATTACGCCCCCACTATTTTCAAGTTCGCGGGCTTATCGTCCTCGTCGTCGGCGATTCTGGCCAGCGTTGGAGTCGGCGTCGTCAACGTCGTCTTTACAGTAGTGGCCATGCAACTGATCGACCGGGTCGGGCGGCGGCCGCTTTTGTTGGTAAGTCTGGCCGGAATGGCGCTAAGCCTGATCGTGCTCGGCTTGGCGTTCTCGCTTCCCCAATTCAAGGATATTTTGGGGTGGGTCGCCATAGGCAGCCTCATGGCATACGTCGGCTCATTTGCCGTGGGACTGGGCCCGGTTTTCTGGCTGGTGCTTTCGGAGATTTATCCGCTGCGAATCCGAGGCCGCGCTATGAGCGTCGGGACCGCTGCCAACTGGAGCGCCAACTTAATCGTGGCCCTGTCGTTCCTGACGCTCACCCAAGTCGTTGGCAAAGCCGCCACCTTCTGGCTGTACGGAGCCGTCAGTATTGGAGCCTGGCTTTTTGCGTTTTTCCTGGTGCCTGAAACCAAGGGGAAGACACTCGAAGAGATTGAAGCGTACATGCGAGCCGGAAAGCACCCACGGACGTTATGAAGACTTCCGTGAAACCGAATCAGTCAATCACCTGCGTATTTCTGGATATCGGCGGGGTCCTTCTCACTAACGGTTGGGATCACCTTGCGCGAAGACGAGCGGCGAAGCATTTCAATCTGAAGTGGGCCGAGATGGAGGATCGGCATAACCTGATCTTCGGAACGTACGAGGAAGGGAAGCTCACGCTGGGAGAGTATTTACGTCGAGTGGTCTTCTACCGGAAGCGAGCGTTTACCCGGGCTCAGTTCCAGCGCTTCATGTTTGCGCAATCGAAACCGTACCCCGAGATGATCGAGCTGTTCGCTCAGCTCAAGGTCCGATACGGGTTGAAAATCGCCGTGGTCAGCAACGAAGCGCGCGAACTGAATGCGTTCCGGATCCGAAAGTTCAAGCTGGACCAGTTTGTGGATTGCTTCGTTTCCTCCTGCTTCGTCCACATCCGCAAGCCCGACGAGGACATCTTTCGCCTTGCGCTGGACATCGCCCAGGCGCCAGCCCGGCAGGTAGTCTACATCGAAAATACGCCGATGTTCGTTCAGATCGCGGAAGGCTTGGGAATTCGAAGCATTCTTCACACGGACTACAAATCCACTCGCGCGAAATTGGCGTCGCTCGGACTTCAGAATGACTAACCCAAGCATCCTGACGATCAACGGAGGCTCGTCGAGCATCAAGTTCGCGCTGTACCATGTCGCCGACCCGTTGACGCGGGGGCTCTATGGAAAGATTGATCGAGTCGGCATGAGCGGGACGAACCTGACGTTCACCGACCCGGCCACGAATCGGCAGGGCAGCCCCACACTTGCTCCCGCTGACAAATCGCCCGCGAGTTTTCTGATGGATTGGCTAGAACAAAAGAACGACTTCGAATCGGTAAAGGCTGTAGGGCATCGTGTTGTTCACGGCATGCAACACACTGCGCCGGAGCTGGTCACCCAGAAACTGTTAGATGAACTGCATCGCATCAGCTCGTGCGACCCGGACCACCTTCCGAGCGAGATCGAACTGATCGAGACGGTCCGCCAGCGCCATCCCAAACTACCCCAGGTGGCCTGTTTTGATACGGCCTTTCACCGCACCATGCCGCGCGTCGCCAAACTGCTTCCCATCCCACGCCGCTATGACGCGAAGGGAGTGCAGCGGTACGGTTTCCACGGTTTGTCCTACGCCTATCTGATGGAAGAACTCGCGCGTTTGGGCGATCCGGCGGCAACCACCGGTCGCGTCATCCTCGCTCATCTGGGCAACGGCGCAAGCATGGCCGCCGTGCGCGACGGCAAGAGCATTGACACCAGCATGAGCTTCACTTCGACGTCGGGATTGGTGATGAGCACCCGCTCTGGCGATTTGGACCCCAGCCTGGGACCATATCTGGCACGAACCGAGCAGATGACCACGGAACAGTTTTTCAAAATGGTCAACCACGAGTCCGGGTTGCTCGGAGTTTCGGAGACTAGTTCCGATATGCGAGACCTGCTCGTGCAGGAAGCCCATGACATAAGGGCGGCTGAAGCCGTGGAATTGTTCTGCTATCAAGCGAAAAAGTGGATTGGTTCCTTCGCCGCCGCGCTCGGTGGCCTGGACACGCTGGTCTTTGCGGGAGGTATCGGCGAAAATGCGCCGCAAGTCCGGGCGCGCATCTGCGATGGACTGGGCTTCCTTGGCGTCGAACTGAGCGAGTCGCGCAATGGTGAGACTCCAGGAGTGATCTCCACCGACGCCAGCCGGGTCGCGGTTCGTGTCATTCGAACGGATGAAGATCTGATGATTGCGCGCTCGGTATGCCGAATTTTGGGACTTACCGTGCCCGGTGAGAAGAGCGCGGCGAAAGGAACCTTATGATGAGGCCATTGCAGATGGCTGGATGGAGAAATGTGGAGTCGAAACGCTAATGCCGGTCAAAGTGCCTTCTGAGGAACCGGTGCGCGCAATCGCCACTGAGCACCGGAACCGCTCGAGGGCGAAGGTTGAATCCACTACGGCCAAGCCCATTTACATATGCCCGATGCATCCGGAAGTCCAACTGGACCATCCGGGCAATTGCCCCAAATGTGGCATGACGTTGGAACCGAAGACAGCGAAAGCAGGCACGGGAGACGAGGAAACCGCCGAGCTGCGCGATATGACGCATCGCTTCTGGATCGGCGCCGCCGTTGCCTTGCCAGTGTTTCTGCTGGCGATGGCTCACCTGATCCCGGCCCTGGGCAGGCTGTCCTGGGTAGATGGCAACGCCTCACGTTGGATCCAATTTGCGCTCGCCACACCTGTCGTCTGGTGGGCAGGCTGGCCGTTATTGCATCGAGGATGGCGTTCCGTCGTGACGCTCCAGCTGAACATGTTCACGCTGATCGGCATCGGCGTAGGAGCGGCATTCTTCTTGAGCGCCGTGGCAATGCTCACGCCCGGCGTCTTCCCAGACACGATGCGACACGAAGGAGGAATCGCCATCTATTTCGAATCCGCTGCGGTGATCGTGGTGCTGGTGTTGCTCGGTCAGGTGCTCGAGCTCCGTGCCCGCAGCCGCACCGGCAGCGCCATCAAAGCGTTGCTGAACCTGGCGCCGCCCACCGCGCGGCAGGTCGCTCCGGGGGGCGATCATGAAGTCCCGCTCGCCCAGGTGAAAGTCGGCGAATGGTTGCGCGTGGTCCCGGGTGACAAGGTGCCGGTGGATGGCGTGGTGGTGGAGGGTCACTCCAGCGTGGAAGAGTCCATGATCACTGGCGAACCGCTCCCGGTGGAAAAGACCGTTGGCGATAAAGTGACGGGAGGCACCGTCAACGGCTCCGGCAGTTTCGTCATGCGCGCCGAGCGAATTGGAAGCGATACGTTGCTTGGGCAGATCGTGAATATGGTTGGCGAAGCCCAGCGTAGCCGCGCGCCCATTCAGGGTCTTGCCGACAAGGTGGCGGGCATCTTCGTGCCGGTGGTGCTGGCAGTTTCGGCGGTCACCTTCGTCCTCTGGATGTGGCTTGGGCCGGAGCCAAAACTCGCGCACGCCATCGTTTGCGCTGTCGCGGTCCTTATCATCGCCTGCCCGTGCGCCCTTGGTCTGGCCACTCCCATGTCCATCATGGTCGGCGTCGGGCGCGGCGCGCAGGAAGGCGTGCTTGTGAAGAACGCCGAGGCGCTCGAACGGTTGGAGAAAGTCACCACGCTGGTCGTAGACAAGACCGGCACTCTCACGGAAGGTAAGCCCAAGCTGGTGGATGTCCTGCCGGTCGGCGGGTTTGACCCGAAGGAGTTCTTGGGTCTCGCCGCATCGCTGGAGCAAAGCAGCGAACACCCGCTGGCCGCCGCGATTGTGCAGGGCGCGAAGGAGCAAGGGATCGTTCTCGGTGCGATAAAGGACTTTCGTTCGGTAACAGCGGGCGGTGTCGCCGGCATCATCGCTGGCCACACGATCATGGTCGGCAAACCGGATTTCCTGCGAGACCAAAAGATCACGGGCCTGGAAACTCTGGAAGCCTCAGCCACGAGACTTCAAGAAGAGGGCAAGACCGCGATGTTCGTCGCCATCGATGGCAAGCCGGCTGGAATCCTCGCGGTGGCCGACCCGATCAAAACCACCACGGCCGAGGCCATCGGCGAACTCCACTCGCTCGGGTTGCAAGTTGTCATGCTTACGGGCGACAACCGCCGTACCGCCGCTGCGGTGGCCAAGAAACTTGGCCTTGATGCGGTGGAAGCGGAGATCGAACCCGCGGGAAAAGTCGCCCATGTCAAGAAGCTGCGCGCGGAGGGAAAACATCTCGCGATGGCCGGCGACGGCATCAACGACGCTCCCGCCCTTAGCGAAGCTGAAGTCGGTATTGCCATGGGCACCGGCACTGACGTGGCGATGCAAAGCGCGGGCGTCACGCTTGTAAAAGGCGACCTTCGAGGCATCGCCAAAGCCATCCGCCTCAGCCACGCTACCATGCGGAATATCCGGGAGAACCTGTTCTTCGCCTTTCTCTACAATGCGCTCGGAATTCCTTTGGCAGCCGGAGTGCTCTACCCGTTCTTCGGCCTGCTGCTCAGTCCGATGATAGCCGGAGCCGCGATGAGCATGAGTTCCGTCTCGGTCATCGCGAACGCATTGCGGCTGAGGAAAGTAAGGTTGTGATTTTAGGTACGAATCATGAAAACACACACACGGACACTCACTCCTGAACAGCTCCACAAGAAACCGGAAACGGTGAACGACACGGAGCTAACCACGAAAACCAACACCCTCGCTCCGGAATTGCTTCACAAAATCAACGCCTACTGGCGCGCCGCCAACTATCTTTCGGTCGGTCAGATTTATCTCTATGACAATCCGCTGCTGAAGGAGCCGCTGAAGCTGGCGCACGTCAAGCCCCTGGTGGTCGGGCATTGGGGCACGACGCCGGGTCAGAATTTTATCTACGTTCATTTAAACAGGGTCATCACGAAGTATGACCTGGATATGTTCTACATCGCCGGCCCCGGTCACGGTGGCCCGGCGATTGTGGGCAACGTTTACCTCGAAGGCACCTGGAGTGAGGTCTATCCGAACGTCACCCGGGACGAAGCCGGCCTGAAGGAGCTGTTTAAGCAGTTTTCGTTTCCCGGCGGGATTTCCAGCCACGTTGCGCCGACCACGCCTGGGTCGATTCATGAAGGTGGCGAGCTAGGGTACTCGCTCAGCCACGCCTTCGGAGCCGCGTTCGACAACCCCGATCTGGTGGTCGCTTGCGTCGTCGGCGACGGCGAAGCGGAAACAGGCCCGCTCGCGACCGCATGGCAGTCCAACAAGTTGCTCAACCCAATTTCCGACGGAGCTGTACTGCCGATCCTGCACCTGAATGGCTACAAGATCAGCAATCCGACTGTGCTCGCCCGCATCGAGCATGAGGAGTTAGAGCAATTTCTCCGTGGCTGCGGCTGGACACCCCACTTCGTGGAAGGCGACGACCCGGAAATGATGCATCAACTCATGGCCGCCACCATGGAAACAGCCATCGAGGACATCCGGCAGATCCAGGAGAATGCTCGGAACAATAACGACACTACGCGGGCGCGCTGGCCGATGATTGTTTTGAGATCGCCCAAGGGCTGGACGGGTCCGAAGGTAGTCGATGGCCTCCAAATCGAAGGCACGTTCCGGGCGCACCAGGTGCCGCTGCTGGTGGACTCGGAGCATCCCGACCATGTCCAGCAGCTTGAAAGCTGGATGAAAAGCTACAAAGCTGAGGAACTGTTCGACAAGAATGGCCGGCTCATGCCGGAATTGGCTGAACTGGCGCCGAAGGGTGACCGGCGGATGGGCGCCAATCCGCACGCCAACGGCGGCATCCTGCTGCGCGATCTACGAATGCCGGATTTTTGCGTTCACGCGGTGCACGTGCCCTCGCCTGGAGCCGTGACCGCCCAGGACACGCTCGTGCTAGGCAACTTTCTGCGCGACGTAGCGAAGCTGAATCAGGATCAGCGCAATTTTCGTATCTTCGGTCCGGATGAGACGGTCTCGAATCTGCTGGGCGCGGTTTTCGAAGTCACCAATCGCCAGTGGGACGCCCGCACGGTGAAGAACGATGAGTTCCTCGCGCCTGCCGGGCGCGTGCTGGACTCGATGCTAAGCGAGCATCAATGCGAGGGCTGGCTGGAAGGATATCTGCTCACGGGGCGGCACGGGCTGTTCAATAGCTATGAGGCCTTCATTCGCATCGTCGACTCAATGTTCAGCCAGCACGCCAAGTGGCTGAAGGTATGTCTGGAGCTGCCCTGGCGGCGGAAGATCTCGTCGCTGAACTATCTCCTCGCCTCTCACGTTTGGCAGCAGGATCACAACGGATTCACTCATCAGGATCCCGGGTTCCTTGACCACGTGATCAATAAGAAGGCCGACATTGTGCGGGTTTATCTGCCACCCGACGCCAACTGCCTGCTATCGGTCTTCGATCATTGCCTGCGCAGCCGGAATTACGTCAACGTGGTGGTCGCCGGCAAGCACGCCCTCCCGCAATGGCTGACCATGGACGCGGCGGTCGTGCATTGCACGGAAGGCATCGGCATCTGGCAATGGGCCAGTAATGACCAGGACGCCGTCGAGCCGGACGTGGTGATGGCCTGCTGCGGGGACACACCAACGCTCGAGATTCTGGCCGCGGTTTCCATCCTTCGCGAGCACTTGCCCGATCTGAAGATCCGTGTGATCAATGTCGTCGATTTGATGAAGCTGCAGTCCGCGAGCGAGCACCCGCATGGGCTCAGCGAAATGGACTACGATTCGCTGTTCACTAAAGACAAACACATCATTTTTGGCTTCCATGGATATCCGTGGTTGGTTCACCGGCTGACTTACCGCCGGACCAATCGCAACCTGCATGTTCGGGGTTACAAGGAAGAGGGCACCATCACGACGGCCTTCGACATGAGGGTGCAGAACGACCTGGACAGGTTCCATTTGGTCCAAGACGTGATCGATCGGCTACCGCACCCGGGTTCCAAAGGGGCCTACCTGAAGCAGATGATGCGGGATAAGCTCATCGAGCACAAGCATTACATCGACAAGCACGGTCAGGACTTGCCGGAAATCCGAAATTGGAAGTGGAAACACTAAAGCAGCGATGCGAGTGATGGAGAGATGCTGCGGAAGAAGGACGGACACGGGGAGGCTCGCGCGGCCTCCCGGCGCTCCCTCATGAACCGGGAAAGGTGGTGAGCGGATGCGAAGACTGATCCACGCGATCAAAGACGACTCACTCTCGATCGTCCTATTCGCGCTTTTCGTCGTCTGCATTTCCGCGCAAAGTTTTGCCGGCTGGCGACTGCAAAACGAGACTCTAGCCGCACGCGGACGTGCGGCAGTGGGTTATTGGCATAACCTTTCCACTGGTACCTTCCTAGAGGGCTTGGCCACCAATTGGCAGGCGGCTTTTCTGCAACTGGCGTCGCTGATCGTTTTCAGCGGTTTCCTCTACCGGCGCGGCGCGCCCCATTCCCGCGATCCGCTGAAGCCGAAAGACAGGCGAAAAAGGGACGAAGAAGCTGCCCGCTTCACTTGGCTCTACCGCAATTCGCTGTTCCTGGCGTTCGTGCTGCTGTTTTTTCTCTCGCTCGTGCTGGATGTGGTGATCGGGAAAAAGGCCTACAACGAAGAACGTGGGCTAACAAATCAGCCGCCAATCCACGTCCCAGAGTTCTTAATTTCGGCCAAGTTCTGGTCTTCAACCCTTCAAACCTGGCAGGCGGAATATCTGGCGATCGCGCTCTTCGTCTTGCTCAGCATGTTTCTGCGCCAACAGGACTCGGCGGAATCTAAACTGCTGGAATCGAGCGACGCAACCACCGGAGAGGCGAACAAATGAGATACCCAAGGACCAAAGGAACCCCTAATGCCCATTGAATTCAGTGAACAAAACGGCGGGAAGATTTTCGTCGTTCATGTCAGCGGGAAGCTGGTAGACGCAGATTTCTACGCCACCCGGGACCATGACAGCCGCGTCGAACGCCGTCGGGAAATAGCGGAGCCCATGGATCAAGCTCCTTCTGGATCCATGCGACTCGAACCGATTTACAACCAGGAGAATATTATGCAGGTCCAGGTCAATACAAACCACAACATCGAAGGTCATGAGGCGCTGGCCACTCAGGTCAGTGACGTAATCGAGAGCGCTCTCGTCCGAGTCGGCGATCGCATCACGCAGGTGGAAGTCCATCTGAGCGACGAGAACGGCGATAAGCAGGGCCAGAACGACAAGCGCTGCATGATGGAAGCCCGCCTGGAAGGGCGCCAACCCGTCGCTGTCACTCATCAGGCAGGGACGTTGGACCAAGCCGTCAACGGCGCCGCGGATAAATTGACACGTTTGATCGAGAGCACCCTCGGCCGTGGACGGCATCAAGAACGTAGGACCGACCCGCCTTTGCACGGGCAGAAATACGCGGACTAAAGATGAGAGTCACCAGACTTCGCCAGCACCGCGAGCGACTCGCGAAGCTCGCGGCATAGCCAAGATAGAAGGAGTAAGTACGATGAAAGCCACTAGCGACCAGCCCAACCCGAACGCTGAATCGAAGGCCGAGCCCAGCTCGAAGCCGGCGTCGACGCAGGGAGCGAAGTCCGATGCGCAGAAGAACCTGAAATCGATTCCCATGGAGGAGCTCCAGAAAAAGCTGGGCTCCTCGCCGGACGGCCTGAGTGAAGCCGAGGCGAAAAAACGGCTGACTCAATATGGCCCCAACGAGATTGCGGAAAAGAAAGAAAACCCGTACCTAAAATTCCTCAGCTATTTCTGGGGGCCCATCCCGTGGATGATCGAAGGGGCGGTGATTCTATCGGGTGTGGTTCGTCACTGGCCGGATTTCTTCATCATCCTCCTGTTGCTGGTTTCCAACGCAGTGGTCGGATTCTGGGAAGAACATCAGGCGGGCAATGCGATCGCCGCACTCAGGAAGCAGTTGGCAATCAAAGCGAAGGTCAAACGCGACGGGAAATGGACTGATCCGTCGGCGAAAGATTTGGTGCCGGGCGATATCATCCGCTTGAAACTGGGCGACATTGTTCCAGCCGATGCGCGCTTGCTGCCAGGCGACCCGTTGGAAGTGGACCAGTCCGCGCTGACAGGCGAATCTTTACCCGTAACAAAGAAGCCGGGCGAAGCGGTATTTTCCGGATCCATCATTCGCCAGGGGGAAAGCGAAGGAATCGTATATGCAACGGGTACGGACACCTACTTCGGCAAGACCGCGCAAATGGTGCAAGGGCCGGAATCGGTCAGCCATTTCCAGAAAGCTGTGCTGAAGATCGGCGATTACCTGATTGTTCTCGCAGTAGTCCTGGTCGCGGTGATCGTCACCGTCGCGCTTTTCCGTCACGATCCCGTTATGGGCACGCTCGAGTTTGCCCTGGTCCTTCTGGTAGCCGCGATTCCCGTGGCTATGCCCACCGTCTTATCGGTGACCATGGCAGTCGGTGCACGTCTTCTCGCGAAAAAACAAGCTATCATCACCAGGCTCTCGGCTATCGAAGAACTGGCAGGTGTGGACATACTGTGCTCGGATAAGACCGGCACGCTGACCCAGAACAAGTTGACACTGGGCGATCCCTTCACCCTGAACGGTATGCCCGGCGACCAGGTCGTCCTCTACGCCGCGCTCGCTTCCCGCGCGGAAGACAAAGACACCATCGACCTTGCGGTGCTCGGGAGTGTGAAGGACGACAAGACCCTGAAGGCATGCCAGGTACTCCACTTCCAGCCGTTCGATCCGGTGCATAAGCGCACCGAAGCTACCGTAAAAGGCGCGGATGGAAAGCAGTTCTTCGTAGCCAAGGGTGCGCCCCAGGTGATTCTGAAGATGTCGGCCAACGCCGGTGAGGCAAAGGCGGCCGTCGACAAAGCCGTCGACGAGTTTGCGGCCAAGGGCTTCCGATCACTCGGTGTGGCGAGGGCGGATGAAGAAGGCAAGTGGCAGATCGTGGGCGTGTTGCCGATGTTCGATCCGCCACGCGAGCAGGCCAAAACAACCATCGCGAGCGCCCGCGAGATGGGCGTCAGCGTCAAGATGGTGACCGGCGATCAGATGGCCATCGCCAAGGAAACGGCCAAGCAACTGGGGATGGGCACGAATATTCTCGATGCCAGCGGATTGGGCGACATCAAGCATCACGAGACGGCGCAGGCCGCGGAATCGATCGAAAAGGCGGACGGCTTCGCGCAGGTTTTCCCCGAACATAAATACCATATCGTGGATGTCTTGCAGCAACGCGGCCACATCGTCGGCATGACCGGCGACGGCGTGAACGACGCTCCAGCGCTCAAGAAAGCAGACTGCGGCATCGCCGTTTCGGGCGCGACAGACACTGCGCGCGCGGCGGCCTCCATCGTGCTGCTGGCGTCGGGCCTGTCCGTAATCATCGACGCAATCAAGGAGAGCCGGCGCATTTTCCAGCGCATGAACAGCTATGCGATCTACCGCATCGCAGAAACGCTGCGCGTACTGTTCTTCATGACTCTGGCGATCCTGGTGTTTAACTTCTATCCAGTCACCGCAGTGATGATCGTAATGCTCGCGCTGCTCAATGACGGAGCCATCCTGTCCATCGCTTACGACAACGTTCATTACAAAGACAAGCCCGAGGCCTGGAACATGCGCCTGGTGCTTGGGATCTCAACGGTGCTAGGCGTTATCGGAGTGGTGGCTGCATTTGGTCTGTTTTATCTCGGTGAGCGTGTATTTCATCTTGATCGCGATCACATCCAAACGCTGATGTATTTGAAGCTATCCGTGGCCGGACATCTGACGATTTTCCTGACCCGCACGCGCGGTCCGTTCTGGTCCATACGCCCCGCGAAGATTCTATGGATGGCGGTACTCGGTACACAAACGATAGCGACGCTGATCGCTGTCTATGGGCTGTTTATGACACCCCTCGGCTGGGGCTGGGCAGCATTCGTTTGGGGCTACGCTCTGGCTTGGGCTCTGGTGAACGACCGCGTGAAACTGGTCGCCTATCGGATTTTTGATCCTACGAAAGCCCCGCTGTTGTCCAAAAAGCCGGCCAAGAAACCAGCGGACCTGACACCTGACATCGCCACAAGGGCTTACGAAATTTACGAAGACCGAGGCCACCACGACGGCCAGGCGGATCAAGACTGGATCGAGGCGGAGACCGAGATTCGGAGAGGCCAGACGGCGAAGGATCCGCAACTCGTCACGCCGAAGGCATGAAGATGAAGGTTGACCCGATTGATCGAGAGCACCCTCGGGCGGCGGGACGATCAAGCGGGCCGCAGAACGGACCCGCCTCTGCCGGGACTGGAAGTCTTAGGTCCGTCATGCGCGGCGTTCTAAAGTCGGTGTTGCTTGGTTCTTTGTGTAGCGTACTGACCTCAATCGTCATGGCGCAGGAACCAGCGGGCAAAGCCGCCGAACCACAGCAAACAACCGCGTCCGCGCCGGCGGATCTTTCCCCGGCGCCGGCTCAGGTAAGCGTGCATCCCGTAGCGCGCGATGAACAGATCCGCGCGCGGCTCCAGCGGGTCTTCCTTGCCACCGACTCATTCACCAACCCGCAGGTCCGGGTCGAGGACGGTGTGGTCTTTCTCCACGGGAAAGTGGAGTCCGCTGAGCTGAAGAAATGGGCTGGCGATTTGGCGCGAAACACACAGGATGTCGTCGCCGTGGCCAACCAAATGGAGGTGATCGAGCCGTCGGTATGGGATTTCCGGCCGGCGTGGAGCGGATTGTTGATCATGTGGCGCGATTTTATCGACTCCCTTCCGACCTTCGGATTTGGACTGCTCATCCTCGCCCTGTCGCTCGGAGCCGGTATGCTGGCAACACTGGGTTCCCGCGCATTCCTTCTCCGGCGGATTAGCGCGAGTCTCCTTAGAAGTGTGATCGCGTGCGGAGTAGGTGTGCTCGTTTTCCTGTTCGGCGCCTACATCGTTCTAAGAGTCTGCGGCCTGACTCAACTCGCCCTGACAGTGGTGGGCGGCACCGGCCTGATCGGTCTGGCCGTCGGCCTCGCCTTCCGGGACATCACGGAGAACTTTCTGGCTAGTATCGTCCTCAGCATGCAGCGGCCATTCGAGACGGGCGATTTGCTCGAGGTTGTCGGCGTGACCGGATACGTTCAGCAGTTGAACGTGCGTTCGACGATCTTGATGACCCTCGACGGCAACCTGGTGCAGATCCCGAACGCAACCATTTACAAGAGCAATCTCCGCAACTTCACCACCAACTCCAACCGGCGCGAGGACTTTGTCGTCGGCATCGGCTACGGCGATTCGATCAACGATGCCCAGGAAATTGCACGAAAGGTGCTGGTAGACCATCCCGCGATTTTGAATGACCCCGAGCCTTTGGTGCTGGCTGACAGCCTGGGGCAGGCAACCATCAATCTGCGCGTGTACTTCTGGCTCAACGGCCGCGAACACAGTTGGTTGAAGGTGCGGTCTTCCGTGATCCGTCTGGTGAAACTCGCCTTTCAGGAGCATGGCATCTCGATGCCCGACGAGGCCCGAGAGATCGTTTTTCCTCAAGGCGTGCCCGTCACCATGCTCGATGGGAAACCGGTAGAGGCCCGCGACGCCAGGCCAAAAAAAAAAGCTTCCCGCGGATTCGCCGCACGGAAAACTCGATGCAGTATCCACAACGGCGGAAGCTGGTTTTTCGAGCGAAGCGGTTGTCATTGAGGAACAGGCACGGCAGGCACAGCCATTGAAGCACGGGGAGAATCTTCTGCCGGTTGCTCCCGGCGCTGCTGCTTCTGAGAAACCGGTGAAAGCAAGACCCGTAACGGAAAAAGCGTGAACGTCCCTGAGGGCCGCGGGAGATTAAGACGCAACCGAGGCAGCGCGTGAAAGCGAAAGGATCAAGATGAAAATCAACTCGAACGAGTTTCGGGTGAGCCCCGGAAAAAAGGTTAGACTCACACAGTGGCCGACGGCCGTGAAGCCCATTTGCAAGTCTAAGGACCAATATCAAGAACTCCTGGGAGAACACGTAGAGAAGCTAAGCTCGCTGCAACGCCTTCACTACGCCTCCAACCGCTATGCGTTGCTGCTGATATTTCAAGGAATGGACGCTGGCGGCAAGGACGGCGCCATCCGGCACGTCATGTCCGGGGTCAATCCGCAAGGCTGCCAGGTCTTCAGCTTCAAACAGCCGAGCGCAGAGGAACTGGAACATGATTTTCTCTGGCGAACGACGCGCTGTCTGCCCGAACGCGGACGGATCGGCATATTCAACCGTTCCTATTACGAGGAGGTACTGGTCGTTCAAGTGCATCCGGAGATGCTCCGAAACCAGGGACTCTCCGAAGAGTTGCGCGACGAGAAAACCATCTGGAAGGAGCGGTATCGTTCCATCGTGGACTTGGAGGAGCATCTCTACCGTAACGGAACCCGGATACTCAAGTTCTTCCTCCACCTTTCGAAGGACGAACAGCGAAAGCGGTTTCTTGAGCGTATCGATGAGCCCGACAAGAACTGGAAATTCAGCCTGGCGGACATTCACGAGAGGAAATGCTGGACGCATTACATGAAGGCTTATGAGGAGTGCCTCCAGGCGACCAGCACCCATCACGCGCACTGGTACGTCGTTCCCGCCGATGATAAGGAAAACGCGCGGTTGATCGTTTCCCAAATTGTTCTTGATACGTTCAATGACCTCAAGATGGCGTATCCCAAGACAACTCCAAAACGTCGGCGGGAATTGAAGTCCATCCGCAAGCTGCTGACGAGGTAACATTCGAAAGTTGGCCTCTATCTGGCGAGCGATGCATGGCGAGGTGAAGCGATCGCTCGGCGGAGAGGGTTGCAGCCGACGTACGGCCGACCGAAGCGAGATCTCGAATCGGCTTCGTTCGTGTCACATGACTGAAACGGGATCCTTTCTGCAGGTCACATCAAAAAAGTCATAAGTCTGCTTTATCCTTCTTAAGGCGGTGCGAGCCAGATTCTGGTCAAGACCGAGGCTTGCGGTGTGTGCCACGGCGATCTCCATTCGGCGTACGGCGATTGGCCGGTGAAGCCAACGCTCCCGTTTGTTCCCGGCCCTGAGGCCATAGGTCTGGTCAGCGGCGTCGGATCGGGCGTGACCGTCGTCAAGGAGGCCGACCGGGTATGGTCAAATTGACGAAGCGCGATCATAAGTTTGCCAGCGCCCACATATAGTGACGCCGCGGACGAAGTGCGTTCTTATCGACATGTTGATTCTTCAACGCGGAATTCTTCTACGCGGAAAAAGAGCAGCCGGGATGGGCACAGTCACAAGAGATATCCACCGTTCCCCTTAGGGAGAGGGAATGTTCATTTCTCGAAGGCGCCAAAGGCCTTCCGAACTGCTCGACGACGGCGGGGTGCATCTTGTACGCCATGGGCAATTCGTCTTTCAAGACGTCAACGGTTGGAATCCTCTTCAGCGTATGTCCAGGTAGAAGTCCCTATTTCGTATTGGCATCCCGCAGCAGCTTGGTCCGTCGTTCTTCGTATTCCTCGCTGGTGATCTCCCCGGCGGCATATCTCTTTTGCAGGAGCTGCAAAGGCGATTGCATTTGCCGGTAGGTAGCCCGCCTCATCGGCATCATGAAGAAGAATAAGATCCAAAGAAAGATCCAGAAAAACCACCAATATCCATGCATTCCCCAGTAGTACATAGTCGGAATCTCCTTTTTATTCCAAAGGGCAAATCGTAATGGTCGTTGCCAGGATTCCAGGCATAGTCATATCCCATGCCGTAGCCGCAATATGGATAGGCGTAATATCCGCTCATTCGACCGTAGCCAACATCCGGCCTGACGATCACCGCCTTAAGTTCGCCGTCCTTAGAAATGATCAGGTCACGGACATAGCCGTAGTGGGCGCCACCCTGTAGGTTCACATGGTCGCCGAGGAGTTCTGTCGCTCGCCATTCGCGCGGCCCTATCGCGACCTTGTCGGGCATTCCGTCGAACAACCCGTGCGGATGTCGATCTTGCTGGCCGCGGAGGCCGCACCCGCCAGCGGAATCAAGGCCGCTGTGAACGCCATCATATTGTTTTCATAGTCTTTAAATCTTCTTTTCCGCGAAACCTTCCTGTCGGGCACCTGAAGCAACGTCCCCACAGTAGCGAGAAAAAGATCAAAACAGTGTCAAAAAGGATCGAACACCACCGTTCAATGAAAATTCTCAAGCTTCCGCATCAGCTCCAGTTCAATCGGTTTGTCCCTTTCCAAGTGCCTTATCCTGTTTCTTTGGCCCCCGGCGTGCTCCCGCATTGTCATGTTACCTACGATTACAGAGCATCTTGCGACCACAATCGAAGAGCCCCTCGCGCGGTTGGTGGCTTTCGAGCCCACCACGTTTCCGGTGTTGAGCGTCTACCTGAATACTCAGCCGGATCAACACGGGCGCACACCCGACGCGTTGCCGTATCTTCATCGTGAATTCAAGGCTCTGGCCAGGACCTGGGCGCCGAGTTCTCCCGAGCGTCACAGTTTCGATCATGACGTGGAGCGAATCGTGTCCTATGCCTCTGACAAAATCGAGCACGGGGCAAACGGGGTCGCCATCTTTGCGTGTTGGGCCGCGGACGAATTCTTCGAGGCAGTCCAGTTAACCACCCCTGTGAGCGATAACCGCGTCTATGCCTACAACCAACCTCATCTCTATCATCTGGCCCGCCTTGATGAGCAGTACCCGCGGTATGCGGCGGTGCTTACGGATACGAACACGGCGCGCATCTTCGTCTTCGGGCTTGGACATGTCCTTGATGCGGAGGCGGTAAAAGGCAAGAAAGTTCATCGAGTCAAGGTCGGCGGATGGTCGCAAGCCCGCTACCAGCGGCGTGTGGGGAATGCGCACCAGGAGCACGCCAAAGAGGTCATTGAACGCCTGGCTCAGATTGTCCACGAAGACCACATAAGTCACATTATCCTTGCCGGAGATTCGGTCGTGATCCCGCTCCTTCAAGAACAACTGCCTCAGGAAATGGTCTCGATGGTGGAGGTAATGAAGCTGGATATTCACGCTTCCGAGCACGATGTTCTGACCGCGACCCTCGCACAGCTACAGGAGCAAGAAGCCAGGACTGCCACGGAAAAAGTGGACCGGCTGATGCACCAGTACCGCGCTCGTGGATTGGCCGTAGTCGGGCTGCAAGAAACGCTCGAAGCTCTAGCCAACGGGCAAGTCGAAGAACTGCTCATCAGCGGCGCTCTGGACGAGGGCCATCCACTCCCGGAGGCAGTGGAAGCCATATTCGCGCCGGAGATCCCCGATTCGGACGGCGGAACGGAAAGCGAAGAACCGCGGCAAGCGTCTTTGCCCGATCTGTTAGTGACGAAAGCCAAGAAGACCGGCGCCACCGTAACGTTTATTGAAGATGCCACTTTGCTCGAATCGATTGGCGGTGTCGGCGCGCTCTTGCGATGGCGCGCCTGAGGGTTCGCCCCAAATGGCCGAAAGCTTCGGAGTGAACGGATACGCATGCTCTTGCGAATGTGCCGCAGGTGATGTGTTCCGCGAGCGTCTGATCCTGGCTTTGGCAGATGGTCGGACCAAACCAGATCATGACGTTGCTGCAGACGTCAGCGCCGACCATCTCGCGCTGGTGGAAGCAGCGCTTCGAGCAAGAATGAACGACGGATTGGGCCCGCGCCATAAGGGCAGTCAGCCGCGCGTGGCAGCCGCGGTGTTGCAAGCCAGAATCGCGCGCAAGACGCGGCAAAAGCCTGCCGCCGGATCGACGCATTCATTGTGCCGGAAGATGGCGGAGGCGCTGGGCTGAGCAAGTCCAACGTGCAGAGTGTGCGGGCACAGATGCGGCTGAAACCGCATCGGCTCGACGGCTACTTGGCCTCCGACGATTCGGCAATTTGAGCAGAAAGCGGTCGACATATAGGACTGTACATGAACCCACCGAAGTACGCCGCCGTGTTCTGCGTCGACGATAAGACGGCGATTCAAGCGCTGGATCGCCTCGATCCAGTATTGCCACTGTCGCCCGGCCGCTGATCGGAATGGCTTCGAATACTATCGTCACGGGACCTTATCTCTGTATGCTGCTTTCGACGTGAAGATCGGTCAGGTGCATGGCATGACCGCAGGCCAAAACCGATTTCCTACGCCGGTAGAGAAGCTAAAAGCGGTCTGAGGAAACCGAGGCCCCTTGCCGAATGGCGAAGGAGGGCAACCGCATGGAAGGAGGACCAATTAGGAAAGAAGCACGCGGCCTCCGGGTCGATCCAACCGCGGCTACACCCATCGCACGCGGCAAACGAGACAGCATGCTGCATTGGAACCGGCGACCTAGAGAAACATTCCGATGCGGAGATTCGAGTATCCTTCCTGGCACAAAGGCGGCAGCGGCGCCGGAGGAAATGGCAATCACGGATACCAGGTTGGCGCCGATCGCGTCGCGAAAATCGACACCGAGCAGAAGAGTGAGAGCAAGTGTAACGACCACGCCGACTCCGAGACCGGTCAGTGCACCCAGAAAGCCTCTGTGCCGGAGATTAGAAAGACGACCGATACGAATTTGAGAACTGTCATGGCTGGAAGTTGCTCCTTTAGCGTAGCGTTACGTGAGACCCTGCCGAAAGATCTGGGTCAACACCATGCCCTCTGTTCGTGGTTCCGGTACAGTGAATCTTATGGGAAAAGCGGGATCGTCAAAAGATCGCTCAACGCCGTCGGTCCGGTCGATTAACGCGCCCGCTTTGTGGATGCTCTCTGTCCTGGTGGGCGTGGTTGCCGGACTGGGTGCCGTTGTATTCCGCGCGCTCATAGGCCTTCTTCATAATCTGCTGTTTCTCGGAAAGCTCTCCACGACTTACGATGCGAACATTCATACGCCTCCTAGTCCGTGGGGCCCGTTTGTTGTTTTGGTGCCGGTCGCCGGCGCGCTGGGCGTGGCATTTTTAGTGAAGAATTTCGCTCCTGAAGCCAAGGGTCACGGTGTTCCGGAGGTCATGGACGCCGTCTACCACCGACGGGGAATCATTCGTCCGATAGTCTCGGTAATAAAAGCGCTGGCTTCGGCCCTTTCGATAGGCAGTGGCGCGTCCATCGGCCGCGAAGGGCCCATTATACAGATCGGCTCCTCCTTTGGCTCGACTCTCGGTCAGTTCCTGCGTTTGCCGGTATGGCAGCGGATCACCCTGATCGCCGCGGGGGCAGGGGGTGGAATCGGAGCGACGTTCAATACGCCGGTGGGCGGCGTGCTATTTGCCGTCGAAATCATCTTGCACGAGGTCAGCGCCAGAACGCTGGTGCCGGTATTCACGGCAACGGCGACCGCCACCTATGTGGGCGAACTCTTCTTCGGACCTCACCCGTCGTTTTCCATCCCGGCGCTGGAGACACCCTTCTTTGTCGTGGCGAAGCCCGTTGTGCTTGCCGCATACGCTGGTCTAGGCGCGATCTCCGGCCTGGTCTCGGCGCTCTTCATCTGGTCCATCTATGGGTGCGAGGAGTTTTTCGAGAAGCGCGTTAAAGGCGGATACTACGTGCAGCACATGGTGGGAATGTTGGTGGTCGGTTTGCTCATGTTCGCACTGATGCACCGCTTCGGCCACTATTACATCGAGGGGGTCGGATACGCCACCATCCAAGACGTGCTCACCGGCCTTCGGTACCCTCTGTTCCTGCTTATTCTGCTGTTTACCGCCAAACTGCTGGCGACCTCGGTTACGCTCGGTTCGGGTGCTTCTGGTGGCGTATTCTCCCCAGCGTTGTTCTTAGGGGCGACTTCCGGAGCCGCATGGGGTATCGCTCTAAACCACTTCTTCCCGGCTCTTCAAATTAGTCCGGCCGCATTTGCGGTCGCGGGTATGGGCGGCGTGGTGGGTGGCTCGACCGGTGCGGCGATGGCGGCAATCGTCATGATCTTTGAGATGACCCTCGATTACACGGTGATCATTCCGATGACGTTGACAGTCGCAATCAGTTATGGGGTACGCAGGAGCCTGATCAAGGACAGCATTTATACGCGCAAACTCACCCTGCGTGGTGAGTCCGTCCCGGAGGCGATGCGCGCCGATATTCAACTCGCCCGGCGTGCGGCGAGCATCATGCATCCAGCTAGTCCAGAGATGCTTGCTGCATTCGCAGCCGCCGGCGACGGCGCGAGTGGAGACTACATTACCGTCATGGAGGATGATTCCTTATGGGATGTGCTGGCCAAGATGCGCGCTGCTGACGCTTCTGTCGCGCTGGTCAACTCAAAGGACGGACAATTTCCGGAGCACAAAGTGCAAGGGGCGATTACTCGCAAAGACATCCTGGACACCCTTGCCGACGATATGGAATTGTTCAGCGGTTAAGCTCGACCGGACCCTTTTGTGAAGGACAGTTAAGAAAAAAACATAACGCCTTTTTAATCCCCTCTTTATATCCCTCCTGTATGCTTCTGGGGTGACAGTCGCAGGTCGGACTTCGAAAACTTCGCAAGTCGGTTAGCAAGGGCCATAACTGGACCCGGCTCTGCAATACAGCGAGGATTGGGCGAAAACAATGATAAAGCAGACACGAACGAAGTCCGATCCTCAGAGCGCGGCGCGCCATCGTTGGGCTGTGATTCTCGCTGGAGGGGACGGTAGGCGGCTATTGCCGCTCAAGCGGAGGATCTCCGGCGATAACCGGCCCAAACATAAAACGTGCCCAAGAAGACAGGTTGTTTGGCATCTCGTACCTGAAACACTATATCATCGTGGCATTCTAAAAATGGCGCGCGGTTCGAAACGGAATTCCTACCTATTCGAGAAGCGGCATTCGCATCCCCCTCAGATGAAGTATCCTTGCGGTCGGGGCCCCTTCACAAGTGCAACAGATTCGCATTCTGCTCGCGGACGATCACACCATCATTCGGTCGGGCTTGCGTCTGCTGCTCGAACAGCAGCCGGATTTCAAGGTCGTAGCGGAGGCGAACGATGGGCGGGAAGCTGTCGAACTCGTCTCCAAACATCATCCGGATGTCGCAATTCTGGATATCGGCATGCCCCAACTCAATGGAATCGAAGCTACACAGCAGATTGTCTCCAAGGAACCCCACACTCAGGTGGTGATCCTCAGCATGCACACGGATGAAGGCTACGTCCTGAGGGCCCTGAAGGCTGGCGCCCACGCCTACATTCTGAAGAACTCGGCGGAGGCGGATTTGATTCGAGCCGTGCGATCGGTTGCCGACGGAAAATCGTTCTTCAGTCCCGTGATCAGCAAGATGCTGCTTGAAGATTACGTCCGCCAGATCAGGGATAAGCACGTCGAGGATAGCTACGACCTTCTGACCCCGCGCGAACGCGAGATCTTGCAACTTGTTGCGGAAGGCAGGACCAACAAAGAAGTCGCCAACCTCCTTCATTTAAGCGTTTACACGGTGGATGCTCACCGCGGCAACATTCTGCAAAAGCTGAACCTGCACGGGGTGCCCGAGCTGATTCTCTACGCCGTCAGGAAGGGAATCATTCAATAGCGGCCACGACCGGGATGGCCAGCGTCACGCGCAGCGTTGTGCCTTTGCCGGGCGAGGACTGGGCTTCGAACTTCCCGCCAAGCTGCTTAACCCGCTCTTCCATTCCCAGCATCCCAAGGCCGCGCGTCCTGTCGGGGTCAAACCCACATCCATCGTCTTCAACGCTCAGAAACAGTGAGCTGTCGTGCTGGCGAACTGTGACCACCGCGCTTTTCGCCCCGGAGTGACGGCTCATATTCTGTAGCGCCTCTTGCACCACGCGGTAAATGCAGGTGCGCATTTCGTCTGGAAGTGAATCCGTCTCACCCTCGGCTACGACCGTGACCTTGATGCCGCTACGGCGGGAGACTTCGCGCGCCTGCCACTCCAGCGCCGGGATCAATCCCAGATCGTCCAGCATGGAAGGGCGCAGCAGCAGGGCGATATCCCGAATGGAGTTCACGCTCGAATCGGCAAACCTTCGAATATTGTCCAGGTATCGAAGGCTGACAGCGTCGTCCGCGTGGATCCGCTTGGCCAGATTGGCCGCATCCACAAGCAGCGCGTTCAAGATCTGTCCCACTTGATCGTGCAGCTCCCGCGAGATGGTGCGCCGCTCCAGTTCCTGCGCATCTACCAGCCTCGCCGACAATTGCTCGAGCGCCCTACGCGCCTTGAGAACCTCCTGGTAACGGCGGGCGTTCTGCCGTTCAATGCGGAAAATATAAAGTAAACATCCGGCGGCAAGCAAGAGTGCCGCCCCCAATCCGAGGCTGAGCGCCTTATTCAGCCGGGAGCCCAGGCGCTCGAATTCGTCCTGAATCTGAGCCTCGGTCGAAGCCGCCTGCTTAGCGTCGATACCTTCCAACTGCGTCGTGATCTCGATTGTGGAGGTCTTCAAAGGAAGGATCTCGTCACTATAGAAGGACGCGGATCGAAGCTGGCCGCCTGGCGGCGAACTCATGGCGCGGTTGAGGTGCTGCCAATACCGATCCAGCAGGTCCCCAAGTTGTTTCACCAGCACATTCTCGTCTAAGGTGCTCGGACGATAGTTCGCCAAATTCGAAGACAAGCGCGACCAGGCCTCCTGAATTTCGGCCAGGTAGTCCTTGGAGTTTTGCTGGTCCGAATCCAGGAAATAATCGCCTAAGTACGTGTGGGTAAGCAGGATGGAGGAGCGGATGGAGTCAAGATGATTGGTGCGCTCGAGAGCAGCTTCTCGAAGAAGCTTGTTTTCGTCTCGCATCGTGCTGAGCAGATGCACTCCATCGATGGTCGCGAGAAGAAAGATGAGAGCCATTCCGCCGAAACCGGCCATAAGGGCGAAGCGCAATCCGCGAGTGGAACCATCGGATCCCGCCGCCGTAATTTCCCGCCTTTTCCTAAGAGACAATGCCGTCACGCTGGCCCTAGTCTATCGAAGTGACGCCGCGACCGTTATCCAGTCTAGCGTCTAGCTGACGTTGGAGTCTCGATCTAGCCGATGAAGGCTATGGGCTGCTGAGCGCTTCAAATCTAACCTGGAACTGGAGGTAGTACACATGAGATCCGAATTCTTCAAAGGCCGCGGCTGGTTAAGCACGGCCTCGTTGGTGACAGTGCTGGGTGTCACCGGTTTTTATGGTTTGCGGGCCGCGACTACGGGAAGCTTGCCTTTCGGGAATCCGGCGCCGACCATCAAGATGGCTTCGCGCTCAGAGGCAGCCGGCGGGCGCGGATACTCGCTCGTCGTGAAGCGGGTCGTGCCGGCCGTAGTCAACATTTCAACCTCGAAGGTCGTGAAGCAAACGGCTTTTGAAATGCCACAAGGCGTCGATCCTTCGCTTCGCCAGTTCTTCGGCGACGGCCTTGGGCAAGGGCTTAACCAACAGCCACAGGAACAAAACGAGAAAGCTCTCGGATCGGGTGTCATCGTCAGCCCCGAAGGCTACATCCTCACGAACAACCACGTTGTGGATGGAGCCAAAGACATCACCGTCACGCTGCATGACAAGCGAGAGATGAAGGCTCGCGTCGTCGGCACCGATCCACGCACGGACATTGCCGTGTTGAAGATCGACGGCTCGAATTTTCCGTCTCTGATGCTGGCCGACTCGAGCAAGGTGGAGATCGGCGACATAGTATTGGCGATCGGCGATCCGTTCGGCGTGGGCCAGACGGTAACCGCGGGAATTGTCAGTGCCACCGGCCGTTCGGGCCTTGGAATCGAGCCGTTGGAGGACTTCATTCAGACGGACGCGCCGATCAACCCCGGCAACTCGGGCGGGGCGCTAGTAGATGACGAAGGCCATTTGGTTGGGATCAATACTGCAATCCTCTCTGGCAACTCGGGCGGTAGCCAGGGGATCGGGTTCGCGGTTCCGATCAACATGGCTCGCCATGACATGGAGGAGATTCTGGCCCATGGCAAGGTGGCGCATGGCTACCTCGGCATTCTTCCTCAGGATGTGACGCCGGCGTTGGCCAAAGCCTTTAATTCCAGCGAGACGAACGGAGCTCTGGTGGGTGAAGTCACTCCCAACAGTCCGGCCGCGCACAGTGACTTGAAGCAGGGCGATATCATCGTCGCGGTGAATGGAAAGCCGGTCACCGACGCCAGCCAGTTACGTTCCACAATCGGCATGATGGACGCGAATGCGACAGCCATGCTGAAGGTGATGCGAAACGGCAAAATGCAGGAAATGTCCGTGACGCTCGGTGAGTTCCCGTCCAAGGAGGAACGCGCCAGTGTCGACAGCGCAAACTCGGACAACAGTCTCCAGGGTGTAACCGTCGAGAACCTTACGCCGGAAACGACGCAGGAATTGAAACTTCCGGCCACAACCCAAGGGGTGGTGGTAGACAAGGTCAGCCCGGCCAGCCACGCCGCCGATGCCGGGTTGCAGGCGGGCGATGTGATCCAGCAGGTGAACCATCAATCGGTGACCAATGTGAAGGATTACAACCAGGCCGTTAGCTCCTCCAAGAAGGACGAGCCCGTTCTCCTCCTGGTGGACCGCAACGGCAACACGATGTTCCTGGCGGTGTAGTGTAGTTCCCGCCGGGATTACGGCCGGCCGCGAGTTCTTCCTCCGAGACTCCGGCCGGCCGTACCAAGGAGAATCAAAATGTTACGAAGTCTTTCCATTATGCTCGACTACCACATCGTCGCCACCGACGGCGTGCAGGGAACGGTTCAGGATTTTCTCTTCGACGATGAAAGCTGGATCGTTCACTATCTCGTGGCTGAGACCGCGAGCCCTCTGGGAAAAAGGAAGGCTTTGATCCTTCCCTTCGTCGTAGGACAACCAGACCAGGAATTGAAACGGGTTCCTGTGCTCTTGACCAGCGCACAGATTCGAACTTGTCCGCCACTTGAGGCCGACATGCCGGTCGCGCGGCAATACGAAACCGGCGTGAAGATGCCTGGATCACACTTGAGAAGTATGCGCGAGGTGCTTGGGTATAGCATCCACACCACCGACGGAGAGGCCGGAAGCGTTAAGGATTTCATCATCGAAGACACTCTCTGGGGCGTGCACCACGCCGTTGTTGCCTTGAAGCAGTCTCCCAGTCGGTCAATCCTGGTGTCGCCCAAATCGATTCGCTCCATCTCCTGGCCTGGCAAGGCGGCCTGGGTGAACTTGTCGCTCCAGGAGCTCGAGACTCGTTGTCCACCGTTTCGACAAGGTATTCGAATCGCAGTTTCGAAGCGATAGGTCCCCAGATCGGCGCCGATCTGCGCCGCCGGGCTCTCATGGCGACCGCGGAACGCCACTGCCAGAGGGGGTAATTCTTCTGCGTCGACGTAATCGTTCATGACTGTTCCCGCGGCGCGCCGCAGCAGCTTACCGGTCGGCTTCGTTTGGTAGTACGCTCGAAGCTCAGATCGGCCATATAGGGGCCGACGGTTCTGGTTTTTCGGACCTTGCGCCTATCCCGACTGATGCTGCAGATTCGAGAAGCACCCGCATCGTGTCTCGACTTCAATCCTTCCGTCGTGAAGACGGCAGGTCAGCGATCTGTCCCACCCACTGCGAGCAGGCTTCGCGCTATTTCAGCTCGATTCTGATATTAAGCAGCTCGGTCCTGCCGATGTTGCGGACGGCGTGGACGACAGGCTCCCGCCAACTGGCATCGCCGAATTTCAACTGGCGTCGCACCGGCTGGCCCCGAACGGCCGGACCGACTCGATTCCCTGGTCGTCTGCAGCGCCGCGGCCCTCTTCAATCTCGAGGGCGAACTGGAATCCCTGCGCGAAGACATCGGCCGGCACAATGCGGTGGACACGTTGATCGGCGCCGCGTTATTGGATCGCCGCATGCCACTGAGCAGTTCGCTAAATTATTGGTCGGTGGACGAGCCAGTTTCGAGCTCGCGCAGAAGGCGTTAGTGGCCGGTATTCCGGTCACGGCTGCCGTCGGAGCGCCTTCCAGCCTGGCCGTCGCCACCGCGGAACGGTCGGGTATGACGTTAATTGGTTTTTTGAGAGACCGCCGCTTCAACGTGTATACCGGAAACAGTCGCATTCTCGCATGGGAGGGTCCCGCATGAAACTTCGCATTCAAGAAAACTCACTGCGCTTGCGCTTGACTCAGAAGGAGATCGCCAATCTGCGCGATCGTGGATGCGTCGAATCGTTCATTGCGTTTCCGTCGGGCAGCGCGCTCACGTACCGGCTGGAGGACTCGCCCTACCCGAGTCGATCTCCGTTACTTTCGACGGAAGCAAGATTCAATTGAATATCCCCACGCTCCAGGTGACGGAGTGGGTGGAAAGCGATCAGGTCGGCATCGAGACCCCAGCGCAGACGGGTGTGCACTTGCTTGTTGAAAAGGACTTTAAATGTCTGCACAGGCCTGAGGACCAAGATCTCGACGCCTATCCCCATCCGCTGATGCCTGACGTCATTGGAGATTCCCGTGGGTCTCACCCTAGCCATTGAGGGTTCTGATAGGTCCCGTCGAACTCGTGTGTTGTCTTGTAGTGCTCAAACTTGCCGAGTTGCGCGGCCTGCGCGGTCTTCGCCAAAAGGGCCTCGATTTCGGCTGGCTTCATTGGCTGGAAACTCCGCGCTGCGTCCAGCGCCTGCTCGAGGATTCGCATGGAGTCGCAGCCGGTGATCACGACGCTGGTCGGAAGGTTCATCGCGTAGTGCAGGCATTCGATAGCGGACGCCGTTTTGCTGTCAAGAATGATGTGATCGCCCATCGGCTTCATCCCCAGCACGCCTATGTCGTTTTTCACGAGCCCGGGTAGGACGCTCTTCTCGAAGCTGTCGTAATGAGCATCCATCACATTCAACGGCATCTGCACGGTGTCGAATCGAAACTGATGGCTCGCAGCGGTCTCAAGCATCTTCAAATGAATGCTGGGATTTTTGTGGCCCGTGAATCCGATGTAGCGGAGTTTCCCGGCTTTCTTGGCCTCGAGTGCCGCCTCCATGCCGCCGCCGGCGGCGAAGATGCGGTCCGGATCGGTCATGCGGATGATTTCGTGAAACTGCAGGAGATCGACGCGATCGGTCTTGAGTCTGCGCAGTGATTCTTCAATCTGCCCCGCGGCGGTTTTCTTGTCACGGCCGTCGATCTTGGTCATCAGGAACGCCCGCTGGCGATAGCCGTCAAGGAGTGCCTTGCCCATGCGAACCTCGCTGTGCCCATCGTTGTAATCCCAGCAGTTGTCGAGAAAGTTGAGTCCGTTGTCGATAGCGGTGCGAACGATGCGAATGCTTTCCGCCTCTTCGACGTAGGGCCGGGCGAGGTGGTATCCGCCCAATCCCACCATGGAGACCATTTCCCCTGTGTGGCCGAGCCTGCGGCGCGGGATGGATCCGTTTCTCATGCCACTGCCGCTTTTCGTCGACCCCTTAGAACCTCGCCAAGCAGGAACACATCGGTTAGCAGCGCACGCAGATGCATTGATGCGTTCAGGTTGTCGATCAACTGAGAACTGGCCAAGATCCTTGGCCATGCAAACATCAAGATGACCGAACGCTACGCCAAACTCGCCAAGACTCACATCGCCAGGATACGTAACACGGCGCGCGAGATGTGGAGACTGATGGAAGCAGCAATGCGAGAGCCAGCCCAGGGCACCGCTTGAATGTTCCCCTATTGTTCCCGCGATTAAAAACCCATGTTTCTGGAAACCGCTAAGTACTTTCTTTTGTGGTGGCCAGGGACGGAATCGAACCGCCGACGCCAGCCTTTTCAGGGCCGCCTACCGATCCCCACAAGGGCTTGTGGAATCAGCGGATGTTATTGATAGACAGGAGCTTCAATGATCACCGGTCTAGGACCATTTGGGATTAATTAGGCCACTGTAGGGCCCTCCGTGTTCGCGTATTGTTCGCGCCGAAAATGTTCTCCACCGCCAAGTTTTGAGCTGAGCTGCACCGGGACGCCCGGAAGATCCCTTCGCACGTCCCACGCGAGTGGCGTCGGACCGCGTCCAGATGTTTCTGTGCGAATGACGGATTAGGAATGATCCGAGCAGCGGCGGCGGCGGCTCAAGCCGCCAACCCATGAACGCGAGATGTCCGACTATGCGGAACCAAAGGGAACTCGCGGCGATCAGCATGACCAACGGCGTAGATCGGGAGTGGGGCGAGGAGTTGTGCATGATCATCGTCGAGCCCGACCCCCGATTCGAGCGGGTACGGCAGTCTGGACGAATAGTTGAGCCATCTTACCGTTTGGGTTGCAGCGACGGCCCGGTGACCTGCCCCCGTTGTTCCTACCGATCAGAGCTAAGAAGCATCCGACATTCTTACCCACTCACGCCCGCCGGATCTGTCTGAGCGGGGATAGAGGCGTGGAGAAAGGGGCCGGCGTTTGAGGTCCCTTTCTCCACACCAGCACTGAATTGACCCGCAGCGCGATTGAGCGCTGCGAACTGTTCGGGGGTCCGATACCCGAGACTGCTGTGCGGGCGGTCGCCGTTGTATTCGTTGCGCCAGCCTTCGATTTTCTGCCGGGCCTCCGTTATCGTCCGGAACCAGTGTGCGTTCAGGCATTCGTCCCGGAATCTTCCGTTGAAACTTTCCACCACGCCATTCTGCATCGGCCGGCCCGGCTGAATGTGCCGCACGCCGATCTGCCGTTCCTCGCACCAGCTCAGAAAGTGACGACTGGTGAACTCCGGGCCATTGTCGCAGCGGATGACCGTGGGACGCCCGCGTTGCCCGGCCACCCATTCCAGCACCCGGGTCACTCGCCGGCTGGATAAGCTCCCGTCTACCTCGATCGCCAGGCACTCGCGACTGAAGCTGTCCACCAGCGTGAAAGCTCGCAATCCGCGGCCGCTGGCCAATCCATCCGCCACGAAGTCCATGGCCCATTCCTGGTTCGCCGCCGTCAGCCGCGCCGGTGCCGCCGCGGGGCGTGCCAGCCGCTTGCGCCGCAGTCTTCGCACCGCCAGATGCTCGGCACGGTATAGCCGGTACACACGCTTCACATTCACACGATGCCCGTGCCAGCCCAACACAACGTGCAGCCGCCGGTATCCGTAACGCGGCTTCTGCCGCGCCAGCTCCAGCAGCTTTTCCCGCAGCACCACGTTGCGGTCCGGCGCCGGTTGATACCGATAACTGCTGCGGTCCACGCCCAGCAGCTTGCAAGCCTGGCGCTCGCTCAAGCCGTACTGCGCTTCCGCGAACGCCACGTCCCGCCGTCGGCTCACAAGCTCCAGCCGTTTTTTCTTATGACCCCTTTCAAGGCTTCCTTGTCCAGGCTCAGATCCGCCACCATGTGCTTCAGCCGCCGGTTCTCGTCCTCCAGCTCCCTCAGCCGTCGAGCTTCGTTCACCTCCAGCCCGCCGTACTTCGACTTCCACGTATAGATGGTCGCCTCGCTGACTCCTATCTCACGCGCCAGTTCCTTCACGGCCCGGCCCGCTTCCATCTGTTTCAGCACCCCGATGACCTGCTCTTCGGTATACCTCGTCTTCTTCATCGCCAAGCTCCTTTCCGTATCCTCGGTCACAGGAGCTTCTCAATTATGACTGGTTGGAATTAACGGGAGCAGGTCACCGGTACCCTCAAGCTCCAAACTTGTCAGGCACCCGTGATCGGGTATCTTTCGAGCCCTCCAGGGGACGCGGCGCCACCCTGCCACTCCTTGAGGGCGGTCCGTTCGTCGAGGACGGGAAGTGCCCCGCCAATCGCGACTGCCAGTTGCGGATACTCGCGCTGAAAGTCGGCGTCAAAGGTCTCCGCGATGATATCAGGCACCTCCCTTGCAGGAGAGAGCCGAATCAACCGTCCTCCGATGTCCCATCGCTCCTTTGACAGTTCCTGGATCATCGGTAACCTCGCGCTGCCGCCAGTCAAGACCAGCGTTGCTTGATCAACGGCCCTTGACCAGCTTTCATGGACGGACGAGAGGAACGTCGCGATCGCTTTCTTGATTTCCGCCCCAATCGTAAGGACCTGGGGCAGTTGTTCGAATTCCTCCCGTTCAATCGTTACTATCTGATCAGTGACTAGCGGGACTTCCAACCTGCCGGTCTCGAAGAGCCGCTCCTTCAACCGTCGAAGACTCCTCAGTCGGAGATCAGCCTCGATCCTTTTTCGAATGACATCATTTGACTCGCCGTGTGCTCGGGCCAGAATCTGTTTGAGCAGAACATCGTCCAGAATGTCACCTGCCATTCGAACAGCGTCACTACAGGGCTCCACCGGGAAGGCCTTTCGCGAACCACTTCTGGAATCCTGAACAACCCAAAATAAAGAGAAATCAGTCGTTCCAGCCCCAACATCCACGACGAGCACGAGATTCCGCGCCGAGCGGTCCGCCCAGACTCGGCCTGATCCGGCCGCGAGCGGCTCCAACAGACCACCAGGAAAGGCCTGGCCGCGGATGTGGCTGCTGTCGAGCAGATAGCGTACGGCGGCATCGTGCTCTCTTGCAGCCGATACAGCGGCTTTGAACTCTGATGCGGGGATACCCTGTTGCCATCGATCATGAAAGGTGTCGGCGAGGATCTGCGCTCGTCCGAGGCAGGTGGAAAGCGTGCCGGCCGCCCAATTCCTCTGGGCAGCACGCCACGATGGGATCGTAAAACGACGCCGTATGTACCTGGAGCGACCGTGCAGCGCAAGTTCGTTGGCTGCCGTGTCAGTCAGGAATGCCAGGAAGAAGCAAAGCGCGTCTTCATAGGTGAGTTGGACGGACGTCGGATTGACGTCCGGTTCAAGGCGGCGCAGGTCCAGGTTCTGCTCAACATTTGCGAGGCTAAGCTGGTGCTTGATTGAATCGAGGCGCCGGCGAGGGACGTCGCCAAGCACGAACTCCATGCTCTGGCGAAGCGCTTCAGATCCGGCGAACATAAGTCCGTCGTCACTCACCCAAACGGAGGAACTGATGGTGTATACGGATGAATCCAGATCACGATCCCTTCGACCGAGCCCGAGTTCGAGAAGCACGCCATCGAGAGCATCCCCTTTAATAGAGGCGGCTGCGGCTTTGGATTTCGCGGTCCCGAAATCAAGGCATAGAACGAAGCCATCATCTTGAGGATGCTGAAACGACAAAGCCGTCTGATCAATCGCGCCTGCCAGCGGCGACTGCGCAATCGGGGCCGTGGTAACCGCGTCATCCGCGAGAGTGCCGCCGTCCTCCAGTGCCATCGGCGACTCAAAGGTGCCTGGCGGCAATTCTGGCCCCGCTTCGATGGGTGTGCCCTGAGCTCCGGAGCTATCCTCGTCGGTCGTGTGGGGCCCAGGATCGGCCGGTATCTGTTGGACGGGAATCGGAGTCTCCATCGCTACTTCGAGCATTCGCCGTATCGCAGTTCTCTCAATCGCCGACACCACGCCTGCGAACCTAGGATTCGGCGAAGCGGCGTCTGCCTCCAAGCGCTCTAAGAGGCTCTGTACGAGTAGGTTGGCCGTTGTCTCATCCATGTCTTGGTTCCTCACAGGGCGGGCTCTACGAGGGCCTTTCGCACGATACGCAGCGCCCCGCCTTCTCCGGGTGCCTCGACGGCGGGCCGGACAATCCGGACTTTGCGGACGCCCGGTAGAGGACCGCCCGCAATCTCATGTTCTAGCGGCGAAAACTCCACAACCGAGCCCGCCTCTCCTCTTACCCGCATCAACCGCGAACCAGCTACGGACCGAACGGAGCCAAATGTTGTCCGCACGAACCCAAGCAGATTCTCCAGCGCTGCTGCTGAATGCGGTGCTATCACACTCAATTCCGGCAGTACGTCGCGTCTGACCTGCTCACCTAGTTCAAGTAGGCGTTCACCGTCAATAAGAATCTGAGCGAGCGCCTCTTCGAAAGCGAGCATCTGACTCTGTGCTGCAAGCGTACTTCGCCGACGAATCGGCTTCCCTGACAGCCAATGTGAGAGTTCCTCGGACAAGCCCGGATTCCTCGCGAGGATGGCCTTCGCTGATTCCCGCGCGCGCTCGGCGTTACCAGTGGCCCAACTCAAGCGTGTGAACAATTCATCATCGCCGATTCCAGCGCGAACGAGGATCTCCATTGCCTCAGCTATATCACGCGCCACTAGTCGGCCGGATGGAGAGGCATCTGCGAACTCCTCCCACTCGCGTTCCCGGAACCAGCCACGGATTACGTCAATCGCAGCGTAGGTGCGTGGTGATGTCGCCACTGAAAACCTCGCCTTTACGATTTCATGAAGCAAGGCGAGAACCTGTTCCGCCAGTTCACGAACGACGGACTCGCTGGTCGGTGGGCCGGAGTTCTTAAACGTGTCCGTTAATAGGGTTCCGATGTCGTCGCCGACGGACTCCCCTGGGTCTTTTGATGTAGCCGCAAACGCCGTACAAATGGCGTCAAGGAGCCTTCGGAGTCGACGGCCCTTGCTGTCTCCCGGCTTTTCTGTTTGGAACGATGTCCGCCGTATTGGTGGTGTGAGTTCCTTAACGACCATCGAAAGGTTTGAAGCGAGACCGATTAGGCCCTCCAGGCACTCCAACCGGACCTTTTCAGAACCCTCCTCCTCTGCAGCAGCCGCAGCGAGGTACGACTGCGCCCACTCTGGAGTCGTAAATCGCCAGAAGGTCGCGATGTAATACCTATCGTTAGGGTCCGGGACTGACTCCAGCGGAGGTAGAGGGTCACACAAGGATCGTTCCAGCGACTCAGCGATCCGGGATTGCCACGCTTTCACCAAACCACCAATCCGGAGGAGCGTCGCCGTCGCCGCAAACCGCTCATCTGGCTGTTTCGCGTCCTTGGTCGCAGCCGATAACGCAGCCACTCCGTGTGCAAACCTCTCGTCTTTCGCGGCTTGGTGGAGTTGCTTGAGCTTGATGAGGACCGACAGAGCATTCGCTTGTTCGGCGGCGGTCTTGCCCTCGCTGAAGAGTTTAATCTCAGCCTGCATGCATTCCCCTCAGGAGCCGAGCCGATGGGAGCGCCCTATGTTCTGACTGCGGCGGGTGAAGCGACAGTCTCACGCTTCCCCCGTGATGCGGATCAGTATCGTGCCCACGTAGGTGTCCCGGTCATCCTGCTGAAACACGACGTTGCACGCCTGAAACTCGTCCTTGGTCATTCCGTCCGACCACCACTTCACCTGCTGGTACGGCGTGCTTGCAACGATGAACGATGAGAGCGTAACCAGCGGATCGCCGAGGCGAAGCTCCAACTCCTTGATCGTCTTATGGAACGCGATCTTTGGGTCACCGCGACCCTCCAAGTTGCGTATCCCCTTCGGATCGACGAACGTGATGTACTGGCGGTTCCCGACGAGCAGCCAAAGAATGAAGTCCGGGTGGAAATTGCCAGCCTCAAAAAAGCCTATGCCGCGGCCGCGACTGAGATTCCGGAGCAGGTACATCTCCCGTTCAGCGAAGAAGGATTTATTGGCATCATAGAAGCCGCGCAGATCCTGGACAAAGTCCCGCTCCCCGTCGTTCAGTTCCACCGGGCTGATTTCAATCGCGCTGCTCGTGCAGTGCAAGAGTGGGTAATACAGGTGTTGGCCGAACCCGATAGCCTGGAGGCTTTGAAAATTCCAGTTCTGGATCTTCTTCGATTCGATCAGCGCCTTGAGTTCACCCAGCTTTTCCGCGATGTCCGCCGCCGATTCCTCGATCAATAGGCGGTACTCGGCAATGAAGTTGGGATCGTCCTCCGCAAGCTCGCGCAGTTCCAGAAACTTCTGTTCGTAGGCGCTCTTCTCGTACTTGTAATACCGGTCGGCATACTTCTTGAGGAGCGCGATGGCGATCTCCTGCCACTCGCGCACCTGGTCGAAGTTCCGAAATTCCAGTTCATCAGGTGGAATGTAGAGCGTATACCAGTCGTGGCGACCGAGCAGTTCCGAGATGCCTTGTTTGGACAGATTCAGGTTGAACCAAGCGCGCTCAGCTTTGAAGCGTTGGAGTTCGAAATAGATTTCCTCCAGATCCAGGAAGGGCAGATGTAGACCCGGATGGAGGCGGCCCTTCTCGCGAAGGGCCGATTCATCGCTCCGAGATCCGCGGGCACTCGCCAGAGCTTGGAGGCGAGGATACCAATCCACAACGACCCTCGTCCTTAGAAGCTTTTCGGGGGGCGGCCCGAGCGTTGGCTTCGGGCCAGTGCGCTTGAAGTCAATGCCCTCTCTTAGCTTCACAGTCTTGAGCTGCTTACCGTTTAGGTTCCGGACGACGGGAAGTATGAACGTCGTCCGCTGCTCGTTCGCCGGGAGCCCTTCCTCCTCCAGATACTCTTTGAACTGCTTCATGTAATCGGCGTGCACACCGATGACGTTCAGCGTCTCTAGAATGCGCACATGCTCCGGAGCTTTCACGTCGCTGAGCCTGGTGCTCCGTTTTAGACAGAACTCGTACCCCTTAAGGCGAACACCGCGACCGAAAAGCTGGATGATCTGAGAGCCCTCGCTCTTGCCGATGTTCATCAGGCCCATGGTGCTTACCCGCCAGCTACTCCACCCCTCGCTGAACTTCCTAGAACCGATCAGAAGGTTGACCGCGCTATCGGCACTATTCAGGTCGGCAAAGAGCGACTTTGAGAAATCCTTGTCTTGCGTCGGTATACCCTGCTCTTGGCAGAGTTTCAAAAGCTTCGTCTCATCGCCTACGTTGATCACGCCGAAGTAATCGTTCTCGCCTACCCGAATACCCAGTTCACCGTCGGCACCCTTCAGGTTGTCGACGTGGAGCGCCGCTTCGCTGTCGGAGTTGAACAGCGTCTGAAGTATCCCTTCGTAGTGGGCCTCCGGTGTAGCGTGCTGCTCGATCAAATAGCCAAATGCGCGGGCGAAGATTGGCCGGCCTCGTTCATCGTTGAGACCTGGGTCCCCGTTGAGTAGTCGATCGATGAAGGCAACACTCTCCCGGCGTTCGCGGACAAACCGGTCGAAGAAAAGCAGCACGTCCAAGACGTCGGAGACCGCACGTTTGTTCTCGGTCCGAACCGCATTCACGCTTCCGCCGACGAAAATCCACAGTGGCTTTTCGATCAGAAATGGCGCAAAGCGTGTCTTCCGGTCAGCATACAGCCGCTGTTGCTGATAAAAGGCGAGCAAGCCGGCGGTCAGGTAGAGTTGACGCTGCTCTTCGTTTTGTTCCTCGGAGAGGTTTCGGATGTGGTAATCCTTCCCGTAACCGTCTTCGTAAAAATACTTGTAGGAATAGTCAACCAGGATGCACTTGGCATACTCCTGGGTCAGGGCAGGCTTGCTGGCCGCCTTCATCGCCTGGCCGAACGTAGCCGAGTACTCGAATGAAAAACCGCTTTCACTGAGGCGGTTCCGCATCCCCATCCACTCTTCGCCGCCAGCACCCCGGTGGCCTTCGTCAACGAGAACCAGATTGTCGCCCTCAAAGGCGTCGATGGCCACCGTCTTGGCGCCCGTTTCCTCCTTTAGCTTTGTGACCTCGATGACCTCAACGTAGTGGCCGGTAAACAGTCCCCGGCCATCCTTGTCAAAGATCTCCGCTGGCATACCTGAAGCTTCAAACTCCTCAATGTGCTGGCGGCTGAGCCCTTCGTTGGGGGTTAGGAGGATCGTTCGGTTGAGTTCACCAGCGCAGCCGTGCTTGTCCAGATAGTGTCGGTATTGGAGAATGTTCACGTGCATGAGGAGGGTCTTACCCGAGCCAGTTGCATTCCAAAACGCAAGTTTTCGTAGATCCTCAGGCGCGTAGGCATCGACACGGTCACCTTGTGGTTTATCTTCGTTGAACGCCCCAACGTGGGCATTGAGGTCTGCCAGCAGCTTGTCTGGATCTCGGAACCAGAGGTCCAGGTAGATTTCCGTGAAGAGGAGAGTGAGGTATTGAAAGTACTTAAGCTTCAGCAGTCTCTTTTCTTGTGCGTTTCGCCGCTCTGTGATCTGCCTCCAGTGTCGAACGATATTCTGGTCGTACGCCAGAAGAAGATCATGCGGCAGTTCCTTCCTCTCAAACAATCGCAATCTAAGCGCCTGGTGAAAATTGGAAACGTTGTTCTCGTCAAGTCCTTCCAGATGGGCGCCCTTGAGGTCCATAGCCAGCTCCTCAAAGCGATTGACACCGAAGAGCCCCAGCACCCATTGCTGGAGCACTAACTTCCGATGAAATTTTAACGGCTGTTGTAGCCTTCGAGTTGACCTCACGCTCGATCTAGCCATGGAACTCTCGCATCCTTGCGGAGAGATCGCACAGGGGACGCCGGTCCTGCGAGCACACTATGCGATTTGAAGCGCACAAGATGATCACTGCTGCAGCCCCCAAAGCCGGCTGTCTTCTCGCGTTTGCTCGGAGCATCTTAGCCGTAGAGTGCGTGCGTATTGAGCCGCTGGAACAACACGACAATCGTAAGCTCCAGGTTCTGCGGTCCGCTCAAACACAACGATGGCGGGGCGTGGAATCTCTTTCAATGGCCGGAGGCGCACCCGATAGGTGTGATTCTCAAAATGCGTCAACTTGACTGCCACGTCTTCGTTCAGCGCAGGAAATCGAAACGTCACGTCCTTCGATTCAGCTTTGCCGACCCCGAAAAAAGCTCCAAGACTCGCGACGGGCAACTGAATCTGGTGGCCGCCGCCGGTCTCATGCTCAAGAATCTGGAGAAACAACCGCGCCGGCTTTTCGGTCAATGAATCTGCAGCCGCAAGCAGTTCGTGCCTAACTTGGCGAGCGGGCTCGTCTTCTATGAGATGGCGGAACAGCGGCTTTTTTGCTCTCGGTAGCTGCACCGCAAGGAACTGCGGCTTGCTGCCGTCTGTCGTCTTTTGACGTTCAGCCCCCAGCGCATTCGCATTGCGGAGTGCTCGGATCTGCTCAGGAGTGACGTCCTTGCTTCGCTTCCACAGGCTCTTCCAGCCGGCGTCGCACGACCGCGAAATCGCCGTTGCAACCGGGGTCGTCACGGCAACTGACAACTCATGATTCATCGCCAGCCCGCCATTCGTAAGATTTGACGAGCCGATCACCGCCACCAGACGATCAGGGTATTGGAATTCGTAGTATTTTGGGTGAAACTCGGAGTTCCCGTACTTCCATTCGAACGTACGGGCTCGCTGTTGCTTTGGATACCTCGTCTTCAAATACAGCGCGTACAGCAATGCATCCGGCGTCGTTATCGTGTTCCCGATGCCGAAGATTGTCTGAAGCTTCTTGCCTCTCTGAAGAAAGTCCTCCAGAGCGTGCGAAACTAGTGACAATCCGCCCCAACTGGCATAGGCCGCAGCCACCCGGCACCGGACAATGTCCGGGGAAACTAAATGGTCTTCGAGCAGCCGGTAAAGGTGGGTCGGGGATTCTTCAGGGTCCTGCCAGAGCAGGTCAAGCTTAGTCATTTATGATCGGCCTCGGTTTCTCACCCGCCTCAAGTCGCATAGGGGCTTACTGCTCTCGCAGATCGAACATCAGTCGCTGGAATTCCTCTTCGATGAGGCGCACCTTCCACGTATCCTCGTCCTTCTTGAGGTTCTCTAAATTATTGTCACCATTCACGTAAATCAGATCAAACTCCATATCTTTGGTGTTATATCTCTGTTTCTGAAAAAACTCATCGAGCATGGAACTGGATGTAGCCTCAATGTTTCTCCAGATTACAAGGACTTTTTCACGCCTTGGATTCCTTCCTTGGACAGTCAGGATGCCTCGAATTCTGTCGATCTGCTTCACGCGAAGGCCCAGTAGGTAGTTGAAGGTCTCAACGAGGTCTACGCGCATGGGCACGGTGTCCCCCACGGCACTCGTGGCGATACGAAGCGTGTAGCAAAATGGATCCTCGAACCCCTGGAGCCTCAGCAAAGGTGCGCTACCGTTGCTTTCAACATCAAGCATGTAGCGGAGCATGTATTCCTCGTAAACCGTAGCGTGGGACGCCAAGAGCGACTGCTGCGCGTCGGTACGCTTCAATTCGAGGTTGTTCAAGGTGTCTTCGTAAGACTCCAAGCGAATGTACTTGATCAGTTGGCTCACACTGCTGTTTCGTTTTGAAGGAGCTCCATCTTTCCATTCTGGTGAGTACGTTACCTTCAAAAGCCTTGGCTTGAGGACGGAGTAAAAGAAGTCCGCGGCCTCGACCAGGATGAACTTCCTCCGACCTCCATCGCTGCGGTTGAGGTTGATGATGGCATGTCCTGTCGTTCCCGACCCCGCAAAGAAATCCATTACAAGGGATGTCGAGTCGGCCGCAATTGTGGCGATTCGCTCGACAAGTTCCGTCGGCTTGACTGTCGTTATAGGTGAATCAGGGATCAGCTTCTTCAGTTCCAGGTTGCCGCTCCTGGAGGTGCCGCTATCGTCTGCAAGCCAGACCGAAGTCGGCACGTGCCCCTCTTGATCACCAAGATATATTTTGCGGATGAGCCGACTTTCGTCTTCAGAGAAGAAGATTTCACCGGTTTGAATCTTCTTCTCCATCGTTTCACGGCTATATCTCCAGCCGTTTGAAGGAGGAGGTATGGTCTTGCCGCTTGGAGTGGTGACCTCGTAGATGAGATTTGGCCGGTAAAGGCTATTGACGAGGTAGCCGGTTCGCCATGGACCTTTTGGATCATTGTCAGGGTTTGAGTATGAGGAGTTGTGCGCTTCAGTTCTCTCCAAAACGCCCAGTTCGAAATCCTGGCTTTGCGAGAAGACAAACAGGTTGTTGTGGGCAACGGCCAGAGTGCCTGCATATCCCTTGGTCTGCACGCTGTGCTGCCAAGCGATCTGGCCCCGAAAATTGTCAGCCCCAAATAC